>Ga0209027_1000426_pt1 | contig 14752 bp, 6 predicted proteins | sample GraSoi013_1_20cm_3_FD_185821 | JGI IMG/M metagenome (GOLD analysis project Ga0209027, IMG submission 185821) | Grasslands soil microbial communities from the Angelo Coastal Reserve, California, USA - Sample 09_27_2013_1_20cm (SPAdes) (version 2) | ecosystem: Environmental > Terrestrial > Soil >...
CCACCGCGCCCGCCTCGTCCACCACTTGCGCCACCGCCCGCACTGGTTTCTTCACCGAAGTTGAAAGTCTTGCTCATGCGCATGTTGACGGTGAAGAAGGCCGGGCCTGTGCCGAAGTTTCGCGGGATAATGGTAGCGCCCGGCAATGGGTTTGTATCGAATGCGCCGAAGCGTGTGATGACTACGCTCGGACGGCTCAAGTCAGTCGCGAACGCAGGGCGATCTGTAAAAAGCGTGTCGCCGTTGATGTCGCGGCCTGTCGTGATGTTAAAGGGGCGACCGGAATTCGCAATAATAAACGGATTCAATCGTATGCCCCAGGGCAGCCCGCTAATTGAGCCGACGAGTGATATGCGATGGCGCATGTCCTGCAATGAGCGTCCGTACTCGTCCGAAAGATCATACTGGTTCGCCGGAAATGTGTTTGCTCCTTCCGTGTCGCTACTGGCGTGATTCAGTATGTAGTTCGCAAAGAACGAAAACTTCCGGCTGAATCGGCTGTTGAGACTCACGATCAACTGGTTCTGATTAAAGCGTCCTGTTGATTCATATTCGAAGATATTGCCAATATTACCAAGCGGGCGCACGCCCGTTCCCGGCACGGGAGCGTTGATGTTGCGCGAGCGCAAGACATGAAGCGTGCGCGCGGCTATGTAGTTCACGGATAGCGTCATGCGATAGGGCAGTTGTCGCTCAATGCTGAACGCAGTCTGCATAGTGTATGGCGCGCGAATATCAGGCGCAACGCGACGAACGGTCTGCTGAATACTGAATGCCGTCAGCTGTTGTATCGTCGGCACGTTCGGGAAAAGGTCTAAGACGCTCTGCCCGTTTGGTGACAAGCTCGTGATGATGAACTGCTGCTCGTTCGTGCCGTTGAAGCGATTAGTTTGCAACGTCAGATTTTCGCTGAAGCGATCATAGAAGATGCCGAAGCCGCCGCGCACTACGGTCTTCGATTGCTGCCCGTTACCAGCGCCCGGTGCCCAGGCGAAGGCCACACGCGGCGCAAAGTCAGTTGACTCGTGCATGTTCGACTGCGTTTCATAACGCAATCCCAGACTTATAGTCAGGTTCGGACGCATACGCCAGTCGTCCTGTATGAACGGCCCAAAATCCACCTGCGTCACGCTTGCCTGCGGGTTGCCGCCAGTGATTGAGAACTGCGTTGCGCCGCCGCCTAGCGCGCGTATCTGCGCAGCCGAGAGACCCTGTGATTGAAACAAGAGCGTTCGGCGATAGCGTTCAATGCTTGTCAATTGAACAGTCACCGGCTGGCCGTTCGCGTCTAGCACCACTTGATTGTTCGCGTCTAGTTGTGGGCCAAAGCCGCCAGCGAACGTGAATGTGCCTGCAAAGTTTTGGGGCGATACGTCCGTGATGCGCACGGCTCTGATGCGCCCGCCAGCCTTGAGCGCGTGCTTGCCCACAGTCCACGAAGTGAAGTTGGAAAGCTCGTAGCGATCCTGATTATTCAGGGAAAGTCCGACTTGAGAACCGCCGCCCGTGAAAGCTTCCAGCACATTGATTGTAGGAATGGAGTTATCGCCTCGGTTCGTCACGCGCCTGCGCGAGTATTGAAAGCGAGTTTCGTTGATGACCTTCTGATTGATAATAGCCGTCTCGGTCATCTGTAAAACCTGCTGCGTGCTCGTAGTGCTGAATGCGCGCGACGGCAATGACAGGTTGCCAACGCCTTCGTTGATTAGGCTCGCGCGCTCGAACGAGTAACGCGCAACGAGCGTGTTCGTAGCATTCAGTTGGTAATCAAGGCGCGGGCTAAAAGTCGTGCGCCGCTGAGGAGCAACGATTGTCCGGTTGAAAGGCGTGATCTGGAAGTTCGGATCAACTATGACCGCGTCAACGATCTGGTTCTCGTTCGTCTCGCGCCTTTCCACATCGAAGAAGAACGAAGCCTTCTTCGACATGATTGGCCCACTCAAGTTTCCGCCATAACGACGCGACTGGTACGGCGCGCGTGTAGACGCAAACGGGTTGCGCGAATTCAACCTGGCATCGTTGAAGTTGAAAGACACGTCGCCGCGAAAGCGGTCTGTGCCCGGCTTAGTGAAAATCTCAACTCGACCGAAGCCCAGACGATCATACTCAGCCGAGAAAGGATTCTGATTGATGCGAATCTCGCGTATTGAACTTTTGGGTGGAAGACGCCCGCCTGAAAAACCGTCAATGAAAATATCCGCCGTGCCGTTTGGCCCAGAAGATGGGCCAGCCAGAGCTTGCAGCGCGTCCGTCAAATCATCCGGGTCGTCAGGAAGCGCGTCTAAATCCGCGCCGCGCAGCACAACCGCGCCAGCATTGCTCTCAGGCTCTGTGCTCAAGGGCGGCTCAGCAGTGACCGTCACGGTCTCCTGCTCAATCGCCACGTTCATGCTGACGTTGAGCGCCTCGTTGCGCCCCGCAGCGGCTTCCACCGCAGCGTTCTCATAATCTGCGAAGCCCGGCGCAGTGACGCGCAGAGTGTAGCGACCGGGCGCAAGTCCTGAAACAGCATAGCGCCCCTGATCGTCCGTCGTAGCAGTTCTCGCCACGCCGCTCGCATCCGTGACCGTAACGGTCGCGCCAACTATCACGCCCCCCAACTGATCCGCAACCGTTCCACGCAGAGTCCCCATAGACTGCTGCTGCGCCGTCAGACTCAAAGAACAGGACAGAACGAAGATCAACAGAACGAACCCACGCCGAACCACACCCTCAACCAACCACATACCTACTCCCCCCTTAAAGAACAGTTTTCAGTTTTTAGTTTTCAGAAGAAGAGCAAGCGAGCTTTTACTGAAAACTGAAAACTAAAAACTGAAAACTGTTTCTCTATGGCTGTTCGCGTGGGCTTGTGCCGCCGCCCACTACGTCGCCTGGAAGACCCGGACTGTTAGGACCGCGCTGCGGCCTTCCCTGAAATCTGAGCAGGCGCGTGATGAAATCTGCGTCGCCAGTTACGAGCGTGACTGCCGTTGCGTGCGAAGCATCCGCGCCCGCAGAAGCCACAACGAAGACCATGTCGCCTTTCTTCAAATCAGCTATGCCGATCGCGGGCAGGCCATCGAACATCTGTTGAAAATTCCTGCCGCCCGCTCCGCGTTGTCCGCCGCGCGCGCCTGCCTCTCTGCCGCCAGCGTTCCCATTACCGCCCTGTGTACGCCCCTGCGCGCCTACTCCTCCTGCCTGCGCTCTCTGCTGCTCGGCCTGCGCTCGCTGCTGCGCCAGTTGAGCAGCAACTTCCGGCGTGATGCGTCGCAGAGTGGAGCGCTGGCCTATCTTCACCGTCACAGTATTTCCAGTCTGGTCATTCTTGATTGTGACTTCGTTAGTGGCAGGATTAATCGCTGTGACTATGCCGCCGGTTCTGATGAAAGAGCCTACGATTATCTCTTCGGCTGTGAAGTGCGAGCCGTCCGCGCTTCTATCGCCGCGAGCGCGAATCTGGTCGCCAACTTTCAGGTCAGCAAGCGAAACAGGCGTTGCATTCGCAGCGTCCGCAGAATCCGGCGCGTAACGAAGAATTTTCACATTGCCAGAAGCGTTGATTGTTACGACCTGCGCGCCCTCGCGCGAACGAGATTCAACCGTTATCTCTTTCGTAGAAGAATTCAATGCGGTGATTCGACCAGAGACGCCGCGCCTGCGCCAGTCTTCACGATTCTGACCTTCGGCCTGAGCAATGGCAGTAGCGCTTGTGATTACAAGCTGGCGCGCGGCCAAGTTGCTACCGTCCGTGGAAAGCGTCCCGCGCGCGAACAATCGGTCTCCGACTTTTACATCAGCGAGCGTGATGTGCTCAGCGTTCTCCGAACGAGTCTCGCCCGGTCGCACACGCAGCACAGCCGTCCTGTTATCGGTTTTGACTGTGACCGTGTGGCCGTCGTCCATTTTGAGCGTGACCGCACCACCGGCAGCATCAACCGCAGTCACTTCTCCGACAACGCGATTCTGCGCCGCGCTTGAAGACGTTTGACCTGCGCCCGGCGCATTCGTTGCCGTTTGTCCGAATATTGCGCTTGCCAGTGTCGCGCAAGAGATGCACAACAAGCAGATAAATAGAACTCTTTTCATCCCTCTTCCTCTCGACTTACGAATTACAGATTTTGAAGCGCGTTCTTCCTAAAAAATTTCTTCAGCGCTTTCGGATAGTTTGACGCTTCCCCTTCTTCTATTGACGCTCGTATGGCGCGAACGGTTACAAACTTTCTACGATGGCGACGAAAGAGAACTTGGGGAGACGAAAATAATGGAGGAGATTCAGGGCAAGCTTCGCCTATGCATGAGCCGCGCGGCTCACGATTGCAAGTAACAGGGGTGTTGGGGTGGGGTGATTATAACAACTGAAAGGGGACAATCCAAAGCCCTCGATAGAGGGCAACAGCATAAAGCCCAGTGCGTTAGCGCTGGGTTAGAAGTTAAAGAATGAAGAGCGAGCCATCGAAGATGGCGACAGCCCATAATAATCAAAGGGCTGTCGCCCGCTCACGCGGGCTTCGTAATAATTTCTGCTACTTTTCCCAGCCCTCACGGGCTGGGCTTTATGCTGCCGCCCGCTTTCGCGGGCTTTATTCTGTCGCCGTCTTCGATGGCTTAATATTGCTGACCATGTACGCTAAGAACTCAGATTCTCATTCTCGTCACGTTCCATTGGGATGAAGCTTGAGCCATTCGGCGCGCAGCATGAAGCTGCCGTCGGTCACAATTCGCTCGCCCACGCTCAAGCCTTCTATTACGGTGAAGCGTCCGTTCGCTTCAGGCGCGAGACGTACGGCGCGCATCACGAAACGGTTCGGGTCACTTGTTGTAACGAAGACGACCTGTTGATTGTTGATGTTCTGAACGGCTGAAGCAGGAATCACGGGCGCAGTCGCTTCCGAGCCTCCAATGGTTGCGAAATTGATGTTGACGTACATGCCTATCTTCAATATCTGTCCCGGATTCGCAAGCTCCACTCTGACTTGCGCCGTGCGCGTAGTGGGGTCAAGACTTGGATCAATGTAAGCGACATGGCCGCGAAAGATTTTTCCGGGATATGCGTTGGAGGTAACACTCGCGCCGCTGCCAGTGCGTAAGGCTGAGAGATTCTGCTCAAAGACTTGAGCTATGACCCAGACGCTTGAGAGGTCTGCCACGCGAAGCATCTCACGGTTAGCTTCTATGACTTCGCCGGGATTGACAGTGCGGTTGACGATTGTGCCTGCGATGGGCGCAGTCAAGTTAACTTCCGAGCTTATCTGCGATGGAGATTTAAGCTGGTCAATGCGTTGCGGCGTGAGACCTAGAAGTAAAAGTTTCTGACGCTCGGATGCGACTTCCGATTCGGCGGTTCTCATCATCGTCGTCGCTTGCTCCAATTCCTCTCGACTTGCTGCGCCTATTTCTACCAACTGCATCTCGCGGCGATGATGTTTCTCGTGCTCTTCCAACTCAGCGAGCGCTGTCAAATATTTCGACTGAGCAGTGGCAAGCTCGTCACTGAAAACAACCGCAAGAACCTGTCCACGCTGAACGGATTGGCCCAACTCCGCATTCACGCGACGGACGATTCCGCCAACGAGCGACACCAAAGGTGTAGAGCGATACGAGTTTGCCTGCACAACGCCCGTAGCTGTCGCGCCGCCAGCATTCGCTTCCGCCACCATCTGCTCGCCGACCGCTTCGATCTTTATTCCTGCGCGCTCGGCAACATCAGGCGCGAGTATGATTGTTGCTTCAGATGGCGCTGCTGCTGTTGCGCTGTTGCTATCCGTCTGTGGCGTAGGAACTGTTCTAGGCGCAGGAACAACACGCCCCGCGCCACTCTTCGCGCCGAAATACCACCAGAGCAGAAAGACCATAGCCGTCACGCACACGACCGCGACTAGACTTACGATTGCAGTTCTATTCGCGCCACGCGCATCTTTAATTACGCGCCGTTCTTCGCTCTGCGCTTCGACTCTTTTTGCGCCTGTGGCCGACTCAGGCGTTTCCCCGCTCGCGGCTTCAGATTTTTCTTCCGTAGTTTCGCTCATCTTCTAATCAACTCCGGCGCACTCGTTGCGCGCTCAATCTCCACCCGCGCTAGATATGTGTCGAGCACTGCGTCAATGTATTCGTTCTCGACTTCAATGAAGCGACGCTGCTCGGCTATGTAATCGAGCAATGTTTTAGAGCCTAGTTCGTAAGTCTGCCTGACGACGTTCAGATTCGCGCCCGCCTGCTCCTGTACGCCCACGCGAAAAATTTCCATAGAGCGCGCCGCTCGCTCATACTTCGCGTAGGCCGAAGCGACTTCGCGCCGCACAGTCAACTCTGCATACTCGCGCCTGCGCTTTGCGGCTTCAACTTCATCAACTGCTGCCTCAATCATTCCCTGATTCTTGTTCCGCACGGGCAGGTCAACCGAGACGCCGAACGTTAGAAAGTGAAACGTATCGGCGACGGGCGCAAGCTGGCCGCGCTCGTTGATGCCGTTTACGGGAAAGCTCGAACTCATTCGCTGATAACCTGCTGTGAGGCTTGCATCGGCACGCCCCATCGCACGAGCTTCTGCGATGCGAGCCTCTGCTAATCTTTCCGTTGCGCGCGTTGCCTGCAAGTCCGGTCTCTCCGCAAGCGCTCGCTCGGTCGCTTCTGCGAGCGTTGGCGTCTGCTCTATAAGGTTGTCGAAGCTGCCGCGCAATCGAAGCGGTTCGTCCGGCGTCATGCCCGCCAGATTACGAAGCTCAAGCATGGCAACTTCAACTCGTCCCACGCCTGTCTCTCGCATAGATCGCAGGCGGTTGACTTCGACCAGAACCATGTTCTGCTCCAGAGGCGGCGTGCGCCCTTCTACAACGCGCGCCACAACGAGTTTGTAACCGCGACGGCTCGTTTCCAGAAGCTCTTCCGTAAACCCAAGCTTCAGAACTTGCGCTAACGCTTCACCGAATTTCGCGCGCACTTCGGCTGAAAGTGTTCGCTCGCGGTCTGCCAGCATTCTTTCTCTGACTTCAACCTCGCGCTCCGCCACTAGAGTGCGCGCCTCGCGGCGTCCGCCAAGCTCAAGAGGCAATCTGCCGGAAATCATAAGGCTATTGTCGCTCGTGTTGACGGCTCGCGCTCCGCTCGCTTCGAGCATTGGATTAGCCCTAAACCCTGCTTGCTTAACAAGCGCGCGTGCGGCCTCAACCTCTTCGCGCATAGCAAGCAACTCCCCGTTATGCGCGAGCGCGTAAGCAACCAGATCGTCAGCGGTCACGCCGCCCGTCATGTCAATGAAGCTTGATAAGCCAGGCGTGCGCTCGCTCTGCTGATCAGTAGCGCCAGCGTTCTGCGTCTGAGCGCTTACGTTTTGCGATGCTGCATCGGTCTGCGCCGAAACTATCTTTGCAGCTTGCAGAATCTGCAAAGCCGTCAACGCCAGAACTATCGGCCAACTTATCTTTCCAACTCTTCTCATTGCTTCACCTCTAATGCGCGTTCCGCAACGTCATCCGAAATTCTCTCACTTGCGCCTCGCGCCTCTTCTCTTTTCAACACCCGCGCGCGAATCGAATAGAAGATGACGGGCGTGACTATGAGCACGTGCAGAAGACTCGAAACCATTCCGCCGAGCACAGGCGTTGCGAGCGGCTTCATCACTTCAGAGCCGGCGCTTGTGCTCCACATAATCGGCAAAAGTCCTGCGACGACGGTCGAAACCGTCATCACCTTCGGCCTCAATCTTAGCAGCGCGCCTTCCGTCACGGCCTCCATCAACGCCGCCCGCGTCAAACGCCCCGTCTCTCTCCTCTTTCTTTCAACAGCCTCTTCCAGATAAATCACCATCACCACACCCGTCTGCACAGCCGTGCCAAAGAGCGCTATGAATCCAACCCATACGGCTACAGAGAAATTGTAATTGAGCAACCAGAGCAGATAGACGCCGCCTGTAAGCGCAAAAGGCACTGCGAGCAGAACGTGCGCGGCTTCGAGCGCAGAGTGATATGTGAGATAAAGAAGGCCGAAGATGATTACAAGCACAAGTGGAACTACGAGCAGCAGACGATTGCGAGCGCGCAACTGATTCTCATACTGTCCGCTCCAGGCTATGTAATAACCTGCCGGGAGTTTTACGTTCCTTATAATCTGAGGCTGCGCCTCTTCTACAAAACTTCCCACGTCGCGCCCGCGCACGTTCAAAAGAACAGTGCCGCGCAGCAATCCGTTCTCGCTCGAAATCATCGCTGGCCCAACGGTTGTGCGAATGTCCGCCAGGAGCGAGAGCGGAACGGGCGCGCCCGTCGGAGACGTGATTGGAATTTGTCCTAAAGCATCCGGGTTGCTGCGAAATTCAGGCGCGTAACGAACGCGCACTGGAAAACGTCTTCGGCCTTCTATCGTCACAGAAAGATTCGTCTCTCCTATGCCCTTCTCAATCGCGTCTTCAATCGTAGAGACAGCAATGCCGTATCGCGCTGCCCGTTGGCGATTGATGCGTATGTCAACGTAGGGCGTGCCGCCTATCTGTTCCGGGTAAACGTCCGTTGCGCCCGGAACAGTTTTCACCACGTCCGCAATCTGACGGGAAAGATTTTCCAGAACCTTCAAGTCGTTGCCGAAAATTTTTATTCCGACCTGCGAGCGTATTCCGGTCGAGAGCATGTCTATGCGATTGATGATGGGCTGCGTCCAGATATTCGTCACGCCCGGCATACGAAGCTGTTCGTCCATCTCAGCTATAAGCCGTTCGCGCGTTACGCCTCGTCGCCACTCACCTTGCGGCTTCAAGTGAACAATCGTCTCGTTCATATTCACGGGCGACGGGTCTGTAGAAGTTTCCGCGCGTCCAGCTTTTCCGACAGCCCACTCAACTTCCTGAAAGCTTTTAAGAATCTCATCCTGACGGCTGGTAATCCGTAGAGCTTCGTCAATTGATATTGCGGGATCAGTCACGGGCATGAACATCAAATCGCCTTCGTTCAAAGGCGGCATGAACTCTTTGCCTATGCGCGTTGCCAGAAAGATTGCGCCTGTGAACAACAAGACTGCGAGCGAAACTGTTAGAACTCTGTTCGATAGCGCGAACCTCAATGCCGGGCGGTAAATAGCTTGAAGAAAACGCATCACAGGATTCGATTTTTCGGAATGAAACTTCCCGCCTAGAAGATATGTGCAGAGCACTGGCACAAGAGTGACGGCGATAACGGTCGCTCCCACCATCGCAAAAGTTTTTGTGAATGCGAGCGGGTGAAAGAGTTTTCCTTCCTGTCCCGTTAATGAAAAGACTGGGATGAAGGCGAGTATGATTATCGCCATAGAGAAGAAGACTGGACGCCCGACCAGCTTTGTGGAATCCAGAACTGTCTTCCAGACCTTCGGTCTATCCTTCGGATCAACCCCGCGCTTCTCCATAAAACGAAAAGCGTTCTCCGTAACCACAATTCCAGCGTCAACCAACACGCCGATTGCGATTGCTATCCCTGAGAGCGACATCAAGTTGGAACTAATCCCCATGTAGTGCATGAAAAGAAATGAGATGAGAACTGCGAGCGGCAGAGGAATCGTGACGATGAGGATGGAGCGAAAGTGAGCCAGGAAGATTATGTGCGCGAGCGTGACAAGGATTAGCTCTTCTATGAGCGTGCGCTTGAGCGTGCTGGTTGCGCGCTCAATCAATTGCGTGCGGTCGTAAAACGGAACTATGCGAACACCTTGCGGCAGTCCAGCTTGAATCGAATTGATCTTCTCTTTGACCGCCTGAATTACATCCAGCGTGTTGACGCCGTAGCGCGCGACGACCACGCCGCCAACCGCCTCTCTTCCGTCACGGTCGAGCGCGCCCGTGCGAAATGCGTTGCCAATCTTTACGTCGGCAACGTTGCGAACGTAGATAGGAGTGCCGTTCGACGCGCTTATGACGATGTTCGCAACGTCGTCAACCGATTCAATCAACCCAAGCCCGCGAACAACAGTCCATTGTCCCGATTGCTCCAGAACGTTTCCGCCCACGTTCGAGTTCGAGCGCTTGACCGCTTCTACAACTGTTGAGAGCGGCAGGTTGTAGCTGCGAAGTTTGTTCGGGTCAACGTCAACCTGATACTGCTGAACGTAACCGCCCACGCTCGCAACTTCCGCGACGCCGGGCACAGAGTTCAGTTGATAGCGCACGAACCAGTCTTGCAGCGTTCGCAAGTCTCTCAAGTTCATACGGTCACTTTCGAGCGTGTACCAGAAGACTTGCCCTACGCCCGTCGCGTCCGGCCCCAATGTTGGCGTCACGCCCTGCGGCAACTGCTGTGCGACTAAATTCAATCTCTCCAAAACGCGCGTTCGCGCCCAGTAAAGCTCAACGTTGTCCTCGAAGATGATGTTAATCATAGAGAAGCTGAACGCGGAGCTTGCTCGAACGGTGCGCACGCCGGGCAGCCCTTGCAGATTGGTGACGAGCGGATACGTCACCTGATCCTCGACCTCCTGCGGCGAGCGCCCAGTCCAGTCCGTAAACACAATCACCTGGTTGTCCGAAAGATCGGGTATAGCATCAATCGGCGTTCGCACAAGCGCCCAGTAGCCCCACAAAGCGAGCGCCAGATACACCACCAGAACAATGCCGCGATTCTTCAGACTTAATTCGATCAGCTTGTGAATCATAAAAGAAGTGACGAGTGAGGAGTGACAAGAATAATTTTTAATCTTTAATTTTAAGATTTTAGTTTTCAGTATTAAGAAAGAAGCTATGCTCTTTTACTAAAAACTAGGAATTAAAGATTAAAAATTATTCTTGTCACTCCTCACTGCTCTATTGTGCTGTGACGGGCAAACTGACCTGGCCGCGACCCGCCGGGCCTTCGTAGGTGACTTGCGCCTGCCACTCGCCAGCCATCTCTACGTTCGCAAGACCCCTGTAAACGCCGGGCGTGTTGGTGGTCGTCAAGGTGGACGCGTTGTTCATAGCTCCCATAGCGCCCATCGCAGGCATGTGAAACGTAAGCGCCGCCGCGCCGACTTCAACGGTTTTGCCGGAAGCATCAGTGAAAGAGAGCATGAAAGTCTGGCCGTTGCCGTGATGCAGAACGCCGTCCGGCGTAGAGAGCGTCACAGTCAGGTTGTTACCTGCTGGCGCGCTCTTGACCGCTTTACCTCGGTCAACGCCTTTCGAGCCGCACGCGACGAGAAGCGAAAGAAGGGCTACGAGAATGAAGATGAGTGCGAGCTTTCGCATACGATTATTCCTCCGAAACCGAAACTTGAATAAAAGCTACTCTTGATGAACTTAGTGATTAGAAACATAGCCCACGCTCTGATGTAGACAGAGCAAGGCCACATGCGTCTTCCCGCTCAAAGCTATCTCGGTCAGTCCTGCGAATTCTGAAGACGCTGACGTAGAAGACATCGCTCGCCAGCAAAATCTTCATCTTCGCTTTCGACCGAAAGCTTACTGGAAGACACACTACGGCTCTCTGGTGTGCTAGATCAGAAGTGCGGAGTGACGTATGTAGGTTGGTTGTGATTCTGTGGAAGCGGCGCAGGTGCGCGCTCCGTTGGGTCGAACATCTCGCGCGGAAACTATTGATTGAAGAAGCGCCGGATGAAGTGTGATGACGACGAGCGACGAAATGTTCCGGGCAGTTGTAGTCGTTTCAGTCTGTCCCGGCTGCTGACAGTTCATAAGGCAGCAGAGTTTTGCGCTCAAAACTTCCGGCGCGTCCTGTTGCATCTCGGCCAGATGGCAGCAACGCATCCCGCTCATCGTGCCGTTCTCGTCCATGTGCGCGGGTCTTCCCGCCAGCACACTACTGCCCAGCGCCACGATGAGAACAAGAGATGCGAGCCACTTCGTCATTGTCAGTTGAAACTATATGAACTCTTTTGCCGAACTGTCAATATAATTACTCTCACTAAAAACCTGAACTTCATTCCAAAGCCATAAGTAGGTACTCAACCCCTTTGCGAGCTTAAGTATTTCCCTTTGCGCCTTTGCGAGAACCCTCAATTCTCTTGATGCTCAAGATTAATGAGAGTTGCAGGTTCTCGCAAAGGCGCAAAGAAAAGAGCAAAGACCGCAAAGAGACTACGCTTCCTATAGATTAAGCTCCTTCGCTTCTAGCCTTGCTCTCAATCTGAGACTTGCGCTCTTCAATAGGCATGTAATCGCGTTCGTCGTAGCCCAGATAAATCTGGCGCGGTCGCGCAATCTTCTGATCCGCGTCTTCGAGCAATTCCACCCACTGAGAAATCCAGCCGGAAGTGCGCGGGATGGCGAAGAGCACAGGGAACATGTCAACCGGAAATCCCATAGCGCGGTAGATTATCCCGGAATAGAAATCAACGTTCGGATAGAGTTTCCGTTTGACGAAATACTCGTCTTCTAACGCTATGCGTTCGAGTTCGAGCGCCAGATCAAGCAGCGGGTCTTTGCCCGTCACTTCAAAAACTTCGTAAGCTATCTGCTTGATTATCTTCGCGCGCGGGTCATAGTTTTTGTAGACGCGGTGGCCGAATCCCATCAGACGAAACTCGCCCGCCTTAACTCGTTTCACATATTCGGGCACGCGATCAACCGAGCCTATCTCGTTGAGCATGCGCAGGACTGCCTCGTTCGCGCCTCCGTGCAATGGGCCATAGAGAGCGGCAGCCGCACCCGCTAGCGACGAATAAGGGTCTGTGTGCGCGCTGCCGATTGAGCGCATGGCGTTCGTAGAACAGTTCTGCTCGTGGTCTGCGTGAAGTATGAAGAGGACGTTGAGCGCTCGTTCAAGAACAGCATTCGGCTGATACTTCACCTCTGTCGTCTTGAACATCATGTTCAGAAAATTGCCTGTGTAGGAGAGATCATTGTCCGGGTAGACGTAAGGCAATCCCTTGCGGTGACGGTAAGAGAAGCCCGCAATCGTAGCCACCTTTGCAATCAGCCGATGAATCTGTTTGCGTCTGCAATCAACATCGAAAATATCTTTCGCTTCGGGGTAGAAGGTCGAGAGCGCGCCTACAGTGCCTATGAAAATTCCCATAGGGTGTGCATCGTAATTAAACTCGTCAATAACCTTTTTTATGCTCTCGTGTATGAAGGTGTGATGCGTGATGTTCCATTCCCATTCGGCCAACTGCTCTTTGGTAGGAAGCTCTCCGTAAAGCAGCAGGTAAGCGACTTCCAAATAAGTGCTCTGCTCTGCAAGCTGCTCAATGGGATAACCGCGATAACGAAGTATTCCACGATCTCCGTCAATAAACGTGATAGTGCTCTTGCACGACGCCGTGTTCATGAAAGCCGGATCGTAGGTCATCAGTCCGAAGTCGTCGTCCCCAGTCTTTATCTTCCTTAAATCCATCGCGCGTATAGTGCCGTTCTCGATTGGCACTTCGTACTGTTTGCCCGTGCGATTGTCCGTGATTGTCAGGGTGTTCTGGTTAGCGTTAGCGCTCATATCTCCTCCGCTTCGGATGAAGAGGCGCGCGAAGGCGTACGCTTCGCCGGTCTTCAAGTTTTATTGAAAATAATTGCTGGGGTGAAATTACGCCAACACGCGGCGGAAAGGCAAGGATGAGGGAAGAAAGAAGGTAAAAGTCAAAAGGTAAAAGGCAAAAGGAAGGCCGCAAACTACTTTTAATAAAAGATTGGCTTCCCCTAACTTTTGCCTTTTTACTTTTACCTTTTGCCTTCTTTCTTCCTTCATCTTCTTATGATTGGAAGCTCTATGAATGACGAGTGCTGTTTGTTTCTCGCCACTGTGATGACGGGTTGGCCGTCCGCAGGAATTCTGGCGAAAGTCGGGCGGTCGTTACCCGCTATGGCTATGCGTATGCGATGCCCCTTTTTGATTAGAACCGAAGTTGGGAAAAGACCGAAGTTAAGCGTTGCCATCTGGCCGGGAATCAACATCTGTCCGTCCCTTCTTCTGAAAGAGTGAAAGGGAACGAACATCTTGTACGGCGGCGCATCGTGGGAAACTTTTCGATGAAGAGCGCGCAACTCGCCCTCTGTGATATAGGTAACTCTGCCCTGCTCGTCCACGTCTTCCAGATAGACGAAGAATGCGCCGTCCGTCGCGGTCGAAGTTATGTCGAGCGTGATAATCGGATAACCCGTAATCTCTGTATCTGAGGCGAGCGGCGCGCTTGTATAAGTCAGAAGCTTGCGGTCTTCATCCGCACGGTTCGTGTATACGACATCGCTCCCGCCGTTTTCAGTGAACCAGCGATTCTGCTTTCCCGTCGTAGCACTAAAATCAACACTGTAACGGTCTTCGCCCGAAGCGATGCTAGGCGCGGTTTTTGACAGGCCGTGATTTTCGACAAGATACCAGCGCTCTGTCTTTGTGCCCGCGATGGGCCAAACTTTCGTAGTCTTCCAGCGCCCCTCGCCCATAGTGTAATAGGTGAGCGTGTGCCGGGCACGCGCCTCTGTCCGAACACCTTTGAGGTAGTAATCGAAAAAGCGCAGTTGCTCCATCAACTGCTGCGCTCTGGTTGGTGTGACATCAGCATCCACTTGATGAAACTGATCTGCGTCGTAGCCTGCGCCGTGACTCCACGCGCCTATGATGCCGGTTTGCGGGTTGCTCAAATTGACGAAGCGACGGATCACAGTGTCTGCGGTTGCTGCGTCCATCCAGCTTCCCCAGCCGAATGTCGCTACGCCCGAAGCGTTAATCTCTCTCTGATAATGAAAGACGCTGAAATCGTCAATCGAGCCTAAGCCCGCAGGGCTATCGTCCCTGAAAGTAATCGCCAGCGCAGCTTTGTAAACATCCACGTTCTGCGCATGGTCGCGCACGGCTTCATTGAGCATGTGATGATTCGTGTCCGCGTC
>Ga0209027_1000428_pt1 | contig 14733 bp, 13 predicted proteins | sample GraSoi013_1_20cm_3_FD_185821 | JGI IMG/M metagenome (GOLD analysis project Ga0209027, IMG submission 185821) | Grasslands soil microbial communities from the Angelo Coastal Reserve, California, USA - Sample 09_27_2013_1_20cm (SPAdes) (version 2) | ecosystem: Environmental > Terrestrial > Soil >...
TCGCCGTATTAAACTCAAAAAGCAATCGTGCGTTACATCTTCGGCCTGCTCTATGGAGCCTAGCAGCCTGTATGCGAAGCGGAAGACCGCGTCGCGGTGGCGCTCGTACAACAGAATGAATGCCGTCTCATCGCCGCCAACTGCCCTGTCAAGCGCCCGTTCGTCTGTTATTCTATCAGGCAATGAAAGCACTCGATCCTGTAGGAGACGCTTCCTACTCTCTTATTACCAGAAATCTCTGGAAAGATACGCCCGACGAAATCTTTTTTCTGCCGCTAAACTGTTACCCGCCCGCGCCTAAACCGCTTCAAGCAGAGCTTGAGACCGCATTATACTATTCTGTGACCTCAGACCGAGCGCCGGGCGAAGGGTAGGCTTGAACCCCGCTTTTTACGGGAGGTTGGATGCACGGGGAGGCGAAACGGTTGACGCAGTTCGATTTGCCCATCTAAACTATTTTTTCGACTGCTCTCCTGCTCAAATTAATTAAGGGCTGTAAAGGTCTGGCACAGGCTTCCTTTTGGCCTGTATGAGATTCTAAACCGATTCGGGACTTTAACAAACGATTATTCCAATTCATGAATAATAAAGCACTTTCTTACCTTCCACGCTTTCTTGCGCCCGCGCTCGCGCTCCTACTCTTGTGCGCGAATTCGAGCGCTCAGAGCACGCCTGAGCCGCAGCAGGATCAACTATTGAACGGGCTTCGCGTCCTTATATGGAATCGTCCGGGCGACCCCAACGTGCTCATAAAACTGCGCATTCATAGCGGCGGAGCGTTCGACACTACGGGAAAATCCGGCCTGATGGCGCTCCTTGGCGACGCACTCTTTCCAGACCCGACCACGCGCGAGTATTTCACGGAAGAGTTGGGCGGGCGGCTAGAAGTGACTACTGACATGGACGCTATCAACATCTCGCTCTCAGGCCATGCTTCCGCTTACGAGCACATGGTTGAGATTCTGAGGACGGCGCTGGTCACCACGCCTCTCACGCCCGAAAACGTCAAAAGCATGCGCGACGCGCGAATCAAGCTCGTGCGCGAAACCAGCATCTCGCCCGCTATGATGGCAGACCGCGCGATTGCCTCGCGCCTGTTCGGAGAATTTCCTTATGGTCGCCCGTTTCCGGGCACGCCAGAATCTCTAGCAAGAATTGAGCGCGCAGACCTGTTGTTTGCGCGCGAGCGTTTCTTGAACCCTAATAACGCCACGCTGGTCGTCATAGGCGGAGTCGAAAAGCTTCGCGCGATGCGCGCTCTAAAACAACTGTTGGGAAACTGGCGCAGGAGCGATACCATCGTGCCTCCAACTTTTCGCCAGCCTGACGCGCCTGACGCACGCATGCTCTTGATTGACCTGCCGGGCGCGGAAAACTCTGCCGAAGTTCGTCTGGCAGTTCGCGGACTTACGCGCTCTGACAGAGAGTTTGCTGCGGCCACACTAATGACTATCATTGCGCGCGATAGATGGCAACAGACTATGCCTTCGCTCAACACTCTTCCGTTCTACGTTCGCAATGATTCGCACGTGCTGCCCGGAAGCTTCGTGATGGGCGCTTCGGTTAGCGTGGCACAGGCAGCGGATACACTCAAAGCTGCTCAAAACACGCTACGCTCTCTTGTTACCACACCGCCGTCTCCGACAGAGCTTGCTAAGGCCAGAAGCGAGGCGCTTGCAGAATTGAACAAGCGACTGGAGCAGCCCGCAGGCATCGCAGAGCTTTGGCTTGACGGCGACACATTCAAGCTGGCCTCAATCGCAGATCAGATTAAAGCTTTGAGCGGAGTGACGGCTGTGGAGGTTCAGGGCGTTGCCGTTAGGCTTTTCCGCGACGCGCCCATTGCGACCGTAGTTGTCGGCAACGCTTCGCAACTTCGCGCGCTTCTTGAAGGCGCAGGGCAAGTCGAAATAGCAGGACAGCAACCCGCGCCCGCACAAACACCTTCACAAACACCGACGACTAGACCAACACCGATGCGCTCGACACCACCAAGGCCTGCGCCATCGCCTATCTTGCCCGTTACCAGACCAACGAACCCGCCGGGCAACCCGTAGAAATTCACAAGCTATTTGCAAGCAGTCCGCAACCATCACGAATGCGGAACTGGTTTAACTGTGCCTGAGAAAAGTCTTATAACTGAGAGAGAGCACTCGCGCCGCGTGCGTGAAATGTTTGCGGCGATAGCCAAGCGCTACGACCTGCTCAACCACCTTTTATCAGGCAACATTGACAGGCGATGGCGGCGGCTGGTGGCTGAACGGCTGAGGGCGGTGCTAGTGGAAAGTGACGCGCTTGCGCTCGATGTGGCATGCGGCACCGGCGATCTAGCGCTGGTGCTTGCCAGTGCCACGCGCGGGGCGCGAGTGATGGGGACGGATTTTTGTCGCCCCATGCTTGAAATCGCAGCCGAGAAGGCGCACACACGCGATCTGAAAATTCCGTTCATAGAAAGCGACGCGCTGAATCTTCCATTCGGCGATTCGACTTTCGACGCAGTCAGCATAGCTTTCGGGCTGCGAAACCTTGCTAATGTCGAGGCTGGATTGGGCGAGTTGCTGCGTGTCTTAAAGCCCGGCGGGCGAGTAGCTGTCCTTGAATTCTCGAAGCCAATCGTCCCTGTCTTGAGCTTGCTCTTTCAACTCTATTTCACGCGCGTGCTGCCGCGCGTAGGCGGGCTGGTGAGCGGCTCGCGCATCGCTTACCAATACTTACCCGATTCTGTTTCGCGCTTTCCAGATCAGAAGCGGCTTGCCGGTTTAATGCGCGACGTAGGGTTCGAGGAGGTCGAGTACCAGAACCTGACTTTTGGAATAGCGGCGCTTCATTCAGGAACTCGGCCTGTGAGGTGAGATCATTTTAAGTTTGGTTGCATTGACGCGGCTAGGGATTGATGCAACCACAAAACGTAGTCCGATTGTGGTTCGCGTCCGCTTAGCGTGCGTGCGGTTGTCGGGGCCGCGCGTGAATTGCGGCGGGCGCGAACTCAGTCGGGCTACGTTTTTCTTTCTCCTACTTTTCCGCATCAATCTGCTATCATCAGACCGCTCTTAATAATTCTGAATTAGAGTCTGTTTCAAAACCGCGAGCATGCATTCAACATCTTAGCGAGCTTTGCTCTTTTCTTTGCGCCTTTGCGTGAACCTGCAATTCACATCAATCTTGAGTGTTAAGAGAAATTGAGGGTTCACGCAAAGGCGCAAAGATAAAAACTTAAGCTCGCAAAGCGGTTTTTGAATAACTCAACCGAATTATCGGCATCCGCTTTCGATGAAGTACAAGCTACTGGGCGCGCTGCGCCGCATCGCCATTCTGCTTCTGGTCGCGTGGACTGTCGTCAGCTTGGTCACGCTGCTCATAGAGCTTGTGCCCGGCGACCCTGCTATGGCTATCTTGGGCGAGCAGGCCACGCCCGCGCAGATAGAGCAGTTTCGCCAGAAGCACGGACTTGACCGCCCCGCCTTCTTCTTCTCTTACTCGCCTGAACCGAACGGGCAGAGACATTTCACGTGGAATGGGTGGAGCAATCGCTACACGGATTACTGGCGGGGCATTCTGCACGGCGACATGGGGCTATCGTTTCGCACGGATCGCCCCGTTATCTCTTTAATCCTTGAACGCTACCCCGCGACCATAGAGCTTGCGCTCGCCGCACTCTTCGTCGCAATACTCATAGCGATTCCGCTCGGCGTCCTTGCAGGAAAAAATCAGGGCACTCTAGTTGATAACGTATCATCGGTCGCAGCGCTTATTGGAATCAGCCTGCCCAGTTTCGTCATAGGGCCTATGCTCGTCTACATCTTCGCCGTCAGGTTCGAATGGCTTGCTCCGTCTGGTCGCACCTATCCCGAAGATATAGTCCTACCAGCCATCACTCTCGGCGCGGCACTCGCAGCGATACTGACACGCATGGTTCGCTCATCCGTCATAGAAGAGCTTGGCGAAGATTACGTGCGAACTGCGCGAGCGAAAGGTTTAGGCGAAAGAACAGTGGTTTACAAGCACGTTCTGAAGAACGGTCTTATTCCCGTCGTAACGATTTTAGGTTTGCAGTTGGGCGTGCTGCTTGCCGGCGCAATTATTACTGAGAAGATTTTCAACTGGCCCGGCATAGGACTTCTTCTGGTCGAAGACGGCATCAACAAACGCGACTATCGCATAGTGCAGGGCTGCGTGCTGGTCATCAGCATCACCTACATCATTGCCAACTCGCTCACGGACATGGTCTATCGCTGGCTCGACCCGAGGATAAGAATACAGTGACGAGAAACAGTTTACAGTTTTTAGTTTTCAGTTTTCAGAAGAAAACCAGAGAGCTTTTAACTGAAAACTGAAAACTAAAAACTGTAAACTGTTTTTATGAATCGCTTAGCAATCATCGGACTAATAATTGTCGCCATACTCGTTCTGGTCGTCATCTTCGCGCCGTGGATTGCTACGCAGGATGTGGGACAGACGAATTTGACGATGCGATATCTTCCGCCGTCTGCGGCGCACTGGTTCGGCACGGACGCGACGGGGCGCGACGTGTTCGCGCGCGTCATCTTCGGCGCGCGAATCTCTTTACGCGTGGGCGTTGTCGTCGTCGCTGTGTCGTCTGTGGTGGGCACAATCATGGGCGCGCTCGCTGGCTATTACGGAGGCTGGGTTGATCGTTTCATGTCTGGCTACGTCTTCAACGTTTTCCTTGCCTTTCCGGGACTGCTGTTAGCAATCGCTCTGGTAGCTTTCTTAGGCGCTGGTCTGAATAAGTTAATCTTCGCGCTTTGCATCATAGGCTGGGTCGGTTACGCGCGACTGATTCGCGGTCAGGTGCTGAAGGTGCGCGAATATGATTTCGTTCAGGCCGCGCGTGCCATAGGCGCTGGCGACATTCGCATACTTGTTGTGCACATCCTGCCGAACGCAATTCAGCCCTTGATAGTGCAGGCGAGTTTGGGAATGGCTGGCGCAGTGCTTTCGGAAGCGGCGCTCTCATTTTTAGGATTGGGCGTGCCGCCGCCCGCGCCTAGCTGGGGCGTGATGATAGAAGAGGCGCGTGACCTTTCAACGCTTGCGATGGCTCCGCACGCGCTCATCTTTCCCGGCCTGGCGCTTGCGCTGACAGTTCTAGCCTTCAACTTCATAGGCGACGGCCTTCGGGAATACTTAGACCCGCGACAGCGAAAGCGTTAAAGAAAGGAAAAAGTAAAAAGGTAAAAGGCAAAAGTGCGGCGGAGACCATCTTTTAATTAAAAAGCTTTTGTCCTTATCCCTTTTGCCTTTTGCCTTTTTACTTTTTCCTTCATCACATGGCGTCAACAATTATTCGAGACAAGTCAGAGTCACGCGGCGGCTCGTTTGATGCGAAACCTTCATCGCGTTCGGTCGCCGTTTCTATCAATCGCCTTTCTAAAACTTATCCGATCCCGCTCGCGCGACTCAAACAGTTCTTTCGCCGCAAGACGAAGCAGCCCGTCGAAGCTCTGCTAGACGTTTCGTTTGACGTGCGCGAGGGAGAGATTTTCGGATTGATTGGCAGAAACGGAGCGGGCAAGACTACGCTGACGAAGATAGTTGCGACGCTGGTTCAACCGACTTCAGGCACTGTCATGGTCAAAGGCTATGACAGCGTGCGCGAAGACGAGCGCGTGCGCGCTCAGGTCGGACTTGCGACCGCAGAAGAGCGCAGTTTCTACTGGCGCTTGACCGCCGAACAGAACCTGCTCTTCTTCGCGCGTCTTTATGGTCTGGATGAGAGGCAGGCTCGACAGCGAATTTCCGGGCTTTTAGAACGTTTCGAGATTGAAGACCTGCGACGGCGACGATTCGCGGAGATGTCAACGGGAAACCGCCAGCGTTTAGCAATGGCGCGAGCAATGCTAACGCGCCCGCCAGTGCTTCTTCTTGACGAACCGACTCGCTCGCTAGACCCTTTGGCGGCGGCACGCGCACGTCATCTCATAGGCTCACTCGCAAAAGAAGACCCGCCCGTTACAGTGCTTCTGACTTCGCATAACCTGGCCGAAGTTGAAGAGCTTTGCGAGCGCGTAGCCATAATCAGTCGCGGCCAGATTCGCGCCGTTGATACGCCTGAGAATTTGCGCGCGCTACACACGCCGACCGAGCGCGTCCGTCTGATTGCGAAAGAGATTTCCGAAGCAGATACAATGAAGCTTCTCTCAGAAAAACTTGACGGACTTGAGATAAAAGCTGTGGGCAGCGCGGTCTCTGTGAGCTTCACACGAAAGATTCAGGACAATAGGTTAGACGAGATCATAGGTACGTTGCGAGATGCTGGCGCACGCATTGTTTCATTCAATGTCGAGAGAGCTACGCTTTTGGATGTAATGGAGAGCTACGAGCGCGAAGATGAGACGGAGGTGAAAGCCTGATGATTAACTCTCTCATCAAATTCTTGCGCCGCGTGCGAGCTTTCGTCATACGCGATTTTCAGTTGATGATCAGTTACAAGCTTGAGTCATTTTTCCGCATCACGTCCGTCCTCTTCATGGTCACGACCTTCTTCTTCATCTCGCAGATTTTCGTCGGACGCGCCGACACGCCCTTTTCGCAATGGCGCAATCCGCTCGCCGCTTGGATTACGGGCATGGCCGTTTTGAACTACTTCATGACGGGGTTTTCGAGCCTTGCAAACGCCATTCGTACTGAACAGTCGCAAGGGACTCTGGAGAGCGTTCTGCTCACACCCATTAGCGTGCCCACTGTAATCGTAGCAAGCTCGGCGTGGGATTTTGTTCAGGCAACGTTCTACTCTTTTCTCTATCTCTTCTTTGGCTGGCTATTTTTCGACGTTCACTACGAAGGCAATATTTTCCTCGCGCTCCTCTTTCTCGTTCTCACAACTCTCGTTCTGGCCTGCTTCGGAATTCTTTCTGCGAGCTTCACAATGGTCTTCAAGCGCGGCGACCCATTCGGCATAATCTTAGGCACAGGCTCAGCGCTCTTTTCAGGCGTGCTCTTCCCCACGCAGCTTCTGACGCTCTACGGCGGCAAACTGGTCGGCACAATACCGCGTCTTCTGCCCACTACATACGGCCTTGACGGTATTCGCCGCGTTCTCATAGAAGGGCAAAGTTTCAGCCAAGTCACACAACCATTAATATCGCTGCTGCTCTTCTTATTAGCGCTTCTCCCCTTCTCTCTCTGGGTATTCGGACGAGCCGTCCGCCGCGCCAAACGCGAAGGCAGTTTGATACAATTTTGATAAGTAAGCGGTAAGCAGTGAGCGGTGAGCAGTGAGCAGTAAGGAAGAAGGTTGAGAGGCTTGCTGTCTTGAATCTATCTCTCAACCGTGAATGCTCAACAATTCTACTGCTCACTGCTTACTGCTTACCGCTTACTATAATTCCATGCGCGTCTCTTACACTCCACGTTATTATGCTGACATTGGCGAGGGGCATGTCTTTCCTATAAGAAAGTTCGAGATGGTGCGGGACAGGCTTCTAAGTGAAGGCACGCTTCGGCCTTCTGACTTGATTGAGCCGCAGCCCGCTTCTATAGAAGACGTGCTTCTGGTTCACACGGAAGATTACGTGCGACGACTTCGCGCTGGCGCACTGACCACGCGCGAAATCAGACGACTGGGATTGCCCTGGTCGAAAGCACTCGTCAGGCGTTCGTTTCTGGCGGCTGCCGGGACTGTAAATGCCGCGCGCTTTGCTCTGGAAGACGGTGTAGGCTCGAACCTTGCTGGCGGTACGCATCACGCTTTTCCAGATCATGGTGAAGGCTTCTGTGTTCTCAACGACGTGGCCGTTGCGATTCGCGTGCTTCAACGTGACGGATTGATTGAGCGCGCGAGCATAGTTGATTGTGACGTTCATCAGGGCAACGGCACGGCTGCGATTTTTCAGACGGACGCGCGTGTATTTACCTTTTCGATGCATGGCGCGAAGAACTATCCGCTATTCAAAACGCGGTCTTCGCTAGACGTAGAGCTTTCTGATGGGACGGACGACGAAAGCTACCTGAAGACTTTAGGGGAACATCTGCCGCAAGTTTTTGCCCAAAAACCCGATATAATCTTTTATCTGGGCGGAGCAGACCCGTTCGCGTGTGACAAGCTGGGCAGGCTTTCATTAACAATCGAGGGCTTGCGTGCGCGCGACGAGATGGTGCTTTCAGAGTGCAGTGCGCGCAAGATTCCTGTTGCCACAGTGATGTCGGGCGGTTACGCAGCCGACATCAACGACACCGTTGAGATTCATTGCAACACAATTCGCGCGGCGCGAAAGGTTTTCTACGACGTGGAAGTTTCAGGCTTTAACGTGAGATGATAGCGAAGACGTTAACGAGATGCGGCGCGTGCTGAAAATTTCATTTCTTGTAGTAGCTGGTCTGTTGATAGGGTGGCTCGTTTACGAAGTCATAACTTTTCCGAACGTCCGAAGACTACAGACCGAGAACCCTGCGACCACTGCGATGATTGAAACGCGTGCGCAGGAAGCGCGCGCAGACGGTAAGCAGCCTCTTCGTGTTCAGACATGGGTTCCGCTCGAACGCATTTCACCGAATTTGCAGCGCGCTGTGCTTGCTGGCGAAGATTCGAACTTCGCAACTCATCATGGGTTCGACTACAAAGCTATTCAGCACGCATGGGAAGAGGCGCAGCGCGAAGCCGAGCGCGAAGCGCGTGAAGAGCACGACGACAACTCAAGCCTCATCCCGCCCATGCCTGATTTCAAGCGCGGCGCTTCGACCATCACACAGCAGCTTGCGAAAAACCTTTACCTTACGACCGAGCGCTCTTTCATACGCAAAGGGCGCGAGGCGGTCATCACCTATTTCCTAGAAAAAAATTTGACGAAGAAACGCATTCTCGAAATTTATCTGAACGTGATTGAATGGGGCGACGGAATTTACGGCGCTGAGGCTGCGGCGCAAACCTATTTTCATAAACCTGCTGCGAATCTTTCGGCGCGTGAGGCTGCGTTTCTTGCCGCGATGATCCCGAACCCGCGAACCGTCTTCAACCCTCAACAGAACCCGAAGCGTGTCGCGCGCCGTCAGCGCATAATCCTGCGCGGCATGCCTTTCGTTCAAATGCCACAGGGAACAGGATGAAAGGAAAAAGGTAAAAGGAAAAAGTTAAGACACGCCTTGCAGGCGTGAATTATAAATTAAAAATTGAGGCCGCTTTCAAATCAGAAAGCGGCCTCGGAGTTTGTAGAATCCTTGGGGTGAAATTTAAAGGACGAACTCTTTGGATAGCTGAAGCTCGGCTTTGCGAAGCTCGAAGCGACCGCGACCGTAGTTGCCTTCGGGTCTCATCGCCAGCACCATAAAGTATTCGTGGCTCAGCAGTCGCATTATTACGGTCGCGCCTTCGGTTGAGACGACCATCTCTTTCAGGCCACCCAGACCAATGTCTTCGCCTGTACGCCGCGCGCTTCGCAATAACGAGGTGAACTCGGCTGCCGCCACGTCAAGGTTTGCGTCGTTGGCTTCAGGCGTGAACAGCTTCTCGACTGCTATGCCGTCCGTGCCCATTATCATAGCGCCCGTGCTTCCGTCCGTGCGCTCAAGAATTGCTTGAAGAGTCTCTTTGAACATACAGCAACTCCTTTCTCACTAGGGACGCGTTCCGCCTAACGCGCCGGGTCTTGCTGTAGGAGCGTTTGCTGGCGGGTTCTGCGGCTGTGGAGCCTGTAGCATCTGCTGGCCCGGCTGCTGCTGAGGCTGCATCTGTTGCTGCTGCAACTGCGTAGGCGTGGGCGTGTTGGTCGGCGGATTGCCGAGCGGGACTGGCTGCACGATTGTGGTCGTGCGCGTGCCTGTGCTCACAGTGCCTGCGGTCGGGCGTCCCTGATAGTCCGGGCGATAGATGTGCGGCGTGATGAAGAAGAGAAGCTCGCTCGTCGTGCGCGATGTGATCTTGCGCTTGAAGAGATTGCCCAGGACTGGGATGCCTGAGATTCCGGGCGTGCGCTGCTGCGACTCGGATTCCTGATCGGCCAGCACGCCGCCCATCACGGTTGTTCCTCCATCTGGAACTAAAACTTCCGACTGCATGCGCTGAGTATCAATGCCGGGCACGCCGCCAACGGCTATGCCTGAGTTGATAGTATTGTTCTCAATCGTTACGCGAAGCACTACTGTGCCCACGTCCGTTATCTGCGGCGTGATTGAAAGACGCAGAGGAACGGAGACGAAGGTTGTTGTCACGACCGCCGTGCCGCCTGCGGCCTGTGTGGTCTGGACTGGAATCTGCTGGCCGCTCTCAATCTGCGCTGGACGATTATTGAGCGCTGTCACGCGAGGCGTGGCGATTGTCTTGGCCTGACCTTTCTGCTCAGCCGCAGTTAGAAGAACACTTATCTGCGCCGTGCCTATCAAGCCTGTCGTCAAACCTATGACTGTGTTGGCTGCTGCTGCGCCAAGATTACCAACTGGCTGAGCAGAGCCGCCGAGTCCGCCGGGTATGCCAAACGGATGCGGGCCGGGTGTTAACGCAGTGCTGCCAGTTCCACCAGTACCGCCTGTGCCACCTGTTCCGCCTGAACCTGAACCTGAGGTCTGGCCTATGGGTAGCGTGCTCAAGGAACCTAGTCCTCCGCGCCCAAGGCTAGCAACGGCTGCGGCTAACTGAACACCCAGGTCGCGGCTGAAGTTTCTTTGGGCAAGAACGATTCTGGTTTCGATTTCGACTTGCGGTTCGGGCTGATCCAGTATGGCTACAAGCTGTCGAATCGCTTCTATATTTTCCCTGACATCCGTGATGATCAGCGTGTTGCTGCGACCGTCAACTTCAATCGAGCCGCGACGCGAGAGACGGCGCGAGATTATAGGCAGCAAGCCCTGATCGCCGCTTGAGCCTGTAGCATCGCCGCCAGCGCCGCCGGAAAAACTGAGATTGGTTGCGCCGCCGGAGAATGCGCCCGTTGAGCCTGCGGCCTGTGCCAGCGTGCCAGATGCGCGCGCGTAGTTGAGACGTATGAATTCCGTCAAAAGCGGCGAACTCTCAAGTCGCGCCTCGTTTATCTGCTGCTGCGTAGCGGCCTCAGACGCCAGCACTTCGGTCGTGGCTACGCGCAGAATGTTCCCCTGAACATCAATGCCCAGGCGATTGGCGCGAAGGATTGCGTCAAGCGCAACGTTCCAAGGCACGTCCGTGACGTTGACTGTGACGGGAACCGCGCCGACCGACTTGTCAATCACGAAGTTTACGCCGTACTGCTCTGTGATGTAGTTCAGTATGTCGCGTATATCGGCGTTAACAACGTTGAGGTTGATAGGCTCGCCCACGAAACCGGGCTGTCCGTATTGACGACCCTGCTGAGATTGCTGCGCGTTATCGTTGGCCTGCGTGATGTTCACGCTCGGCCTTTGCTGCGGGCGAGCGGGCGCAGGATTCTGCTGCTGAGCAAGCTCTTGCGGATTTTGCGCAGCGTGATTCATCGCCGCATCCGGGTGAGTCGCTGCCGTTGCGTCAGTCTCTTCGTTCGGCGTGAGAACAACGACGAGATTTTCTTCCGCCATCTGCGCGCGACCATTAGCAGGCAAGCGCAGACTTATGCGAACATGCGTCGCCGTAAGCCCCGCGCCAGCTTCTGCACTTCGCTCGACCGTCACTCTTTCAACAAGCGGCGACGAGAAAGTGTAAGCATTAGCAAGGTGCGACGTATCCACATTGGGCAGGTTGATTAAGACTGTGCGCGCGTCCGGCTTCGAGACCGAATAGGCCATAGGCTGAGTTGCCGAAATCGTGATGAAGGTTGAAGCGCCGGAGGTGCTGGCGCTCAAGCCAGTAGCTACAGCCGGTCTCATATTGCCCGCTGTTGCGAGCGAGGTCACGAGGCACATCGCAAAGAGCACGAGCGCGACTCTTTTGATGGCCGAAATTAATCTGTACTGATCAGGCATGTTTCCCTCCTTAAGGGAATTTGAAGCGACCCATCTCCTGCCACGCGCTACGCTCGAACGGCCTACGCTCAAAAAAGCGAAGACTACATAAAGCGCGCGCCGCACAACGCAGGAAGCACGGTCGCCGGGTTGTCAAAGTTGACGCGCGCCCTGATTCAAGAGATGAGCGCGCGTCCTCGTCTGGTCTTCTATGGCGTTTGGTCGAACAGGCTCAGGCTTCCCATTCGGCCACGCCCTATTTCACAGAATCTCTACTGAGCCTGAAATGACTCAAGTATTCCGTTATTAAAAACAATGTTCCCCTTGTTCTTAAAGACCCATTGCTCGCGGCGTCCGTGCTCGGTCGTAGCGTAGACTATGTCGTCGGGCGCCCCCCAGCTTCTAATAGCCTGCTGTTTCGTCATCCCGACCAAGAGTTTGTTCTGCCTTACGGCTGCTTCAATCGCTTGCTGATCCTGGCTGGAATTCCCTGTGGCGTGCTCGTTTGATGACCCTGCGCCAACGGCCAGCGCTTCCGAGGCGCCGACGCCAGAATTGTCCGAAGACCTTACGGCGGTCATGGAATCCGTGACAGCGTTAGCCTGTCGCAGAGGCACTGTGACGACGTTGCGTTCGCGGCGACCGTCAGTCCAGCGAGTCTCGTGACGGAAGACAAGGCGGTCTTCTTCTATAGCAACAAGCTGGCCGTCGAAGAATGTCTCGCCGGGATAGATTACATATGAGAGATGAATCGGCGTGGCCTCGACCATAGCAGCGTAGCCGCGCGGCGTGCGGAAGATTCCGTTCACCTGCACTTCGCTAAGCAAGAGCGCAGTGGTCGGCTTTGGCGCTTGCAATTGCGCGTTCATGGCCGCAAGCTTCTGCGCCTTGTAACGCTCTATGCGCTCCTGAATCGAAGGAACGGGCAGAGGCTGCGACGCGTTCGAGCGCTTCGTGTGGGCTGTCGGTCTGTACCTTCTGAACGGGTCATGATCGTTTGCCCCGGAACGCGCGCTCTGCTGTTGAGCAACAGGCGCATCAGCGTTCGTAGTCTGCGTCTGGGCTAAGCTCTGCTGTGCGCAGCACGCGACCAGAAGCGCGCACGAGAAAATGGTCAGGCTTGCTTGTTTGAAAATTTGTACGTAGTGCATCATGCTTGTTTCCCATCCACGTCCGCGTCAGATTCATGCGCGGAAAAAAGTTTACTGGCAGATTAATGGGCTGGCTGCTCCTGAGCAGGAGGCGGCGTAGGAGGAGTGGTAGCTTTCTTCTGCGCCTGCACTTCGGCCTGCCTTTGCTGAAGCCGCTCAGGCGAAGAGTAGTATGCAGTCAGCAGGAATTTTGAGTTGACAGTCCTCGTTGACGATTCTTCCTCCTGCTTGACTTGATCAATCCTGAAATCCGTCACGGAGACTATGCGCTGGTAGTGCGCTATCTGATTGAAGAATTCGCGCAGGTTTGCGAACGTGCTTGTCACTTCGACTTCAATGGGCTTGCCCGTGTACAAGTCCTGATCCACATCGTCTCTGGGTGCGAAGCGATTCAGCGTCAGGTGACTTGAGCGCGCGCGATCCTGAAGACTCTGCAACATGCTCGTCAACTCGCGCTGCTCTGGCAAGAGCGCCTTCAGTTCGTCGTACTCTTCCTGGCGCGCTTTGTACATCGCCTTGAAATCGTTGAGACGCTGCTGGGCAATCTGCGCCTGCGCATTCTGATGACGCAAACCCTCAACCTGATCGTTGATTTCATGAGTCTCAGCGCGCGTGCCGCTGGTGACGAAGTACCAGAAGCCCAGGTAAACCACGAGCGCAACGCCCACCATTATCAATAAGCGTGAGTACCAGGGCATCGTATGCAAGCTTCCTAATTTCATCTTGGTCTTCTATCCCTTCCCGTGTCGAGAATTATTTCGACTCGGTTTTAGCTTTCAGCCATGAGTTCTATCTTTGAGCCACCTGGTTGGCAGGCGGAGTGTTTGAGGGCGAGGAGTTTTGTGACGACTGTTGCTGCGGCGGCTTGTAGCTGCACTTGATAGTGAAGGCCACCACCTGCGGTTTCGGCGCGTTCGGGTCTTCGGATTGAGAGGAAGCTGCTGGGGGAGTGTTTGCGGAAGAGGTCTTAACCATTTCAGCAGGCTTTCGCTCGGTCGTAATATTGAGGTTGCTGAAGAGGCCGGACGAGAACTCAAGGCTCTGGCCGAAGCGCGTCACTGCGGCTTCGTCCGGCGATAGCCCTACTATCTCAAGAGAATCGCCCTTCTGCTCTACGCTCTGAAGGAAGAGTCCTGGAACAGCGTTTACTCTCTCGCGCAGAGATGCTAGAACGGCGCTCGGGCCTTGCTGCGAGGCGCGCAGCTTCTGTATAGCGTCAATGCGATCCTGAATCTCTTTCACCTTCTTCTCAAGATCGGCGCGCTCGCGATTGACAGCGTTCATCTCATCGTTAATCTGCTTCTGATGCTGAAGCTCTGCCATAGCATTGGCCTTCTGCCAGTGAGCGCTGAAGTAGTCGTAGCCCATCCCTGCGAACAGAAGGACTGCGACGATGACTGAGTGCAGGATGGTCTGCGCTACAGGATTCGTCACCTTCTCTTCAACGGCTGCGACGCCGCCGCGCGGCCTGTCGGTTACGGATTCAAGGAGGTTAATTTTTATCATCGAACGTCCACTCCTCTCAGAGCCAGCCCGACGGCTACGGCCATCTCCGGGACTACCTCGCGCATGTAATCTGGATCAAACTTTCGGGCATCAACGGTGATCTGACGAAACGGGTCGAATACTTCAACCTGCATCTCAAATCGCTTCGCTAAGTAATCTCTCAAACCCGGCAGTTTCGATCCGCCGCCCGATATGAGAATCCTATGCACGGTCGCTTCGTTGTCATCGGCGG
>Ga0209027_1000429_pt1 | contig 14731 bp, 14 predicted proteins | sample GraSoi013_1_20cm_3_FD_185821 | JGI IMG/M metagenome (GOLD analysis project Ga0209027, IMG submission 185821) | Grasslands soil microbial communities from the Angelo Coastal Reserve, California, USA - Sample 09_27_2013_1_20cm (SPAdes) (version 2) | ecosystem: Environmental > Terrestrial > Soil >...
CTCAGGGCGGCGCAGTGCTTGCACACCCCTGATCCTTCCAGATTTCTGGCGCCGCACAGCCGATCGGGCCCCCTGTGACCTCGCTATTCAGCGGGGTTTCACCGAGGCTTCAAGATCAGGCCACACTCCTTGTCCAGCGGTGGGGGTGGTTGTCGTATGGTCGTACCGACGGACCAACCGCAGATCGCTCCGCGATCACCCACTTCAGGGGGACGAATGAGCCAGCAGCCCTACGGACAGCCCGGTTTCCAGCAGCCGCCGCCACAGCAGCAGCAGTACGCTCCGCCGCCGCAGCAGAACTTCAATCAGAACTTCCTCTGCGTCACCACGAACGACATCCCGGGCTTCCGTATCGACCACGTCTACGGTGAGGTCTTCGGGCTGACCGTGCGCAGCCGCAACGCCTTCAGCCAGATGGGGGCCGGGCTGAAGTCGATGTTCGGCGGCGAGCTCAAGGGCATGACCAAGGCGCTGGTCGACAGCCGGAACGAGGTCATGCAGCGGATGATCCAGGAGGCGCTGAACCGCGGCGCCAACGCGATCGTCGGCATGCGTTTCGACACCTCGGAGATGGGCGACGTCTGGACCGAGATCTGCGCCTACGGGACCGCGGTGACCATCAGCCGGCTCGGCTGACGGCGCGGCTGACGGCACGCGATGCGTCTGCCCGGGCGCGGATCCCCGCCGGCCGTTCCGCCGCGGGGTCCGCGCTCGACGCGTGTCCCACTCCCGGCGGATATCGTGGCCCGGTGATCCGACGTGCGCTGACCGCCCTGGCCGCGGCCGCCGGCGCGGAGCTGTGCTGCGTCGCCGGCAGCGTGTTCCGCGTGGTGCGGCTGATCGCGCACGTCGACGGGGTGTCGGTGTGGACGGTGCTCAACTCGCGCCGCAACCTGGCGCTGAGCACCTGGCAGGCCGGCCTCGGCGGACGCGACCAGTTGATCTTCGCCGCGGTCCCGGTGGCCGCGGCCGCCGCTTTCTTGGCCGCGCCGTTTCTGCACCCGCGCCTGCGACGTCTCCTCGACCCCCTCCTGACCTGGCCGGCGTCCCGGATCCGAGCCGCGCTCGCAGCGCGCACCGCGCGTAGGGGATAATCAGCGACCATGGCCGAGCTCGTCTTCTTCACCGGAACCATGGACAGCGGCAAGTCGACACTCGCCTTGCAGCTCGACCACAACCACAACGCACGCGGCCGCTCCGGCCTCATCTTCACCCGCGACGACCGGGCCGGCAGCTCCATCATCTCCAGCCGGCTGGGCCTGAAGGCCGCCGCGGTCGAGGTCGAGAACGGCACCGACCTGCTCAACCACGTCGTGCAGCTGATGTCGGCCGGCGGCAAGGTGGACTACGTCGTAGCCGACGAGGCGCAGTTCTACACCGAGGACCACATCGAGCAGCTGGCCCGCATGGTCGACGAGCTGTCCATCGACGTCTACGCCTTCGGCATCACCACCGACTTCCGCACCCGCCTGTTCCCCGGCAGCAAGCGCCTGATCGAACTCGCGGACCGCATCGAGGTCCTCCAGGTCCAGACCCTGTGCTGGTGCGGAGCCCGCGCCACCCACAACGCCCGCACCGTCCGCGGCGAGATGGTGCTGGAAGGCGAGCAGGTGGTGGTCGGCGACACCGCCGCCGAGGACGAGATCGGGTATGAGGTGTTGTGCCGCCGCCACCACCGCCGGCGCCTGACCGCGGCCCGCTCCAACTCCGCGACGCTGAGCCCGGACACCCTGCCGTTCGGCGCTGCCTGACCCGACCGGTTCGGTTATGAGAGACTGCTGCCTCACGGGCGTCCTCTGGTGCGCCCGAGGAGGATTTGCCTAGCGGCCGAAGGCGTTGGTCTTGAAAACCAAAGTGGTGATGAGCCACCGTGGGTTCGAATCCCACATCCTCCGCGGGCACCGGGCTTTTAACCCGCACTGAATCGGGGAGCCTGATTCAAGTCGGCGCCGCCGCGCCGTTCCGGCGCGGCGAGCCTTGCCGTATGTATATGCAACTCCAGTTACCATAACTCCAGCGACCATACATCGGTCGAGGTCTGGAGGTCATGCCGTGACACTTGCGAAGCCTGCCCAGCTCAGCGGCCGGGACCGGGAGTGGAGAGCGGTCACCCGGTTCGTCGAGAACCCGGATCCCGGCGCGAAGCTGGGACTGGTCTACGGCCGTCGCCGCCAGGGCAAGACGTTCCTGCTCGATCTGTTGGCGGAGACCACGGGCGGGTTCATGTTCACAGCAGTCCAGCAATCCAGTACGCAGAACCTGCGGATGCTTGGCGCCGCCTACGCCCGCTACCTCGGCCTGAACGATCCGGTGCAGTTCGTCGACTGGCAGGCGGCCGTCGAGGCGCTCCTGCGGCTGGGCGAGCGGCGGTTTGCCGTTTCGGCGAACCAGATTGCCGAGCTCGTGGCCCCGAGCCGCGTTTTTCGCTTTCCACACCGAACACCGAAATTGGAAGGCGTGATCCTGCGACGTGGCCGGATCGTTCCGGTATGCGACGTTTCGGAAATGCTGCTGGGCAAGCGCATGACGTCTCGCCGTTTCTACCTCATCGTCGTTCGCAACTACGGAGCACACAAGGAATGGGTGGCCATCCCGGTCACTGGTGAATGCGAATTGATCAATGCGGAGATGACCGCGGCAGTTGAATCCGATGCGCCTCACGTCGCCGGGTGGCTGTCGCATGACGGTGACGTAATCGAAGTCTTGAATATCGACACGCTCACGCCTGGCGCCGAGCGAGCACTCGCGGAAGCCGCGGGGCGGCAACGACCAGAGGCGCAGTCATGATTCCCGCCGGACGTGCCGTCAAGGTTCTTCTCATCGACAGCAACGTCTATTTTGCAAAGCGCCTAGGCGATGCATTGAAACGCGAAGGGTTTGAGGTCGTGTCCAGTACGCAAGCGGCTTTCGCGCTTACTACGCTTGAATACGATGCGCCATCCGCCATTCTCTGCGCGACGAATATGCGGGAGATGGGCGCTCTGGAGATTGCCAGAATCATTCACGCGGACTCAAAAAATGCCAATCTGCCTGTTATCGCACTCGGCGACGGAAGCCAGCGCGCGTTGATGGAAGCATTCCAGGCCGGCTGCGACGATTACATCGACCGCAACGGGCAACCCGCGGTCATTGCCGCGCATGTGAAACAGATCATCGTCAGCAAAGCAGAAGGGTTTCAACCCACGCAAATGCTTTGCCAGTCAGACACAAGCCTCAGCGGCAATTTGACGCACCACGACCTCACGGGCGTCATGCAGATGCTGGGGCACGCGCACCAGACGGGCGCGTTGCACATCAACGCAAGCGAGACCGACGGTGTGCTGTTCTACGACGCGGGAGAGATCGCGCACGCGGAGTGCGGCCATCTGTTTGGTGATGAAGCCGTGATTCACATTTTGAAGAGCTGTGGAAACACCAATGAAGGCGTCTACAAATTTACTTACGGAACCAGGTCGTCACAGCGCACCGTGCTGCGCTCGGCCACCGACCTTATGATGGATGCCATGCGCGAATTTGACGAAGGAACGCGTGACATGGCGGACAAGGAAGCGCAATGAGCGAAGCGATGACCATTCCGCCGCTGGGAGAAGCTCCTGCCAAACGGACACCTACCGTCTACTTCATCGACGACAGCGCCACGATGCGCGAAGTCATCAAGATCGCGTTTCGCCGCGAGAATATTACCGTGATTACTTGTGCCGACGCGGCCTCGGCGATGGCACAATTCGAGCAAAACCGCCCCGACGTGGTGATCACTGACGTGATCATGCCCGATCAGGACGGCTACTCCGTGTGCACCCAAATCAAGCAGCATCCGGAATTCAGTCAAACGCCGGTCGTGCTGATGTCCGGCGTGGTCAATAAGAGCGTCGCCGACAAAGCGGTTGCGGTAAAAGCTGATGAACTAATTCGCAAACCCTTTCAGCCGCAGGAATTGATTGCGCGCGTGAAGAGCCTCCTAGAGCCGAAACGTGGAACGCCCGCGCCCGCGGCTGAACGCTCAACACCTTCAAACGCTTTGAGCACTCTTTTTTCCCCGCCTCCAGTTCCGGTAGCGCCCCGCCCCGTGGCGCCTCCACCACCTGCTGCGGCCACGCTGGAATCTGCCTGGCCACGAGCACTTGCCGAGGCCTTCACTCCACGGCAACCTTTGCAGCCACACTACGACCCCCAACAATCGATGGCTGCCTCGGTTCGGTCTGCTCCGACAGCAGCCGACGTCCAGAAACTTCGTGTGGAAATTGCTCATTTGGACCTTCTGGTGAAGAAACTCCAAACGGAACTGCAGATCGAGCGGCAATATAATCAAGCTCTTGAAACGCAGATTCGCACCCTCACGGAAGTGAGCTAGCTGCGCGAGGGACGGCCGGTTACTTCCTATCTTCCGTATAACACGAAGACCCACTAATATGTCTGGGCAGGTTTGGCAGGGAGATGCAGTGCGCGCAGACGGTCAGGCGTACCAGTCCCGCCGATCCAAGAAGGAAGCGAAGGTCTCGAATTGATGCTGACGGCCAGAACTGATTCTTTGCGTAAGCTCTTCTTCTTCTATCTGGTGCCGCTTTTTTCTATAACCCCACTCGCAGTGGCTGGACAGAAGACAACAAAGCCCGGATCGTGGTCCGGCGTCCTTGTGTCCAGCAGCTGCAACGCTGACGAAGCCTTTGCCGAAGCACCCGAGTGCACCAAAAATGTGCCGGGTGCGAAGCTGTCTCTGTATGACGATACGAACAGGGTCATATACGGCATTGAGCCGCAGGCATCGGTAAGCGCTCAACTGGGAGACACGGTGACCGTCCGGGGAACTCTCGATGACGATACGATTAGGATCGCTTCCATCGAGTTGATGTCGATTGGACTCGCGGTCGGCCAGAAGGCCCCGGCTTTTTCGGCTCGCGACCAGTTTGGCCGGGTACAGACTCTCGATAGCTTGAAAGGAACGAACGGAACGGTTCTGCTCTTCTTCCGCTCAGCGGACTGGTGACCGTTCTGCAAAGGGCAGCTGGTCCAGCTGCAAAGCGCAATCCCGCGATTCGAAAAGCAAGGGGTCAGGCTGGCGGCCATCAGCTACGACTCGGAAGAAATCCTGAAGTATTTTGCTGACCGACACAAACTCGAATACCCCATGCTCGCGGATCCTGACTCGAAGACCATCCGGGCCTATGGAGTCCTCAATACTGAAGCTACTGGTATGCAGAAGGGCTTTGCCCGCCCTGGATTTTTTTTCATTGACACCAGCGGCTTCATTCGAGAAAAGTTCTTCGAAGCGAAATACCGAGAGCGGCTTACCGGAAATAGTATTATTGCCAAGCTGTTCCCTGAATTGGGCCAGGAAATAACGGACACGGTCGAAGCCCCGCATCTTCAACTGGCCCTCGAACAATCCGATCCCGTAGGCGTTCCCGGTACTCGCGTCACTCTCGTTGCCGAAGTGCGGCTGCCCCCGGACGTGCATGTGTATGCCCCCGGGACACAGGGTTATAAGGCTATTCAGCTGGTGATTGATCCTATCCCACAACTGGAGCTCAAATCGGCAGTTTACCCGCCGTCCAAGACCCTCTATTTGCCTGCGATCAAGGAACGCGTACCCGTCTTCGAGGGGACGTTGCGCATCAATCAGGATGTGAAAGTGAGCTCGGGGTCAGAGTTCTGGGGCTCGCTTGGGAAAGATGGGAAAATCTTCACGATTACGGGAAAGCTTGAGTATCAGGCGTGCGACAAAACCATCTGCTACCTGCCAACGTCGGTCCCGGTCAAATGGGACCTCCACGTGTTTCCTCTGGACCGGACCCGGGCCCCCGTGGACATGCGTCACAAATAGATAGAAGATTTAGATACTCGAAACAAGCCACATCGCAGAAATCGCCCACTGCTGGCTTCAATTCTTCACAAACTCGGCCTGATTTGATGCTCTCCGCGGTCCACAAACTCATACCGCCCCAGTTTGTTTCCAAGCATCATTTGTTCAGCTTTGCTGTCCAGTTCAGAACGATGGATATCGGCGCGCTCTCTGCCTGCTTCACTTCCGTAATGATCAGAAATCGCTGCCCGTCCCGGCTCACGTCATAAACAAAGAGGTCATAGATGGGGACTGGCTGTCGGGGAGTCGCTTGGAAAAGTGCCACCGGCGTGCTGGCATCGAAATTGGCCCCGGTCGTTACTGGCGCGGCCATCATCTTGTCGTCCGACGAAAGGTAGAATAGCTCTTTCCCGTCCCCTCTCCACCGCGGCTGTTCGCCTCCTCCCGTCGAGACTTGCCACTTGCCCCTTGGTTCCGGAAAGGAGGTTACGTAAATTTCCCATTTTCCGGTTTCATTCGATGCGTAGGCCACCCATTTCCCATTGGGCGAGAATTGGCCGTTCCTGAGAACGGAAGGCGCTTTCAGGAACAGGCTGCTCTTCAGCTCCGGGAGAGTTAGGAACCTTAAGTCCGTGTCTTGAGTGTATAGAATGTATTTCCCGTCCCTGGACCAGTCATTCGGAAATTTATCAATGCCCGAATGCAAGATACTTATCTCTTCTTGCGCGCCGTCGGAGTTCTTCAATTGCAGGTCGTTAAAGGACGTCCTGTTAGAGGCAAAGACCAACCGCCCGGCATCCGGGCTCCAGATGGGCACGGAGTCAGCGGAGGGATCGAAGGTAAGCCGCTTGGCGCTAGCGCGTTGCAAATCATAAGTCCAGATGTCAGTATTCTGGCTCGCGATGTCCGTCATACTTACGGCCACCGATTTTCCACTAGGAGCTATGAATACGTTGCCATACACATCGGGTTTTCCAACCGCTCCCAGCCCTTTCCCTTTGCGGTCAAACCACACGAGTTGCGAAAGGGCAACCCCACTCCCGCTCTGAGCGGCAAGTAGGCTTTTGTCGGAGACCCCGAATACCGCCCTTTTGACCTGCGGCTGGTATTGAATATCGTTCAGAATAGTTGTTGGCTCTCCTGTCAAAGCGAAGCGCTTCAGATCGAATCGTTGGGCCAGTAGAGCCTTGTCCCGGTAAAACAGTAAATAGCCTGGCGCGGCATAGGCCGCGTTTGCTGTGGCTTCCACGACGAATCGTTTCTCAATGGAGTCCAGTGAGCCCACGAAGATGGCATCAACGCCCTTCTGCCCCGCGAAATTGGTTGCCATATACTGGTAGTGCGTTCCGTCGGGCAGAAACATGGGCCACCGATGACTCAATTCTCCACGACTCGTATCCAGCTTGCTGACTGGGGTGACTGTTCCGCCCAAAGCTGAGACGCGATACAGCCCCACGCCCGACCGCGCATCTGGTGTGAAGACGATTACACCGTCCTTGTTCCACGTGCCTCCTCGCCCCGACGGCGCATCACACACCGTTTGCACCGGGCCGCCTGATACTTCCACCCTCTTCAGCTTTCCATCGGCAAAGAACGCCAGAGATCGTCCGTCAGCCGACCAAAACGGATAGCTGGCGCCCTGGGTATCGGCGAGGTTTCTTGCGCTCCGTGATCCCAGTTCGTAAATCCACAGCGCATTCCTCTGCGCGGATTCCAGATAGGCGATTACCGCAATAGCGTGCCCGTTGGGCGCCATTGCAAGGTCACGGGCGGAAAACGGCATCGGCGCGGGAAAATACATTGTTTCTTCAGGCGGTTTGGAGCTTGGCCACCGAACGGACCCGGCGATGGCGGCCCCCGCCAGCATACCGGCGATGAGCCAAGCTGCTCTTTTCCTCGTCTTTCCTGGTGCTTCCTCGAATGCCGGACCCGTCGCTTGCCCGACGCTCTCGGTGATCCACCTCAACTCGCTGGCCAAGTCACTCGCGCTCTGCCAGCGCTCATCTGGTATTTTTGCTAGGCACTTCTTCACCGCATGATCCAGCGCCAGCGGAGTAAGCGGCTTGATAGAAGTGATCGGGAGCGGCTCTCTTTCCAGGATTGCAGAAGCCACACTTAACTGCGTCTTGCCTTCAAACGCTCGCTTCCCCGTCACCATCTCGTACAAAACTGCGCCCAGCGAGAAAATATCGCTGCGCCCATCCAGTTCTTTCCCTTCCACCTGCTCCGGCGACATGTACTGGAACGTTCCAATAATTGTTCCCTCCTCTGTAACCGGCGAACTCTGCGCCGCCGCGGTAATCGTGGCTCCGTTGGCAAGCGGCACGACCTCCTTCGCCAGCCCAAAATCTAGTAGCTTCGCTCCTGTCGCTGTCAGCATGATGTTGCCGGGCTTCAAATCGCGATGGACGACGCCGCTGCGATGGGCTTTGTCCAGCCCGTCCGCAATCTCCGCCCCGCACTTCAGCCCTTGCTCCAGCGGCAGCGCTCCTTTCTCCAGACGCTTCGCCAGCGTCTCTCCTTCTACGCACTCCATCACCAGATAGTCGACGCCGTCCTGCGAGCCCACGTCGTGCAAAGTGCAGATGTGCGGATGATTCAAGCTGGAAATGGTCTTCGCTTCACGCTCGAATCGCTGCTTGCGAACCGGATCCGGGGATAGGTGTGCGGGAAGAATCTTGATGGCGACCGTGCGCTCCAGCCGTGTGTCGCGGGCGCGGTACACTTCGCCCATTCCGCCAGAACCAAGCAGCCCGGTAATTTCATAAGGGCCAAAATGTGTGCCCGGAGGGAGAGGCATAGGTGGTTGGGATTATAACCCCGGGAAACCTTCGCCCGATACCGTCAGCCCGCAGCGGTTACTGGGGAGACCATTCCCGTTCACAATTTCCGCTCTTTGGAGGAACGAGTTTGTAACGCATAAAGAGGCATCTGCAACAAGCTTAGTTTCAGTAATTTCCCCGCGTAAGTGGACACCCACAGCAGGCTTCGCGCGTTTCAAATCTATTTCAATGCAAATCTTGATCCGCGCGATGCATGGAAATGCGCCCAATTTCTCAATGGCGTTGCATTCCTAAGAAGCGCGTTCCCCGGGGTGTATCACCTTTCCTGCCTTCTGGCCTACCCCCGCAGGCAGTTGACGCTCGAACACGGATTCAGTAGCCTCACTCTGAGCCTTTCACTCACACTACTTGTTCTGATCAACGGAGACCTTCGATGGGCAACCAGAGCGATTCGGCAATTTCTCGCCGTGAATTTGCGCGGCGCGCGGCCTTGGTTTCCGCGGCTGCATCATTGTCACCGTCAGATCTTCTCAGGTCTGAGTCTACAGCCGCCACACGGCCGACGCCGCAGGCCGCGAACGCGCCGAAGCTATCACCCCAAGGCCAAGCCGAGGTCGAATCGCGGATTCAGGCTATCTTCTCCCAGTACGGCAACCGGCTTACTGACTCCCAGAAAGCCGATATCCGGCGACTGGCAACCGAAACACAGCCACCGCTCGATCGTCTGCGAGCATTTGCGACGGACAACGGAGACGGGCCGGGGCTTTACCTGAAACCATTGATGGAGCGGGAAAAGAAGCCCTCGCCGACGCCGCAAAAACCGGCCAATGCGCCGAAGAGGTCCTGAGGAGCGTCGCGAATGCCTGGCGAAGAGATTTATCATCTGTCTGTAACTGAGCTGGCGAAACGTCTCGAATCGAAGAAGCTCTCGCCCCTCGATCTGACGCACGCATATCTCGACCGCAGCCAAAGGCTCGGAGCGCGTTTTAACGCCTACGCCCACTTGATGCCTGAGACTGCCATCGAACAAGCCAAGGCAGCAGAAAAAGAAATCCAGGGCGGCCACTACCGTGGGCCGCTACACGGGATTCCTTACGCCGCGAAAGACTTACTGGCGGTGAAAGGGCTGCCGACCACTTGGGGCGCAAAGCCCTATGCAGACCAGGTGTTCGATTACAACGCGACAGTCATCGAACATCTGAACCGCGTGGGAGCGGTGATGATCGGCAAAGCAGCCATGATTGAACTCGCTGGGGGAATGGGTTACCGCTTCGCGTCCGCATCCTTGCAGGGCGGAGCCAAGAATCCCTGGGACACTACGTGCTGGACTTGCGGATCGTCCTCCGGCTCAGGGGCGATCGTAGCCGCAGGTCTGGCTGCATTTGCGATCGGCACCGAAACGTGGGGTTCCATCATCTGCCCCTCAGCCTTCTGCGGCGTGAGCGGTCTGCGGCCTACCTACGGACGTGTGAGTCGTTACGGTGCCATGGCACTCGCGCCTTCGATGGACAAGATCGGCCCGATGGCGAGAAGTGCGGAAGACTGCGCCCGCATCTTTGCGGCAATCGCAGGGCATGACCCGAAGGATCGCGGAACGGTGCCCATTGATAAGGGTGCCTTTACCTATTCGCCGTCCATGGAATTACATTCGCGGCCACTAAAGGTTGGCTGGATCACGAACGCATGGAAATCCCTTGCGCCAGGCATTGCCAAGCCCATCGAAGCCGCCACCAGGATCCTCAAGAAGCATTTTTCGGGCGTGAAAGATGTCGCTTTACCTGTTGGTCCCTGGGAGGAGGCGGGCAGTATTATCGTTGCCGTGGAGTGCGCCGCTTCTTTCCGGTCGCTGATTCGCTCCGGGCGAGTCAGCGAATTGACCGATCCGTTGGGGCAAATCGCGGGCTATGTGAACGAGCAGTACTCCGCCGCAGACTATCTGCAGGCCTTGAAGGTGAGGGAAGTCGCCCAGAAGAAAATGGATTCATTGTTTGACACATTCGACGTTATCGCGGCGGCGGCGCAGCCTGTTCCAGCTACACCTCTGACCTTGAATCTCGAGACCGATCTGACTTTTCCCGATCCTCTCGGCGCCATTGGAAATATTTGCGGGCTTCCAGCGATGTCCGTTCCCTGTGGCTTCACCGAGAAAAATCTCCCGGTCGGGCTGCAATTTGTGGGTCGAGCGGGTGACGATTTTGCGGTTATCCAGGCAGGGCGGACCTTCCAACTGCACACCGACTGGCATAAGCGGCATCCCAAGATTCATTAGAACTCGCCCTGCGACTTAGATTGGCTGAGGAAATGCCGGCAACTTCAGGATTGACTCAGAATCTCGTGAACGGCGCGAAAAAGGGTCCGCCGGCTGAAGAGTCTCGCCAATAAGCGGATGGAGGGGTCGCCCCGCCCAGAGTCTGCGGGCGCGCATTGGCTGTAGGCGGACACATATAGAACGCCAAGCTCAGGGCGAGGGTGGCCTCTGTTTGGATTTATGTACTTACGCGACAAATTCTCAAACCGGGAAAATAGCTAATCGTTTTGATCCTACGGAAGACGAAGACTCGGATGCGCAATTGGGAAAACGTCGCGAAAAACTGACTGTACCGACGGCGGACGGCCTAAGAGAACAGCCGACTTTTGTTACCATTCGGCGCGTGCTACGCTCTCCGCGTTCTCTGACAACCAACTTGCCCGGCGCGGTCATGACCCGCGCGGGCACCCCAAGGAGGCGATCCTGTTATGCACGATGCTTGGAAAGATATGTTCGTCATGGGGCTTCCCCTGGCGGAAAAGATCCTTCGCCCGATCATCGTTTATGCCTTCCTGGTGATCAGCCTCAGGCTCTCCGGGAAGCGCGAACTCGTCCAGCTCAATCCGTTCGACTTGGTGGTCTTGCTGACGCTCTCGAACACCGTGCAGAATGCCATCATCGGAGAAGACAACAGTGTCCTGGGCGGAATCGTCGGTGCTACTTCCCTGCTCGTCACCAACTACCTCGTCGTTCGCTTCCTCTACGATCACCGGAAACTCGACCAGTTGGTCGAGGGCAAATCTGATGTCTTAGTGGAGGGCGGCAAGGTGCGCGCGCGGAACTTGAAGAGGGAGCTAATTACTGTGGCGCAGCTAGAAGCGGCTGCACGGAAGCAAGGCTTCGAGTCGCTCGCCGAAGTCGAGCAATGCGTGCTGGAGCCCGGCGGGACGCTTACATTTGTAGGGAAGAAGCCAGCCAGCGAGGAATTGCGCCACCAGGAATTGCTTGGGAAGTTAGAATACCTAACGCAGGAAATCGCCCTGTTGAGGGGTTCGCAACCGCCCGCACGCGCTTAGTCTAGTGAAGGAAGAATCCTGTTATTGCCAGAGTGATGCCCAAAGCACCGATTAGCGCGCCGCCGAACCAGAATCCCTTCCGCTTGGTCAGAAGGGTGATAGAGCAGATGACCAGACCTATTTCCAGAAGCGCCTCTCCACCATCAAAGCGGTCCGCTTTGCGCACCGTCAAATCGCGCTCTTCCTCCAAATTCCTCGCCTCCTTGCTGACATCGACTTTGTCACCTTCGTAGTGTTCGACTTCCTTCGTATATTTCTCTTTTAGTTCTTCGCCCATCTCTCTGTTCAGCGGTGCCACCAGCCTGACCATGTCGGAGAATCCCTGAGCTTCGTGAAGGCGGACGCTCTTCGCCTGGTACTGCGTCCAGCGACTGGCGGATTGAGTTTCTAGGCGCAACGCTTCGGTATGCGACCGATGACCGAGCAAGGACGCACCGGCGACAAATACCGCCATGATCGAGATCGTAATCGAGACGGGGAGGACCAGCGGATGATCCTCGTGCACCTGATGACTCTCGGGAAGTCCGATACCCTCGCCCATGCCATTCCTCTTCTACTTTGGGTTTAAACCGCAGGGTCAGAAGAAATGACCTGCAGGGATTCGTGCGCCGCCCCCAGCGTACGGTCAATATCTTGGGAGGTGTGCGCCGCGGAGACAAAGGCTGCCTCAAACTGTGACGGCGCCAAAAATATGCCCCGATCCAGCATCTCCCGAAAAAACCTCGCGTATCTTTTCGTGTCGGAACGCTTGGCATCACCGTAATTTCTCACCGGCTGCGGTGTGAAAAAAACCGTTGAGAGCGAGCCAATGGCATTGACCTGCGCAGGAATTCCGGCATCAGCTAGTTCAGCGCGGAGACCCAATACCAGCCGCCGGGCCAGTTGCGTCATCTCCTCATACAGACGGGGCTCTGCGAGTTGTTTGAGCGCCGCAATGCCCGCTCGCATCGCCAGTGGGTTGCCTGCGAGGGTGCCCGCCTGATACACCGGGCCTAGCGGCGCGACATGGTCCATCAACTCGGCGCGCCCCCCATAAGCTGCCACGGGAACTCCCCCTCCGATGATTTTTCCGAGTGTCGTAAGGTCCGCTTCGACGCCGAGAAGTTCCTGTGCGGAGCCATTGTGCAATCGAAATCCCGTGATCACTTCGTCGACAATCAGCAACGCGCCGTTCTTGTTGGCGATTTCATGCAATCCTTTTAAGAAACCGGTCTCCGGAGGAACAACTCCCATGTTTGCGGCGATCGGTTCGACGATGACCGCAGCGATCTTGTCCTTATGCTGAAGAAATATGCGTTCGACCGCCTGGAGATCGTTATAAGGCACGTTCAATGTCAACGCCGCCAGCGCCGCAGGCACTCCCGGGCATTCGGCAATTCCGAGCGTAGCGAGACCAGAACCCGCCTGCGACAGGAAACTGTCCGCGTGCCCGTGATAACAGCCTTCGAATTTGACGATGAAGTCTCGCTTCGTCACTCCTCGGGCCAGTCGCACTGCGCTCATAGTCGCCTCAGTGCCGCTCGAGACAAAGCGAATCTTCTCAACGAAAGGAATGGCCCGCGTAATCAGAGTGGCCAGCTCCAGCTCCAGCTCGGTTGTCACCCCAAAACTTGTGCCCCGGCGTGCCTGGTCGGCAAGCGCCTCGCTGATGGCGGGATTTGCGTGTCCCAGGATCATCGCCCCCCAGGAGCACACATAGTCGAGCAGTTCGTTTCCATCCGCGTCGTAGAGATGTTGCCCGCTGCCACGCTCGATGATCAGCGGCTCCCCACCGACGGATCGGAACGCCCGGACGGGACTGTTCACGCCGCCAACCAGCACCTTCTCGGCGCGCTCGAAAATCTCGCGGGAACGCTTGCGCTCGCGCTTCAGTCGGGGTGGTGCAGTACTCATGTTTTCTCGATTAAATTTATCACGGCTTCAGCCAGCGTGCGACATCCTTGGCGTGATAGGTAAGAATGATTTCTGCTCCGGCGCGCTGGAGGCCCGTCAGGATTTCCAGGACAACTCGCTTTTCATCCAGCCAGCCCTTCTGCGCCGCCGCCTTGACCATGGCGTATTCTCCGCTGACGTTATATGCGCCGACCGGAACATCAAACGCATCGCGCACCCGGCGGATGACATCCAGGTACGTCAGCGCGGGCTTCACCATCACCATGTCGGCACCCTCTTCAAGATCCAGCTCCACTTCCTTCAACGCCTCTCGCGCATTGGCTGGGTCCATCTGATAGCTGCGCCGGTCGCCAAACTGGGGAGCCGATTGAGCCGCTTCCCGGAAGGGTCCGTAGAAGCCAGAGCAATATTTTGCGGCATAAGAAAGAATGGCAATGTTGTCGAACTGGTGTTCATCCAGTGTTTCACGAATAGCCCCCACCCGCCCGTCCATCATGTCCGACGGGGCGACGATGTCGGCGCCGGCGCGCGCGTGGGAGAGCGCCTGCTGAGCAAGAATCGCCACCGTGGAATCATTGGCCACTTCGCCGTTCTCGATAACGCCACAATGACCATGGTCCGTGTATTCGCAGAGGCAGACGTCGGTAATGACAAGAAGTTTCAGCTTTGCTCTGCGAATCGCTTCAATGGCGAGCTGGACTACGCCCTGGGCGCTGAGGGAGCTGGTGCCGCGTGAGTCCTTGGATTCGGGCAATCCAAAAAGAATGATCCCGGGAATCCCGAGCGACTCAACCTCGCAGCATTCCTCCACCATCTGGTCGACAGACTGCTGGTAAACGCCGGGCATAGAGCTGACTTCTTGGCGAACCTTTGTACCCGGACACACGAACATCGGATAGATGAGACCCGACGTGGTAAGGCGCGTCTCGCG
>Ga0209027_1000430_pt1 | contig 14727 bp, 16 predicted proteins | sample GraSoi013_1_20cm_3_FD_185821 | JGI IMG/M metagenome (GOLD analysis project Ga0209027, IMG submission 185821) | Grasslands soil microbial communities from the Angelo Coastal Reserve, California, USA - Sample 09_27_2013_1_20cm (SPAdes) (version 2) | ecosystem: Environmental > Terrestrial > Soil >...
CACCTCCAACTCGTTCGAGTTGTAGTTGGCGACGAAGAGCGTCTGGCGGTCGGGCGACTGGCCGAACTCGCGCGGGAAGATGCCCGCCGGGACGCTGCCCTCGATGGCCGCCTGCCCCTCGCCGACGCGCGCCGCGTCAATCACGGTCAAAGTCTGGCGCGCCGTCTGGTCGCGCGCGAAGCGGTTCGAGTTGGTCACGAAGACCTGCCGCCCGTCGCCCGCGACCGTGACGCCGACGGGCGAACTGCCGACGGGCACGATGCCGACGCGCGCGTTCGCCGCGTCCGTCTGTAACTTGGCGGCGTCGAACGCGAGCAGCGAGTTGCTGTTGCGCGCAGTGACGTAGACGCGCTCGCCGTTCGGCGAAATCGCCAGACGCACGGGGCTGCAACCGGCGGGCACGTGCGCCACAGCCGAGTGCGCCGGGTCGGTCTCGGCCTTCGCAACGTCAACGACGATGATCGCGCCCTGCGGGTAGCGCGGCTTCGCGGTCGCAGGGTCTTGGCCTTCGGGCTTGCACTCGACGGGCCAGCCGAAACTTTCGGGCGCGATCTGGCTGGTCGTGTAGAGCCAGCGCCCGTCGGGCGAGAACGTCAGCGCGATGGGCGCGCCCCCGACGGGAATCTTGCCGACGATGGCGGTCTGTTTGAAACCTTCGGCGCGCGCACGCTGCAAGTTGATGACGGTGACGGTCTCGACGTTCTCGTCGCTCACGAACAGAAACTTGTCGTCAGACGTAGTGTTGACGTAGACGCTGCCCGCAAAGTCCGCGTCCTTGATGAAGCCGAGTATGGGATCGCCGCGCCCCTCGGTCATCTGTCCCGTGTCCATGAAGACGACGTAGTCGCCGTCGGCGACGACGAGCAGCTTGCCGTCGTGCGTGACGGTCATGCCCGTCGGCTCGGCCTCTACGGGGAACACTTTCTTCAGAGCGATCTGCCCGCGCCCGCGGCTGAGCACGGCGACGCCGTTGGACGATTTCGGGTTCGAGCTCGTGAGCGAGACGAAGAGCCAGCAGCCGTCCGGCGACGAGACCGTGCTGAACGGGTGGCCGGGCAGCGCGACGTATGAGACCGGCGCGCTCATCGCGGCGTTGCACTGCGACGCGCGCCCCTGCGCGCTCGCCGTCGCGACCAGAAACAGCGCGAGCAGTGCCGCGCACGCGAGACCCGTTGTTCTTATCAGTCTCATACGTTCGACGAATTAAAGGTCAATCTCGAAAGTGCAGCCGCGCGTCGCCTTCAAGTCAACCAACTCCCAGTCGTCTTCGAGCGTGCCCTTTCGGTCAACGACGAGGTAAGAGTACCACTCGCCCAGGGCGAAGGGCGGCGTGTGCCATGTGCCGCGGAAGTATGCGTACGGCAGTCGGCCCTCGACTTTGAAGGCGGCGACCCTGTCAACGTCCGGCGCTTCCAGTCCGTTCGGCGGCGCGACGCAGATGACGGCCTGCGAAGAGGCGAGCGGCGAGAAGACCTGCATCGTGTGGCGGTGGCGCGCCATGAACTCGAAATTGAGCGGTCGCGGGTCTGCGGTCGCGCCCGTGATGCTCGGCACGCCCAGCCCCAAGTCAACGTCAATCGAGCCGCGGCGGTCGAGCAGTACGCCGAAGGGCGCGAACGCCTCGCGCGTCATCTTCTGCACCGGCAGCCGTATGACGTTCATAAAGGTCAGTAGCCAGTAGTCAGTAGCCAGTAGTCAGTAGTCAGTAGCCAGTAGAAGAACTTTCTTCATCGAGCGCTCAGTATGTCAGCGTGGCCGCCCGTTACGCGGAGTGGCTACTGGCTACTGGCTACTTTACCGATCTATCTCGCCGAGCACGATGTCGAGCGTGCCGATGATCGCGACCACGTCGGCGACGAGGTGGCCGATGCACATCTGCCTCAAGGCTTGCAGGTTGATGAGGCACGGCGGCCTGACGCGCACACGGTACGGTCGGCTCGTGCCGTCCGACACGAGGTAACAACCTATCTCGCCCTTCGGCCCCTCAATCGAGTGGTAGTAGTCGCCCGCGGGCGGCTTGATGACCTTCGGGATTTTGGCGTTCACAGGCCCGTCCGGCATCTGCTTCAAAGCCTGCTGGACGATGCGGCGCGACTGGCGCATCTCTTCGAGGCGCACGAGGTAGCGATCATAAGTGTCGCCGTTCTCGCCTACGGGCACGTCGAAATCAACATCTGCGTAGGCAGCATATGGCCGCGCTTTGCGAATGTCCCATGCCACGCCGGAACCGCGAAGCGCAGGGCCTGACAGTCCGATTGCTACAGCGTCCTCTGCTGAAATAACTCCTATGCCGACCGTGCGACCGAGCCAGATTCGATTTTCAGAAAGAACCGTCTCGTACTCGTCTATGCGTTTAGGGAAATTGTTAACGAAGCGATTCACGTCCGCCGAAAAGCCTTCGTAAGCATCGCTAGGCATTCCGCCTATGCGCCATGCGTGGCAGGTGAGACGCGCGCCGAACTGTCGCTCGAAAATTTTTAGAACCTCTTCGCGCTCGCGCAAAGCCCATAGAAGAATTGTGACCGCGCCAATATCCAGCGCGTGCGTTGCCAACCAGAGCAGGTGCGACGAGATGCGGTTGAGTTCCGTCAGGATAGTTCTGATGTAATGAGCGCGCGGCGGGACTTCCAACCTCATCATCTGCTCTACGGTTTCGACCCACACAAGCCCGTTCGAGACCGCAGCGATGTAATCCAGCCTGTCCCAGTAAGGCGCAATCATAGGATATTGCCGGTTCTCAGCAATCTTCTCCATCCCGCGATGCAGGTATCCAATGTCGCAATCGAGATCAATCACAGTCTCGCCGTCAAGGCGCAGTACGACGCGCAGCACGCCATGCGTACTGGGGTGCTGCGGCCCCATGTTCAGCACCATCTCTGGGCTGTCTAGAAGAGTTTCCCTCGTCGTTGCTATTTCGACTTGATGCATAGCTTTTAAGGGATGAGGGCGGAGGGATGAGGGATGAATAAGAAGGAGTCAATTATTCATTGACTTATTTATTCAACCCATTTCATCCCTTATCCCTCATCCCTTATAACACCCTGTGACGCTAAAAGGCTCAAGCACGAGTCCGATTTCTGACGCCTCGCCTTTACGCTTGCGCTCGAGCAGCTTGTAGATAATGGCCTGCGCTGCGCTTGCCTTGTTCCAGACGTTGCGCGGCGACATCTTTTCAGTCAGCACGAAGCCTGCGGCCTCTGCTGCCTCCGGCGCGTCAAAAATTTTTGCCTCATAATGCTGCGCTATCTCTTTTGGACTCATAGAACAGTTTTCAGTTTTTAGTTTTCAGTTTTCAGTTGGTAGGTAATCAGCTTGAGCCACTGGCTTTTTCTGAAAACTTAAAACTGAAAACTGAAAACTGTTCACTTGTCTTTAACCATCACTTCCTTGCCCGCGCGGAAAATATCGCGCACGCGGCGCTCTTCCATCTCAGATAAAATCTCAAGGCCGTAAGCGCGGCGTTGATCTAGCTGCTCTCTCTGCACGTCTGTGAATTCCGGCAGATGCTTCCCAGTCCATTCGTTCTCTATGAACTCAAGCGGATAATCTTTTCTGAGCGGGTGGCCGTCCCAATCGGGCGGAAGCAGCAGTCTGCGCAGGTCTGGATGATTGCTGAAAGGCACGCCGAACAGGTCGAACACCTCGCGCTCCATCCAGTTCGCAGCAGGCCACACGCCGGTCACGCTCTCAACGCCGTTCGTCTCATCCGTCCAGACCTTCAATCGCACGCGCTCGTTCGCGGGGATTGAATAAAGGTTATAGACAACTTCAAACGGCGCTTCCCTGTTATCCGGGTAATTGACGCAGGTCAGGTCTGATAGATAGTTGAAAGGCGTCTGCTTGTCATGCTTCAGGAAATCGCAGACCTCCAGGATGCGAGCGCGATCAACACGTATGGAAAGCTGACCTAGAAATTCCTGTGCTTCTGCGATTGTCTCGTTGAATTTGGAGCGAAGCTTCTTGACAAGCTTGTTGTCGGAAGCATCCCGTGGCTTTGGCCCTTCGTCCTTCTTCTTGACAGGAGCTTTCGGCGCACCCGCAGCAGGCTTAGCAACGGCAGGCTTATCGCCTGCGGCCTGCTTCGCAGCTTCAGCGCGTGCTTTCGCCTCAGCAATCTTCGCCGCCTTCTCTTCGTCAGCAGTTGCCGCACGCGGGCTAGCTTGATCGCGTGTTCGATCTTCCGACCCTGAATTGTCTTCTGAATTATCTTGAGGCTGCCTGGTTTCGTCTGCCATCTGAAAGTGTAACTACACCCTGATTTGAAATTTCGCTCCCCGCTTAGAAGCAATCCTATAGAGCGCGCACAGAAATTGTCGGACTTATTACAAGGCAAAAACTACAGACGGGGTACACCGATGGTTTTAACAGCGATTCGCGCTGTTGTCAATTATTCGGCCAAGGTCTATTCATACTCCAGTGATAAGCGTGACTTTATTCTACGGCGAAAAGATTATCCACTAAATCACACGAAGCTACACGAAAAGAAGAGAAAGCTTATTTGTCTGTTCTTCTTCGTGTGGTTTCGTGGACTATCCTTTCTTTTCCTGACAATGAATCGTCCCTGTGGCTGAGGACTACTGGCTTTCTCATCCCCATGCGCTCAGGAACTCTATTCTATCGCGCATCTCTTCAGCCGAGACGGTGTGTATGAGTCTGAGCAATCGGCGCATCTGTTCACCGACACTGTATCGTTGTTGTTTTGCGAGAATGATACCCGCGTGGGTCATGCCCTGCATGATGTATGTGGAATGCAGAGCAATGTAATCACCTGTATTGAAAGAATAGAGTGCGCGACCTTTCGCGGCTGCATACGCCAGATGCTCTGCATCGGGGCGATGGCTGAGACCTGCTTTATTGGCAGTAAGGAGGTCAATACCCCGCAGAGCCAAAGCCCGCACTAAGTCTCTGTCCTGCGCATCTTCATCCAGATATAAACGGATCATCACGCGACTTGCGAGTTGCGCACTTGATACCACTCTGATTCCAAGCGGTCGGCTTCCGCTTCATCGGCAGCAAGCTCTGCCTCAATCTCCGCTTGATTGGCGTGGTAATAGGCCAGCGCAGCATAGACTCCGGCAGCAGAGAGATGTTCGTACTTAGCCAGAATCTCATCTGGTGTAAGCCCCATCTTATACAGGATGGCAATGCGATGAACGCTGATACCAGTGCCAGCGATACACGGCCTGCCATGCCGTATCTCAGGCGAGCGCGTCAGTAATGAACCGATCTCTATACTCATTAACTCTCCCTCTCAACAAAGCTTCGAGTCGCGGCGCTAGGCAAATATGTAGCAATCATAAGCCCGCATCAGTATCTTCGCCTTCGAGCGGTAACGCGGCGATGCTCGCAAGGATTTCCGCAGGAGACCTTTCCGGCAAGCGCACAATTTCGCGCGTCACGACGGTCACTTCGACCTCCGTGCCGTCGGCTAGTTGAATCGGCTCTTTCAACCGCAACACTCCACGCTCATAAATGGCTTCAACGGTCTTTGTCATAACGCATTCTCGTCAAAGATTATATATTAGCCGTCAGTCAATTGCTCGCAGAAAAGTGGAAAGACTAAAGCATACTCAACGAGTCCGCGCAGAAGCAACAACACGTAAGCCGCCACAAACTTGACGATCATCGCCAGCGAAAAGTATCATAGATTGTTTAGAGAAAGGCACGGATAGCCGTCTATAGAGAAGGAAGAAGAAAGACATGAAGCAAGGAATTCATCCTAACTACCACGAAATCAATGTTCAGTGCGCTTGCGGCAACCAGTTCAAGACGCGCTCGACGCGCAAGGACGACCTGCACGTTGAGATTTGCTCGGAGTGCCATCCGTTCTTCACGGGCAAGCAGAAATTGGTGGACACCGCAGGCCGAGTTGACCGCTTTAACAAGCGCTACGCCAAGAAGCAGGCTGACGAGCCGAAAGCAGAAGCAACTCAGACTCAATGATCTTTTCAGAAAAGGCAGACGCTTTGTATGCGTGAATTGTCGTTAACATCACGGCATTAGCCATAAAGATTAAAATGGACGCCGACGCTCTGACGGGGTCGGTTGCGTTCGCTTCGTGTATCATAGAAGGGACGCGGCCTGAGCCAGAAAAGAGGTCGGCGTTATTCTATTTTCAGGAAATTTTCCCAGAAAGGATTAAAAGCAGTGACAAGGAAAGGGTTTCAAGTTTCAGGTTTCAAGTTTCAAGTTAAAGAGATTTTCTAACTTAAAACTAAAAACTGAAAACTTAAAACTGTTTCTTGTCACCTGTCACGCAAGAAGATGAGCACAAGCGAAAGAGATTTAATCGTTGGCGGGCAGGCCGTCATTGAAGGCGTGATGATGCGAACGCCCGGCGCTTACGCCATAGCCGTCAGAAAGGCTGACGGCACGATTGTACGTACTGCCGCACAATTGCCTAAGTGGAGCGACAAGTATCCTATTCTGAAAATGCCAATCCTTCGCGGCGGCGCGGTGCTCGTGCAGTCAATGGGACTAGGAATCAAGGCGCTGAATTTTTCCGCCAACGAAGCTTTCGCAGACGCGCAAAGTGAGGAGCAGGAAGAAGTGGAAGTCGCTTTGACGCCCGCAGTCATAGAAGGCGAGGGTGATTTCGCAGGCATCACGGGCGCTGTGCCCGGCCTGATTCCTGTTCCAACGCAGAAGCGTTCGAAAGACGAATTGAAGAAAGGCGGAACGGCTGCCGCCGCAAGCTCAATCGTCTTCGCGCTCATTTTCAACGTGCTGCTATTCATAGTCGCGCCTCTCATACTGACCAACGCGCTCTTCATTGCCGCAGGGTGGGCTACGCCGCGCACTTCAGAAGCAGCGCAAACTACGACCGCATCGCAGCCGACAGCCGCCGAGACCGAAGCCCGACGTATGGGACGCATAGCTCTTTCCATAGAAGAACCCTGGTACGAGCGCGCATTCAAGTCTGTGAAGAGTTACCTGCGCCCCGTTCGCCCGTCAGTCGCATTCAATCTTGTTGACGGCGTGATACGCATGTCGTTTTTCCTGATAATGATCTTCAGCTTTTCGCTCTTGAAAGACATTCGCCGCGTCTTCGAGTATCACGGCGCGGAGCACAAGACTGTCTTTACGTGGGAAGCCGGACTGCCTTTGACGGTTGAGAACGCGCGACCGCAACCCAGACAGCACCCGCGTTGCGGCACAAGCTTTTTGATGGTAGTGATGCTGGTCTCGATTGTTCTCTTCTCTGTAATAAAATTCGATTCGCTTCTTTACAACATGCTCGTGCGCATAGTGCTCATCCCGCTCGTCGCGGGGCTTTCCTACGAAATCATTCGGCTCTCTGCGAAAAAAGAGGGCGGGATAATTTTCAAGATGATTACGCTGCCGGGCGTCTGGCTACAGAACATCACTACGAAGGAGCCTGACGACAAGCAGTTGGAAGTTGCCATTGAAGCACTGAAAGAATCCTTGAAATTCGAGCCGCAACCAAGCGCGGTCGCGTCACCGCTCGCTTGATTTAATTGAAAGGAATCTGGCATGAGCACAACCACACAATTAATGAGTGCCGAAGAACTCTTCATGATGCCGGACGACGACTTTCGCTACGACCTTGTGAAAGGAGAGTTGAGAAAGATGTCACCTGCAGGAAGTGAACATGGTTCAATTGCATTGAGGCTAGGTGCAGCGCTCTACCAGTATGTTGAAGAGAATAATCTTGGTGAGGTTTTCGGGGCGGAGACAGGGTTCAAGCTTGCATCCAACCCTGATACTGTGCGCGCTCCTGATATTGCTTTCGTGCGGGAAGAGAGGATTCCAGAAACAGGCATTCCGCAAAAATTCTGGGATGGAGCGCCCGACTTGGCCGTCGAAGTAGTTTCCCCCGGCGATAGCTTTGATGAAGTCGAAGAGAAGATTAACGATTATCTCTCTGCTGGTACTCGTGCCGTCTGGGTAATCAGCCCGAAACGGCGAACCGTCAGCATTCATCGCGCGGGTGTTGAGACAATGACGCTCACTGAAAATGATATTCTCGATGGGCAGGACGTTATTCCAGGATTCCAGTACAGTGTAGCGAAACTGTTTACACGAAAGCGCGCTCAGAAATAAGACCGATAAGAATCTATGTTAGACAAACTCGAACAGATCGCAGAACGTTACGAAGAGTTGACGAATCAACTCTCGTCGCCTGAGCTTTTGTCAGACCCCGCTGCGTACGCGAAAGCCGCGAAGCAGCATCGCAGTCTTGGCGAGGTGGTCGAAAAGTACCGCGAGTGGAAATCGCTCAAGAATGAGATTGCGGGAGCGCGCGAGCTTCTTGATTTAGCCGACGACGAAGAGATGCGCGAGCTTGCGCGCGTAGAGATTGATACTCTTTCTGCGAGGCTCGAACAGACGGAAAGCGATCTGAAACTTCTTCTAATCCCCACAGACCCTAATGACGAGAAGAACGTCATACTAGAAATCCGCGCAGGCACGGGCGGCGACGAAGCCACGCTTTTCGCAGCCGAGATGCTTAGGATGTACGCGCGCTACGCAGAGCGTCAGGGCTGGCGCATGGAAATTTTGGACGCATCGGAATCAGGCATAGGCGGAATCAAAGAGGCAATCGCGCTCATAGAAGGCGAGAAGGTCTATTCCAGATTAAAACATGAATCGGGCGTTCATCGCGTTCAGCGCGTGCCGCAGACGGAAGCGAGCGGGCGCATTCACACTTCCGCCATAACGGTCGCAGTCCTTCCCGAAGCCGAAGAGGTTGACGTTAAGATTGACCCGAAAGATTTGCGCATTGACACCTTCTGCTCATCAGGCCCCGGCGGTCAGAGCGTGAACACCACCTACTCAGCCGTTCGCATCACTCACCTTCCAACCAATTTAGTCGTTTCGATGCAGGACGAGAAATCTCAGATTAAGAACCGTGAGAAGGCAATGCGAGTGTTGCGCGCGCGCTTGCAGGAGTTGGAAGAGCAGAAGCAGCACGAGGCACAGGCTTCAGAGCGCCGCTCTATGGTCGGCTCTGGCGACCGATCAGAGAAGATTCGCACCTACAACTTCAAAGAGAACCGCGTCTCAGACCACCGCATAGGCCTGACCATACATCAACTCAATCTGGTGATGGAAGGCGACCTTGATGCAATCGTCAAAGCCCTCATCACACATTATCAGGCAGAGAAACTGAAGGCCGAGGCTATAGCAGCATAGATTGATTTTGGATTTTGGATTTTAGATTTTGGATTAGAAGAATTGATTCATTGGCTCATTGATTCGATGAACAAATGAATCAATGGATCAATCCCTTAATCCAAAATCGGCAATCTAAAATCCAAAATGGAAATCACTCGCATACTTCTCATTCGTCATGGGCAATCCGAGGGGAACGCCGAGCACCGTTTCGGCGGGCACACGGCGACGCCGCTCTCGGAGCGCGGGCGCAGACAGGCCGAAGCCACTGCGCGTGCGCTTGCCTATGAGCGAATCAGCGCTATCTATTCGAGCGATCTTTTGCGAGCGGTTGAGACGGCAGAGCCTCTGGCGCGGGTTGCGAATCTTACGATTGAACAGACCGATGCTTTTCGAGAAAGAAGCGTTGGCGTGATGGAGGGCTTGACGTTCGAAGAGGCCGCAGAGCAATACCCTGAACAGTACGCAGCGTTAATTCGGCGCGACTTCGAACATGTTATCTTGGGCGGCGAAAGCTACCGTCAACTGCTTGACAGAGCCTCGCGTGTTCTGGATCGTGCGATTGAAGAGAACAGGGGCGGGCGCATCGTTATCTTTTCTCACACGGGCGCGATCTGCATACTAACGCTTCATCTTATGGGCGCGCTCGACGCTCCACATTTGCGCCCCGTCTGGATAGCCAACGCCAACTGCGGCATCACACGAATTGATTTACGTTCTGACGGTTTTATACGCATACTCGCCACCAACGACACGCGCCATCTGGCAGGGTTGTGAGTGCTGAAACTTCCACCAAGAGCACGATACCCGCTTTGCGAGCTTATCTCTTATCTTAGCGCCTTTGCGTGAACATGCAATTCTCTTGATGCTCAAGATTAATAAGAGTTGCGGGTTCACGCAAAGGCGCAAAGAGAAATGCTTAAGCTCGCTAACGGGTTGAAGCCCGTCTATGATGTTGAGATGACCGCTAAACCTGATCGTCTCTATCACTGCCTTCGCCCTTAAATCTCTCGTAGTTGTAGAAGTCTCTGTAAATTGCTTTCGGGAATTTCAGGGAGAATGAACGGTAAGACGTAAAGCACCTGAGCGAAAACAGAAGGCCGACCAGGATTATCAATCCTAGTTTGCTGCGATCTTCAAGGTCAGCAACGTCGGACGAACCCAGACTGTAGCCCAGAGCCAGAAACGTGATGACGATTGGCGCAACCTTCATACAGACAATCGCGCGTGCTATCCAGATGCTGAGTCTTTCGGATTTGGGCGCTTCGGGGATGAATCTTGCGAGCAGCGCTATTGTCAACCCCATCGCCACTAGCACCCAGGGCCAACGCTGCGTCATCACTCCCATGCCGAACTCTCCTACAAGCGCCCAGAAAACTATAACGATAACTATTAGGGTCAGGATTTTCTCCAAAAAACTCCTCTTCCCACGACCCAAGTTCTCTCTGACCGGACGGAACTGCTCCGTGATAATGATCGCTCCAACCACTCCGACCAGCAGCAACGCTCCAACAATCAGGCAGGTGGTCGCCTCCCACGCAGGACGCAGAAGGCGCGCGGTCGCCCAACCCACGTGACAGACCGCGCCCAAGCCGAAGGCTACGGCCAGCCCTCTCATCATTGTACTTAAGAGTTCTAACTTTTCAGCTTCGTACGCAATCTTGTTCTGCCGAAGTGCGCTGCGGCAAAGCGAGAACGCGGCTGAGCGATTACTTGAAACCGCATTCAACTCCTCGTTCGTAGCATTCGCTCTGTCCAAGTGAGGGTTAACGTCCACGTCGAATCTCTTCTTTATAATTTGCGCCAACTGCTCTCTGTAGCTGAGCGGAAAAGTTTCCGGGGCGGCGTCTAGAAGTACGTCCGATGGAAAGCGCAAAAGCCCACGAACGTCTTTCATGGTTGAAGGGATTGCGCTCTCGGCTACGGCTTGCAGTATGTGGCCTATGATGTAGGCTGCGATGATTGCTACAAGCGCGTAGAAGAAATCCGCCTGCGGCCAACGACCCTCGAAGAGGATTATGGGAAGCCAGAGCATCGCAAGCAGAACGAAGCCCGGAAGGAAATAGCAATAGACCGAGTAGGAATTGAAGCTCTTTATCATCTGATGCTGCAATCCTACAGAGAACCGGCACGGACGCGCAAGCTCAATTTAAGTTCAGGGTAATCACTCAACCCTTTGCGCTCTTCTTAGCGCCTTTGCATCTTTGCGTGAGGAAAGGTTTCACGCTGGAGGCGCAAAGACGCTAAGAACAGAGCACGCAAAAGGGGTTTTGAAATCCACTTCATACTACTTCTCCTTACTGCGCCAATCGCTCGCGCTCCGCTCTTGTCCAATCGCAGATCGTGTTCTAATCTTCGCTCTGTCTGGATAGCGACAACAAATTGTGGTATTACTCGCATTGAGCTTTGCCCTAACGGTTTCGTCTGCGTCCTTACGATCAACGATACACGTCATCTCATCAGAGTGTAGATTGCCAAATGTTCATTTCTATTCCCTGTCCCGAATGCGGCAATGAGATTCAACAGCCTGCTGACCGCTGCCCGCATTGTGGCAGACCGGGCTACTATTGGAATGTCATTGCAGTTAAAGATGCCGCCGAGCGCGCCACACTAGAGCGCCGCTATCAAGCAGCTAAAAAAGAGGCGTCATCGCGTAAGGCCGATGCGGTCTTACAGGATTTCGAGAACGCTTTGGCTGACTCACAAGCTGTAATCGCACGCTCTCAGAGCGAAGTTCTCAGGCTCGCAAACAGCCACCGGCAACTTTACGCCACTTATTATCAATTGATTGAGGCCGGAGTAAGATTGCCTGAGGGTGATCAATGGGATGTATTGCGTGAGCTTGCCGACACAGTGCTCTTTCCCGGCTACAAGAAGGAGATGAGATTCGCGGCGCTTTCAATGGATGGAGTTGGCCTCTCTAATTATGGCACGTGCTCAATAGTTTTTCGTGATGAGATGATTTCGCATCGCGCGTCTGTGTTTGAAGAGAACTCAGCCCTGTTCATGGAAAAGCGGAAAATCAAAATATCCAGAGACACTAAACTGCCTAAAGGCTTCCGCGCGACGTGGGATGAAAGGGCTAAACTCTGCGTCGCCAAGCTCTCTGGAAAGATTGACTCTGCAACCCGTCCTGTTGAATACTCTGGCTTACTATTAAGGCAAGGAGCAACTTCGGAAGACGACGAATTTGTTGAGGTGCACATCTGGGGGCCAATGACCGTTCTAACGATGGAGCGAGTCATCGTCACTTCCCCTAAAGCCCACCATCGCGCGATAATTACTAAGGCTATTAAAGCCAAACTCGCAAAGCATAACGTAAAGGTGAATTGATGGACGCAGTAATTTCAGGGCGCGCAGGAAAGGCGCTACTGCTGGACGGGGAGTCATTAAAGTCGTTCGACGTGGACGACCCGTCTGAGATTGTGTCCAGACGACAATCCGATTTGCCCTACCTCTTCGGCGAAGCGCAAGACCTACGTGTTATCGAGAATGCAGATGTTGAATCCGTCAAGCAGGCACTTCAACATGACTGCGATTTCAACTGGGCATTAGACCTGACTCTTATCTCGCTTGACGCTGAGCTTCCCGATGACATCCGAAAAGAAGCGATTGAGGGACTCGACGAGTTGTTAAGCGATAGCCGGGTTGTTGAGCGATTAGAAGGTATTCTGTACGCACGTCCGCTTCCCGAAGATGCAGACTTGGTGGGAGCGATAAAACTTTGCAACGAAGTTCGTTCATCGAACGCCTCCGCCTTGCTGCGAAGCTTTGGACAATGTCAGTTGTTAATCTATCAAGTTAGTCAAGCGTGGGACACTATCCCGACCAAAATTTTCGTAGACTATGAACGGCAAGTCGAGTTTCAGCAGGTCGCCGCGCGCGAGGGGCTTTTCCGGTCTCTCGTAACCGTGCGCCAAACTAAAAGCCCAATCTCGACATTTCTTCTGAATGCAGGACTCAATGAATCTATCAAGCAATTGCCCAATTACCGGCAAGTTTTACAGCATTGGGCTAGTCCATTCCGTCAACCGGGTGAAGTTCCAAAGATCAAGCCTGAATTAGAAGAAGAGTTTGAGGAGGAAACTTCAACAAGAAGAAGGCACGGACGACGCATTGGACTAAATCGCCAAGCCGTGCTGAGAGAAGTTAACAAGAGAAAGTCCATTATCTTGGAAGCCATGCGTCGCCAGGATTTCGTGCGCATTCATGAACTGGTAAACGATCTCATTAGCTACCAGCTAAGCAGCGGCGAGACTGTACACGCAGCCAAATCTTTATGCGATCTTGCGACTGAAGCAAAGGCGCTGGGCATGCACCCTCTTCAGCTAGAGATGACAGAGCGAAGCATTAGCATAGCGCCCGATGATGATTGGTCATGGGCACAGTATGGTGACGCTCTTCTCAATATGCATCGCTTGGATGATGCACTAACAGCTTATCAGCAGGCAGATGCTTTTGGCGCTGGAGTAATAGCAAAAACTGGGCGAGCAGAAGTGTTCAAAGCGAAAGGCGAGTTGGACAAAGCCTTAGCTGCTTACGATGAAATTATAGCCGAGCATCCTGAGAATGTCGTCGCGAAGACTGGACGAGCAGAAGTGCTCAAGGCGAAAGGTGAGTTGAACAAGGCATTAGCTGCTTATGATGAAATTATAACCGAGCATCCTGAAGACGATGTTGCTAGAAGGGGACGAGCAGAAGTGCTCAAGGCGAAAGGTGAGTTGAACAAGGCATTAGCTGCTTACGATGAAATTATCGTCAGGCATCCTGATGATGTAGTCGCGAAGACTGGACGAGCAGAAGTGCTCAAGGCGAAAGGTGAGTTGAACAAGGCATTAGCTGCTTATGATGAAATTATAACCGAGCATCCTGAAAACGATGTTGCTAGAAGGGGACGAGCAGAAGTGCTCAAGGCGAAAGGTGAGTTGAACAAGGCATTAGCTGCTTACGATGAAATTATAGCCGAGCATCCTAATGACGCCATCGCCAAAAATGGGCGCAGTTGTGTTCTTGCGGCGCTTGGCTATTATGATGAGGCTCTTGAATCTCTGCCAGATAAAAGTCCAATAACGCTACAGGATTGGATTAACCACCACGTTCGTGGAATGATCCTGCTCCGTACTGGCAAGGTGAGCGAAGCTATACGGATATTTAATGATGGCGTGCAGAATACTCCTTGGCATTCTCAAAGGGAATACTGCCGCAGTGCATTGGCTATAGCGTGGCTGCGAGGTCGTGATTTTAAGAAAGCCAGTCAAGCTTTGGAAGAAGTCACTTCGCCCCTATTGCAGCCGCCTGCTAATATTCTTCGCCTGCACGCGTTCGGCGCTTCGGGTAATTTGCAGCGCGCTACAGCCGCTTACAATGAACTGGCTGCAAAGCCGCATTTTCTTTCCTATGAAGTGACTCAAGAGTTGCGCCATCAGTTTCTCTTGGGTGAAGAGCCGCGTCATGATGAGGACTGGATTTTTGATCAGGAAGTAAAAATCATTCTTTTAAACACCGGGATTGAAACCAGCCGTTTGGCCGCTTAGCTGTATTAGTCACCTGACCTCGCTTCGATACACCCTAAACAACTAACGGCGAGTTCAA
>Ga0209027_1000432_pt1 | contig 14707 bp, 9 predicted proteins | sample GraSoi013_1_20cm_3_FD_185821 | JGI IMG/M metagenome (GOLD analysis project Ga0209027, IMG submission 185821) | Grasslands soil microbial communities from the Angelo Coastal Reserve, California, USA - Sample 09_27_2013_1_20cm (SPAdes) (version 2) | ecosystem: Environmental > Terrestrial > Soil >...
GCGCTTTCCAAACCAAATAGGTCACTGGTCAAAATCTGATCCACACGCCAGCCATGTATTGCCTTGACATCATTGTCAATGACAACGTGGTCGCTCTCTCTCCTTAGCAGAACCACGTTTGCATCGGTTGCAGCCTGAACTATAAGCGGGCTGTGTGCGGTAGCAATGAATTGCGTATTCGGGAACAATTCACTTAGAAAACTCATTAAATTCCGCTGCCACTTCGGATGAAGATGCAGATCGATCTCATCAACTAGAACTACGGCAGGCTCTGCAAGAGGATTTGGGCTATCAGGATATGTGTCAAACAGACGACTGGCTAAATCCACCATCCAGGCAATGAGAGTCTTGTATCCTAAGCTCAGTTCTTTTATAGATACCCAACCATAGGGAGTCTTTACTTCGATACCGGGCTTTAGCTGTTCTTCAGTGAGTTGAGTGAACTTAATATCATCCACATCCGGCAGAAGTTTTATCAGTATGCTTTTTATTTCGTCACGTCGGTCTTTGGCGCGCTTTTGCGCGCGGGAACTTTTAGAAGCATGAGCAGCATAATCAGCTTGTAGCAACCATTCCTCAGCATTTAAAAGGGCAACATTATCTGAAAATAAACTAGCATAAGGATCATCTTCAGCTTTCTCTGAAAGAGAAGTTTCTCCCATGCGCCTTGATGCACCATAACCGAAGCAAACAATCTCGCCAAGATCTTTGTAATTCTTTCCATTAGCCCTTTTTAACTTTCGGAAAATGTTCCAAGTAGTCTCATTTTCATTTGTTTTTACGTAATCTAGATTCCTTCCTACATACAAATCTTTTATCTCTTTACCTAGCTTTTTTTCTGATAATTCAGCACCCACAAAGAAATCCACTGACAAATAGAAATCATCATTACCGTATCGGAAAGGCTCCCATTCCATCCTTTTATCCGTAAAGTACCTTGGTACGACTTCTTTTCTGGTCTCTTCTTCCGCAAGTGTTGGGAATACAACTGGCGTTAATGCAACAATGCTTTGTAGTAGTGTTGTCTTCCCAACACCGTTATCACCTAAAATGATAGTCCATTGAGATGGTCGGCCTTTGCCATTCGATAAATCAAGCGTTTGTCTAGGCCCAAAACAACGGATGTTCTCAAGAGTGATTGATAAGAAGTAAGTAGGGCGAGTTTGATCGCCTTTCTTGCTCTCCACTCTTGATTCGATCTCTAAATTATTTTTGACCATTAGATGTGTCTCGTATTTCCGCTGCCCAAAAGGATGAGTCTTGTTCCAGATTATATAGCACAGCCGCGCACGTGTAACTAATGAAAGACCGGCTCAGAATAAATTCTGAGCCGGTCTTTTCGAGCAAGTTAGGTGTTGGGCGAAAACATCACTCCCATGCCTAGCCTTCAGTCAGGAGAAACTACTCCTCTTCGCCGCCCGCGTTGCCGTCGCCGACCGCGCTGACCGGTGCGCGTGCGGCAGGGACGTCAACGCCGCCGACTATTTCAGGGAACTCCTCAAGGTCACGCTCGCGCGATTGCTCAACGGTCTCGTCGCGCTCTATCTTGACGTTGCGGTAGTATTCCATGCCCGTTCCGGCAGGAATCAGGCGACCCATGATGACGTTCTCTTTCAGGCCGCGAAGGTAATCAATGCGACCCGAAATCGCTGCTTCCGTCAGCACGCGCGTAGTCTCCTGGAACGATGCAGCAGAGATGAACGAGTCTGTCGAAAGCGAAGCCTTCGTGATGCCTAACAAGAGAGGTTCGGCCTGTGAAGGCTCGCCGTCCTCTGCAGTCACGCGGGCGTTCTCGTCAGTGAAGCGGAAACGGTCAACCTGCTCGTCTAACAGGAATTCCGTGTCTCCAACCTCTTTGATCTTCACCCAGCGAAGCATCTGCCTGACGATCACCTCTATGTGCTTGTCGTTAATGTTCACGCCCTGCAAGCGATAGACCTCTTGAATCTCGTTCACTAGATACTCTTGCAGACGGTTCATCCCCAAAACGCGTAGGATGTCGTGCGGATTCAAGGGGCCATCCATCAGAGCTTCGCCTGCGCGCACGCGGTCTCCCTCCTGCACGTTGATATGCGTGCCGCGCGGGATGTCGTACTCGCGCTCTTCTCCGTCGTCGCCGGTGATTATTAGACGACGCTTGCCCTTCGAGATTGGGCCAAGCTTCACTGTGCCGTCAATCTCGCTCATCACTGCGGTTTCGGCAGGCCTGCGAGCCTCGAAGAGTTCGACTACGCGCGGCAATCCACCCGTGATGTCCTTGGTCTTAGTGGTCTCGCGCGGAATCTTGGCGATGATGTCGCCGGGTTCCACAACGTCGCCGTCGCTGACCATTAGGTTGGCGCGAACTGGCATCTGGTAGGTCTTCAAAACCTTGTTGCCGCTGCGTATTTCGAGACGCGGTTGGCGCTTCTCGTCGGGCGAATCTTTAACCACCCAGCGAGACTGCCCCGTAACTTCGTCCACTTCTTCGTCAACCGTCACGCCCTCTTTCAAGTCCTGATACTTCACCGTTCCTGCGACTTCCGTCAGGATTGCGAAGGTGAACGGGTCCCACGTTGCGAGCATTTGATCTTCCGTGACGCGCTGGCCGTTTTCGACCTGAATGTGCGCGCCGTAAACTATCTGGTAGCGCGCAACTTCACGACCGCGCTCGTCAATTATGGTCAGAGCGCCGTTGCGATTCATTGCGATGATCTCGCCGCGACGGTTTTTCACGGTCTGAAGCTCAACGTACTTGATAGTTCCATCCATGCGCGCCTCGTGCTTCGACTGCTCTTCCAGACGAGCGGTTCCGCCTATGTGGAACGTGCGCATGGTAAGCTGCGTGCCGGGTTCGCCTATGGATTGCGCTGCGATGACGCCGACCGCTTCGCCAATGTCAACCATCTGACCCGTAGCGAGGTTTCGACCGTAGCATTTGACGCAGACGCCGCGACGCGATTCGCAGGTTAAGACCGAACGAATGCGTACGCGCTGAACGCCTGAGCGTTGAATCTCTGCCGCGAGGTCTTCGTTTATCTCCTCGTTGATTTCGACGATAACATTGCCTTCTACAGGATCAATGACATCATCCAGGCTTGTGCGGCCAACGATGCGGTCGCGTAAGGATTCAATCTCCTCGCCGCCTTCCACAATCGCCGAAGCCCAGATGCCTTTCAATGTTCCGCAGTCAGGCTCAGACACTATAACGTCCTGAGCAACGTCAACGAGTCGGCGCGTCAGGTAGCCTGAGTCCGCAGTCTTGAGCGCCGTATCTGCCAGACCTTTTCGCGCGCCGTGCGTAGAGATGAAGTATTGAAGCACGTTCAAGCCTTCGCGGAAGTTTGCGCGAATAGGCGTTTCGATGATTTCGCCGGAAGGCTTAGCCATTAGACCGCGCATGCCTGCGAGTTGGCGAATCTGTTGCGCAGAGCCGCGAGCGCCGGAATCACTCATGATAAGAATCGGATTCAACTCGCCCGAACTCTTCTCGCGCTCGTCCATAGCTATAAACATCTCTTTCGCCACACGGTCTGTCACCTCAGACCAGATGGCTATGACCTTGTTGTAGCGCTCGCCGTTCGTGATAACGCCGTCAAGATACTGCTGCTCAACGTCAATCACATCGCGGTCTGCTTTCTCCACAAGACCCTTCTTCGCATCCGGCGTGACCAGATCGTCAATGCCGATTGAAATGCCAGCCTTGGTCGCGTAGAGGAAGCCAAGCTGCTTGAGATCGTCCAACATCTTCACGGTCGTCACGTGGCCTAGGCGTATGTGGCAGTAGTTGACAAGCGACTGCAAGCCTTTCTTCTTCAACGTTCCATTGATGAATCCCAATCCAGCGGGAATCTGATCGTTGAAGATAACGCGACCGACCGTTGTGTTGATGACACGGCGCACGCTCTCCTGAACTGTGGCGCGCATCACGTCCTGCGGGTCGTGCTCTTGAGTCAAATCAAGCAGGTCGCCTTCTACCCTCAGCTTAATCTGCGTCTGCGTCGTCACCTCTTTAGCGTCTAGCGCGAGCAGAACTTCGTCGTTTGAACTGAAGAGGCGGCCTTCGCCTTTCGCGCCTACGCGTTCGCGCGTCAGGTAGTAGCAACCCAAAACGATGTCCTGCGAAGGTACTGCGATTGGCTGACCGTTCGCCGGACTCAAGATATTATTTGAAGCGAGCATCAGCACAGCAGCTTCAATCTGCGCTTCGGGCGAGAGCGGAATGTGAACGGCCATCTGGTCGCCATCGAAGTCCGCGTTGAAAGCTGTGCAGACGAGCGGGTGAATCTTGATTGCCTTGCCCTCTACGAGCACAGGCTCGAAAGCCTGAATGCCAAGACGGTGCAAAGTAGGAGCGCGGTTCAAGAGAACAGGGTGCTCGCGTATCACTTCCTCTAAAATGTCCCAGACGACAGGCTCCTGGCGTTCGACCATCTCGCGCGCCTGCTTGATTGTTGCCGCGTGCTGCTGTTTTTCAAGCTGGTTGTAGATGAACGGCTTGAACAGTTCCAGAGCCATCTTCTTTGGCAGCCCGCACTGGTGTAGTTTCAATTCTGGCCCAACGACAATCACCGAACGGCCTGAATAATCAACGCGCTTGCCAAGAAGGTTTTGGCGAAAACGTCCCTGCTTTCCTTTGAGCGTACCTGACAAAGATTTCAGCGGACGATTGTTCACGCCCCTTAAGACACGACCGCGCCGACCGTTATCAAAGAGAGCATCAACGGCTTCCTGAAGCATACGCTTCTCGTTGCGCACGATGACTTCGGGCGCGCGAAGCTCCATCAACTTTTTCAGACGGTTGTTGCGATTGATGACACGACGATATAGGTCATTCAAATCCGAAGTCGCAAAGCGCCCGCCGTCTAATGGAACTAGCGGGCGAAGCTCAGGCGGAATGACAGGTATCACGTCCAGAATCATCCATTCAGGACGATTGCCAGACTTCAAAAAGCTGGTGGCAACCTTCAGCCGCTTAGAATATTTCAACTTCTTCTGCTGCGAGGTCTCTTCCTTCATACGCGTGCGAAGGTCTGCGGCGAGTTCTTCAACCTTGACGGCTGCGAGCAATTCTTTAATCGCCTCCGCGCCCATCTTCGCAACGAACTGCGCGGGAAAATCGCGCATCAACTCACGATAGCGCTCGTCCGTCAAAAGCTCTCGCTCTTTCACAGGCGCGTCGCCCGGATCAATCACTATGTAACTTTCGAAGTAGAGAACCTTTTCGAGTTCGCGCAAAGGGATGTCCAGCAGGTGGCCTATGCGCGAGGGCAAGCCTTTGAAGAACCAGACGTGCGAGCAAGGGCTTGCCAGATCAATGTGCCCAAGGCGTTCACGACGGACTTTCGCCTGCGTGACCTCAACACCGCACTTGTCGCAGATAACGCCGCGATGCTTCATGCGTTTGTACTTTCCACAAAGGCATTCCCAGTCCGCCACGGGGCCAAAAATGCGCGCGCAGAAAAGGCCGTCGCGCTCCGGCTTAAACGTGCGGTAGTTAATCGTCTCTGGCTTCGTCACCTCGCCGTGCGACCATTGCCGAATTTTTTCCGGGCTGGCAAGTGAGATGCGAATCGCCTCGAAATCAGGTGCGAGTTGCGTTTTCTGTTCTTGGAATCTAAACATCTTTATCTCCATTTTGGATTTTAGATTGCCGATTTTGGATTGAAAGATAACTCGACGAGTTAATTCAATCCGTTCGCTAATCCAAAATCCAAAATCTAAAATCCAAAATTACTCTGCTCCGCCCGTAATGATCGCTTCGCCTGTGCCGTCGCCATCCGCACTGCCATCTTTGTTGATGAGTTCAACGTCGAGGCAGAGCGATTGCAGTTCGCGCACGAGCACGTTGAAGGATTCTGGAAGACCTGGATCGAAGTCTGCCTCGCCCTTCACAATCGCTTCGTAAATCTTCGAGCGCCCGGCAACGTCGTCGCTCTTTGCGGTCAGAAGCTCTTGAAGAATGTGCGCCGCGCCATAAGCTTCCAAAGCCCACACTTCCATCTCTCCAAAACGCTGTCCGCCAAACTGCGCCTTGCCGCCCAGAGGTTGTTGGGTAATCAACGAGTACGGGCCAATCGAACGAGCGTGAATCTTGTCGTCAACAAGGTGCGAAAGCTTCAGCATGTAGATGTAGCCAACAGTCACCTTCTGCTCGAAAGCATCGCCCGACAGTCCATCATAAAGAACTGTCTTGCCTGACTCGTTCACAATTTCCGCAAGCCCCATCTCGTGCAGGTGCGTTCCGGCCTGCTTGAGCATCTGCTTGATTTCGCGCTCAGTCGCTCCGTCGAATACAGGCGTTGCGAAATAGAGGCCAAGCACGCGAGCAGCCCAACCAAGGTGAGTTTCAAGAATCTGACCGACGTTCATGCGCGATGGCACACCCAAAGGGTTCAGCACTATCTCGACCGGAGTTCCGTCAGGCAGGTAAGGCATATCTTCTTCTGGAAGAATCCGAGCGATGACGCCCTTGTTGCCGTGACGCCCTGCCATCTTGTCGCCGACCGATAGCTTGCGCTTCATGGCTATGAAGACTTTGACCATCTTGATGACGCCGGGAGCGAGTTCGTCGCCCTGGCGCAGCTTCGCAATCTTCTCTTCGTAGATGTCCGAGAGAATTTTGATCTGGCGCTCGGTGCGATCCTCGTACTCCTTAATCTCTGCACCGACATCAACGCGCGAAGTTGTCAGTTGAGCTTTTCTCAAAACCTTCGGCTCGATGCCTTCCAACATCTCGCGCGTAATGGTCGTGCCCTTCTCTATAAGAACCTCGCGGTTCGAGGTCAGGTCTGCGGCCAGTTTTCGGCCTTCAAGAAGCTCGTAGATGCGTGCGTCGCGCTGCTCGCGCAGGATGCGTATCTCGTCTTCCAGGTCGCGCCGCAAGCGCTCCTCTTCCGTCTGCTCGATTGCGAGCGAGCGCGGGTCTTTCTCCTGCCCCTTTCGTGTGAAGACCTGAACGTCCACCACAGTTCCGTCAATGCCCGGAGGACAGACGAGGCTAGCGTCTTTCACGTCGCCTGCTTTTTCGCCGAAGATGGCGCGAAGCAGTTTCTCTTCGGCTGTAAGTTGCGTCTCGCCTTTAGGCGTCACCTTGCCTACGAGGATTGAGCCGGGCTTGACCTGAGCGCCTATGCGAATGATTCCGCTCTCGTCCAGATCGCGCAGCATGTTCTCGCCTACGTTTGGAATGTCGCGCGTAATCTCTTCAGGACCCAATTTGGTGTCGCGCGCTTCAATCTCCAACTCTTCAATGTGAATCGAAGTGTAGAAATCGTCTTTGACAAGACGCTCGCTCACTAGAATTGCATCCTCAAAGTTGTAGCCGCGCCAGGGCATGAAGGCCACGAGCACATTACGACCTAAAGCCAGTTCGCCACGGTCTGTGCATGGGCCGTCCGCTATCACCTGTCCCTTCTCTACGCGCTCGCTTACGTGAACGATGGGTCGCTGGTTGATGCAGGTGTTCTGGTTCGAGCGCTTGAATTTAATGAGCGTGTAGATGTCCGCAGTCACCTCGCGCGAAATCGTGCCGTCAACGTTGTGGTCTGCCTTGACGATGATGCGTTCCGAGTCAACGTAATCCACAACGCCGTCACGACGAGCTACGACGACCGCGCCTGAATCGCGCGCCGTAACCTTCTCCATACCTGTGCCTATGTACGGCGCTTCGGCGCGAAGAAGAGGAACCGACTGACGCTGCATGTTTGAACCCATAAGGGCGCGGTTCGCGTCGTCATTCTCCAGAAAGGGAATGAGCGAAGCCGCTACGGAGACGAGTTGTTTTGGAGAAACGTCAACGTACTCTATATCTTCGCGGCGCGCTGTCATGAATTCGCCAGCCTTGCGCGCCGCGTTGCGCTCGTTAACGATATAGCCCTGCTCGTCCAATTCGATGTTGGCCTGTCCAACGACGTGCTTATCCTCTTCCCACGCCGTCAGGTAGAACGGGAACGGCTCAGACTTGGCCTTGCGCCCGTCCGCGCCCACGCGCTTGTTTGCTTTTTCAACTTCGTCCTGCGAAACATGGTCGCCCGGCTTGAATTTGGTGTCGCCGCCGTTAATGATGCGCACGTATTCGACTACGTGGCCGTCCTGAACTTTGCGGTAAGGCGACTCTATGAAGCCGAACTCGTTGATGCGCGCAAAGCATGAGAGGCTTGAGATAAGGCCTATGTTCGGACCTTCAGGCGTCTCAATCGGGCAGATGCGACCGTAGTGTGTTGGGTGCACGTCGCGCACCTCGAACCCTGCGCGCTCGCGCGACAATCCGCCCGGCCCAAGTGCGGAAAGACGACGCTTGTGCGTAATCTCAGAGAGCGGATTGGTCTGATCCATGAACTGCGAGAGTTGACTGGAGCCGAAGAACTCTCTTACGGCAGCCGTCACGGGCTTCGCGTTGATGAGATCGCGCGGCATAGTCGTCTGCATCTCTTGATGTATGGACATCTTCTCTTTAATCGCCCGCTCCATTCTTTCCAGACCTATGCGGAACTGATTTTCAAGAAGTTCGCCAACCGCTCGCACGCGACGATTGCCAAGATGGTCAATATCGTCCTGCTGATATTCCGAAGGGTTCTTGCGCATCTTCAGAACATAAGAGACAACCTCGAAGAAGTCCTGTGCCGAAAGAAGCGGATCGTCTATGCGATTCATCTCCGGCTTGCCCATCTTGATGTTGAACTTCAAGCGGCCAACGCGCGAGAAATCGAATTTGCGCGGGTCGAAGAACATGCCTTCAAGTAGACGATAAGCGGTCTGCACGGTCGGCGGATCGCCCGGTCTCATCTTGCGGTAAATTTCGAGCAGCGCGTCAACAGGCTTTGAGATAACATCCTTCTTCAGTGTCTGCGAGAGCACTGGCCCAAGGTCATCGCGTTCTGGGAAGAAGATGGAAAAGCTGTTGATGCCAGCCTCCATAATCTCCTGAAGCTTCGCAGGCGTAATCTCGTTGTTGGCTTCCAAGACGACTTCGCCCGTCTCTGTGTTAACAATATCCGAGAGCGAGTACGCGCTTTCCAGTTGCGCAGTGTCAATCTCAACTTCGCGCACCTTGCCCTTGCGAATGGCGTCGAGCGCAGAGTTCGTCACCTTCTTGCCAGCGCGCACAACGGCTTCGCCGCGCACCTTTATGTCGCTGTCAACCTTCATGCCGACCAAGTTGCTAGCGCCCGCGTCCGGCACTTTAAGGAAGAGACGACCGTCTTCAACTCTCAGATTGTCCGAAATGTAGAGAGCGCGCAGCATGTCCTCGTCCGTGAATGGAGCGTTCTTGACAGTCTCTTCCAACTGCGAATCATTCGGAAACTTTTTACCTGCAAATTCCTGATTGAGCCATATACCTAAAGCACGAAGGAAGATAGAGGCAAGGAATTTGCGCTTGCCAACGCGAACGTATAGAAGATTTTTCTGATCGTATTCGAACTCGACCCAGGAGCCGCGATATGGAATCACTTTGGCGATCAAGACCTGTCCGCGCTTGAAGAAGACGCCGGGCGAGCGGTGCAATTGGGAAACAATGACGCGCTCCGTGCCGTTGATGATGAACGTTCCGTTGTCCGTCATCAGCGGGATTTCGCCGAAGAAGACTTCCTCTTCTTTAATATCTCGAATCGAGAGCGTTTCGGTCTCAGGGTCTTTGTCGTAAACCGTCAGGCGAATCTTTACCTTGAGAGGCACGCTATAGGACATGCCTCGCTCTTGGCACTCCTGCTGGTCGTGCTTATGTTTCAGGCCCACAGGCTCGCCGCAGTTATCGCATAGAGTGGGGCGGACTGCGTTGAACGTGCCGCAGTTGTGGCAAAGCGTTTCGCCCGGCGTGAGCGGGTCAACCTTTATAGTAGAGCCGCAATTCTTGCAGTTCGACCTGAGATAGTTAAGCCCCTCAAGACGACCGCACTTGCACTGCCAGTTTCCAATCTGATATTCGACGAAATCCAAAGTGGCCGTTCGCCTGAAGTCTTCAATCGGGAAGACCGAGCGGAAAACGGCCTGAAGGCCTATGCTCGCGCGCTCTTCAGGGAGCAAGTCCATCTGTAGGAAGCGGTTGTAACTTTCGCGCTGAATCTCTATCAGATTAGGAATGCGCACGGCAGTTTTAATCTTCGAGAAATCCTGACGCGGGGGCGGCTGACTCGTACGCCGTCCCAGCCCATTGTTCGCAATTTGAAGCGGATTTGCAGACATCTTTTATTCCTTTGTCGTGAATCGTGAATCGTAAATCGTGAATAGAAGTTGAGAGGCAGTGCGGCTTGTTCTTTTCTATTCACGATTTACGATTCACGATTCACGGATATTATGGACGCCAAAAGGCGGTCAGGGCGCAGAATGCCCCGACCGCTTATTAACCAAAAAGCGGCTGATTGTTTTTCGCCAAATTTGCCTGGGAGTAACGCCAGCGCCTCAATACTCCCCTAACTTAAAACGCCAAGGTATAAACTGTCAAGCTTAGACAGTCTGGAGTCGTGAGTCTGGAGTCTGGAGTCTGGAGTCAAAAGCAAGTTTCTTTTCTGCCTTTGACTCTAGACTTCAGACTCCAGACTCCAGACTTATTTTACTTCGACGGTCGCGCCCGCGTCGGCGAGCTTCTGACGAACGGTCTCGGCTTCTTCTTTAGAGACGCCCTCTTTGACCGGCTTCGGAGCGCCGTCAACAAGGTCTTTGGCCTCTTTAAGCCCGAGCTGAGTGACTTCGCGTACGACCTTAATGACGTTGATCTTGTTCGCGCCTGCCGCTTGCAGGATAACGTCAAACTCTGTCTTCTCCTCAACCGCCGGAGCAGCCTCTGCGCCGCCAGCCGCAGGAGCAGCCGCGACCGCAGCCGCAGCCGCAGAAACGCCGAAAGTCTCTTCCAACTCTTTGACGAGCTGCGATGCTTCCAGAAGCGTCATGTTCTTCAAAAACTCAATTACGTCTTCACGTGTTGCTGCCATGATTAATTTTTCTTCCTCCTCAAAAGGGTTCTAGTGTGCTGTGTTGTTCAGGTTGCGCAGCAGGAGAACCCACGGGACGTTTTTGGAAACTTGCTGCATCACAAATCTCTAAAACCGTCCGAGCCGAAACGGACGACCTGACAAATCGTCCCGCTCGTTTTCCGCGCCCTACCTATTGCGGATTTCAGAATGCGGATTGCGGATTTAAGAGAAGGATTGAAGAATTTAATCTTAAATCTCAAATTTGAAATCTCAAATCAGAGCTTTCAATCCGCAATCCGAAATCCGCATTCCGCAATCGTTAGGCTGCTTCGCCTTTTTGCTCGCCTATCTGCTTGACGACGATTGCCAGGTTGCGCGGCACGGCTGAAATTACCGTGACAAGGCGCTGCGCCTGCGCGTTTATCAAGAACATGATCTTCGAGATCAACTCTTCCTTGGATGGCAGGCTGGCAATCGCTTCCACATCGCGTAGCGCTACGACTTTGCCTTCTACTACGCCAACCTTGAACTTGAAAATATCAGGGTTAGCCTTCGTAAACTTCGAGATTGCTTTAGACAAGTTCACAGGGTCGCCGTCGCTCAAAGCAACGGCAGTGACGCCTTTGAAATGCTCCGCCGCTTGCTCGAACGGTGTTCCTTCGGCGGCTTTCCGAGCCAGCGTGTTCTTGACGACTTCGTAAGAGATTCCGGCCTCGCGCAATTGCCTGCGAAGCTCCTGATCTTTCGCCACGGTCAAATTTTGAAAGCCCACGAACATCGCCGCCTGCGCTTTGCGAAACTGCTCCGTGAGGGCGTTCAAATCTTTCTGCTTCTGTTCTCTGGTCTTCATCTAAATTCGCTCCTCACTCTCTTACTTGCTGTACGCTGCCTCGTCTAACAGAACGCCCGGACTCATCGTCGCCGCAAGATTCACTTTCTTTACATACTTGCCTTTGGCCGTCGCGGGCTTGGCTTTGACCACAGCGTCAATCAGAACCTGCGCGTTCTCGCGTATGCGATCCACATCGAAAGAGACTTTGCCGACTGCCACGTGAATCACGCCTGTTTTGTCAACGCGGTACTCAACCTTGCCTGCCTTGGTTTCGCGCACAGCGGTCGAAACGTCGAACGTCACGGTGCCCGTCTTAGGGTTAGGCATAAGCCCACGCGGGCCAAGAATTTTTCCCAGTTGGCCTACCAAGCGCATCATGTCTGGCGTGGCTATCATCGCGTCGAAGTCTAGCCAGCCGCCCTTTATCTTATCAACCATGTCCTCGCCGCCTATGAAATCTGCGCCAGCCTCTTCGGCTTCGCGGATTTTGTCGCCCTGGGCTACGACCAGAACTTTCTTAGACTTTCCGAGACCGTGCGGCAGAACGATAGTTCCTCGCACCAATTGATCCGCTTTCCTTGGGTCAACGCCGAGCCACAGCGTAAGCTCAACCGTCTCGTCAAATTTAGCGAAAGCAATCTCCTTGACTTTCGCCACGCCCTCGTCGAGCGTGTATTTGCGTCCGGCCTCAACTTTCTCAGAAGCCGCGCGATACTTCTTCCCGTGCCTTCTCATTTCTATAAACCTCCGAGGTGCAAGCGAGACAATCCATTTTGGATTTTAGATTTTGGATTTGCGATTGACCCGCAGGTTATCGCTCATCCATTAGCCTCTCCCTCTCAATGAATTTTAGATTTACGATTTTGGGTTGTCGCTTCACTTAACGACAGCCTTTCAATCCAAAATCCAAAATCTAAAATCCAAAATTACTCTACCGTCAGTCCCATCTGGCGCGCAGTGCCTTCGATTGTGCGTATGGCGCTCTCCAGATTCGTAGTATTCAAGTCCGGCATCTTGGTCTTTGCTATCTCTTCAATCGTCGAGCGAGAGATAGTGCCTGCCTTCTCCTTGTTTGGCCTTCCTGAACCCTTCGGAATCCCCGCAGCCTTCTTCAGAAGATCAGCCGCAGGCGGCGTCTTCGTCTCAAAGGTAAACGAGCGGTCTGCGTAAACCGTTATCACGACCGGAATCTTCAGGTCCGGGTCCATCTGCGCGGTCTTCGCATTGAAAGCCTTGCAGAACTCCATGATGTTCACGCCGTGCTGCCCCAGCGCAGGGCCAATCGGCGGCGCAGGATTAGCCTTGCCCGCCGGAACTTGAAGCTTGATGTAACCTGTAATCTTCTTTGCCATAATTCAGTTTTCAGTTTTTAGTTTTCAGTTTTAAGTTCGCGGCTTTCAGCATTTCACTGAAAACTGAAAACTAAAAACTGAAAACTGCTTTTACTCTTCTTCAGCGAACGTGACCTTTTCCACGTCCAGAAAGTTCAATTCAACGGGCGTAGAGCGACCGAAGATTGTTACGGTGACTTTCAGAGTTGACTTGTCCTCGTTGACCTCTTCGACCTTGCCTGTAAAACTTGCGAATGGCCCACTCTTTATGCGAACGGTTTCGCCCGTAGCGTAAGAGAACTTCGGCTTGGGCTTTTCAGCAGCCTCTGTCACGTTGTGTACTATCTGGTCAACCTCCTGCGGCGTCAGTGGCGTAGGGTTGTGCCCGCCTACGAAGCCCGTGACCTTTGGTGTTGACTTGATCGTGTGAAAAACGTTGTCGGGGATGTGCCCGCGCTCGTCGCACTCGATTTCTACGAGCACGTAGCCCGGATAGAACATGCGCGACGATTCGACGCGCTTGTTGCCGCGCATCTCTACGACCGTTTCGGTCGGCACGAGCACTTCCGTAATCTGGTCTTGAAGATCAGTGTCGCGTATGCGAGCCTTCAGGCTGTCGCGCACCTTCTTCTCGTGCCCCGAATAGGTATGAAGTATGTACCACTGCTTCATAAAACTTCCTTGATTTAAGCCGCTCCTACCAGCCAACTGACTAATCGCTCCAACTGCGTAATCAGGAAAGCAAGTCCCTGATCCACTGCGAAAAGATATATGGCGAAGAAGATGACGGCGACGACCGTGATGATCGTAGTATTCTTGACCTCGCTCACGGAAGGCCATGTGACGCGCTTCATCTCCGAGCGTATGTCACGCCAGAACTGCGCAAGGCGCTCGAAGAAATTAGCGCGCGCACCCTGCGTTCCACGCTCGCGCCGCGCACTTCGCCCTTCGGCCCCCTCGCCGAAACGAGCCATGCGCGGCCCAGGCGCACCCGCAGGCTTATCAGCCGATGTGTCACGCGCCGGAGTCGGCTCCGACTCATCGGGCGGCAACTCGTCCTCGTCGTCTCTATCGTCCATGATCTTGTCGGCTTTCTTCGACACCAAACAACTTCCTCTCGAACGCCATTAGAGCACAGGGGTACCAGGATTTGAACCCGGACTTTCGGTTTTGGAGACCGACGTGCTAACCATTGACACTATACCCCTTCAAAGGGATGAGGGCGGAGGGATGAGGGATGAGTAAGAAGGATTGATTCATTGACTCATTGGTTCATTGATTCAATGAGTAAATGAATCAATCTATCAATTCCTTTTCATCCCTCATCCCTCATCCCTTACTTGGTCTCTTTATGATCCGTGTGCTTTCGACAGCGACGGCAATACTTGCTGAATTCCAGGCGCTCTGGCGTCGTCTTCTTATTCTTCGTCGTAACGTAGTTGCGACTTTTGCAAGTCTGACATTGGAGCACAATGTTATCGCGCGGCATAGCTCAAAAACCCCTCAACTCTTTAACGAACTTTGATGCAAATCTTCCTTCCGAAATAGCCTAAAGCTATTCAACGACTTCACTAACAGTGCCCGCTCCAACCGTACGCCCACCCTCACGGATAGCGAACCTCAACCCCTTCTCCATAGCAATAGGAGCAATC
>Ga0209027_1000433_pt1 | contig 14686 bp, 11 predicted proteins | sample GraSoi013_1_20cm_3_FD_185821 | JGI IMG/M metagenome (GOLD analysis project Ga0209027, IMG submission 185821) | Grasslands soil microbial communities from the Angelo Coastal Reserve, California, USA - Sample 09_27_2013_1_20cm (SPAdes) (version 2) | ecosystem: Environmental > Terrestrial > Soil >...
CTCCCCAACGCCTATCTCAGCGTCACCGCGGTTGATTCCCATCCGGGGAGCCGTCTGGCCGCCGGGGGCCTCAACAATCCAATTCTTTTTCCGCGCGCCGCAGCCGGCGCTACTGCCAGCCAATTAATTACCGACTTTGGCCGTTCCACGAACCTGCTCTCCAGTTCCGTGTTCCAGGCCAGTGCCGAAGATCAAAACTCCGCCGCCACCACCGCCCAAATCATCCTCGGGGTCGACCAGTCTTTTTACAACGTCTTGGACACCAAGGCCCTCGTGCTCGTCGCGCAGCAAACCGTCGATTCCCGCCAGCTCCTCGTTGACAAAATCAAAGCCCTCACCGACGCCAAGCTAAAGTCCGAACTCGACCTGAGTTTCGCCAACGTTGACCTGGCACGCGGTAAGCTTTTGCTGCTCGAAGCTAGAAACAATTACCAAACTTCGCTTGCCGCACTTTCCGCCATTCTTGGCTATGCGGATGAGCAAGATTTCCAGCTCGTTGAGGAACAAGCGGCCGTGACCCCTCCCGAGCTGGATGTTCTCCCGCTCATTCAGCAAGCCCTCGAGCAGCGTCCGGAAGTCCGCGCACTTCAGTACCAAGTCCAAGCCGCGGAAAGGTTCAGCAGCGCCGAACATGACCTCTGGCACCCCACCGTCAGCGCCCTGGGGGTTGTCGGGGAAGCTCCCGTTCGGGACAGCCACATCCCCCATTGGTACGGCGCCGTCGGCGTGAACATCAACATCCCCGTTTTCTATGGTTCTCTGTTCAATGCGCGCGCCCAAGCCGCCGACCTGCAGACCGAGGTCAATCGTCAAAAACTGGCCGACCTTCGAAATGGTATCGCCCGTGATGTGCGTACTTCCTGGCAAGACACCAGCCGCGCCTATGAGCGCCTTTCCGTCACCCGGCAACTGCGGGAGCAAGCCGCTCTGGCCCTGAACCTGGCGCAATCCCGCTACAATCTTGGTCTTGGCTCCATCGTCGAGTTCAGCCAGGCCGAACTGCAAAAAAGCGAGGCCGACATCGCCGACGCCGATGCCAAATACCAATATCGCTTGAGCCAAATCGTTCTCGCCCATACGATTTCGTCGCCGAAATAGCTCCTCCTCGCAATGCTCAGGGGAAGCCGCCCTTGCTAGATTTCGCGATGACTCGGTTTTCCTGACACGCCACCGGAGACACCCTTTTGCTCGTCTCGACCTCTGCCTTTGTTTGCTGTTGTTAACACACCGAGAAATCCGCAACCTCTGATGTATCAATGGGTTCCCGTGAATTCCCAGGGCTTGTTACAGTATATTCACATTCAGTTGACGTACTTGTAAGACGGGGCCTTTACCTTCAGCCGCTGGGTGGTAGGCATTCTTTTCGGTACCAGGTTGAATTTTGCTCGAAAGAGAGAGGAAATGAACAAACTAGCGGCACTCACAGTATCGATGTTCCTCGTTTGCGGAACTGCTTTTGCCGATTCACCAACCGGCGCCGATGCGCAACCTGCCAAGGCTCAGCCGGCGAAGCCCAAAGCGTCCAAGAAGTCCGATGCCGCCATCGCGGCACAGCTCGATGAGCTCCGCCAGACACTGCAGTCGCAACAAGCGCAGCTTCAGATGCTGAAGGAGGAGCTCGCCAAGCGCGACCGGCAGATCGACGAAGCGCGCGAAGCCGCCGCGGCGACCAATGCTGGTGCGACCGAAGCGGGCTCCAAAGCGACCGAGGCCGTGACGACCAGCGCCGAAGTTAAGTCCACCGCGCTTTCGCTCCATTCCACGGTCAGCGATTTGAAGGCCAGCACGGAAGTCCTCAAGACCACTGGGGGCAAAAAACAAGGCGACCCTCAGAAAGCCGTGGAAGAAGGCCCTTCCACGATCCGCTACAAGGGTGTCACCCTGACTCCCGGCGGCTTCATCGCCGCGGAAACCGTTTATCGCCAGCGCGCCGAGAGCGCCGACATCAACACGCAGCTTGCCGGCATCCCCTACCCCGGCAACGCGCTGAGTAAAGTTTCAGAGAACGCTTTCACCGCCCGCCAGACCCGTGCCACCATGTTGGCCGAATCCAAGGTCGGCCCCGCCAAGCTCACCGGCTATTTCGAGCTGGACTTCCTCGCTGCCGGCACGACCTCCAACAATCGTCAGAGCAACAGCTACGTTTTCAGGCAGCGCCAATTGTGGGCGCAAGCTGCCTTCGACGGTGGTTTCTCCATCACCGGCGGCCAGATGTGGAGTCTCGCCACTGAAAACAGAAAGGGAATTCAAAACCGCGGGGAAGCCTTGCCCATGATAATCGACCCGCAATACGTGGTTGGTTTTACCTGGCAGCGTGCCTATGGCCTCCGTGTGACTGAGAGTCTCCTCAATAACAAGCTAACACTCGGCGCTTCGATCGAGGGCCCACAAACAACCCTGGGCGGCCGCGGTTTCTCTACCTTCACTACCGCCGCTGGCACTACCTCGCAGAATTTTTGGTTTGCGGCTCCCGGCAATGGCGGCGGGCTCAACAATGGCTTTGATGCCACCGGATACGCACAGAACAGGGCTCCGGACGTCGTCTTCAAGGCGGCCCTGGATCCCGGCTGGGGTCACTACGAAGTCTTCGGAATCGTCAGCCAGTTGCGCGCCCGCATTTATCCCTGCGCGGTCGTGAGTGACGTCGCGCCCGGGACCGTGGTTGGCACGACTACCTATAGTGGCCCGCAAATCGGTTGCGCGGCGGCTCCCGGCGCGGTTTCCTCCACCGCGGCTGGCGCGTTCAATGATTCCCGCACCGGCGGCGGTGGCGGAGCAAGCTTGCGCGTCCCGCTCTTCTCCAAGAAGGTCGAAATCGGCGCCAAGGGGGTATACGGCGACGGCATCGGCCGCTTCGGTTCCTCGCAGCTCGCCGATGCGACCGCGCGTCCCGACGGTACGCTCGCTCCCATTCGCACGGGGCACGGCCTGGGCATCGTGGAGTTCCACCCCAGCCCCAAGCTGGACATTTACGCTTACGGGGGCGCGGAGTATGCCGCTCGCGCCGCCTACACTGGGTATGCCAGCGTGCGAGCCACGACCACGACAGTCGCTCCTGCCGGTGGTGGTAATGTGACTACGACTACAGCTGTCGTACGTTCCGTGACCGGTATCGGCGGCTACGGCAATCCAGCCGCGAACAATACGCTGTGCAGCACGGAGAATCCTCCGGCAACCCAACTCGCACCGAGCGGCGGCGGAACCTGCGCCGGTGACCCCCGCGTGGTCATCGAAGGCACGCTCGGTTTCTGGCACAAGGTTTACCAGGGGCCCAAGGGTGGCTTCCGCTGGGGTTTGACGTACTCCTACTTGACCAAGACAGGCTGGTCCGGGAGTGGAGGTCTAGCGGCCGGTAGTGCGGGGATTTCACCCAAGGCCGTTAACAACATGGTGTTCACCTCTTTCCGCTATTACCTGCCGTAGCTCTCCGGCGGGCAATCGGCGGTCGTCCCTCCCCTGGGGACGGAAAAGGGCAGTTCCTCACGGAGCTGCCCTTTTTTTTCCCCGTTCTTTGTGGCGTCGTAAATCCCACATGTGAAGTAGCTTATTATTAGCCGCGCTTGTTCTCTTAAACAGCGGTCGATTCAAGCAACTGTGAACCGTTTGTAACAATGTCGTAACAATCGCAGGACATACTGTTCGATGAGGAGACAAATAGTTCAGACGGAGATGAAGCATGAAGCGAATCACAGGATTGCTCGTGGTAGTTCTCGCCGTCGCTGGTGTTCTATGCGCTGACAGCGCGCTGTCGATCACCGGGGCCGGCGCGACATTTCCCTACCCCATGTATTCCAAGTGGTTTGACGAATACCACAAAAAAAACGCCCATCTGGAGATCAATTACCAATCGATCGGCTCTGGCGGCGGCATCAAGCAGGTCACTGAAGGCACCGTAGATTTCGGCGCTACCGATGGCCCCATGAACGACGATCAGCTCAAGGCTTTTCAGGATAAGCACGGATTCGGCATCCTGCACTTTCCCACCGTGCTGGGCGCTGACGTAGTGTCCTACAACATTCCCGGCGTTTCTGCCGAACTCAATTTCACGCCAGAAGCAATCTCCGGTATTTTCTTGGGCAAGATTACAAAATGGAACGATCCTGCGATTGCCGGCGCCAACAAAGGCGTGAGCCTTCCCGCGAACGGCATCGTCGTGGTGCACCGGTCGGAAGGCAGTGGCACAACCTACATCTGGACCGACTATCTTTCGAAGATCAGCGATGAATGGAAAACCAAAGTCGGCAAGGGCGCGTCCGTCAACTGGCCCGTGGGTCTAGGTCAAAAAGGCAACGAAGGGGTGGCCGGCATGATTAAGCAGACTCCCAATTCTTTCGGCTATATTGAGTTGATCTACGCGATCCAAAACAACATGGCTTACGGTCGCGTGAAAAACTCGTCTGGCGCCTTCATCAAGGCAGACCTTGCCAGCGTCACTTCCGCGGCAGCTGCCGCAGCAAAAAACATGCCGGACGATTTCCGCGTTTCCATTACGGACGCTCCGGGCAAGACTGCCTACCCCATCTCCAGTTTTACCTGGCTGCTTGTTCCAGCTAAGTTTTCCGACGCCACTAAGCGCGACGCCATCAAAGGATTCGTTAAGTGGATGCTCGCGGACGGTCAGAACTACACTGAGGCCCTGTCCTACGCGAAGCTTCCCAAGGAAGTCGTCGCAAAGGAATTGAAGGCGCTCAACAACGTCCAGTAACGTGGCAACCACGACTACCACCGTTCCGAGCGCGGGCCCCGTCGCGGGCTGGCGCTCGTTTCTTTCCCGGCTCCGCCAAGGCGATGAAATCGCGCAGATGATCACCTTTTTGTTCGCCGCCTCGGTCGTTCTCCTCACCTTGTTGCTCGTTTTCGTATTGTGGCAAGGCTCCATTCTCCCGCGCCACAAGTTCGGCTTCAATTTTTTCCGCACCTCGGTATGGGACCCCATTTTCGATCAGTTTGGCGCGCTGCCCTTCATTTACGGCACGCTGGTCACCTCCGCGGTGTCGCTGTTCGTCGCCGTACCGCTAGGCATCGGCGCCGCCATTTTTCTTGCGGAATTGGCCCCCGCTAGGGTTTCTGACGCTCTCGAATTCTTCATCGATCTTCTGGCCGCCGTTCCCAGCGTCATCTACGGTGTCCTCGGCGTCTTCATCGTCGTGCCCTTGATGCGCTCCTATATTCAGCCCGCACTCCAAAACACGCTGGGGTTTTTCCCGCTCTTTAAGGGCCCGGCGTATGGCATCGGGTTTCTGACCGCGGGCATTGTCCTCGCCATCATGGTCATCCCCTATATTATTTCCGTCTCGCGTGAAGTGTTGCTATCCGTGCCGCGCGATCAGCGCGAAGCAGCGCTTTCTCTCGGCTCCACGCGCTGGGAATCAACTTGGAAGGTGGTCGTTCCCTTCGCCCGCCCGGGGATCTTTGGCTCTGTCTTCCTGGCCCTCGCGCGCGCCCTCGGCGAAACCATGGCCGTCACCATGGTCATCGGCAATACGCCCACCATCAGCGCTTCTCTTTTTTCTCCCGGCTATTCCATCGCTGCCGTCATCGCCAACGAGCTCACCGAAGCTAGCAGCAATCTGCATTATCAATCCCTCATTGAATTGGGACTGGCACTTTTTCTTTTGACGTTCATTCTCAACGGGATCGCTCGCCTGCTGATTGTGGCTACTTCGCAGCGTGGCCGTCGAACGGGGCACACATGAGCCCTGGTTTGCGCTGGCGTAAGTTTGTGAGCGGCTTCATGCTGACCATGACCGGCGTGTGCGCCTTGGTTTCCGTTTCCGTGCTCTTCCTGATCCTTGGCTACCTCGTCTATCACGGCGGAACATCGATCAGCTGGAATTTCTTTACCAAGCTGCCCGCGCCCGTCGGCGAATCCGGCGGAGGCATGGCTAACGCCATCGTCGGCAGCGGGAAGCTGCTGCTGCTCGCTACCCTCTTCGGCGTCCCCGTCGGATTCTTAGGTGCCATTTATCTTGCCGAATTCAGCGGCGGCACCACCGCCTTCGTCGTGCGTTATGCCGCCGACTTGCTGAACGGCGTCCCTTCGATCGTCATCGGCATGTTTGCCTACAGTCTTGCCGTCCTGCCGTTCAAGCATTTCTCCACGCTTGCCGGTGGTTTCGCCCTCGGACTGATGATGATTCCCATCACCCTGCGCAGTACCGAAGAGTTTCTTCGCTCGGTGCCCAACGCCTTGCGCGAAGCCTCCATGGCCCTGGGCGCCAGCAAGTGGAAAACCATTGCCTCCGTCATCGTGCCCGCGGCTTATCGCGGCATTCTCACCGCCATTCTGCTGGCCTTCGCTCGTGTCGCTGGTGAAACGGCGCCGCTCCTCTTTACCGCACTAGGCAATAGCTTCTGGAGCCCTGGCTGGAACCAGCCCACCGCTTCTCTGCCGGTCATGATCTTTACTTATGCCATCGCTCCGTACGATGATTGGCATCGTCAGGCCTGGGCCGCCGGGCTCGTCCTGCTCGGTTTGATTTTGGTCATTAACATCGTCGCCCGGGCGATTCTTTCCCGGGGCATTGCGGTTCCGAGGGCTTAACCCATGCACGCTTCTGTGAGGCCAGCTTTGCCCGTGAACATACCCCCCCTGGCGACCAGTCCGGCGGCGCGAGAGACGTCGGCGGCCCTCTCCATGCGCATGACCATTTCCAAGGTTAATTTCTTTTACGGCCGCAAGCAGACTCTCTTCGATGTCAGCATGGGCATCGCCACCAACAAGGTCACCTCTCTCATTGGTCCGTCCGGCTGTGGCAAGTCCACCCTGCTGCGCACCCTGAATCGCATGTACGAGATCGTGCGCGGCGCCCGCCTGGAAGGCGAAATTCTTCTCGATGGCCAGAACATCCTTACGCAGGACGTTACTTCGTATCGGCGCCGCGTCGGCATGGTTTTTCAGCGCCCCAATCCTTTCCCCAAGTCCATTTTCGACAACGTTGCCTACGGTCTGCGGATTAATGGCTCGAAAGCCCCTATCTCCGAAGCGGTCGAAAAAAGCCTGCGCCACGCCGCCCTATGGGACGAAGTGAAAGACCAACTCCACAAGTCGGCCTACGAACTTTCCGGCGGCCAGCAGCAGCGCCTGTGCATCGCCCGCGCTCTCGCCGTCGAGCCTGAAGTGCTTCTTCTCGACGAGCCCTGTTCGGCGCTGGACCCCATCAGCACCGCCAGAATCGAAGAGCTGCTCGTGCAATTGAAGGATCTTTGCACCATCGTGACCGTGACCCACAACATGCAGCAGGCCGCGCGCATCAGCGACTTCACCGCCTTCCTGCTCACTGGTCAACTCATCGAGTTCAGCCCCACGCCGCAGCTCTTCACCACGCCGGGTGACCCCCGCACGGAGGCTTACATCACCGGCCGCTTCGGCTGACACCTCTCTTGCTCCATCATTTCGAGTGAAGCGAGAAATCTCTCTTCGTTTTGCTGTAAGTTAGTCGTGAGGGAAGGGGCTCATGGAACGCCATTTCGAAAAAGACCTGAACGAGATGAAAGAGCGCCTCCTCTGGATGGGCAGCCTCGCCGAGCGCGCTGTCCACCAGTCCGTTCACGCCGTTCTGGAATCCGATGAACAGCTCGCCAAGCGCGTTCTCGAGGAAGAAGACGCCATCAACGAACTCCAGTTGGAAGTCGACGATCGCGTCGTTCAGCTTCTGGCACTGCACCAGCTCATGGCCATCGATCTCCGCTTCGTGTTGGCGGTCTCGCGCATCAACAACGATCTCGAGCGCATCGGCGACCAGGCCGTCAACATCGCCGAGGGAGCCCTGCGCATCCTCCGACACCCGCGCGTGAAGCCCTACGTCGATCTGCCGCGCATGAGCGAGCTCACCGAAGAGATGGTTCGCAATGCTCTCAATGCCGTGGTCCGCCGCGACGTGGAATTGGCCCAGAGCGTCCTGGCCACCGACGATCAAGTGGACCACTACCGCGACCAGATTTTCCGTGAATTGCTCACCTACATGATGGGTGATTCCAGCGTCATCTTTCCCGCTTTCGAATTGATCCTCGTCGCCAAGAACCTCGAGCGCATCGGCGACCACGCCACCAACATCGCCGAGGACGTCATCTATCTCGTCCAAGGCCAAGATGTCCGCCATCCCACGGTCGACCGCCGCTAGCGCTACTCGATTTTTTGCCGGGCGCATGGCCCGAAAGACCCCCATTTGGGAGTGTGGTCATTTCTTATTCACGGATGGGACTAACGGAACTGTGGTTCAGACTTGAGAACGACTGATCCGCCCATCCTGATCAAGGGCTCGCTGAAAGAAGACGCAGGCCTCCGGCGTTGAACAGCCCAAGAAGAGCCAGGGCGGCGATCACCGAGATGGCCATGCCCAAAGTACGATCCGGCGTACGCACCAACTTTGCCGTGATGCGCTCGGTCCCGGAAGACAGCCGCAGGATCATCTGGCCGCTGGTCTCCGCGTGCTCTGGTGTCACGGACTTGCCGTTCACCTCCACAAGCCACGACGGGTAATTCAGCAGTCGCAGCGCCACTCGCACCGGCACAGGCGATGTCACTTGCAACTCTCTTTCCTCTGCCGTCCATCGCACGATACGGACCTCTGCTTTTGGCGCCCTTGCTACTGATTCTTCAGCTGGCAGAACCTGCACGCGAGGCGCTTTTTCCGGCAAGTTGTAATGATCGTCGCCCACCGGATCGTATTCGTCCGTACCTTCAAAGCCCTGGTCGTTAGCCATCGCTTCCTTCAGAACCGGGATGTCCTCAGAATCCCACCACGCAGTCGGAACCAGAAAAGACGCCGTTCCACCAATAACCACGATCACTGCCGCGCCCCCGATCCACCCCGCGCGCCGAGGTGGTCTCCCAGCCGCAAGAAAATAGGCGTAGGGCACCGCAAGGATGGCCATCCATCTCCACGGAAACTGCACGAATCGCAGCTTCGGAAGGTGCTCCCAAAAAACCGAACTGGGGCGAATCATCAGCATCGTCGCTGCCGCCGAGAGCAGCAGCAGCACGCGCCACAGTTTCCTGATCTCATCTCTTTGTTGTTCGAGAGCCGTTCCTCGGTGCGCCGCAATCCCCGCGATCCCCGTCATCACTATGAGCAGAATGGCCACGCTCGAGGCGATCCAATTGAACACGTTGTGTTCCGGTTCGTTGATCATGGTAAAGAGAAAGTTGTCCGCTGGTTGCAAGCCCGACGAAAGCGCCTGCGCGATATTCACCCAGCGTTGCTCATAAGCCGCGGGCAAAATGTAAAAGCCCGTCAATCCAAAACCCAGCGCCAATCCGCCCGCGCCGCGCCACAGCAGCCACCACGATCTTTCGGTTATCGCCGCCCAGGCAAAAACAAGCGCCATGCTGTAACTGGCCAACACCCCGGCAGGCGCGTTCGACAGCCACACCGCCGCGAACACCACGGCGAAGAAGGCCATGGCCCGCGGCCGAGAACCCCGGCGATGCTCCACCAAACCGCATAGTTCGAGCGATGCCAGCACCAAGAGCGGCATCAGCGCGCACGAGAGTTGCTCCGCGAAGTCACTGCGCATGTAAACGATCAGCAGCGCATACGGATTTGCCGCATAACACGCTGCTCCAACGAGTGCCGCACTCACCGGCACAAATCGTCGCGCTAACGCAAACGAACAAACTCCCGCCATTGTCTGGGCCATGACGATGAAGACTCCCGGCACGGCATTCCAGGGAACCACAAAGCCGAGCGCCGCCCCCAGTATCCACGACAGCGGCGGATAAAATACAAACCGTGGCTCGCCGAACCCGTGGTTGGCCCACTCCGCCCACCGCGGGAAGAGGATCCCCTCTCTCCATTGTCCCGCGACGTCCAGCCAGGAGGCCGCGTGAAATCCAAAATCGTGCCCCGAAGCACTTCCCAGCCAGAAAAATGGCGCGATCACCAGCAAGGAGGTCGCCAGGGAAACGCCCAGCGCGAGCAGCCATGCGCGACCTGCGACTGCCTTGCTCTTGTTTGGTTCTTCTGCGGGGAATGTCATGCCGTGTTCATGCCCTTGTAACCGCTCAGGAAACCCACCGCCGAGTCTCATCGGAGATGTGTGCGCCCACGCGGTAGTTGAGCGATAATACACGCGCTCATGGCCACCGCAAACATCGCTCCCGCCCCGATTATCGAAGCGCGCAAGCTGGAGAAAGCCTATCTGCAACCCGACGGCAGCCGCATCCAGGTTATCGCTCCAATCGAGCTCGCCATCCATCCCGGTGAGATCATCACGCTGCTGGGTGCCTCCGGGTGCGGCAAGTCCACCTTGCTGCGCATGTTGACCGGTCTCTCCCCGGCCAGCGCCGGGGCTGTTTACTGGCACGGCCACCCGGTCGGTGACGAATCGCCCAACGTGGCCATCGTCTTTCAAAGTTTCGCGCTCTTCCCCTGGCTCACCGTGCTTGAAAACGTCGAGGCCCCGCTCGAGGCCCGCGGCATTCCTCCCATCGAACGCCACAAGCGCTCCTTGCGCATTATTGACGCCGTCGGCCTCGACGGTTTCGAATCCGCCTACCCCAAAGAACTCTCCGGCGGCATGAAACAGCGCGTGGGTGTCGCTCGCGCGCTCGTCGTCGAGCCCGAAGTGCTCTTCATGGACGAACCGTTCTCCGCTCTTGACGTGCTCACCGCGGAAACTCTTCGAGGAGAGCTCCTCGAGCTCTGGCTCGGTCACAAGATTCCCACGCGCGCGATTTTCATCGTCACTCACAATATCGAAGAAGCCGTCGTCCTCGCCGATCGCATCATCGTTCTCGGCCGCAATCCCGCGCACATCCATGCCGACTTCAGAGTGGATATGCCCCATCCTCGCGACAGAAAGTCCGCCCACTTCCTTGAGCTGGTCGACTCCATCTATCGCATCCTCACGCGGCCCGATCACCGGGACGAAGCCGCTCCGCCGCGAACCTGCGGCCCCGGAACTGAAGTGCGCCCGAAGATCGTCCTGCTCCCCCACACGCGTCCCGGCGGCTTGGCCGGTCTGCTGGAAATCGTGGCCGACCAGGGAGGCCGTGTCGATCTTCACCGTCTAGCGGATGAACTGAGTCTTGAAGTTGACGCGCTGCTTCCCTCCGTCGACACGGCCGCCTTGCTGGGTCTTCTCGGCGTCGAAGAAGGCGATGTGAAGATTACACCGGAAGGCCAGGCGTTTGCGCAGGGGGACATCCAAGCGCGCAAAACGATCTTTCGTAAGGCTGCACTTTCCAACGTGCCCTTGCTGCGGCAAATGGAGCAGGCCCTGAAAGCCAAAGCCAACCGCACCCTGAACGAGGAGTTTTTCCACGACTTGCTCGACGAGCATTTTGGTGAGCAAGAATCGCGCCGCCAGCTGGAAACGGCCATCCAGTGGGGTCGTTACGCGGAAATTTTCGATTACGATGCCGCCACCGGCAAGCTGACCCGCACTGAGGTCTGACCCCTACCGTGCCGGATCTCGCTCTTTCGACTACGCACTCCACGCCGATCCCTCCCACGGTGAAGCGGCCCGCCGGCTCCCGCTGGAGCTGGGCATTCCTCATCGACATCACCGTTTTTCTATTTGTCTTCGCGGCGGTTTTTGGCGTCTATGCCATCGGCCGCTCCTGGCTCGGCCCCGTCCACCTGCACGTGGAGATTTCGCAGAATCCCCGGGTCCTTCCGCTTTACGCGCTGTATTCTCTTGTGCGCATCGGCGTTGCCTATGCCCTTAGCCTGGTTTTTGCTCTCTCCTACGCCTACATCGCCGCCAGCTCCCGGCGCGCCGAAATCATCATGGTTCCCTTGCTAGACATCCTGCAGTCCATCCCCGTGCTCAGCTTCCTGCCCGGAGTCATGCTGGCCATGGTGGCGATCTTTCCGCATAGCCAGCTCGGCGTCGAGTTCGGTTCCATCTTGCTCATCTTTACGGGCCAAGTGTGGAACATCGCCTTCAGCTTTTATTCCTCGCTGAAAACCGTTCCTCGTGAACTCCACGAGGTGGCCATCATTTATCATTTCAGCCGCTGGCAGCGTTTCGCCGAACTCGACCTGCCCTTCTCCACCATCGGTCTGGTCTGGAATTCCATGATGTCCGTCGCCGGCGGCTGGTTTTTTCTCATGGCCTGCGAGATGTTCGTCCTCGGCAAGCGTGACTTTCGCCTCCCCGGCCTTGGCTCCTTCCTCGAGACCGCCGCGAGCAACGGCAACACGCGTGCGATTCTTTGGGGCGTCGGCGCCATGATCACCGTCATCGTTCTCCTCGATCAGCTGGTTTGGCGGCCCATCATCGTTTGGGCGGACAAGTTCAAGTTTGAGCAGGTCGAAAGCTCCGGCGCCGCGCAATCCACGCTGCTCCATCTCATCGGCCGCGCTTCCGTGGTCCTCCGCTTGTATCGCCTGATCCTTCAGCCGGTCTTCCATTGGCTGACTCTTAGCTTTACTCTCGGCGCCCGTCGCGCCGCGGAAACTCTTTCCGCTCCCAAGCAGAACCGCCTGCGCCGCTGGATCGGCTGTCTGCTCGCCGCAGGTGTAGTGGTCGGCTTGGGCTTCGCCGTTTACCACGCGGCCCGCGAATTGTCCGGTCTTCACCGCGACGACTATGGCGAGCTCTTGGAAAGCACCGCGCTAACCTTTCTCCGCGTCAACACCGTGCTCATCCTGGGCGCGCTCTGGACCGTTCCTGCCGGCGTGGCCATCGCTGGCAATCCTCGCTTGGCCCGCATCGCGCAGCCGCTGGTGCAGATGGCCGCCTCCGTTCCTGCCACCGCCCTTTTTCCCATCATTCTTCTTTTTCTGCTTCGCCTCCGCGGCGGCCTGGAGATCGCCGCCATGCTGCTGATGCTCCTCGGCACGCAGTGGTACATTCTCTTCAACGTCATCGCCGGCGCCATGGCCATTCCCACGGACCTCCAGGAAGCCGCGCAAGTCTATCGCTTTGGCTCTTGGGATCGCTGGCGACACCTGATCCTGCCGGGAATTTTTCCATATCTTGTCACTGGCATGGTGACCGCTTCGGGTGGCGCCTGGAACGCCAGCATCGTCGCGGAATATTTTCACTTCCAGGGAAGAATCGTTTCGACCGCCGGGCTCGGCAGCACCATCAGCAGCGCCAGCGACTCCGGCCGCTTCGACGTTCTGCTCGCTGCGACGCTCATCATGGCCACGGTCGTCGTGCTCATCAATCGCCTGCTCTGGCGCCGCCTCTATCGGCTGGCCTCCTCCCGTTTCAAGCTGGAGGCGTAGTACAATAATGAGCGCGTGTCTCTTAGGTTTTCGAACCTCATATGCCAGATTCCAAATTCTCCTGCGGCGCTTCGCGGTGGAGCGACCAGGATTTTCTTCGCGCTTTCGAGGACTTATCGTTTCCCGCCGATCTCTTTCACCACCGGGAACATATCCACGTGGCCTGGCTCTACTTGAAATCTAGTGACCCATCAAGCGCCGCAGAGCGCATGGCAGAAGGTATTCGCCGGTTCGCGAATCACCATGGCGCAACGCAGAAATACCATCACACACTCACGCTGGCTTGGATGCGCCTGGTTGCCGCCGCCTTGGTGGAGACCCCGGAGGGATGCGCGTTTGAGCAGTTCATCAGCGCCCATCCGCAGTTGCTGGACCTGAACCTTGTGGCCAAATATTATTCGCAAGAGCTTCTTCGGACTGCCGCCGCCCAGGAAACCTGGGTGCCAGCCGACCTCCAGCCGCTCCCGGAGCTAGGGATTCACCGCTGCAGCTGATTTCTTTTCATCCGCCTGCGGCACCGGCGTCTTTGGTTCCTCTGGCTTTTCGCCCCAGATGTAGTGCGTAAACCATTTTTCATTTTCTTCCATTACCGCTCGTTGCTGTTTCGGTTTTGTAATGCCGTGCCCGAATCCCTCGTAGACCACCATCTTTACGGGCACACCGCGGTCTTCCAGCGCCTGCCGCGGTTCGTAGGCATTGGGGATCGGCACTCTGTGGTCGTTCTCTCCGTGTTGGATCAGAGTCGGCGTGTTGGCCTTCGCGATGTAGCTGGTCGGTGAAGTCTTCTTGTAGATTTCCGGATCGTCCCACGGTGTCGAATGCAGATATTGCGGCGTGAACGGCGTGATGTCCGTATTCGCGTAGTACGTCATCCAGTCGGAAATTCCGTCAGAATCTGCGGCGTTCCGCCCTCCGCGGCCACCACGGCGTCGCGCACGGTCACAACGTACAAATCAGCTGTCGCTGAGGAAATCAATTCGAAGCGCAGTGAACTCAGTACTTGCGGTTCCAAAGGATAAATCCGATGAGCAAACCAACTCCCACGACCGCGAATCCCAGGTAGATGTGCCAGCCCTGCAGCTGCGTGGCCGACACAATCGCGCCTGCGGCGGACAGCGCCAGCAAAAGGGCCGCCCGGCCCCTCGTCGGTTTCCTCAGTTCGACCACTCGCAGTTCACTTCTCGCCTTGGCGATGCCCACTCCGCACCGCGCCGGCGCTGCTTCCTGACCTTAAGTTCTCGCCAACTCTCGGCTCAGGTAAACGATCTGCCCTACATGATGATACGCGTGCCCTGCACAACGCAGGAAAATTTGGAAGCGATCCGCAGCTTCCGCCTCCCGCTCGGCGGTGTACGCCTTTCCCCAATCCGTCGGGCTCTGCTTTCGAATGGTCGCCACCACCATGGCTATGGCGCGGTCAAATGCCCGTAGCGCTTCGTCCTTCTGCGGTGGCTGCTTGTCGGTAAACTCGCGGTCTCGGTCGCGCCGGTATCCCGTTTCCG
>Ga0209027_1000435_pt1 | contig 14671 bp, 19 predicted proteins | sample GraSoi013_1_20cm_3_FD_185821 | JGI IMG/M metagenome (GOLD analysis project Ga0209027, IMG submission 185821) | Grasslands soil microbial communities from the Angelo Coastal Reserve, California, USA - Sample 09_27_2013_1_20cm (SPAdes) (version 2) | ecosystem: Environmental > Terrestrial > Soil >...
GAGAACGACGACAACGAGATCACCGACGCCGAGATCGTCGACGATGTTGAGGAGGGCTGACCCGTGGCCAGCATGCAGATTCAGCAGTGGCAGGCCCGGCCTGCCGAGGTCGATCGCCCGTACTTCGAGCGCACGCCGGCGACGTACTACGCGGCGGCCAGTACGAAGCACGCCCGTCCCGGCGCGGGTTCCATGCTGGCCTGGGCCGCGCCGAACGCGGTGTGCGCCTGGGCGGAGTGGTCGGCGCACATGAGCTGCGTCAGCGGCAACGCCCACTCGGTGGTCGCCGAGGCGGTGCTGGGCGCGCTGGCCGCCGGGTCGGCGACCCTGGCCGGGCTCGGGTTCGCCTCCGGGACCGACATCGGCACCGGGGCCGCCGCCGTCCTCGCGCCGTCGTCGCTGGTGCTGGGCGGTTTCGGCGTGATCCTGTGGTCGCCGTCGTGGCCGGCCGCGTTCGCGGCAGCGGTCATCGTGGCCGCCGTCAATCTCGGGATCGCCGGGGTGCGAACGGTCCTGCGGATGGTCTCCGGCCGCTGGGTCCACCAGGCCGGCCTGGCCCACGACGCCCACTCGGCACAGCTGGAGCAGACCCGGATCGTGCAGAACGGCGAGACGACCCGGACCGCGATCGCCTACCAGCGCGACGTCGACGTCGCGCAGGAGCTGGCCGTGCGCGAGTACCTCCGCGACCTGGACATGCACCGCCGCTACCCGGAGCTGTTCAACGCACCGCACCTGATCCGGGCCCACGCCGAAGTCGTGGAGGACGCCCGGCCCGCCCTGGCCACGGACGAGCCCGAGCAACTGCCGGCCGCGCCACGCCACCTGGAGCTGGAGCCGGTTGCGCCGGCCCCGATGGCTGTCGACGACGACGAGCTGACGGTGCTCGCGCGGATCTCCTCGGTCCTGTCGCCAGTACGGCGCTGACGACCGCGGTGGTCTGCAGGCGCCGATTTCGCCCGGCACCTGCTGACCGCCGCGGACGCCAGCTCCCTCTGATTCGTCACACGGAGCGCGTGTGACGAATCCGGAGCCTGACGGACCGGTCCCCTGAATAGCGCGAGGCGCGGCCTCGAATCCCGCGAAGAATCCGGCCGCGCCTCGCCTCCTCAAACGGAGGTATCCATCATGACCCGACTGTGCTCCTACTCGCACTCCCCCACGGTGTCCCAGTTCACGGACGCCGACCAGGTGCTCACCGACCACCTGATGTGGGAGCTGCAGGAGATGGTGCGGCTGCTGAAGAAGGAGCTGGCCGACACGCAGGCCCGCGAGGCCTGGGCGATCCAGGAGCGCAACGAGGCCCTGGCCGCCGGGCTGAAGCTCCAGCTGGACCTGGCCGACGCCGCCGCCGGCGCCGAGCAGTTGGCCGACCGGCTCGCCGAGGCCGACGCGATGCGCGACATGGCTGCGGTCGGCCTGTTCGACGACGTGCTCATCGACGTCGACGAGTTCGCGGCGGTGACCCTGTGACCGCCCTGACCCTGAGCCGCCCGGCCCTGGTGGCCCGGCCGCTCGGCCACGTCCCGACCATCACCTGCGTTGACGACAACTGCGACACCTGCTTCGGCACTGGCGAGATCTTCGCCAAGCCCGGTGTCTACAAGCCCTGCCCGGCCTGCTGCGGCGGCTTCACCGCGGCGGCCGTCGCACCGGTGCTGTCGGCCGGTCCGGTGGGCTCGATCGGGTGCCTGGAGTGCATGCACGACTGCGGCGGCATCGGGTGCGGGTGCACCTGCTGCTGCTCGTACGAGCCTGCCGTAGCTGCCGCGTTCGCTGGCAGGGACGGCTTCCTGGGCAGGGCTGCGCAGTGACCACGCTGGGCCAGGACCTGCTGGCGCTGCTGAACCGGGTTGGAGTGAGCTTCGACGTCCACCAGGCCGCCGCGCTCGGGGCTGGCCTCGGCGAGCTCGTCGCCCGCCAGGCCGGGATCGCGCGGACAGCCGGTGAGGACTGCTGCATCTGCGGCTGCCCGCTGGCTGACCTGGCGTGCGGCCACTCCTGCTGCTGCATGGCCGCCCCGCCACCTTGGAGAGCGCGGTGAGCGCGATACCGACCTATCCGTGGCGGCTGGCTCCCGATGGGCTCGCCACCCGTCGCCAGCTGGCCGCCGCCGGGCTCCGGCCCGGCGGGTCACCGGTGGTCGCTCAGCTGGAGCGGCGCCGGCGGCCCGGCCGCGAGCCGCTGCGGGCGTTCCTGTACGAGGTGGCGGCCGCTGTCCCGAAGCGGGTGCCCACCGAGGGCAACCTGCGGGCGGTCGCCGCGATGCTCGCCGCCCGCTCCACCTGCCGCACCTGCGGCGAGGTATTCGACTACTGCCTTCCCGCCGGGCGAATCTGCCTGGCCTGCGAGAACGAGGACCAGATGAGCGACCACGACCTGAACCTGCCCGCCGGCATCGCCGACGCCGAGCTGTGGCGTCAGCGGGTCCGCGCGCTGCTGGCCGCCGCCGGCGACGAGGGCCTGCTGGTGCCCGAGCTCGTCGACGCCATCGCGGCCAACCACGACCAGCTGTTCGACATGCGTCGCGTGCGGCGCTGGCTGTACGCCGATCGGGAGGCCGGCCTCGTCGACGAGGGCGACGACGGTATGTGGCGGGTGCTCACGGCGGTCGCCGAGGGAGCCGAGGACTTCCTGCGCGGCCTGACCCCCGATGCGGACCCCAGTACTCCCGGACCTACGGACTCCGAGGTGTACGTCCTCGGGGACCAGGACGACGAGGAGGGCACGCGGTGAACATGATCCTGATGCTGCCCGCCGCCTCGCCGGTTGCCCTGTTCGTCGTGCATGAGCTGCTGCCCACGATCCGCTACATCGCCAGCGCGGTGCACCGCGCCAACCCGAGGAGGTCCGCATGAACACCACCGCCACCGTCGCCGAGGACAGCGACGAGAACGTGGAGACGGCCATCCTGGCCGGCGACGTCGTCCTGTTCGGCAAGAAGGACGGCCAGCTGTACGTGCTCGTCATCCGGCGGCGCTGGGAGCCGTTCATCGGGCACCTGGCGGTGCCCGGAGGGTGCGTCGGCATCGGCGAGGACACCGAGGATGCCGCCCGCCGCGAGCTCGGCGAGGAGACCGGCCTGAGCGCCGACCAGCTGATCTACGTCGGCGTCTACGCCAAGCCCGGCCGCGACCCGCGCGGACGCGTCGTCTCCTTCGCCTACACCGCGCTCCTGGACCACCTGCCGGATCCGACCGCCGGCGACGACGCCGCAGTCGCCGAATGGGTGCTCGTCGCTGAGGTGCTGGCCGCCGGGACGCAGCTCGCATTCGACCACCGCCAGATCATCACCGACGCCATGCGCAAGCTCGTCAGCAACGACGCCATGGGCAAGGTGATCGGCGCTGCCTACCGCGTGGCGATGTAACACGACGACAACACGAAAAGGCCCCTGGCGTTGGATCGCCGGGGCCTCTTCGTCGTTGGCACGGGCCGTTCCCGCTAGCGCGGTGGCGTGCCCATACACCGCCCATACCCCGCCCATACACGTGTGTGGGCGGGGTATGGGCGGCCTATGAGTCGGTGATGTTCAGTGCAGCGAGTTGGTTGCGCAGCTGGTCGGCACGGGCCTGGGCCACAGATTCGACGGCCTTGGACGGGTCCATCGTGGCGAACAGCGCGGTGAGCGCAGCGTGCCGGGGAAGGCCGGGAATCTGTTGCTGTATCCAGTCGGCGGCTTCGTCCAGCGCCTCGGCGGCCTCCTTGGCCACGTAGTAGCTGGCGCGCTTCATGCCCTCCGGGTCCGGCCGGGTTCCCTTGCTCGGCTTCGGCACCATCGCGAGCGCGCGCTCGGCCGGGGCCGGGGCGGCCGCCGCAAGCGGGTTGGTCGCGCCGGCCAGCGGGTTCCCGCCGAGGCTGAAGCGCTGAGCCATCTTCGCCTTGGTCGGGTCGGTGTCGGAGATGTCCGGCGGCGGCAGCGGGTTACGGGCCGAGCTCACGAGGTCACCGCCTTGGCCAGGTCCCGGTACCAGCCGGCGGCCTCGCTCTCCGGGGCGTGAGCCAGCACGGTCTTCTTGTACCGCCAGCCCTGCCGGACCTCCTTGCGGTCCTGGATGGTCGCCAGCACCTTCAGGCTGGGATGACTCTGGTAGGCCCCCATCGTCGACGTCGCGACGTTCCCGCGGCGAGCGTCGTACATGTTGACGACCAGGCCGAGCATGGTGACGGTGAGCCGCAGGACGCCGGTCAGGGTGTCAACCTGGCGCAACAACAGCCGCAGCGCGTCCAGCGAGGAGTCCTCGGCCTGGACGGGGATGATGACGCCGCCGTCGTGCTCGTTGTCGCTGCGCGCCGCAACGAGCGCGGAGTCAGTCAGCGCGCCCAGCGAGGGCGGGCAGTCGATGAGACAGACGTCGAACGCAGGAGCCATCGCGTCCAGCAGGACCGACAGCAGGTGCTCGCGGCCGGTGCGGGCGTAGAGCTGCGGTTCGAGCAGGAACATGTCCTCGCTCGTGGGGATCAAGTACAGGCCCTCGGAGACCTCGACGACCAGGTCGCCGAGCTCGCCGGCCCACTGCCCCAACAACGCTATGGCCAGGTTCGCACCCTGCGTCTCCGCCTGTCCCAGCGCCTTCGTCATGTGGCCTTGCGGGTCCAGGTCCACCATCAGTACCCGCTGGCCGGCCTCGGCGAGGGCCGCACCGAGGTTGACCGTGGTCGCGGTCTTCCCGACGCCGCCCTTCTGGTTGACCATCGCAATGACTCTCATGGGTCGTCACCGTACTCGCTCCGAACGCCGTTCTGTTGCCCATACACGCCTGTTCCGCCCGTCAGTACGTGTATGGGCCGTGTATGGGCGCTGTATGGACGAAGAATCGACCCGCCTGGGCTATCAGGAGGACCAAAGCCGCGCGGGACGGCGGTCTCACGCTCCCGGCCTCTCGCTCGGCCGCGGCGCCGTGGTTCGACCCCTGGCGGGGGCTCTCCGACCGCCACACTGGTGACGCGGCCCGGCTACCGCACCGCCCCATACACTGCCCGTACACGTCCGTACACCGTGTATGGGCGTGTACGGAGCGTGTATGGACATTGGGACATCGGGACCCGGCAGACAGGGACATCGCCGGGGATGGGGACATGCACAGACGGGTTCGTCAGGGACATCAGGACAGGGACATCAGGACAGGGACATCGGCAAGGCCGCCCTGCTGCGTCTCCAAAGTTCGGGCCGCGAGCCGGACACCCATACACGTCCATAGGCCGCCCATACACGGTGTATGGGCGGCCTATGGACGTGAGTGTGGGCGTGTCCGCGTCCGATGCCGACATGGACATTGGACACGGACATCGGGACATCGTGGCCCCGGGACACAGGGACATCGGCATGTCCATTCGTCACCGCCATTAGCCGTGACGCTTCGCCCCACAGCCTGCGATCACCAGTGCTTGGGCGTGAGACTTCGTGGTCCTTCGTAGGCCGCCGGCGCCTCGAAGTAGAGCCGGTATCCGCCGCCGCCGGTCTCTCTTAGTGCGCCGACCATGACGAGTGCGAGATACCCGGTACGGATGCTCTCCTCCTTTTCGTCCAACAGGCTGCAAAGCTCGGCGTCCGTGGGCTTCACCATCGGCTTGTTCTTGTCGTTTCCGCTAACGAGGGCCGACAGGTAGGCATAGATCTTCAAGGCAGCCCCGGGAAGCGGAGTCAGAATCAGCCACACGGGTACGCGAGCGTACAGCGGGTCGTTTTCTTCGACGCCGGGGTCGTCGTCGCTGGCGGTAAAGGTACTGAAAGCGGCAGTCACGACTCCCAGTGTCCCGAGGGTCACGCTGGGCAGGAAGCCCCCTGCCGCAGGCTAGTCGGCCGACCTTGACAGAAACCCTGCACAGCCGGTGACCCGCGAAAACGAGAACCTTGACAGAAACCTTGACAGGGCACCCATACACAGCCCATACCTCGCCCATACACGTGTATGGGCGAGGTATGGGCGATGGTCATACCTCCGTTACCACTGATCGTCGTAACGGCTTGGGCGGACGCCAGCGAGCTCGTCGACGTAGGCGACGCCGAAGCGGTCCAGGTGGTGCTTGGCGCGGGTCACGGCGACGTAGATCAGGCGCAGGTCGGCCTTCCTCGGCGGGACCATGCCCAGCGGGCCCTCCTTGGGCTCGGGGAAGTCGTCCGCGATCAGCACCGAGTCCCACTCGCGGCCCTTGGCCTTGTGGACGGTGGACAGCACCAGGTCGGCGTGCGGTTCCTCGACCAGGCGGTCGGTGGCGTCCAGGACGGCCTGCGGGCTGTGGGCGTCGATGAGGCGGACGAACGTCGCCAGGTCGGCGCCGGCCTCCTCCTCGTGGACGTACTGCTTGAGCTCGTCCCAGGTCTTGAACGCCAGCAGCTCCGGGTGGCTGGTGCCCTTCCCTGCCATCAGCGTCAGCGCGGCCTTGGCCAGCTCGCGGATCTGGGAGCTGCCGCCGACCAGGTGCGGGCGGCCTCCGCCGGCCAGGTGGGCCAGGGCCCGGCGCATCGCCTCGGCGTTGGTCCGGCACAGCACCGCGCGGCCGTTGGCGCCGGTGGCGGTGACCCGCCCGGCAGGTCCGGCCCCGGTGAGCCGGAGTCCGGAGTTGAGCAGGGACAGCCACTTGTTGGCCTCGGCGGCGATCTGCGGGCCGAACCGGAAGGACTCGGACAGCTGCAGGCGGGTGTTGCCAGGCCAGGTCTCCATGGCGTCGATCGCACCGCGCCACTCGTAGATGGACTGGGCCGGGTCGCCGACCGCGATGCGCTGGCCGGTTTGGGCCTGGACCAGGTGCGCGATGACCGGGTTGGAGTCCTGGGCCTCGTCCAGGAGGACGTAGTCGGCCTTCAGCTTCGGGCTCGTCAAGGCCCACATCTTCAGATAGTGATCGTGGGTGAACCGCAGCTTGCCGCCGTCCTCCTTCTGCACGTCCACCCACGCCAACCGGGCGTAGGGCAAAACCAGGGCGCGCAGGTCCTCGGTCTCGCGGCGGCTCAGGCCGTCCGGGACCGGGATGTGGTGCGCCTCGACCTGCTCGTCGGCGGAGTAGCAGAACTTGGCCACGCCCTCGGTCGCCATCCGGGCCAGGTGCTCGGAGGTCAGGAGCGTGTCACGGATCTTCAGCGACTCGTCGAGCTTCAGCGCCTCGGCGACCTGCCGGGCGCTGACCCGGGCCTGGCGGTCCATGCGGTGCTTGTAGCGGGAGCCGACCGCGGCGTAGGCCAGAGAGTGCGCGGTCCGGCACGTCACGCTGGGCGGGAAGCTGCGGCTGGCCTCGGTGGCGATGGCCTTGTTGAACGCCAGGTACAGCCCGCGGCCGCTCATCTGGGTGCCGACCATCTTCAGCGTGGAGGTCTTGCCGGTGCCCGCCCCGGCCTCGACCACCAGGTCGACGCCGGAGACGCAGGCGTCGATGATGGCGCCTTGTTCCTCGGTCGGCCTCAGCCCGCCGATGGGCGGGCGGCGCTTGGCCGCCGGGGTCGGCTTGCTCCTGGACGACGCCGGCGCAGCCGGGGCGGGCTCCGGCATCGGCGCCGGTGCGGCCTGTCGGGGCTGCTCGGCGGGGTCGTCGTGGAGACAGGGCACCAGGTCGCCGTCCGCGTTCTCAATCAGGCCGTTCTCATCGCACCAGAAGCAGTCCGCGATGGCCGCGGCCGCGGCGGCATCCGGTTCCGTCACAGCGGGCGCGGTGACGGTTCGCTCGACCAGGATCGGCTTCGGTCGGCCGTCCGGCTCGGGGCCGGCGGCGGACTCGAGGATGGAGCGCACGCCCGCCAGGCCGGCGGTCGCGGTCCGCAGGAAGCTGATCAGGTCCGGCAACTGGTCGCCGGGGACGCGCTCCAGGGCCTCGCCCATGTAGCGGGGGACCTCCAAGCGCCGGTACAGGCCGAGGGCGTCGTATCGCAGGTCCTTGGCGGTGGGCTGCCGCTTGGCGCGGTACACCGCCTGACGGCACGCCTGACCGCAGTACAGGGTCGGCCGGCCGCCGCGCGACTTGTCCGCAGCGGTGACCGGCTTGCCGCATCCCGGGTTCGCGCACACCGGCGCCTGAGGTTCCGTCACAACAGGAGACTGTGACGAAACCTCAGTACGTTTGTCAACCCTCATCGTCACCCCATGTGATCTCTCTGATACGTAAGGCGGTCACTGAGTCCTGGAGTTACGGACTCAGTGACTACCCTTATAGCCCTGGTCAGGATGCCTGTCTGACCTTCACCCGCAGCGCGGCCGCAGTGCGGGCCGCGAGGATGTCGGCGATCCACGCGGGCAGCTGGGCGATCGGCGCGGCGTCGGCGATCGTGTAGCGGCGGTCGTCGACGAGGGAGTCCGGGCCCACGACGTAGCCGCCGAAGCGGCGGCCCGGCCCGCGGGTGTCGATCCCGGGGCCCAGGCCCGAGGTCCCGGCCGAGGTGCTGCCGATGATCCGGCCTGGCGGGAGCCGGTAGTACAGGTGGCGGCCGCCATTGGGTGTGGCGACGACCAGGGTGTGCGGGATGCCGCCGCCGGCCTTGGCCGCCGCGGCCGCGAGGGCGGCAACGCCGTCGACGCCGTTCTTGCGGTCCAAGTCGAGCACAACCAGGCGGTTCGGGCGGCAGGGCACGCCGATGTTGTCGCCGGGCCGCCAGCGCTCGGCGAGCTGCTGCGCGTCGGTGATCGTGGCGTCGTGCCATCCGGGGCCGGGCCGGCGGTCGCCGGGCGGCAGCGCGAACACCGCCAGGCCGAGCTCGAGCAGCCCGGCCGGATCCGGCGGCGTCACCACGGGGCGGCCTCGGAGTAGACGGCGACGGGCGCGTCGTCGTAGTAGTCGTCCGGCGGCTCCGGGTCGTCGCCGTCGTCCTGGAAGTCGCGCCAGTCGTAGTCCGGCTCGTCGGGCTGGTCGTCACCCGGGTCGGGGCAGTTGCACTGGTACCCGAAGTCGGCGCCGCACTCCTCGCAGGCCCTATAGCGATCCTGGCCGCAGGTACACGCGTAGCCCTCTTCGGCGCCGCACTCGTCGCAGCCGCCCTGGTCGACATACAGCAGGCCGAGGCCGGCCCCGACCGGGTCCGCCTGGACCTGGTCCTTCTGCAGGTGCTCGCGGGCCTGGGTGTAGGTCCACCCGTGCTCGGCCATCAGCGCGCGGATTCGGCTCTTGTCCGCGTAGCGGCGGGTCATACCGTCGCCTCCTGGCCCTGGATCCGCCACGCCGGGTGGGGCCGGGGCCCGTCGACGGCGCGGATCTTGAGGTACCCGTACGGCATGATCCGCTCAGACGGCTCCTCGATCCGCTCTCGCAGGGACATGAGCGCGGGCGGCTGGTCGGGGTGGGTGAGCCGGATCTGCTCGGCGACCCACAGGGCGTGGAACGCGTCCAGGTCGTAGACGTCGACCCAGCCCCCGAGCTGCCATCCGGCCCGGTCCCCGCCGAGCAGCGCCCACTCGGGGGCACGCATGATCAGGGTTCGGTCGTCCCCGGGGACTTCGATGGTGATCTCGCTGGTCGCAGCAGCCATCAGGCAGCCTCTCCTCCGGCGGCGCGTGCGGTCCCGTGAACCCGCCGCGCACGCGAAAGGTGTCGGCTGGAGCGAAGTCGTATGAAGTGGAGCGCTCGATCCTTCGACCTTCGGCGGCATCGTGTCGGACGGTCACGGGACTCGCCGACTGCGGCCGGGCCGGAGCTGGCCCGGCTTCGACGATAGCAGGGCCCTGGGTGTCATGGTGGGGCGAATCGGGCTCACGGCTCCCGGACCCCGGGAGTGCCGGGGTCCGGGAGCCGGTGCCATTGTCATGGCTGTGACCTGGCGGCTTCCAGGGCGGCGCGGGTCAGGGTGGTGCCGGAGGTCCAGCGGCGGCGGGTGCCCTCCAGCAGTCCGGGGTTCGGCTCGCGGCCGCGCATGCTATCCGGCGCGGCGGCGTTGATGTCGTCGAGCAGCAGCTCCAGCAGGACCGCCAGGGCGCGCGGTCCGGTGCCGTCGTAGCCCCAGGCGTAGCCGCCGCCGCTCTGCTCAGGGGCCAGCCACAGCTTGCCGTCGTCGGTGCGGATCCACAGCTGGCGGCCGTGGTCGAAGGTGACCTCGGCCAGCGGGGCGAACGCGGGCAGCCGCTGGGGGACCGCGGCGCGCAGGGTGCCGCCGACGCTGCGGACGGCGGGCAGCCCGGTCTGTGGGTCGGTCAGCATCTGGTCGACCATGTCGCCGGAGAACAGGGCGAACGCTGCGGTGCGCTCGGTGGGGCGCAGCCGGGCAGCGAACTCGGCGAGCAGCTTGCCGGTGTCGTCGGGCTGGAACTGGGCGAGGGTGGAGAACGGGAAGTCACGGCCGCCGTCGTTCTGCAGGGCGACGTCGACGCACTGCGCGGCCAGGTGGTCGGTGCGGGCCAGGATCGCCAGCCAGCCGTCCCGGCGGATCATCTCGCTGGGCTGCTCGGGCTCAGCGGTCGGCGCGGTGGGGACGCCGGCGATGGCGATGGCGTCGCCGTCCTTCCACTTCGCGACGTCGTCCATGTGGAGCGCCACCCAGTGGTCGGTGCGGGCCTGGATCTCCCGGGCCAGGCACATCAGCGTGGCGTGGACCGGGGAGCCGTCTTCAGCGGTGGCCGCCAGCTGAAGCAGGGCGCTGGTGTCGGTCTCCGGGACCGGGTGGATGGCCTGGGGCCGGGCGCCGGGCTTCCACATCTGCATGTCGGCCAGGCGGCGCAGCTGCGGCTGCCACCATGGGGCCGGGGTGCCGAAGACTTTCGCGAGGTCGGTCCAGTCCGGCTCGTACTCGCGGTCGGGGAAGGCCGCGTCGACCGCCACCAGCTCCGGCCCCCACGGGCCCTCGGTGCCCAGCACCACCACCCGTGTGTCGGCGCCCAACGAGGCCGGGGTGGGCCACCGGTGGCGGTCGCCGGCCATGGATCCGGGGCCGGGGTAGAAGACGGCGACCAGGCCCACGGCGGTGTCCCATTTCAGGACCATGCCGCCGCGCACCGCCTCGACGCCGAAGTACTGCGCGGCCGGCCCGGACACCGGCCGGAACAGCGCCGGGGCCTTATCGGCCAGGCGGCCGTCGCTCGCGGCCCAGCGCAGGATCGTGTGCTCGTACCAGTACTCCCGGCCCTTGCTGTCGACGCCGTCGGGCTCGGGGAAGTCGGGCTTCTTGCGCAGCTGCCACACGCGCGGCCGGGAGACGCCCAGCAGGCCGCCGACGCCGGTGATATCGAGTTCTGACATACCTGCCACGGTACACCGCTCTTACGATGAGCGTAAGGGTTCTCTATCGGTTGGCGTTATACCCACCTCGCCCACGGAGTCCGTGAGTACCGGATTCCGGTATCCCGTTGCTTCGTGGCTGGTCAGGCGATGCGGCTGGCGATGCTGGGGATGCCGAGGACTACGTGAACACTGCGGCTGGCCACGGGGCAGATGTGGCCGGCCGAGTAGACGGACGGCGGGGCGTCGCCGGTGCCGAGCCACACCAGCCGGGGCGGCCACTGGACGCCGGCGGCGCTGGTCAGCATCGGGCCGAAGTGGTCCAGGCAGGCGGCCAGGGGCGGGCCCGCGGTGACGATGGCGTACAGCGCCGGGCGGGTGCAGCCGTCGACGTCGCAGCCTGGTCCGGTGTCGGTGGCCAGCTGGTCCAGGAGTTCGGGGCGGAGCATGACCCCAGCATCGCCGCCGGGGCGGCCGGGGCGGCGGCGGCACGCCGGGGCCGGGGATCAGCCGGGATGGACGACGATCCGGAAGCCGGGGTAGGTCGCGTGGGTGACGTACGTGAGCCGGGCCCGCTCCAGCTGGTGCTCCAGGCGCTGGCGCTGGCCCCAGTTGTCTACGCCCTCGCCCTCGGCGACGACCGTGCGGTTCTCGCGGTCGACGCGGACCTGGACGCCGAACAGTTCGAGCTGCTGGACGGTCATGGCGACGGCCCGCGCCAGCGGGATCAGGGGCTCACTCACCTCATTGATGGTAGTCGAACAGGTGTACGAATGGGTGCGACATGCCAGGCGCCGACGCGCCTTTCGGGATCACGGACTCCGGGAGTCCCGGAGTCCGTGATCCCGGCGGGGGCCGGCGCTACTTGTCGTCGTAGACGGCGATGGCGTGGAAGGCCTCGTTCGCGAGCGCTTGGGTCAGGTCGCGCATCGCGGCGACCGACTGCCACTCGGGCAGGATGGCCGGGTTCAGGCCAGCCTCTTTGGCCTGCGACCACAGGGTGTCGACGTAGGCGGCGAGCTCTCGACGGGCCTGCATCTGCCGCTTCCGGCCGGCCGCGTCCAGCGCGGCCAGGCCGCGCTCGTCGTGCTCGTAGAACGTCTCGATCTCCGCGTATCGGCTCATGGCCGGAGCCTAGCGGCCGGAATCAGTGCCCTGTTTCTGGTCAGGATGCCTCGGAGAACCAGGCGGCGAGGGCGTAGCTGGGGTGGTCGTCGAGCTTCTTGTTGCGGTGGTCGTAGACCTGGGTGGTGACGGGGGAGGCGTGGCGGGCGAAGCGCTGGGCCTTGTCGATGTTGCCGGTGGCGTCCAGGACGCCGGTGATCGCGGTGTGCCGGATGTCGTGCGGGCCGATGTGCTCCCAGTCGTTGACGCCGGCGTCGCGGGCCAGGCGCCGGATGGTGCGGTGGGCGTGGCGGCGGTCCATCCGGCCACCGGTCGACGTGGCCAGGATCGGCCCGGTGCTCCTTTCCCCGGCCGCGCGGTCGACGGCACGGGCGGTCGACGGCGGCAGCGGCACCTTCACCTCGGCGCCGCCCTTGCCGGTGATGGTCAGGACGCGGTGGCCCTTGTCCCAGCCCAGATCCTCGACGTCGGCGCCGACCGCCTCGGAGACGCGGAGGCCGGCCTCGACGAACAGCCGGGCCAGGGCGTCGCTGCGCGGGCCGTCCGCCTCGGCGGCCGCCAGGAGCCGGGGGACCTCGCCCCGGGCCAGGGACTGGGATGGGGAGCTCGTCCGGTCGTACTTCGGCCGCTTGACACCGGTCACCGGGTTGGCGGGCAGGCCGAGGCTCCCGCCGTAGGTGAACAGGCTGCTGATCGCCGACAGCCGCCGGGACACGGTCCGCGCGGAGTCCCCGGCCGCGGTGCGGGCGTTGCGGTAGGCCTCGACGTCGTGGCGGCGGACGCCGCGCGGGTCCAGGCCGCAGTCCTGGCACCAGTCGGCGAACAGATCGGCCTCCCGCCGGTAGCCGGCCTTCGTGGCGTCGGCGAGCTGGGAGGCGATCCAGCGCTCGACGATGACCGGCCACGACTCGCCGGTCGCCGCGAGCGCAGCCGCGGGGAGCACGGTCCCGGACAGCGGAACTCCGGCAGTGCCGGACTCCGGGAGTCCGGCAGTCCGGGCGGCGGGTTCGAGCACTGAGGTCATGCCTCGATCATACGCGGGAGGTACCCCATAACGTTGATTGTGGGGTACCTCCCGAATGATCAAAAACCGCCCTCCGGAGAGGGCGGTCGGCGGCGTGTCAGTCCTTCCGGACGGACCTGGCCCCGGTTTCGAGCCACGCGCCCGCGCCAACGAACGGGTTGCCGTCCTTGTCGTTCGACTCCGCCCAGCTCGTAAGGTCGCTGATCGCGCTGGCCTGGAGCGCCGGCGCCCAGCGGGCCAGCAGGTCCATGGTGTCGACCCAGCCGTCGACGGCGACGAGCTCGGTGCCGTGCGGAGTCTCGGTGCAGACCATGAACCGGAAGGTCCCGGTCGACAGGCTCGCGTTCTCCCGGCGCCAGAGCGTCACGCGCAGCGGGCCGAGGTGGCTCAGGTAGGCGAAGTCGGCGAACCCCGCCTTCTTCATCGTCTTGTCGAGGTGCGGCCCGTCGTCGTACCCGGCCAGCGGGTTGGGGCTGGTTGTCCATGCACCGCTCGCGTAGAGGGGTATGGAATCAGGGCTCTTAGTCATGATTCGCACCGTACACGCCGGTTCCCACATCACCGAGCAGAGAAAGTTCCGTTACAACCAGACTCGGCGTGACGGAACCGGTTGCGCTCATCCGGCCAGGTTGGCCAAGTAGGACTTGCCGACGTTCCAGGGGGTGAGCTCGATGCCGAAGGTGCCGGCGTCGCCGTCTTGGAGGTGGACGAGCTTGCCGGAGACGTGAACGGTGTCGCCTTCGCGGAACGCCCCGGTGTAGGCGCCGAGGTAGGAGCGCAGGACGGTGATCCGGTCGACGAACGTCTCCGGCTCGTCGACGGTGGCCGACAGGATCATCTGGACTTTGATGTCGTACAGCGCCGGAGTGGACAGGCCCATGGAGTGGTCGGTGACCTGCGCGAGCAGGGTCATCTCGCCGATCTCCTTGGCGTAGGTGCGGGTGAACGCACGGTCGGCATCCGAGCGCAGCGGCTCGCAGTTCACGTGGGCGCCAACGCCGGCGGTGAGGCCCTGGAACTTGCGGGCCTCGGCCTTGAGCAGGGCGTCGAAGGAGCCTCCGGCCATGTACTTGGCGCGGCGCAAGTACAGCTGGGTGAGCTCGCCCCCGGCGTACGGGGCGATCACCGTGGGATCGGCAAACAGCTGCTCAGCGGCGTCGTAGCCGCGTTTGCCGTAGCAGACCAGGTCGATGTCGGAGCGGGCGTTGAAGCAGCCGACTAAGAACGATCCCGTGATGCCGAACAGGTCCGCCCATCCGGCCTCGGTGATCCTGGCCAGGATCGCTGTCAGGTCGTCGCCGGCCCGCGCTGCGGCCACCCGGCCGGGGTCGGCAGCAAGCTCGGCAAGGGCAGCCCGCGCGGAGTAGTGGGTGGCGACGTCGTGGCGGGGCA
>Ga0209027_1000437_pt1 | contig 14641 bp, 14 predicted proteins | sample GraSoi013_1_20cm_3_FD_185821 | JGI IMG/M metagenome (GOLD analysis project Ga0209027, IMG submission 185821) | Grasslands soil microbial communities from the Angelo Coastal Reserve, California, USA - Sample 09_27_2013_1_20cm (SPAdes) (version 2) | ecosystem: Environmental > Terrestrial > Soil >...
CCTTCCGCGTCCTTGCAAACTACGCGCTCGCCTCGGAACGCGCCGGGCGACTCGTTGATACATCGAAGCGACGGTGAAGCGAGTTTCAGGCAAATGCGGGTGAGGTAACTAATACCGGATTGCAGAACAAAATAAGGTCAACAGATTATCCACGAAGACACACGAAACCTAACGCCTTCTCTTCGTGTAGTTTCGTGTGATTTAGTGGATAGTCTTTTGCCGTACCTTATTTTATTGTGCAATTCGGTATAATCATTCTTGAGTGAAATCAGAAAGTATTTCACCACCGCAGGACACGGAGAACACAGAGGAAGCATAGAGAGGATTTCAAATTAGAAATCTCAAATTTGAAATTTCAAATCTCAATGCTTTATTCTTCTTCGGTGCTACCTCTGTATCCTCCGTGTCCTGCGGTGGTGAATTCTTAAGTTCCACTCTATTCAAGAATGAATAGAGCCTGATAACAGGCATTGAGGTCTTGACATAAAGCCTAGTCCTGTCTTAGAAGCAGTTTGCTTTACGTCAGAAAATTTTTCATAAAGGAGTTGCTTTCATCGTGAGTACACCGAATCAACAGATGGGGCCGTCGCCCCAACTCATCTTCGACACAGTTAACGCTTACCAACGCTCGGCAGCAATCAAAGCCGCCATAGAGCTTGACATTTTCACGGGCATAGCAGAAGGAGCGGAGACTTCGGCAGAGTTAGCCCAAAAGTGCAACGCATCGGAACGCGGGGTCAGGATTCTTTGCGATTATCTAACGGTCGCGGGTTTCTTGAATAAGCAGGACGGGCGATACAAACTAACAGAAGACTCTGCCGTCTTCCTTAACCGCCGCTCGCCCGCTTACATGGGCAGCGTTGTAGATTTTCTGCAAAGCCCTATGTTGATGGAAGCGTTCAAAGACATGACCACGACCGTGCGCACGGGAACAACCATCATGCCGGACGAGGGAACCGTATCGGCTGAGAATCCCATCTGGATAAAATTCGCGCGCTCGATGGCTCCCATGATGATGATGCCCGCGCAAGTTATGGCGCAGATAGTCGAGATTGATCCGAACAAGAAAGTCAAAGTTCTGGACATAGCCGCAGGGCACGGCATGTACGGTATCGCGTTGGCCCAACGTCACCCGAACGTTGAAGTCGTAGCTCTGGATTGGCCCGGCGTGCTTGAGGTTGCTAAGGAGAACGCGCAAAAAATGGGCGTGGCCGACCGCTTCAGCACCAGACCGGGCAGCGCATTTGATGTTGAGTACGGCAACGATTACGACATAGTGCTCTTAACGAACTTCCTTCATCACTTCGACCCGCCCACGTGCGAGACTCTTTTGAAGAAGGTTTACGGCGCACTCGCTTCTGATGGGCGTGCGGTCACGGTAGAGTTCGTTCCGAACGAAGATCGCGTCACGCCGTCCATGTCCGCGGGTTTTAGTCTTATCATGCTCGCCTCTACGCCGAGCGGCGACGCCTACACCTTCTCCGAGTTTCAACGTATGTTCGAGCACGCAGGATTCAAACGAAGCGAGCTGCATCAACTCGCGCCAGCGCCAGCGCAGTTGATAATCTCGTACAAGTAGGAGTTGTTTGAAGAAAAAGCTAAGCGCCGCAGGTGACAATTAGCCGCCTGCGGCGCTTATCTGTCTTCGACCTCTTACCGCCATAATCGAGCCGCGACGCTAAGCCGCAAATTCGTAGACGGGCGTTTCAATTACACGCTTCGGCTCCTTATGCTCCCAAAAGATTTGCTGCAATTGCTCGACTGTCTCTGGAGAAAAGAACTGTTCACCTGTCTCAACACACACGCGGGCAGGCACGTTCTCGACGATGAAGAACTTCCCATCCTTTTCCAGCATATAGCTGACTCGTCGCTCCACCATTGTTTCTTTCCGAACATCTGCACTCATATCAAACTTTACTAATCCACCTAAGATTATGTTAACTGATGTTACGTATCAATAGCTTTATCGAAGCCACCCGAATGAGCCTGCGCAAGCAGGCGGCCAGAATGTAGCCCCTGACGAAGCGAAAGCTGAGTCTGGGGTTATTCATCACCCAACGAACAGAGTCTGCGTGAGCAGACGGCAGAAGCGTAAGATATTTGTAGAGAGTAAACATCTATCGTCTGCTAAAGCAGACTCTATTTATCTTCTCAACCTATACCCCAGACTTCGCCCTTTCGGGCTTCGTCAGGGGCTTTACTCTAATTGTCTGCTTGCGCAGACTGAAGTTGCAGCTTTCTTTCAAACGTTTCAACTGCGTAACATGAAATACTAACTTAATTTTCCAAGATAGGCCTAAACATTCGCGTAAATAGACAGATGCTCTCATTCTCGCTCTCTTTTCATTTGACGCGCTTCCGCGCTTGCGCTTAGATTCTCTATAAAAATTGTTCCAGTAGCGCGAAGAGGGGAAGTCTGTTGTCAGAGCTTTCGCACATCATACACAGTCTTTGGTTTCAGCTAACGTCCATCGTCATCATTGCGACCGTGCACGGCTACGCCGCAGCGTGGCTTGCTATACGCATGCTCTTTCGACCCTATAACCCTGTTAAATTCTTGGGCGTGACGATCTGGCCGCAAGGGATGATACCGCGCCACCGCGAGCGGCTCGCGCAATCAATCGGGCGCGCCGTAGGCAGCGAACTCGTCTCGCAGGAGACTGTCTTCGACGCGCTCTTTGAGAACGATTTCTTCCGGCGCAAGGTCGGCGATTTCGTAGAGAATTACACGAACGATCTGTTAGCCACACGCTATCCTTCGTTCATAGAAGCATTGCCTGCGGGCGCTCGCGCTCCTGTGCTGGACACAATCAGCGCGCTTCAGCTAAGACTCGCGGAGCACATAGCTGCTACGCTGCGCAACGAAGAGACTGCTGCTGCAATCGAGCGGTTCGTTGACGAGCGGATTGACGCCTTGCTCAGTCGAAGGTTGAACGAAACTATCAGCGACGAGGGCTTCGATAAGATTCTGGGTTTTATAGAAGAGCGCTTTCGCAATCTGGTGACCGAAGAGAATTTCGTACGAAAAGTGCGCGACTTCGTTGGAAGCCGCCTGGACGAAATCGCCAATAGCCAAACCACTCTGGCAGAGATGCTCACGCCTAACACCGTTGCGATTGTGAAGGAGCGCGTTGACCAACAACTGCCGCCCATCGTTCACGAACTTGCGGAATTGGCGACCAGCCAGCAGACGCGCATGCGCATTGGCGGACTAATCAAGCACGAGGTAGATGATTACTACACGCAGCTATCCTTCTTCAAAAAAATCTTCATCTCGCGCGAGCGCATACACCACGAGGTTGACGATCTTGTGAACAAGACGCTGCCGCGCCGCGTCGAAGAATTTTTACTCGGCGACGCATTCGAGCAGCAGGCAGAGCTTTTCCTGAATACCACGATTGACAATGTTCTTGCGCGCCCCATCAATGAGCTTATAGGTCAGATAGCGCCCGACAAGCTTCAAATAATTAAAGACCAAATTTCCGACAGACTGTTGACGTTCGCGCAAAGTGCTGAGCTTTCAGATTCCGTCTCGGCCTACATCACAGATGCTATGCATCGTTTGCGCCCGCACTCTTTGCGCGCTCTGTTGCAAACGCTCAACCCGGATTCTTCCCAGAAAGTCAAAACTCTTCTGACGAAGGGATTGCTCTCAATCATCACGCGCGACGAGACGGCTAGAACCATCAACGCTATCTTAAGCGCGCAGGTGGAAAAGCTTCTGGTCGCACCCATTGGTCGTCTTGGCGATCACATGCCCGACCACGCCGTTAGAACTGCCGCCGCAGCTCTCACAGACCGCATAGTCGAAGCTGCGCGCGAACGTCTGCCAACAGCGATTGCGGAGTTCGATGTTGGAGGCATTGTCAGGAAAAAGGTCTCGGAATACCCGCTCGAAAAACTGGAAGAGCTTGTGCTTTCAGTCGCGGAGCAGCACTTGAAGAAGATAGAGATGTTCGGCGCAGTCATAGGCCTTTTCATAGGAATCGTTCAGGCCATCTATTTCTGGTACTTCGCTCACAGGTGATTGTAACTATTGCAAGCGACTATGTCAGTACCGCCTGCGGTAGCGGGCGGGTAGTGTTTTGAGTTAACGTGAGTCACTATGCACACATCACCCGCCCGCTACCGCAGGCGGTACTGACTTGAGTTATGTTGGCATGTGACAGCTTTGCCGTAAGAGACATTACTGCCACAGGTGAGAAGCGCAATTAAGTAGAAGATAGAGCTTGAAAGTTCGCGTTGTGAGCGTTTACTCTTCTGGCACAAACATTGCTCTTTCAGAAAGGCGCAGGCGCGGGAGCGATTTGCTTAGGGAACTTTCTCCTAGGCTTATTCTGAGAAACCGCCTCGCCATCAAACTCAATTACTAAGAAGGAGAAGAGAAGTGATTAAGAAATTTGCCACCATTCTGGCGCTCGTCTTCGCGTTCAGCTTCGCAAATCTTGTCTTTGCCCAGAACGTAAACCGCAGCAGCCAGACAACTACAACTTCGACTAGCACGACAAGCACGCGCAGCGTCCGACGCGGTGTACGTCGTCGCATTCGCCGCCGCGTTCGTCGCCACAGGCATCGTCACGTAGGGGTAACTACCACAAGGACGACCACGACGACAACGAACAGCAACCAGCGATGAAAAAGGGATGAGGGATGAGGGATGAATAAGAAGGAGTGATTGCGACAATATGCAATTAGCTCAATTCCTATTCATCCCTCATCCCTTCTCAATACTTCGGCACGCTTGGGTCAACTTCGTCTGACCATGCTGTGATGCCGCCTTTCAAGTTTATCAATCTTCCCTGATAGCCTGCGCGCTTCATCGCTTCAATCGCGCGTGCGCTTCTGACGCCGCCCTTGCAATGCACTACGGTTTCGCGCGATGGGTCAATCTCAGATATGCGGTTGACGATTTGGCCTAACGGGATGAGCTTCGTATTGGGAATGCGCGCGATGTCGTATTCATGTGGCTCGCGCACGTCCACGATCTGCACGTCCGCTCCATCGTCAACGAGTCGCTTCAATGCAGAAGCGGTTATCTCCTGCATCCGCTCTCCTTCTGAAAACTGTTCTGCCACAGGTTGCTGCTTCAACCCACAGAACTCTTCGTAATCAATCAACTCTTTAATGATGGGGCGCTCGCCGCAGACAGGGCACGCAGGGTCTTTCCTCAACTTCAACTCGCGGAAACGCATTCGCCACGCATCGAACAGAAGCAGGCGGTTAATCAGAGGGTCGCCGCCGCCTAAGATTAGCTTTATGGTTTCGTTCGCCTGAATCGCCCCAACAATTCCGGGCAGCACGCCAAGCACGCCGCCTTCTGCGCAACTGGGCACAAGTCCGGGCGGCGGAGGCTCTGGATAAAGGCAGCGATAGCACGCGCCGCGCTTGGCCCAGAAGACGCTAGCCTGTCCCTCAAACCGAAAGATAGAGCCGTAAACGTTAGGCTTACCTGTGAGCACGCAAGCGTCGTTGACAAGATAGCGAGTCGGAAAATTGTCCGTGCCGTCAACAATGATGTCGTAATCATGGAAAAGTTCCAGTGCGTTCTCGCTCGTCAATCTAGTGTTGTGCGTCTCAATCTTGATATGAGGGTTGATGTCAGAAAGGCGGTCGCGCGCAGACTCTATCTTCAATCTCCCGACATCTTTCGTCCCGTGCACTATCTGTCGCTGCAAGTTCGATTCGTCAACCACGTCGAAATCAACCACGCCCAATCTTCCTACGCCAGCCGCAGCCAGATACATTCCCAACGGAGCGCCAAGGCCGCCCGTGCCTATCATCAACACGCTCGCTGCCTTCAATTTCCTCTGACCCTCCATGCCGACTTCTGGCATGATTAGATGGCGGCTGTACCTCGCTATCTCTTCGTGCGAAAGTGTTGGCAAAGATGCAGACGTATCGCTCTGCTCTAGTGCAACCTTATCCTCGGTCATCGCGCCGCCCGCAATCGAAGGCACTATCATAACGGTGTCGCCCTCTTTCAGAGGCGTGTCAGCGCCCTCGGCGTGCCTTATGTCTTCATCATTGACATAGACGTTGACGAAATTTCGCAAACGATTCTGCTCGTTAAAAAGATGGCGGCGCAAATCTGCGTGCTTCGAGGTCAAACTATCAAGCGCCTCGCCCGCCGTACGCGCTTCAACTTCTATCTCAGACTGCCCTCCGGCATACTGCCTGAGCGCCGTAGGAATTGTTATTGTTACTGGCATAGCGATTAAAATCCTTTCAAAATCTCTTCTTCATTAAATCTAGACCTGTCGTCCTGCATCTGCCACGAACGTAAATCGGCTGCATGTCCTTCACGCACAGACACAATAACGTAAGACCATGTGGGCCATGCGTGTTCAAGGTCGAACTGCGAGGGCACAGCCGTGTGATCCGGGTGCGAGTGATAGTTGCCGACGATTTCCAGATGGCGCGTTCTAGCATAGCGTTCGGCGCGCGCGTACTCTTCGGGCAAGATTAAAGAGCGGTTGTGGCGCGCACTCTCTTCGCGCGCGTTCGAGATGGGAAGAAATTCTGCAACTCGTTTACGACCATCGTCAGCAAAACTTCCTAGAAGCAGACCGCAGCACTCGTGCGGGTACTCCTGTTCCCCATGACGGCTTATCTCATCCAGATGATGCTGACTGATCGAAATCATTCAACTGTAACGCTGCTCAACCTCCTTGCGAGCTTATCTTTTAACTTTGCGCCTTTGCGAGAACCTTCAATTCCCATGATTCTTAAGAATTAAGAGGATTGAGGGTTCACGCAAAGGCGCAAAGTTAAGAACTTAAGGCGCAAAGCCGGTTGAGTGTCATTCATCACTCTTCCCAAAATTCGTCGCTCAGGTATCTTCCGCCGCCATCGCATAAAATTGTGACGACGATGGAATCGCGTGGGAGCTTGTGCGCGAGCCTGAGCGCGGCGAAGACGTTTGCGCCCGAAGAGACGCCTACGAAGAGACCTTCTTCGCGTGCCAGTCGGCGCGCCATCTCTTGCGCATCTTCCGTAGAAACTTCTACGTTTTCGTCTGCGAGCGAGGGGTCGTAGATGCCGGGCACGAGCGCTGATTCCATGTGCTTCATCCCTTCAAGCCCGTGAAAAGGGGAATCGGGCTGCATGGAGATGACCTGAATCCTCGAATCGAACTCTTTCAAGCGGCGCGACGTGCCTACGAACGTGCCGGAAGTGCCAAGTCCGGTGATGAAGTGCGTGATGCGCGCCCCGGTCTGCTCCCAGATTTCCGGCGCGGTTCCCAGATAATGCGCGCGCCAGTTTTCAGGATTGTTGTACTGATCCGGGTAGAAATATTTATCAGGCTCGCGCTCGGCCATCTTCCTTGAAACGCGTTGCGCGCCGTCTGTGGATTCGCGCGGGTCTGTTTCTATTATCTCTGCTCCGCAGACGCGCAGGATTCGTTTACGCTCCAAGCTCGCGTTTGCCGGCAGACAGAGCGCGACCTTGTAACCGAGCGCCGCGCCTATCATGCAGTAGGCGATGCCTGTGTTACCGCTCGTCGCGTCGAGAATGGTTTTGCCCGGACGGAGAGCGCCGCTTCGCTCCCCTTCAAGAATCATAGCGCGCGCTGCACGGTCTTTTACGGAGCCGCCGGGATTCAAGTGCTCCGCTTTGGCGTAAACTTCAACTCCGTAGGGCAGCAGCCGCGCCACGCGCCTGAGACGTATGAGCGGCGTCTGCCCTATGCTGGATAGAAGATCGTGCCCGCTTGTAATCGGCGTCCCTTGTTCGATGAGTGATTGCGTCATAACGGCGACGAGTTTAGGAACCTGCGCTCTTGGACAAGTTCCTCTTAGCGAAATACCAGTCTGTGACTTCGTAATCCTGAGACTTCGCACGCGCCTCTGCGTCGGCCAGAGTCTGCGGCGGCGGCACTACGACCTGCTCGCCCGGCTTCCAGTTTGCGGGCGTGGCGCAGGCGTTAGTGTCTGCGGTCTGAAGACCGTCAACCACGCGCAGCACCTCGTCAATGTTTCTGCCCAAAGACATAGGGTAATAGATAAGCGCGCGTATCACGCCCTTGTCGTCAATGACGAAGACTGCGCGCACGGTCGCTGTCTCACTTGCGCCCGGATGAATCAGCCCGTATCTTTGTGCGACCTTAGTATCAAGGTCTGCTATGACGGGAAAGTCAACCGAGACGCCGAAGTTCTGGTTGATGTTTCTTATCCATGCTATGTGCGCTGGCACGGAGTCAACGGAAAGACCTATAAGTTGCACGTTACGTTTCTTAAACTCATCCGAGCGTTTGGCAAATTCTACGAACTCCGTAGTGCAAACGGGCGTAAAGTCCGCAGGATGCGAAAAGAGAACAACCCATTTGCCCTTAAAATCCGAGAGCTTCAATTGCCCTTGCGTTGATTTGGCCTCGAAATCTGGCGCAGGCTCGTTGATTCTGGGGATTGTTGGGGATTTGTCGAGTGATTGTGCCGGTGTACTCATCTGTTTTCTCTTCCTTTCAAGAAAAGTTTTGGTCGAAAATTTTAATGGCCGCCCGGTTGAGAGCGGCCACGAAGTAAAGCTTAAGATTTTCTCTGGGAATCTCTAGCTCGCATCCTCATGTCGCTCGCTTACAGCGAGATAACAACAGGTACAGGCGCAGGCGCACATGAATTTGATGCAAGCCTCTAAGCCAAGCGTCCGCGCTGTATTGTTATTGAAGGATGCACCCATCAGTTTTTACCGTTTGTCTTTGAATGTGACTCTACTGCGCGCCGCCAACCGTTGTCAAGAGAATCAATGGGAAGTAAATTGAGTCCTGCTTTCGTGAGAAAGCATTTGAAAGTTAGACCGTCTCGCACTCTCTTCATTGTCTCCTTACCTGAAGGCTAACTTTCGGGATTGAAACAGCCCGGTCATAAAATTTTTGCCACGTGCTCAAAGCGCGCGGTGTTTGTAACAATAGAGTCGGGAATTGGTGTGCGCTCGAAACATTCTAAGATTGGGAGCGCTGGCGGCGGGCGAAAACGCTATTATTATTCTTACAGCATAAAGGAAGGATGAAAATGAAGTTGGTTAGATTTCCCCTAGCATTGTTATTGTTAATCTCTCTTACACTTCTAAATCAGCCAGTGGCGCTGGCGCAACAAAATAATCCCGTCCAGCCTGCTCGCTTAAATACAGATGAAAATAGGAGCCATTTAACCGCGCGGCTAGAAAAATTGATTCCGCAGTTAATGGAGCAGGCTTTCGTTCCGGGTCTTTCCATTGCGCTTGTAAGAAACGGAGAAGTCTTCTGGCAGCATGGCTTCGGCGTTCGCAACGTGCGAACACACGAGGCAGTTTCCGACGACACTATTTTCGAGGCGGCCTCTTTGAGTAAACCCGTCTTCGCTTACGCCGTCATGAAACTCGTTGACTCAGGCTCGCTAGACCTTGACACGCCGCTCGTCAAATATCTTCCCGGCGCTTACCTAAACGGGGACGAGCGTGCGAACAAGATAACGGCGCGCAATGTGCTCACGCACACCACAGGCTTCCCGAATTGGAGACCGCAGGGCAAACCGCTCACAATAAAATTCAATCCCGGCGAAAGGTTCAGCTACTCCGGCGAGGGCTTCGTCTATTTGCAGAAAGTGGTCGAACACCTGACAGGCCAGCCGCTAGATGAATTCATGCAAAGAACAGTCTTCAAACCTCTGGGCATGACCGATAGCAGTTACGTCTGGCAGGCGCGCTTTGAAAATCGCGTGGCGACGGGGCACGGCCCCGTTGGAAACCCCGGCGCTATACGCAAGCCCACAGAGGCGAACGCGGCTGCGAGTTTACATACGACCGCGCTCGATTACGCACGGTTGGTGATAGCCTTGATGAACGGCGTGGGACTCAAGCGGCAGACTCACAAATTGATGCTTACTCCTCAAATTAAAGTTGACGAAGGCTGCCAGAACTGCGTTGACCGCCCGCCAACGGGTCGCCTTTCGCAGACAATCTCGTGGGGCTTGGGCGTCGGCTTGCAGAACACAGACGAGGGAGAATCCTTCTGGCACTGGGGCGATAACAACAACGAGTTCCAGTGCTACTTCGTCGCTTATCCCAAACAGAAAACGGGGCTGGTCGTTTTCACAAATAGCGGGAGCGGCCACGCCATCATCCCCGAAATCATCGCGCAGTCAATCGGCGGCCAGCAACCAGCAATCGCATGGCTGGACTACGAGCAATACAACTCGCCCGCGCGCCGATTGTTCCGCGATATTCTGGCAAGAGGCGAAGCGGCGATCAGCGAGTACAGAGAGTTTCGTAAGAGCCATTCGGGGCCAGAGGTTTTAACTGAAAACCATATGAACAGGCTCGGCTACGGATTGCTGCTTATGAGAAAAGTCCAGGAGGCGATTGAGATTTTCAAACTGAACGTAGAGGATCATCCCAACTCATCCAACGTCTATGACAGCCTGGGCGAAGCCTACATGGTGGCGGGCGAGCGCGAACTCGCCATACGAAATTACAAAAAATCTATAGAGCTTAATCCGAACAACACCAACGCCGTAGAGATGATACGAAAACTTCAGCAGCAGTAACCCCAAAAATTTGTTTTTCGAGCCTTGAAAATGGAGAATAGCGATTCGAATTCAAATCGCCACTGTTTTCAAAGGTGAGAAATGTCTGTCCTGAGAATCACTGAGTACCCGGAAAGAGTTCTCCTTGAGCCTTCCAAACCGGTCGAGCATTTCGATGCAGAATTGGAAAAGCTTTCAGTAGACATGTTCGACACGATGTATAAAGCGGAAGGCGTAGGATTGGCCGCGCCGCAGGTTGGTCTCGCTTTGCGACTTTTCGTGATGGACTGCGAAGGCATTAAGCTAGTGGCCGCAAACCCTGAGATTATTGGTGAAGAAGGCGAGCAGACTGGTGATGAAGGCTGCCTATCAATCGGAAAAGTTTATGCGCCAGTGACGCGCGCCGCTCGTGTGAAACTGCGCGCGCAAGGTGTTCACGGCGAGTGGTTCGAGCGGGAAGCGACCGCTCTGGCCGCGCGTTGCTTTCTGCACGAGACAGATCATCTGAACGGCACACTTTTCATTGACCACCTCACGCCGCTCAAGCGAGACATGGTGAAGAAGCGATTTGTGAAGATAAAGAAGTTCAGGTGAGGGAAGTTTACATTACGCGAACACCGCATTTAAAGCCCGCGTTAGTGGGCGGCAGCATAAAGCCCTGTGCGAAGCCGAAGGCGAGCGCAGGGTTTAGCATGAGAAAATGAAGAGCGAGCTATCGAAGACGAGCGACAGCCCTATGATTACAATACGCTGTCGCCCGCTCACGCGGGCTTGATCATTTTATTGCCATCTTCTTCCCAGCGCTCGCCGCACCGGGCTTTATGCTGCCGCCCACTTTCGTGGGCTTTAGAAAGACGGCTGCAAATTTACTTTATCGCGCATAGTGCAATTCAAACTTAAGCGCCGCTTCCTTTCTGCCTGGCCTGTTGGTTCTGATCCGGCTTGTTGCCCTGCGGATTCTGTCCCTTCATCTCCTGATTATGAGCGCCCTTTTGCGTCTCGCCGCTTAGCTGATCCGATTGCTCGCCGCCACGCTGCGACATAATATCGCCCGCAGGCGGCGTGCCCTCAGCCGTGCCAGCGCTCACATCATACTGCTCGTTAACCTTTTTATCCCTGTTGTCCGTCATCTCGGAAAATCCTCCTTCAACTGTTCACTATCAAAACGCACGCGCCCCGCATTAATACGCTAAGGGTGCGAAACAGAACTAGCTCGCCCGATTCAGGCTCAAGCACTTACACCTATTTCATCCGGCGCATAAAAAAGAGAAGCAAAGAAAGTGCCGATGATGAGAAGAGTTTCAAGTTAGGAGGATTATCTATTCGACACAAGGTACACGAAACATTGCGCGCCTTCATGATAATCTGCTATTAGTCTTTTCGAGTATCAGTCTGGACGCCTTTATGCAGAAAATTTAAGATGGTCAAGCGAACATCGCATGGCGAGGATCGCCACGCTGATGCTGGTAGGCCGACGAGTGAAGCGGCCAGCGACAAGGCAACAGCCAATGAAATCTATCAGGATATAGAGAGCGGTTATTATATCTTTATTGGCTCGCGCGGTCGCACTCACGTCTTTACATCTGACGGCCAGCATCACACCAGCTTTAGGACGACACGTGCAAATCGAGAGAGCCGCGTCAGTGAAGGGAAGTGGGAACGCATAGGGCATGACGAAATGCCTGATGAATTAAAGTAATATGGAAGCAATCAACAAAGAAAGAGTGGCATCGGTCGTATTGGTGCAGGCCAAAGTATCAGAGGATGAGCTGGCCGTGTATGAAGCTGCATTAAGCTACGTGCTCGACTCGCTCGACGAGTCAGAGATTGCGCGGCGCTTTGGTGCATCGATTGATGAGATCGAAGGTATGCGTGACGACCTGCGAGAAATCATAACACTGCATGGCGAGACGGCACACAAGCCTGAACCGATAGTGAAATGATGATATGGTGAGTCTGTGACACGCTATTAGAATGTACTGCTCCAGCACTTAATGTCACCTGCGCCCGCCCGTAACTCGAAACCAGCCAGTAGAAGTTTAGCCGGAAAATCTTTTTCATCCCTTGCTTTTCTTGCTCAGGACAGGCAAGATTTCAGGCTATGTTTTTTCTGAGCAAGCCCGCGCACACCTGCGTGCGTGCCCCCCGCTTCCGCAAACATCTCTTCGTGCTATTTACGCTGGCTCTATTGGTCTGCGCAGCGCCACCCACAGCATCTGCACAGAGTCTTGAGCGCGAACTCGGCACGCCTGAGCGCGTCACTGTCTCAATTCGCAATCGCAACGGGCGCGTGACCGTCATCTCTTCCGACGAGCAGCAGAAGAAAGTCACTATAAAGGCAACATCGCCCGGCGCTGCCGTTGCTGAAGCGGACGTGCGTTCAACTGTAGCGGGCGAGACAGTTGAGATTGACGTGCGCGCTCGCTCTGAAAGAGACCGAATTGATTTGACTGTTCGCGTGCCCGCAAAAGCCAAAGTGAAAGTGTTGAGCGAGGCGGGGGCTGTTGATGTCATGGGCGATGTCGCGGCTGCCGAAGTCTCAACCACTACGGGAACGATTCACACGGACGTGCCGCTTGATGCTGCGGACGTAAACCTTCTCTGGCAAACGAGCCGACCGCGCTTTTTGAGCGACGTGACGCTGCCAAAGGTGAGCGAGCGCGCAGGCGGAACATTCTTAATTAAGGGAAAGCTGGGAGACCCGCATACAAAGAAGACCGAGCGTGTGCGTCTGGATTTGACTACAGAGCGCGGCGTGATGCTGATTAACGTTGACCCCAACATGGTTCCTTCGGACTTGCGCGAGCGACAATTGACGGAAGCCGCGCGAGCAATAGTCCGCAGCGGCAATTCAGATTTGATTGACGCTATACGAAAGGTCAGCCCACGCTTCTTCGGCGATTACGAACAGACTTTGCCAGCGCATCAGATTCAGCCCACACTTGCTTCTCATCGTTCATCCGGCACGGCTATCACTTCTGTCGCGCAGCAATTGGTTCGCGTCAACGCGAGCGTCACAGACCGTCACGGTCGCGCAATCGGTGGCCTCAGCGCATCGGACTTCACAGTCTTCGAGAACGGCCAAGAGAGAAAAGTAACGGAAGTTGCGCCAACGAGCGCGCCTTTCAACCTTGTGTTACTGTTGGATGTGTCGGGCAGCGTCGAAGACAGGATTGACTTCATACGCAAGGCCGCGCGCGATTTCCTAAGCACAGTAAGCCCGCAGGATCGCATTGCCATCATAAGTTTCCGCGACGACATACAGGTCATCTCGAACTTTACGACAGACCGCAGGCTTCTCTTCAATCGCTTGAACGACATTCAGGCCGGAGGCGGCACAGCGCTCTACGACGCGCTCGCCTACGTGCTCGTTGACACCTTGAAGCCTCTGCGCGGCGAGAGAACGGCTGTAGTGGTGATGAGTGACGGCGACGACAACAAATCTTTCGTGCCTTTCCCTTCTGTGCTCGAAGCATTGATTGAATCCGGCGCGCTAGTCTATCCGCTTTACGTTCCATCGGGCTTGATTCCAGAATCGAGCGTGCCTCAGCCTTCATTAACACTTGATCCACTGCGCACGCGCTACCTGACTATAACCTCGCGCGCCGCAGAGGAAGGACAAAGACTCGCGGACGCATCTGGCGGCCTCTTTTATTCAATCCGGCGCATAGAAGATTTGCAGAAGGCTTACGATGACGTAGTGACGCAACTGCGCACGGCCTACACCATAACTTACCTTTCAAATGCCGGCACTACGAGCGAGCGTCGAATAAAGATACACGCCAACCGCGAGGGCGCAATGGTGCGCCTCAGCACGGCTGTGAACGTGGCGACGCCGTGATAGAAGTGATGCGGCTGTAGCCGCTTACGTTGTAGAGAACATTCTATGTCTCCCCCGAAACGAATCGCGTACATCATAGCGGCATTCTTCGTGGCCTCTCTCTTCTTTAGCTGGCTGTTAACGCGTGGCACTCATACGCCTGAAAGACAGACAGCATCGCTCACACAAACCAGTAATGCGAACAACTCGAACACGCCGCAAACTGCGCTTGAAGAGAGTGCTGGAATGGGTGAGCCTGCGGGCGTTCGTCGAATCGGCGGCGATGATTCTGCGAGAGCGTATCAACCCAGAATTGTGTTCA
>Ga0209027_1000440_pt1 | contig 14574 bp, 15 predicted proteins | sample GraSoi013_1_20cm_3_FD_185821 | JGI IMG/M metagenome (GOLD analysis project Ga0209027, IMG submission 185821) | Grasslands soil microbial communities from the Angelo Coastal Reserve, California, USA - Sample 09_27_2013_1_20cm (SPAdes) (version 2) | ecosystem: Environmental > Terrestrial > Soil >...
TTAGCTCCCGCGATATGTGGAGTAGCCGAAAGGGCTGAGCAGAAGCGGAACGTGATAGTGCTGTGCCGCATCATCAATCATGAAAGTCACGCTCACCTGCGGATAAAAGCATTTTACATTGAGCAAAGAAAAGTAGGCTCCAACATCGAAAGTGAGCCGGTAAATCCCTACATCCAGATTCAGGCTTGATAGAATGAAGAGTTTGACGCGCCCATCCTCATCCGTCCATGCCTGACTCAATGGCAACCAGCTTTCATCATTAACATTTCGCATCTCAAGGCTGACCTGCACACCGCTCGCAGGTCTGCCACGTGATACATCCAGAATGTGTGTTGAGATAGTGCTCATCGGTAAAATTGATTTTGGATTTTAGATTTTGGATTAGCGAACGGGTTGAAGATTAGCAACAAGCTCTCTTTCAATCCAAAATCCAAAATCTAAAATCCAAAATCACTCTGTCTCCAGACTTTCTAGAAGTTTTTTCAATCTTAGTTGAGTTATCTTCCGCTGCTCTTCCGCCGCTATGCGAATCTCTGTCTGCGGGTCGTTGCGTAAACGCTCGCGCAAGTTTTCAAGCATCTCTTCGGTTGTCTTTCCGCTCGCGCACACAATGTAGATGTAGCCGAACTTTCTTTCGTATGAGTGATTCAATTCAGCCATTTCAGTTAGCAATTCCTCGGAAGATTTTCGTGTGCCCGACTGTTCTTCCGAAGACCACGCGCGAGCCTGCGCGTCCTGCGCTAGAGCGGCTTTTCGTTCACCAATCTTCGGGTGGTGGCTGAAAGCTTCAAGCCAATCTATTTCGTCCAATCCCCACCAGGTGCTGTCGGCCTTGACCAATAATTCTTGAAAATCCTCGAAGGGTCGGGCGCTAGCCATCTCTTCCGCCCATTTCACAGAACCGCAGCATTTCAGAAATTCTGCTTCGGCTTCCACGCGCGCCAACTTGTTCAATCGTTCAATCACTTCAAGGAGTTTATGCGAATCATCAGACCCTTCTATCTTTCGCAGCTATTCTATTCTGCCGTAAACGCGCAGGCGACTTACGCCGCCGTCCGGGTAGATGTTGAATCGCAAGTGTGTAGCGGCAACGTCACGCTTAATCTCGTCTTCGTAAAAGTGGCGCGTGTGCGCCTGCAACTTCACGCGCGGGAGAATTTCGCGCCAGTCTGCGCTCGCAAGCTTTTCTTGCGACTCATTATCAAAATCGCAGACTTCCAATGAACAGCTTTCTGGATAGTTACCTTTGAAATGAGCCGTATCAACTTCAACGCGATTAATCTCGCCGCGCTTCCCCAACTGAATGACGACCCAATCGTATCCAGGCCCACGCCGTCGCTTCGTCTCCCAGCCGTCGCTCATGTCCTGCGCGCGTCCGGGCATAATTAGATTGTGGCGATGACCGAAGAACATGTCGCTGCAATCAATGACGCGCCCGCCGTTCTCGACAGCAGCCAAATCAATCTCGCCTCCGCGCCGCCTGATACTTTCCCAATCGGGCAAGACCTCGCCGTAAACTCTCAAGCGCGCGACACCTCCGTCCGGGTAGATTTTGAAACGAAGATGAGAGGCGCGCTCCTCTGATTTGATTTCAAAAAGGTTCTGCGAATCGCCTTGAAGTTTTGATTCAGATAAAATCTCTTTCCATACTGAATCGTCAGCAATCAACTCTTCAACGCTCGGCTGTCCTCTAAGGTCGCAAACTTCCAATGAACAGCTTTCGGGATAGTTACCTCTAAAAAAGCTTGTGTCAACCAGCACGCCTCTTATGATTCCACGAAAACCCAGGCGCACCACGCACCAATCGTAACCCGGCGTGCGACGCCTGCGCGTCTCCCACCCGTCCATCCATTTGCCTCTGTCTGTGTACTTGCCCTCGACGAAAACCGGCGCAGAAGGTTTCAGCAAATTCTCCTTCTCCGCGAAAAATTCGTCATTGGCAGCGACCACAGCGCCTCCAAGTCGCTCGGAAGCCAGATCAACAAGCTCTGTAAATTCCATAAAAATTTCTAAAACTCTCCGCGAAGAATTTTCCTGCCGGTTGGTTGTTGGGCGAACTCGCCCCGGTCGAAAATCTTACAGCCTCGCAGGAATGTGGCTTCTACTTTCCCGCGCAAACTTTTTCCACTATACGGCGTGAGCTTATGACGATGATGAAGTATCTGAGGCTCTACGCGAAACTCTTCATCAGGATTCCAGATTACTAGGTCTGCATCGAAGCCTTCTGAAATTCTTCCCTTTCTCTCCTGAAGCCCTACGAGACGCGCGGGCGCATGTGCAAGGAGCCTGACCAAATCGCTTATAGAAAAATCTCGCTTGCGCATCAGCGTCCACATCACTGGTAGACGCAACTGTAGGGACGAAATCCCGCCCCACGCTTGAAGAAAATCGCCCGTTTCGCCTAGCTTCATCTCAGGCGGGCAAGGGCTGTGATCCGAGACCACCATATCAATCAAGCCTTCACGCAGCGCGCTCCACAGCTTTTCACAATTCTCACGCTCTCGAATAGGCGGGCAGCACTTGAACTCTGTAGCCCCGTCAGGAATCTCTTCCGCTGCGAACGCAAGATAGTGCGGGCAAGTCTCAACCGTTATAGGCACTCCGTCCCTCTTCGCCTCGCTTAAAGCGGGCAAGGAATCCGAAGAAGAGTGATGAACGATGTGCACACGCGCGCCCGTCTCGCGGCTCAGGCGAATTACTAGAGCGACGGCGTCATCTTCCGCTTTGCGAGGGCGCGACCGTAAGAAAGTAGAGTAATGACGCGGGTCAGAATTTCCACTCACTTGCTCGGCAAGTGAGTGCTCGATTGGCTCTGGCACTTCCGCGTGAACTATGAGCAGCGCGCCGATTTGATAAAGCTTCTTCATGGCTGCCCGAAGGTCTTCTTCAGTCACGTTCGGAAATTCATCAACGCCAGAATGAACCAGAAAACATTTGAAGCCAACAACGCCCGTCTCGAAGAGCGGTTGCAACTCTTCCGTATTTCCCGGAACAACGCCGCCCCAGAAAGCAACGTCAACCCAGCACTGCCCTTGTGCCGCCGCAAGTTTTTTCTTAAATCCCTCAACCGTTGTCGTCGGCGGAATGCTGTTAAGCGGCATCTCTACAAGAGTCGTCACGCCGCCCGCAGCAGCCGCGCGCGTAGCAGTCCAGAATCCTTCCCACTCAGTCCTGCCCGGTTCATTGATATGCACGTGAGTGTCAACAAGCCCCGGCATGATAATCGAATGCTCGTTCGCTTCGTAAAGTTCAGGGCCTTTCTCAATCTCGTCAAAAGATTTTACGGCGACGATTCGACCGCCGCCTATATGCACGGACGCTGGCGCAATTGTTTCTCCCATCACGACACTCTTGCCGCGTATGATTAGATCAACTGAAGACATTAGACTATTACAAAACCCACTTTGCGAGCTTATCTCTTATCTTTGCGCCTTTGCGTGAACCCTCAATTCACGTCAATCTTGAGCATTAATAGAATTGAAGGTTCTCGCAAAGGCGCAAAGAGAAATACTTAAGCTCGCAAAAGGTTGCAGTCGAAGTTATCAAAAAAATTATTAGTTTAGTTCGCCATCTCTAACTGTTTTTAGAAAATCTTCCAGAAGGTTTGCTGCGACGCGCAGGCGATACTTCGCGGTCGAGCGAATGTCGTCAATCGGCGCAATCTCATTTATCAACGCAGCCCGCGCAGCGCTTATCGTCCTTTCGTCAACAGACTTCCCTCTCAGAACCGCTTCTGTCTTTTCGCAACGCAGCACAATGGGAGCGACGCTTCCCAACGCGATTCGCACATCAGCAACACTCTCATCTTCAATCTTAGCCACGCCAGCGAAACAGACTTTCGAGATTGCCTGCGCTTTACGCGTGCCGACTTTTCGATAATAGTGGCGTAAAGATTTTGTCGTTCGCGGCAGGCGTATTCCGGTCAGAAGCTCGTCGTCGCGCAGCTTCATCTGCTTGTAGCCCGTGTGAAAATCTTTGTAGGGAATCTTGCGCGCTCCCTTTGAAGATAGAAGCTCAAGCTCTGCATCATAGGCGAGCAGAGCAGGTGGCGAGTCGGCAGCGGGCGAAGCGTTAACGATGTTGCCGCCAATCGTGCCGCGATTCTGAATGGCAATGCCGCCCGTCTCGCGCGCCGCCACGCAGAGCATAGGAAACTCTTCCTGCAAAATCGAATTGCGCCGCACTTCCGTGTAAGTCGTAAGCGCCCCAAGCGTCACGCTTTCATCAGTGACTTCGATTCCACGAAGTTCCGCCAGATTCCAGACGCTGAAGAATTTCGTGTGCTCAAGCTTCCCTGCTTCCAAGAGCACCATCAAGTCAGTCCCGCCCGCGAACGGCTTCCACATGCCCGGCTCGTTCGCCAGAAAAGCAAGCGCTTCTTCTAAATCTTTAGGAACTCTTAATTCGTAATCCGGCAGATAGGCTCTCATCTCAAGTTAAGCAATCTATCAATTCTCGAACTGTTGCCAGCGCATAATGTGAACAGGAACTTTGAACCAAATGTTGTCGGAAGGCGCTCTGACTTTAATCACGCGCATAGGGCCGGGGTCTGCTTCTATCCACGTTTGATCTCCTATGTAAGCCAGCGTATGAAGGCCGTCCGCTGTGACCGCTATGTCTCCGGGCAAAAGCAGCGAGTGATCCAATTCATTAATACTTCCAACCGCCAGGAGGTCTCTAGTCCTCTTGCGATAACCCGCCAGCAACATGCTTGCAGACTCGTCGTGCCACCATAGAGACGATGCTTCACGAATCAATCCCGGATTCGCAGTTAAAATTCCCTGCTTGAAATCTGCGTTCACGAGTCCGCGCCGCACAAGGCCAGAACAATCAATACCGAAGCGGTTCTCGCCGCCCCAGACATATCTCGTCCCCTCGTATTGCATCAAGGAATTCACATACGCCTGCCGCATAGCAGCCGCATTACTGGCGCGACCCGGCAAGAAAAAGAGCGTCGCTACAATCAGGACGATTAAAAGCAGAATGAAGCGTAAAAGTTTTTTATTCCAGAAGAGAAACAGCGCGCCGCACCATAGCGCGAGGACGCAAATTAAAGAGCCGAATCGTAAAATATTTGTGCTGACGGGATAGAGGATAAGTGCGAAGAGGATTAGCCACAACGCTAACCATGCACAGAGCGACAGCAATCTGATACTTCCCGACAGGCCAAAACGATTTGCCGGAATTGCATTAGCTTCGCTCATACTTTTACATCTTCCTCCTGACAAGCTCTTACAACGGCTTCAAAAATTTTCATGTACCCAGTGCAGCGGCAGAGATTCCCTGCAAGTCCATCACGTATCTCCGCTTCCGTAGGTTTCTCTGTTTTTTCTAGAAGATTAATGGCGGCAATGACCATGCCCGGCGTGCAGATGCCGCATTGCGCGCCGCCATGTTGAATGAACGCTTCTTGAACGGCATGCAGTTTTTGGTCATTTGCAATGCCTTCGATTGTTTTAATCTCCGCGCCAGCGACTTGCGCTACAGGCACTAGACAGCTATTGACTATCTCGCCGTTAATCAGAACAGAGCATGCGCCGCACTCGCCTTCGCCGCAACCCTCTTTCGTTCCTGTGAGACGCAATTCTTCACGAAGAGCATCCAGCAGGCGCGCCATTGGATATGCATGAAGGACGCGCTCCTCGCCGTTCACTGCGCACGTAATCTCTACTTTGTTTACTTCAGACAAACCCAAAAAACTCCGTCAAATAGTTTCCGTTTCCAACTCTTCCATCAACGATTCAGGCACGAGCGGGATGTGGTTGATGCTCACGCCGGTTGCGTTTTCGATTGCGCTCAAGATTGCCGGTGCGGCTCCGTCCATAGGAAGCTCGCCTATGCCTTTCGCTCCGGCTGGCCCGTAGGCGTAAGGGTTTTCGGCAAAAAAGACTCTGATGGGCGGGATGTCTGCGGACGTTGGGATTATGTAGTTGGTCATTTGATTGTTCGCCATTCGCCCGTCGCGCCACACCACATTTTCATAAAGCGTGTAGCCAATGCCTTGCGCCACTCCGCCTTCAATCTGCCCTGTGGCGAGCACAGGATTAATCACGCGACCCACTTCCTGCACGGCAACGAAATCGTCAACGTGCGCTTCGTAAACCGTAGGATCAACCGTCACCTCTGCAACGTAGACAGCCCAGGCGTATGCGCCGTAAGCGTCGCCGCGATAGTGCTCGTCGTCCCAGTTGATGCCTTCGGGCTGCTGGTATTTTGAGAAAGATTTCAACGCGCCATGCTTTTCAATATAAGCGCGACAGGCATTACTGAAATCTTCAGAAGTGTAGCCGCTATCTTTCAAAAAACCGCTGCCCACAAGCGTTTGCTTCAAGCCAAGCGCGGCGGATTCTACTAACTTGCCGACTATCATGCACGTGCGCGAAGCTACGGTTGGCCCACTGTTGGGGACGTTGCTGGTGTCGGGTTTAGCAACCTCGATTAAATTGTAATCAATGCCGAGCGCTTCCGATGCTATCTGCCCAAAAATCGTGTTCGTGCCCTGACCAATCTCTGTGCTCGCGGCGAGTATGCGAACGTTGCCCTGCTCAGTAGCTTCGGCGCCGACAACGGATTCCAGATACTTTTCGCCGGAGCCTGTGAAGCCAGCGCCGTGCATGAATGAAGCGAAACCAATTCCTTTCTTCAAGCGCGAACTCTTGTTCTGTTCGGCAAACTTTTCACGCTTCTCGTTATAACCGGAAAGCTCGAACGCGCGATCCATCAACCCGCTCAAATCAACTTTCTCATGAATCACCTGCTGGGTCGCAGTGGTCTGCCCCTCTTGAATAAAGTTACGGCGACGAAATTCTTCTGGACTCAAGCCAAGAGTTTTGGCGATCTTGTCCATGTGACGCTCTAGCCCAAAAATGCTTTGCGGCGCGCCGAAGCCGCGAAAAGCTCCGTGCGGCGGCGCGTTTGTGGCTACGGCTCGACTGCGAATACGAACGTTCGGACAAAGATATGGGCCAGCAGCGTGAATCGTGCCGCGCGAGAGCACTACGGCTGAAAGAGTAGCGTAAGCTCCGCCGTCCACAGTGAAATCAATCTCCATCCCTAAAAGTTTTCCATCACGACTCACAGCAGTTCGGTGGCGCGTGTGCGATGGATGGCGCTTGGTCGTGGCCGCCATATCTTCCGCGCGGTCGTAAATAATTTTCACAGGGCGACCTGATTTCCAGGAAAGAAGCGCTGCGTGTCCGGCTATCATGGAAGGATACTCTTCTTTGCCTCCGAAGCCTCCGCCCGTCTCTGTCTGAACAACGCGCACCTTCTCTTCCGGCAGATTGAAAAGTTTTATGAGCGCTTTGTGAACGTAGTAAGGGCACTGCATAGAACCCCAGACGGTCACGCCGTCTTCATGGTTAGCAATCGCAATCATCCCATTGTTCTCGATGTAAAGCTGCTCCTGCGCGCCCGTCAGGTATTCGCCTTCGACTATGACATCTGCGCTCTCCCAGACTTCGTCAACATTCCCCTTATCAACCAGAAAACTTTTGAAAACATTATCTTCGCCCCAGATTATCTCTCTCTTATTAACGGAATCTTCTATGGTGAAAACAGGACTGAACTCTTCAATCTCAAAACGAATTGATCTTCGGGCCTTTTCAACCAAAAACTTGTCCTCATGCGCCAGAAGCAGCACAGGCTCTTCCGTGTGATTAAAAAATTCTTCGACCAGATAAGGCTGATCGTTCAAGATAAGCGCGACGTAGTTTTCGCCCGGAATATCCTTAGCCGTCACGATTGTGAATTCGTCCCAGGGAACATTTTCGCCAAAAATTATCTCCTTGATTCGACCACGCGGCGATGTGGTGCGCACGGTTGCGCCGTAAAGCATTTCGGGGAATCGAATGTCGTCAACGTAACGCGCCGCGCCCGTCACCTTGTCGCGCCCCTCTTTTCGCGGGACGGATTTCCCTACAAATCGCCTCTCAGTTTTCGGTGAACTCATCACTCTCTACTTTACAACGCCTTTCCGTCTCAATGAAACTTCCCGTGCTCAAGCGCGAGCAATCCGATTGATATAACTGCCAGCGCATACATCACCGTATGAATCTCGCGCCGACGCCCCGCTATAAGGAAAAGCCCTACGTGCGAGATGAATCCCCAGAGTATGCCCTGCGTTATTGAGAACGTAAGCGGAATAAGTATGATTGTCAAAAATGCAGGGAGCAACTCTTCAAAGCGATCAAATGCCAGTTGCCCAAGCATAAGCACCCATCAAGAGCGTCATCACAAAACAGACGAGCACGGTCGCCGTCAGCACGCCACTGAAAGACATGCCTGTTCCTTCGGTCGCCAGGATAGAAGGGTTGACGATCACTATGTAAGCCATAGTGAAGAACGTAGTGACCCCTACAATCGCTTCCGTCCTAAAATTTGGTTTTTGATCAGGCTGCGAATCCATACATCTGCGCACAACAGATATAGGTCGCGCATTGTGGCACAGGTAGGACTCTTTTTGAAGAGCTTACGGTAAGGTTTGCAGCAACTCCACTTCAACGCTGCAACAGGCGTGATTCACCAACGAGCACAAATTTCCAATCCGCTTTAGACGCGGCGTTCATTCTCACGTTTGGCCCAAACCGCAGGATTGCTTCTGGATTTGTTTCAATCCGCTTTAGACGCGGCGTTCATTCTCACTTGCGTCGCGGTGACTTCACGTGGCGCTCCAACCGTTTCAATCCGCTTTCATCGCGGCGTTCATTCTCACCTCCAGCCAGTTGACGAGAACGTCCGCGCTGTTCCCCTCAAGGAGTTGGGCGACAGTTTCAATCCGCTTTCATCGCGGCGTTCATTCTCACTCCTAGTCGAACGATCAACTCTGCTTGACGCTTACGTTTCAATCCGCTTTAGACGCGGCGTTCATTCTCACGGCAATCGCGTCGGTCCGTCCGGCAATCCGTCGAAGTTTCAATCCGCTTTAGACGCGGCGTTCATTCTCACCAACCGTCCTGAACAGGACTTAGCCTTGGAGACTAAAAGTTTCAATCCGCTTTAGACGCGGCGTTCATTCTCACGAGTCGGAAATCTTCGCTATCGGTGTCTCGCTCGGGTTTCAATCCGCTTTCAACGCGGTATTTATTCTCACTTTCGAGATTTCAGATTTTCGGACACACGACTTTCAGTTTCAATCCGCTTTAGACGCGGCGTTCATTCTCACCTTCTTTATCACAGCGCCCGCCGATGTTCAAGAGTTTCAATCCGATTCTATCGCGGCGTTCACTCTTGTATAAAATTTATTTCCTCTGAATCTCGCCGCGCTTGCATTAAACAGATGCCGACAAAGCGCGCGCCAACTCAGTTGGAACTTCGACAGGAAAGAAGCGTTGAGCAGAGTACCAATAGCCTTCGCCGCTCTCATCAATGATTGTCAGATAGCCATGCTTCGCAGCTTCGGCGTCAGCCACTATTCGATACAGCTTGCCGAACTCTAGCGAAGCCTCGTAGCCTTCATTATTGATGCAGACTGCAAATTGCAGCGTAGCGTTGCGACGTTTTCTCATATCTAGTCAATCAACGGCGGAATGATTTTATGTTCGAATTGTCCGATGCCATGCGCCTCATACCAATGAATTTCCGCCGTGTGAATAGTACCATTAATCAAGCGCACAGTAGCAATACCTTTTAGCTTTCTCCATCGCCCTTTGCCATATTGCCGACGCAGCCGTGCCAGATCGCGGATTCTTCTATCAACCGCGATTACTTCAATTTCCGCTACTCTTCCTATTATCTCAAAGTCCATTGCAGCTTAAACTATCGCCGGGCATTCTAGTTCGGTTTTCAGCGAGTGCGAAACCGGGCGTCCTATTCATCCATTCAGCTATGGAGCGCTAAACTTTAGCCCTGCTGCGTGGATGAAATCGCTCGATATAGTTTCGATAAGCTCTGATCTCTTCCTCAGCCCTATCTGAAGACCAGCCAAAATATTTTGCGGCGATTCGCGCTGCCGCTTCGTCTGCATCAAGTCCTGCGAAAGAATCCAGTCCAACCATCGTTCGACGCAGAAGGCAGTCGGCAAGCGTTTGCGCCATCTCATGCTCGAACGCCATGACGACTTCTGCGCCGATAGCTCCTGTCAAAGAACTGAAAACCTCTTTCAAGTCTCGGCTGGATGCAGCAAGCTTCAACACTTCGCTAGCACGCGAACCGTAGATTCCCAAAAGTCTTTCGGAGCTTTTTTCAGATAAGAAATTTTTGTTCTTGAATTGCTCTCGCAGTGCAGCGATGTCTCGCGCTCCGGGAAGTGGTTCTCGCGCAGTCAAACATTCAGGCGCATTTTTTTTCAATTTCCGAAAAATCTCATCAACCGCCTGCTCTGCGAGATTGCGGTATGTGGTTAATTTGCCTCCAACGATTGAAAGAAAGTTTTGAAGACGCGGGGCGTGATCGTGTATGAAGTGGCGTCGAGTGATGGCGGCGCTCGGTCGCCCTGCGCTGTAAGCGAGCGGGCGCACGCCTGAGTAAGTGTAAAGAACAGATGAGCGCGTCAGGCTAGATGATGGCAAGACACGGTTAGTCTCTCTGAGCAGGTAATCAATCTCGTCATCTTCAGCTTCAAGATAATCCAGATTGCCTTCGTAAGAGATGTCCGTTGTGCCTATTAGATAAAGATTGTTCCAGGGGATTATGAAGAAGGGGCGTTGGTCTTTCATCGCTTCGACGTAAAGGGCAACGTCGGGCGCGCCCGGAAATTTGCTGACGATAATGTGGCTGCCCTTCGTCCCGCCTATCATTCGCGGCGGCGCTTCGTTCAGAAGTCCAGCCACTTCGTCAACCCAGGGGCCTGCGGCGTTGACAATGATTGCGCCGCGCGCTCTGTAAGTCGCGCCGCTCAACAGGTCTGTGAATTCAATGCCGCGTGCTTCTACGCCTTCAACAATGATCTTATCAACTCGCGCGTAATTCAGAACCTTTGCGCCGTGCTCTGTTGCCGAGAGAGCATTTTCAAGAACCAGTCTTTCTGCGAACTCAACCTGCGCGTCGTAGTAAACAACTGCGCCGCTCAATCCTTCCGGGTCAAGTCCGGGCACGCGCCGCAGCGTCTCATCGCGCGAAAGCGAGCGGTGATGTTCTAGCGATTTGTCGAACGATAGCAGGTCGTATGCGATCATGCCTGCGCGAATCATCAATCGTCCGCGCCCGGCTTTCGCAGGATAGAAAGGGATGAGCAATGGCAGAGGCTTAACCAGATGGGGCGCTATGTGGAACAATCGCTCGCGCTCGCGCAAAGATTCTCGTACAAGCGAGATTTCGCCGTACTCAAGATAGCGAAGCCCGCCATGAATCAGACGTGTTGACCACCCGCTCGTCCCGCTCGAAAGGTCGCCTTTGTCCAGCAGAAGAACCTTCAGCCCGCGCATAGCCGCGTCGCGCGCAATGCCAGCGCCGTTGATTCCCGCTCCTATGACGATTACGTCAAACGGAACTTTTTCTATTTCAGAAGCGGCGGCTCTCAACATTTAATTATTCAACTTACGCGAAATTATGATTTAAGCCCGCGCATGCGGGCGACCGTCTAAAGCCCACGCTAGTGGGCGACAGCATAAAGCCCAGTGCGTGAGCGCTGGGTTAAGATAGCAATCAAAATTATTAAAGCCCGCGTGAGCGGGCGACAGCGCGTTGATAATTACAGGGCTGTCGCCATCTTCGATGGCTCGCTATTCATACTTGCACTCTAACCCAGCCCGTCAGGGCTGGGCTTTATGCTGCCGCCCGCTCTCGCGGGCTTAAATCTATATTCTGTATGAAGCATGTTAATCAAATGGATGGCACTCAACTCTCAAGCGCCCAGCCGCGCGCTCTTTCGACAGCCCTGAGCCATCGGCTGTAAAGACGCTCGCGCTCTGTTTCTACGATTCGCGGCTCGTATCGTCTGCTTACTTTCCATTTCACTTCCAACTCTTCCCTGCTCTTCCAGAATCCCACAGCAAGACCTGCAAGATAAGCCGCGCCGAGCGATGTTGTCTCCGTGATCGAAGGCACCGCCAGGGGGACGCCAAGTATGTCCGATTGAAACTGCATCAGGAATTGATTGTTCACAGCCCCGCCGTCAACGCGCAACTCAGTCAAACGAATTCCAGAATCGCGCTCCATAGCGCCAACCACGTCGCGCGTCTGGTAGCACATGCTCTCAAGCGCTGCGCGTGCTACATGCGCTCTGGTTGTGCCGCGCGTCATGCCTATCAGAAGAGCGCGCGCGTATGCATCCCAATGTGGAGCGCCCAGCCCAACCAGAGCCGGAACGAAATAGACACCATCATTCGATTTCAAAGACTGCGCAAGCGCTTCTGTCTCCGCAGCGTTTTTAATGATTCCAAGCCCGTCGCGCAACCATTGAACGCCTGCGCCTGTGATGAAGACTGAACCTTCCAATGCGTACTCGACAGGTTCATCTGCGATTCCCCAAGCAATCGTCGTGAGCAATCCTGCGCGACTCTGAACAGCCTGCGTGCCTGTGTTCAGAAGTATGAAAGAGCCTGTGCCGTAAGTGTTCTTCGCAGTGCCCGCGTGATAACAGCCTTGCCCGAACAGCGCCGCCTGCTGGTCGCCTGCTATGCCAGCTACGGGTATGCTCGCGCCGAAAAATATTTCCGGGTCTGTGTGGCCGTAGATGAAAGATGAGGGTTTTACTTCGGGAAGAATGGTGCGCGGCACATCAAGAATTTGAAGAAGCTCGTCATCCCAGCAAAGCGTCTTGATGTTGTAAAGCAGAGTGCGAGATGCGTTTGAGTAATCAGTGACGTGCGCCGCGCCACCGGTCAATTTCCACACGAGCCAGGAGTCAATTGTGCCGAAAGCGATTTCTCCAAGAGCGGCGCGCTCCCTCAAATTTTTGACGTTATCCAGAAGCCACTTTATCTTCGTCCCGGAAAAGTAGGCGTCAATCACTAATCCAGTCTTCTCTCTGAAAAGCTCTTCGAGGTTGTTTCTCTTCAACTCGTCGCAGGTTGATGCCGTGCGGCGATCCTGCCAGACGATTGCGCGCGCGACTGCTTCGCCCGTGCTGCGCTCCCACATCACAGCCGTTTCGCGCTGGTTCGTTATTCCAATTGCGCGCAATTCCCCGGCCTTCACTTTCGCCTTCATTAATGCTTCTTCAACCAGCCGGATTGAAACTCGCCAAATCTCTTCTGCGTCGTGCTCGACCCAACCGGGTTGCGGGTAGTGCTGCGTGAATTCAGAATATGCCTGTCCGCGTATGCCGCCCTCATGGTCGAAGACAATTACCTTCGTCCCCGTCGTCCCCTGATCAATCGCAAGCACGTAACCCGTAGTCATTATCTACCTCCCGGAACAAGTTGGCGCTCGTCTTCCTTTTTCAGTAGAGGGTTAATTTCACCATAGAAGAAAATATTAATGGGTAAACACTCAACTCTTTGCGAGCTTTGCTCTTTTCTTTGCGCCTTTGCGAGAACCCTCAATTCTCTTGATGCTCAAGAATTATGTGAATTGAAGGTTCACGCAAAGGCGCAAAGGGAAATGCTTAAGCTCGCTAAGAGATTTTCTATTGCTCTCTTGATGAAAATGTCTCACTACCCTTTTTCTCGCAGGTCTCTTACGTTTCTACGAATGTGATAGTATCAAATCTACTCCGCACGAAGACGGATGCTGGAAATTTTTACTATACATGGGAAATTATTATGAACTGTCCTGTTTGCGAATCAACCGAATTAATACAGGGTGCATTGGAAGCAAACCTTACCTCCATGAAGTGTCCAGATTGCAAAGGCAACTGGATTCATGGCGCTGAATACTGGAAGTGGTTGGAAAAGCATGGCCCGAATCTGCCGGAGATGCCAGAGCCAGTCAACGATTTGCAGTCCTCTGAAACAGGCAAGTATTTAGACTGCCCTGAATGCCAGTTCCGAATGTCAAAATTTCTCGTCGGCCACGGAATCGGTTTCACGCTTGACCATTGCGAGGGATGCAAAGGTATATGGCTAGACGGCAATGAGTGGGAGGCTTTGAAGAGTCGCAATCTTCACGACGACCTGAACGCTATGCTCACTGAGTTCTGGCAGGCCAGCGCGCGAAGAGAAGCAAGACGAAAGCATCTCGAAAAGATTTATACTCAAAAATTCGGCGCAGAAGATTTCGCTGAGATAAGACGCGTGCGCGTGTGGCTGGACAATCACCGAAACAAGCAGGAGTTGATAGCCTTTCTGACAGACAAAGACCCATTCGGGATTTAAATGGAAGAGACCAGAAGAAAAAAGAGTCTTTCGGGGAAATTACTGCTTGTTCTCTGGGGATTGATAATAGGCTGCCTCATGGCCGAAATAGGTTTGCGCATCATAGGATATTCGTATCCGCTCTTTTATGTGACGGACTACGAAAGAGGCTATGCGCCGGAACCAAATGTTGAAGGCTGGTTCTGGGTTGAGAACAAGGTTTACGTACGCATCAATAGCCAAGGCTTTCGTGACCGGGAACGTTCAAGAACCAAACCCGCTAACACTGTGCGCGTAGCCATCTTAGGCGATTCGTTTGCAGAGGCCAGGCAAGTGCCTATGGAAGACACGTTCTGGGCTGTGATGGAGCAAAGATTGCAATCATGCCCGGCGCTTGCAG
>Ga0209027_1000441_pt1 | contig 14561 bp, 12 predicted proteins | sample GraSoi013_1_20cm_3_FD_185821 | JGI IMG/M metagenome (GOLD analysis project Ga0209027, IMG submission 185821) | Grasslands soil microbial communities from the Angelo Coastal Reserve, California, USA - Sample 09_27_2013_1_20cm (SPAdes) (version 2) | ecosystem: Environmental > Terrestrial > Soil >...
TTCAAATTGGTAGAGTTCTGCGTCAATGTCATCTCCGAGGTTTTCCGCTTTCGTTACTTCACCACTCGTTTTATAAGTCGTGGATTCAAGTTGTAAGTGCAATCGGTTTCTGTTTGAAGAATACCTGATTCGGTGTCTTGTAGCCCAGCCGCTTGCGAGGACGATTGTTTAAGCGATCCATTACTTGCTGCACATCCGAGTCCTTGATCTTTGAAAAGGTGCTTTTCTTCGGGAAGTATTGCCGCACAAGCCCATTGGTATTTTCATTCAGACCACGCTCCCAACTGGCATAGGGGTGAGCAAAGTAAAAGTCAGCCTGCAAGCTCGAGGCAATGGCCTGATGGTTGGCAAACTCCTTGCCGTTGTCCGAGGTGATAGTATGACATCTCTGCTGGAAAGGCTTTAATAACTCCGAAAGCGCCTGCTCGACCGCTTCCGAAGTGTGACGCGCGACCCTTTTGAGTAAGCACAGCTTCGATTTGCGTTCGACCACAGAGACGATGGCTCCTTTCTGATTCTGTCCGATGATAGTGTCGGCTTCCCAATCGCCGATGCGCCGCTTCTGTGCGACAACCTTAGGGCGGGAACTTATGCTGCGACGACCCTTTATCTGGCCTCGGCGCTCATAAGAGCCATAGCGCTTGCGCCGCTGTTTGCGGCAGCGTAAGTGCTGATGAAGGTTGCCACCCCTCTGTTTGTCAGCGTAGATGTATTGATAGATGTGCTCATGGCTGACACGCAGATGGCGCTTTGAAAGCCAGCCTGAGACTTGTTCGGGACTCCAGTCCCGGCGTATGTAACTTTCAATCATTCTCCAAGTCGAAGGGCTGATGCGCCTGCTGACATGTTGCTCTTTGCGCGTTTGAGCTTTCTCCTGTGCCTGCTTGGGGCGATAGCCACGCCCTCCCCGGTTGCGAGAGAGTTCGCGCGAGATGGTCGAGGGATGAACGCCAACTTCCAGAGCAATCTCAAGTTGTGACCAGTTGGCTTTCATTAGTGCGTAAATCTGGTATCTTTGTTCTTGGGTAAGCTGTCGATATGTCATCAGTGCTACTCTTAACTTGGTGGTTGGAAGAGCATCTGATGCTATCGCAGCTTGCCCTTCTCTGACCAAGTTCAAAAGTTGCACTTACAAGTTGAATTCACCTTTATGCGAATCAGTAGTTGAGAAAGACAGACAAACGGTAGAATCAGTAGAATTTTCTTACCATGGAAAACCTACTGATTGAAATCTACCTGTTTGTCTGCCAAACCTACGATACTTCGTCCAAGACTTGTTATCAACGCTTGAGCAATAACCGGAACCCTGATTTCACTGACCAAGAACTCATTACCATCTGGTTCTTTGCTCACTTAGAGGGCTGCTTCGAGAAAAAGAAGATGCATCGATTGATTCTCAAGTATTGGCTTGCGTGGTTTCCACGCTTGCCCAGTTATCAAACATTCGTTCTGCGTCTCTCTCCGCCTAGAACCGACTTTTCAGACCTTCGGCGCACTCTTGTCTGGCGCTTTGGCCGCGCAATACACGCCAGAGTTTGACCATCTGGTTGACTCATTGCCCGTGATGCTCGCAAGCCACGGCCACTCTTACGGTGCACGTGTCGGGCGCGAGATTGCTGATATTGGTTTCTGTGCAGCTAAGAAAACTCGCTTTCATGGCGTGCGGCTGCACTGCATTGCACAACGACGGATGGGACGCTTACCGCTGCCCTCTCAAGTGTGGCTGTGTGCCGCCTCGCATCACGACTCGAAAGCCTTCATCGAACAGCAGCCGGAATTACCAACCACCGAACTATTTGGCGATTTAGCTTATCCGACTCCAGAAATCATCAACCATTTGAAAGAACAACAGACGCGGCTCATTGCGCCGTGCAAAAAACCGAAGGGTGGCGAACTGACCGGCACTGAAAACTATTACAATCGGCTGGTGCGCTCCGTCCGTCAACCCATTGAAAGTCTCTTCAACTGGATACAGGAGAAAACAGGGATTCAAAGAGCAAGCAAAGTGCGCTCAACTGATCCGCTAATGATCCACTGTTGGGGAAAACTTGCAGTTGCTTTCTTCCTGCTCGTTTTCTACTACTGATTCGCATATCTCTTCTTTGAACATCTCTTCCGTGTCTCCTCTGATCTGGAATGGGGATAAAAACATATCGAGAATAGTTATTAGATGGACGAAGCCATTTGCTGAAAGTTATCTACCCTCGGCCATAGCCTTCGCGCTATTTGCGTTGCCCGCAAAATCCACTTATCGGATACTTTTCGGGTCGTTTACGATTTCACCAGAAAAGTCATTCCAGAACACAGGCTCTTTTTTACATCATCTGAGAATCCTTTTTAGCAGTGGTTAGCTCAATCTCGACTTTTCGGGCAGACCACAGACTTTTGCATCAGAATAGACTTTTGAATAAAGGCCGCGTGATGCTGATAAATATGTTGCATTCTACGCCGCGCGGCGGTAATCTCCTGCCCGTGAGCGTCACCCTCCGCTTTCCGGTGCTCACACAGACACACTGATACTTTGCTGCCGCGAGGCAGTTTTATTTCTTTAGATTGAGCGTGCAACCTACGGCAGCGCGAGCACGCTTTCGAGCAGAGTTAGCGCAGTCTCCATGAGGCTGTCCGCTACTCCATTTTGCATTTCGCCGCCCGTAGGCTGTTCCTGAACGGCGCTTGGCGGTGGAGGTGGCGGCGAGTCAGTTACGCCGTTTTGCATATCGCCAGCGTAAGCAGAGCAAGCTAGTAGGAGAATCAGCACAGAGGCTCGGATAGTTTTACTCATCTCCTTACACCTTTCGCTTTATGAGAGTTCACCAAAGTTGCCGCCGAACCTGCTTGGTTACGGCGGTGTTGTTGTGTATGCCAGAGAGTGGCATAGGCAGAGAAAGGCTGTCCTCACATGACTTTAACAGATAAACACCTGAAGGAACTAGATAGCCCTTCCCTTACCACAAACGAGCGCATCTTACTGCGTTGCCGCATCGCGGCTGAATTAATTCAGGCAGGACAATATGAGGCTGCATGCGAGGCTTTAGGTGATCTATGGCAAGGCATCGGACAAAGACCCGAAATTAAAAAGCTAAAACCTGAGATAGCAGCAGAAGTTCTGCTTCAATGTGGCGTGCTCACGGGCTGGCTCGGCAGCGTGCGGAATGTCTCAGGCGCGCAGGAACAAGCTAAAGACCTACTCTTTGAGGCGCTCCGCAAGTTCCAATCTCAAGGACGATATGAAAAGGCGTCTGAGGCGCAGTACGAACTCGGCATCTGCTACTGGCGTCTCGGCGCGTATGACGAAGCTCGCTTAGTATTGCGGGAAGCGCTGAAGCCTCTAACGGACGCTGATACAGAGTTAAAGGCTAAAATCTTGATTAGGCGCACGCTGGTTGAGATAAGCGAGAACAGATATTATGAAGCTCTAAGCATTCTTAAAGAGGCAGAATCGGTCTTTGACTCTGCGAGCGATGCTCTCAAGGGAAGATGGCACGGTCAAAAAGGCTTAATCCTCAGAAGGCTTGCTACAGGTGAAGGACGAGCCGACTACGCGGACAGAGCGATTATAGAATTCACTGCCGCGATTTATCATTATGAACAGGCGAAGCATGAAAGGTACTGTGCGCTTAACCTGAACAATCTCACCATGCTGCTCTATAAGCTAGGGCGCTATAGGGAAGCGCACGAACACCTAGATCGTGCTCAGTTAATCTTTACCACCCTTAAGGACACGGGCAACTTGGCACAGGTTGATGAGACGCGAGCGCGTGTGCTCGTAGCTGAGAAGAAGTACAGTGAAGCAAACCGCATCATCACCAACGTGATTAAGACCTTCGAGAAGGGCGGCGAGCTTGCTTTACTTGCTGATGCGATGATTGTTCAAGGCGTCGTATGGGCTAGGCTCGGAGTCCATGAAAGCTCCATCAACGTACTTCAGCAAGCCATGAGGGTAGCTCAAGACTCCGGCGCTCTCACTAACGCCGGGCTGGCTGCATTAACGATGATCGAAGAGCACGGGGCTAGGCGACTGGCTGAAACGGAGCTATGTGAAATATATCGCCGCGCCGATGAGATGCTCAAAGACACACAGGACGCCGAAGACATCTCACGACTCAGGATGTGCGCTCGCATAGTGATTAAGAGGCTGTCGGGTATTAACCTGTTCGACAGAAACTTCACACTGCACGGCGCAGTGTATGAGTTAGAAGCAAGGTTCATCGAACAGGCTCTAGAGGAATGCAAGGGAAGCGTGACGCGCGCCGCTAAGCTGCTTGGCTTGAGTCATCAAAGCCTCAGCCACCTATTGACCACAAGGCACAAGCGACTCTTGTACAAGAGGACGCCTACAAAGAGACGCTTGCGAAGCATCATCAAGAAGCGCGAGTAGGATGCAACTTTTTATGCAAGACCTACTAACTCCTTTGAAATCAATCTGGGACTATTGAGGTAAGCTATTTTTCGGGTGAAACAGACTTTTTGGGGTCATTGCGGGCAACGCCGCGCTATTTCTATCCTCAATTGCTTTGAGCGCTTTACTGAGGCTCTCTACCTGCTCTGGCGTCAGACCTTGCTGCAACTCTCGCCATCGTGCAGCATCACGCAGCGCTGAGGCTGTCGGTGATGCCAGCTAGAAGATTCCAAGAATAAGAGAGGAACAGCGGCCAATGCTGGCCGCTGTAAATGGTTGATTTAATTAATCGGGGCGAGAGGATTTGAACCTCCGACCTTTCGGTCCCGAACCGAACGCTCTACCAGGCTGAGCCACGCCCCGAAAAAGATTACTAACTGTTTTTGATTCTAAGTGAGCAGCAGCAGCATGTCAAATTCGAGTTGTTTGATAGTGCTCAATGCTTAAACTTCGACATGCCCTTTGCTATCAGTTGCACGAGAGTGTTTGAGATGTCGCCAGACCCACCAGATTGCAGCCACGACTACGATAATTCCTATCACAAAGTCGAAGCGATGAAACCAGGTCTTGAGCGTGTCGGTCTTGTTCCACTGCTCGCCTAGCTTCTGGCCTACGTAGGCCAGACCAAGACACCAGGGCAGCGAGCCAGCGAAAGTGTATATGACGAACCGTTTCAAGTTCATGCGCGCGACGCCAGCCGGGAAAGCTATAAATGTGCGAACCGCAGGCAGAAGACGACTAAAGAAGACTATAGCCTCGCCGTAGCGCGAGAACCAACGGTCTGCCAGATCAAGATCATGGCGCGAGACGAGCAGGAAGCGCCCGTATTTTTCTATGAGCGGGCGACCACCGTACATGCCGACCCAGTAGGCTATGAGCGAACCAACGACGCAACCTATTGCTCCGGCGACCGAGACCCACCATAAATTGAACCGTCCGGTGTAAACAAGATAACCCGAAAACGGCATTATCACTTCAGAGGGCAGAGGGATACACGCAGACTCAATCGCCATCAGAAGCACCACGCCCCAATACCCAAGCGCGGAGATCACAAAGATGATGAAGACGGAAAGCGCCTCAATGATTCTTGCAATCAAACAATTTTCTCCGAGTGATTAAGAGCAGTTTTCAGTTTTCAGAAAGGAGCGAACTAGCTTTTACTGAAAACTGAAAACTGCTCTCGTCACTTATTTTCTTCCCAACCATAGTGTCCTATGAGAGGGACGAACGCGCACGCTCCGTGATCTTCGCGTTTGATTCCTCTATCTGTCTTAACGACGCGAATCAGATGCTGAGCATCGCGCCGCTCGCCCACAGGTATGACGAGTCGTCCGCCTTCTTTCAACTGCGCGACCAGAGGCTCCGGCACGTCAGGGCCACCGGCTGCGACGAGGATGCCGTCGTAAGGCGCGTGCGCGCTCCAGCCTAGCGTTCCGTCGAAACATTTTACAGTTGCGTTGTAGATTCCAAGATGTCTTATGCGCGCCTGAGCTTGACGAGCAAGATCAGGTAGACGCTCGATTGCAAAGACCTGTCCGGCGACTCTGGCAAGAACTGCGGTCTGGTAGCCAGAGCCTGCGCCTATCTCAAGCACGCGGTCATCGCCTTTGAGTTCCAGCAACTCCGTCATGCGCGCGACTATATAAGGCTGCGAGATCGTCTGGTTTGCATCAATCGGCAACGCATGATCGCCGTAAGCGCTCGGCTGCAAAGCGTCCGGGACGAAGAAGTGGCGCGGCACAGAGTTCATAGCGTCAAGCACACGCGTGTCCCTTATACCGTAATGGTCGCGCAGGCGTACGATCATGCGCTCGCGCGGGATTCGATACTCGTTGGCAAAATCGGAAGGACGCTGCGGGACCGAACTCAAGATGGTAAATGGTAAATGGAGAACAGTTTTCGGTTTACAGTTTTTAGTTTTCAGAAGAAGAGCGAAATGCTTTTACTTAAAACTGAAAACTGTAAACTGAAAACTGTTTTTATCCATTTACCCCTTTCATTAACTGTGCAGCACTTCGCCTGCGCGTATGTAGTTCCAAGTATCCAGAGAGGTGAGCGCTTGGTGATCCGTCATGTCGCTGCACAAAGGTGTGACGGAGACATAGCCCTGCTCTATGGCGCGGTAATCCGTGCCGTCCTCCGCGCTCGAATTGAAATACTCTTCGCCGATCCAGAAATATGGTTTGCCGCGCGGGTCTATATGCTCTGTAATTACAGGACGCGCGTTTTTGATACCTTGCCGTGTAACGCGCACTCCTTTAACTTCGCCGGGCGGAATATTTATGTTCAGAAGAGTCCCGTCCGGCAGCCCCTCTTTTAGAACCTTCTGAAGAGCCGTCACGGCGAAACGCGCGGCATCTGTGAAATTGAAGTGCTCGCGCGCCACAAGACTGAACGCCAGCCCCGGCACGCCCAAGATAGTAGCTTCGAGCGCGCCAGCGACCGTGCCTGAATAGGTCGCATCGTCGCCCAGATTGCCGCCGTGATTGATGCCTGATGCGCAGATGTTCGGGAGTTGTTCCGCGCTCAAAATTTTATTCAATGCGAGCGTGACGCAATCCGTCGGAGTGCCGTCAACAGTCCAGTGGCGCTCGTCCACTTGGCGTATGCGAAGCGGACGAGCGAGCGTCAAACTGTGCGACGCTCCACTCATCTCGGCGGCGGGCGCTACAACGTAGACCTCGCCCACCTCGCGCAGAGCCTCTTCCAATTTTATGAGGCCGTCGGAGTGAATTCCGTCATCATTCGTTAGCAGGATTCGCGTCATGCTTTAGTCAAAGCCCGGTTCTTGCGAAAAATCGCGCCCGAGCTAGCCTCTCGTGTTAAAGACAAACCACACGCCTTGGAAGACGGCGGACGTAAATTCTATTCACGCTCGGCGAGCGCCGTAAGCTTCCTCTTCACACTATGCGGGGGTTTGGATGAACGGTGAGGCGGCGGCACGCCCATCTCGCGCGACAAGATAAGAGGCACGAGCGGCATGCGGGCGCGACTAATCGCGGCTGATGCGCGGGCGGCCTTTCTTCTTGTTACGCTTGCGCGCGAGCGCGGATTTCAATTTCGCCTTCTGACCCGGCGGCATAAAGAAAGCGTGCTTCTTCGCGTCCTTAATAATCTCTTCGGTCATCACCTTGCGTTTGAAGCGACGAAGCGCACTCTCTATTGACTCGCCCTGATTGACATTAACTATCGCCATTCTCTCTCCATCTCTAAAGTTTGAAATTAAGCTTAAGGGGATTTTCCTCTTAAACTACAATTTAACACGCCCTAAATGGTTTTGGTCAAGCGCACATGAACCCTGCGAAAGGTAGAAAATCTTCGCAGGGTTCATGGGATGTAACCAAAGCCCGAACGATTTTATCCGACCGGAACAGCTTCTTGCTCTTCCGACTTCTTCTGACGACTAAGCCCCTTGATCTGAACGGGAGCGTCCGCCTTGATGTTATTCTTCTTCAAGATCATCTCCTGATAAAGCTTTCTCATCATCTGCATCTCTTCAGCAGCCGTCTTAGGCCCTTCCATGTGCGGCTTGTTCGGTCGCTGTATGTCAACCTCGTTTAGAATCATGTTGTGCGCCTTCTCGTTTAGCGGAACGTCCTTGCCGCCTGCGAAGACTTCGTGACGACCGTGCTCTTTATACCACTTGGCTACGGTCGCGTTCTGGTGCATGTGCTCTATGATGTTGCGCCAGCCTATGCCAGTGTTGTAAGCGCAAAAAGATATTTCGCCTTCCTGCGTGCCGTAAGGGATAATGCACATCTCTGTGCGGCGAAAGTCGTAGTTGAAGAGGTCTTGGAACCACATGCCTGCTATGAACAGAAAATTCCAGCGATCAGAGCGACGCTTCTCTATGTCATCTTTTGAACGTTTACCATCAACTCGACCGTAGTCCTTGCCAGTCAGACCGAATGACTTGTCGAATTTCTTGAAAAGCTCGTAGAGCGTGAACTGCGAAGGCGACTTGTACGGGTTATAATGTTTAAGAAGCGCCAGACCCATCATCAAATTCGACATCCACTTGCTGCGCGCCGCGTCCGTGATCTTACGCATGTCACTGACCAGGTTCGGAATGTTCAGAAATTCCGGCACAGGGCGCATCTCTTTTAGTTCTTTATCAATCATCACGGCAGTTCCGACGCCGCAGTTCGGGTGGCAGCCGCAGGAGACCTGTCCCCACTCGGCTTCCGGGCCGTGAACCAGGTCTGCGAAGTCCGCGAACGCGCCCATCAGAGAGAGCGGGAACCAGTCGCGTGTAGGCTCTGTGATGCCCACCTGATTCTTTACATCATGCGCCAGGTGCGACAGCGTGTAACGCTGCTGCATACGACGATCCGGTGTTATCTCTTCATCGCGGCCTGTGAATGAAACGGGCTGGAACGAAAGAAAAGCAATTTTTTTCGGATTTTCGAGCGCGAAGCGAATGATCGAGCCGACCTGATCGTTGTTGATGCCGTTCACCAGCGTCGTTACAAGAACTATCTCTACGCCAGCCTCGTGCAGATTGTTAATGGCGCGAAGCTTCACGTCGAATAGATTGCCGACCTGACGATGCGCGTTCGCATCGTTGCCGATTCCGTCGAATTGCAGATAGACATAGCGCAAACCTGCTTCGGCAGCCTGACGGCAGAACTCTTTCGATTTAGCGAACTCAATTCCGTTGGTCGCGGCCTGCACAGAGTTGTAACCGACTTTACGCGAGTAACGGATCGCCTCTATGAAGTGCGGCGAAATCGTTGGCTCGCCGCCTGAAAACTGCACGGACATCTGGCGGCGCGGCTTGATGGAGATGGCGTTGTCCAGAATTTCTTTAACATCATCCATGCTTAGTTCATGAACAAACCCAACCTGATTTGCGTCCATGAAGCAAGGATCGCACATCATGTTGCAGCGGTTCGTCAGGTCAACTGTAAGAACTGCGCCGCGACCGTACTTGATGGTTGATGAGCCGTGATTGTGCAGCGTCTCGTCGTTGTGCGCAGGAATGTCGCGACCGGGGAACATGGCTTCGATGTGCGTAAGGAACTTTGAATCAATCGCCATGAGGTCTTCGATGTGACCGTGAATGGGGCAGTCCTTCACCATCCAGATTTGTCCATCGCGCTCTATGATCTGCGCTTTAATCTCGCCGACCTTCTCGTTCAAAAGGTCTGTCACTTCCCGTTTGCCGCTTATGATCTCTTCGCGCGCTTCTATTACGCACTGCGGACAAAGGCTGTCGGTCGTGCGCGGCCAACCCAAAGTCGGCTTACTCTTCTGCCACGATTTCAGAAGCGGCTTGTCAGACCATTTAGGTGTGAATGATGGATTGGGCTTGTACTTATTGAAGAACTGAATTGTATTGAACAGACGACCTGCGACGAATGTCAATCCTCTCTCAGCATGTTTAATCGGTCGCATCTCTTTTCCTTTTCTACCTGAATTTTGATTTCCGTCCAGCGCAATTTTTTACCGTATACGCCGCCGATGACGAAAGGGGCTTTGATGCCGATTGAGTTCGCATGGGCTGGCTCAGTTGAAGGGAAAGAACTGAATTTGTATGAGCTTAATCCCTGAGCTTGCTCTTATACGCGAACAGCAGACCGGCAGTCTCACAAGAGCAATGCCTGTGCCGCCAAGATAAAATAAAACTAAGTGGAGAAATAGTTGATCTTAACATCCCTCGCGCGCATTCTGATTGTTATAAAAAATTTCGGCTCGCGCGTCAGACAGACTCACACCGTATACATCGGCGAAAGAGGTGGCATTTTGACACCCACAGGGCTAAATCTCAAGTGCGGACTGTCAATTTTGACACCTTCGATTTACGGAAGGATTTTAGCGAGCAGGTTGGTTAAGGGTCTAAGCTACTGTAATGATAGAGATTATATCGGATTGCAGGATAAAGAAAGGAAGAGAGATTATCCACGCGCGCCACACGAAACTTCACTAAGCGGCCTCTATTTCGTGAGGTTTCGTGTGACGCGCGTGGATAATCTCTCTTCCTCTACTTTGATTGCAATTCGGTATTATGCCTTCGCTGATGGAGTCTTTGCTTCATCTTCTTTTAGCGAAGTAGCCGACGCGATAGGTTACTTGAAGCGAGGGATCATCGGTTTCAACTCGCACCCTGCGGAACGAGCCGTCCCTCTTTTTATTGAGCGGGATGTAATAGAGAGCGTATTGGTGACGAAGCTCATCGGCCACTTCTGCATAGGTCGAGTCGAGGGCGTTGAAGCTAGCTGGCTTGTAAAGTCTTCCACCAGTCGCGGCTGCAAGTTGAGCCAGTTGGCGCTCGCTCGCGTCTAGCACGCGCAAGCCTTCTTGAAGATCGCCTATGCGAAGCTGATTGAATTGAATCGTTGAGGGTGAAGAAGAGAGAAGATTATCAAGCTCTGCGCGTTTGCTCGCTCGTTCTATCTCCGTATTGCTTACCACATAGACCGTCACCTGCGCTTCAAGCAGCGCTCGCAAAGCTGCTTCGAGTGTTGCATAGCCTCTACCGCTGTCAATGCCGTCGGTCAAGACTATAACGGCGTGGCGTCCGCGTGCGCTTTTGAATTGTTCATGTGCGGCAAGCAGAAGCGCGTCGTTGAATCTTGTGAAGACGCCGGACTGTATTCGGCGCAATGCTCTGCGCAGTTGCACGCGGCTCTGAGTCCAATCCTGTAAAAGCTCTACACGGTCATCGAATTTGATTAGGCTGATGCGGTCGTCCGCTGAAAGCTTTTCGGCGAATCCTTCCGCCGCGCGCTGAAAGTCTTCTATGTTGTTTGCGACGCTGGAAGAAGCATCCACCATCAGGATTACATCAACCGGAACTTGCCTGAGCGCAAGATCGCTCAAAGGCTGCTCGCGCCCGTCTTCAAAGACGCGGAAATCATCGCGCACAAGCGTAGTCACAAGGCGACCCAGACGGTCACGCACAGTAACGGGCAACAGAACTTCGTCCGTGCTAACAGAGATAACATCGCCTTCATCAACTTCCTGTTCGTCCTGTCGCGGCGGATTCTGTTGCGTTCCCTGCTGGCTCTGAGCGCGCATCCATGAGGCTGGACAAAGTAGAAGAAGAGCGATGAGCGCTAACGTCAGCGGCAAAAATGTTCGGCCACGAATTTTTATTCCTTTACTAAGTTCAAGCTTCATGCGTCGCAAACTTCTCTTCAGATAGCTTGGTCTATCTCTGCGGGCTGGGGTTCGCTGTCGGCGTGTGTGTGCTTGTGTCGTCGCTCATGGCAGAAGTCATGGCGGCTATGATGCGGTCGCTCACGCGATGCCGTCGCAACTCATCCAGTTTTTTCGACGAAAGATCGAATTCAACGGGCGATTGCTCTATTCGACGTATGATTGTGCCTTCTGAGAATCCAGCCTCTACGAGTTCAACGATTGAATCATTTGTAAGCGTAGGCGTCCTCTCTAGCTGTGGCGCGCCGCCCTGTTCTACTGGCGGACGGACTATGTGAACCGTTGCGCTGCCTGTTGTCTGAGAGTTGCCGCTCGTAGAGCCGCCGTTTGTTCGCCCGCTTGTGCGCGAAGACGAGCCTCCGCTTGAGCCGAAAATATTTGTGCCGCCGTCGCCGCCGTTCGCTCTCCTTCGTGGTAATCCGCTTGCATCGTCGAAAACTGAATCATCGAAATCGTCGCCCATTAGAGACTGGTCGTCGCGCGCGATCATGGCGAGGATTATTTGTTCGCTGACGCCACTGCGCTTCAGTTCTATCAAGCGATCCGGCGAAAGGTCGAACTGCGTGGGTCGCGTGCGTATGATTGCGATTATCGTTCGCTCTCTGAAACCTGCGCGCACCAGTTTTATGACGGAAACGTTTGTGAGCGGTGTTTCCGAGTTTTGCGCCCTTGCGCTTCCGGTTAGCTGTAAGAAGAAAGAGAGCGACAGTATAAGAAGAAACAGTTTGAGATGACGGATTGACGAGGCGGCGTGGCGTCGAATTAACGGCATGGTTGAATCAAATTCTTGTGAAATCATAGTAAGAGAAATAAACGATGAAAGAGCGACGGATTTCACTAACCGCTTCAGTTTCTCCGCGTCGCCGCGTCGCCGTGTCCCCGCGTCTCTGCATGCTCGCTCTGGCCGTAGCGCGCGCTGATGCGGTTGACGTAATTGCGCGTCTCTCTATAAGGCGGCACGCGACCGCCGTATCTGTAAACGGCACCTTCGCCAGCGTTGTAGCTTGCGAGCACCAGATCAACTCGATTGTTGAAGCTCATAAGGAGTTGCTTCAGATAGCGAGTTCCGCCAGCTATATTCTGCACAGGGTCGAAGGGGCGGCGCACGCCGAATCGCGCGCTCGTTCCCGGCATTAATTGCATAAGCCCGCGCGCGCCCTTCGGGCTTACTGCATGAGCGTTAAAATGCGACTCCTGCTCCATCACGCAAAAGATTAGATAAGGGTCAACGCCGTAGCGCGCGCCTGCATCGCGTATCAATCCGTCAATGCGCACGTTGCCTGTGCTCCAGCCTCTGGCAATGGAGCGCGTTCCGTTCGCAGTCGCCGTTTGGTCGGATTCTCTTTCAATCCGCTCGATTCTCGCGCGCTCTATGAAGACGGAGAGCGAGCCGTGTCTGTACCAGACTCCATCAGAGGCTTCCGTTACTTCATCAGCTTCGACACGCGCGCCGCCTACAAGATAAATCCATGCGCCATCGCTCGTTCGGCTTTCAGAATCGTCAACGCTCACCACTCGCGCCACCTGCTGTTCATTAGAAGCATGTTTTGGGCTATTGCTATCGAGGGATCGCACACGCGAACGGTCAATCAAGTGCGTCACGCTGCCCTGCCTGTACCAGACACCTTCGGCCTCTTCCCACGCATCATCAACTTCGAGCGTAGTTCCGTCGGTGAGCTTCAAGCGTTTGTGCGCCGATGATTGCTCACCGTTCGCTGACGAAGATTGATTGACAGCCGAACTATTTGCCGTCCCTTGCGCATAAACATTCCATGATGCCGCGCTCAAAAGAATGGCATAAAGAATTATCGCGTAGGATGTTTTAGCGTACAGGTTCATGGTCTTAACTTAAGTCAGTACCGCCTGCGGTAGCGGGCGGGTCGTTGTTGATGGGCAGCTTGTCTGCTATCTCAAATGTTACCCGCCCGCTACCGCAGGCGGTACTGACTTAATGATTTCACAGTTCAAGCGGCTCTGTTTGAAGTTGAAGCTCGCCCGTTGTTCTCAGTTCGCCCGTTGTCCTCTTCTCGCTTGCGAAACTGTGCGATGCGCCGAAGTAGTTTCGCCACGCGATGTCTATAACCTTCGGCGTAACCTCTGGCGTGCGCCCCTCGAAGACGCAGATGTCCGTGATGCGGTCTAAAAGGTCTCGCGGCTCGCAGCCTTTCATCTGACGTTTCTCGATCATGTAGTTGTTAAGAAGATGATCTATCGAGCGCTGGTCGAATTTGAGACCGCGCGTATAGGCTGCACGCTTGAAGATTTCCACGTACGCTGTTGGCGTTGGAGGCTCTACGCGTGCGCGGTAGCCCATTCTTCTCAAGAATGCTTCATCCGCCAAATCTGATTCGGAAAGGTTTGTTGAGAAGACTACTAGCTGCTCGAAAGGAACTTCAATCTTCTTGCCGGTGTTGAGCGCAAGATAATCAACGCGCCTTTCTAATGGAACGATCCAGCGATTCAGCAATTCTTGGGGCGAAACACGCTGGCGACCGAAGTCGTCAATAACGAGCGTGCCTCCATTGGACTTCATCTGGAACGGCGCTTCGTAAAATCTGGAAGCGCTGCTCCACACAAGGTCTGTATTTTCCAGCGTCAACTCGCCGCCGACGATAACAAGCGGGCGCTCTATCAAGACCCAGCGCCGGTCGTATTCCGCTGGCGTCATCTCGTCAGAAATTTTTCTGTGATTGTGCGTGTCGTAGACGCGTATGACCTGTCCGTCAATTTCCACAGCGTAGGGAATCCAGATTGCTCCGGGCAGCGCCGCGTTGATGCGTTCGGCGACTGCGGTCTTTCCTGTTCCTGCCATGCCGGTCAGAAAAAGCGAGCGGCGCGAATTGATGACGCAGCCCAGGGTTTGAAGAAGAGAGTCCGGCAGAACCAGATCGTGGAATGCTGTGCGAACAGTCTCAATCGAGGCGTGCTGTGAAGGTATCGCTTGCAGCCGCATCATGTGAGCGTAATCGCGCAAAGATACAGGCGCTGGCCCAACGTAACC
>Ga0209027_1000442_pt1 | contig 14540 bp, 12 predicted proteins | sample GraSoi013_1_20cm_3_FD_185821 | JGI IMG/M metagenome (GOLD analysis project Ga0209027, IMG submission 185821) | Grasslands soil microbial communities from the Angelo Coastal Reserve, California, USA - Sample 09_27_2013_1_20cm (SPAdes) (version 2) | ecosystem: Environmental > Terrestrial > Soil >...
CTTTGACGATTGTTCCAAATGACGCCTTCTTGTCCGCTTGCAGGGCAAGTGATGCTTTTTTTGTCGGCGAAAGGTTCCGGACCGCGCCCTCGAGTTCGCTCACCTCGATAGACTGACCATCCAGTTTCACTGCGTCGGTTTCATCTACCGTGACGATAGCGTGCTCCAGCTCGGCCGGCGCTTTCGTCGCTGTTTTCGATTCCGGTAAATTGATCTGCACCTCCGGCTGGTCCTTTTTGAATGTGGTCGAGACCACGAAAAAGATGAGGAGGATTGTGAGGATATCGACTAGCGAAACGATAATGATCGAGGGCGCCCGCCGCTTCCGGACAGCGAAATTCATCTTATCCCGACTAGCTTGTTAACACTTGTGTTCGCGCCGTCATCCGCACCGGCGGCGATCCTTCCTGCGCGCCCCGCCCGAAATAACATTTAGCGATCAGCTCCACCACCAGCGTTTCCATTTCGACCGACATGACCTCGACCTTTTTTGAAAAATAACTGAAGGCGACCAATGTTGGCACGGCAATGGAAAGACCGAAGACGGTCGCATTCAACGCCTCCGCGATGCCAAGGGCAATTTGGCGCGTGTCGGATGCACCCGAGCTTAATCCGAGGTGCGAGAAAACGTGCACCAACCCTGAAACGGCGCCGATCAGACCTAATAACGGCGCGATACCCACGATCACTTCCAGCACGATCAGGCCCTTTTCCAGGATCACCATCTCGTGACGCGCGCGCGTTTGCACCGCCTCAACATTCTCGGAGCGGGGCGAGCGTAAATGCTGCAGCGCGACTCGCACGATTCGGCCAAGGGAAGATTGGTCGTTCTCGACAATTCGCATCAACCGCTCGGCGCTGCCGCCCGGCAGTAGTCGCTCGATCTCGCTCTCGATCACCAGTGGCATGACGTTCTTTTCCCGCAGCGCGAAACCGCGCAAAATAATTGTCGTTAGCGCAACGATCGAGCAAATGAGCAGTGGCCACATGAAAAGGCCGCCGCGTTGGAAAAAACCAATGAGGTTACTCAGGGCTTCGCTCATGCAAGATTAAGGGTTTTGAAAACCGGTGAAGCTAATCTCACCCGGCAATCCCTCCGGAGGTAGTACGGCCATAACGTCTTCGGGAATAGTTTCGGGTTTCGCTTCTTGAATCGATTGCAGGCAAAGGTTCGTGAACGATGCGGACGTTCCACCGCTAGTTACTTTGATATCGTTGATCTTCCCATTTGGCGCGACCACAAACTGTACATGCACTGTCCCAATATCAACACGGTCGCGATTTGCATCACAAAGCGCGTACCAGCGCTTTCCAATTGAGTCGTAGACCTTCTTCTCATAGCGGCCAAGCGGTGTGCCGACGGCGTTTACCGATGAAACTCCCCGCTTCGAAATGTTCCCAGCCATTCGCTCTTGTACTTGCTCGCGTCGATACGCCGACGATGCAGGCGGGCGCGACACTGGTGCTGGTGCTGCCTTTGGGGAAGGAGAACTGACCTCTTTCTCTGGCCCGGGCGTGCGCGCCGTCGGCGGCGGACTGGCGCGGAACATTGCCAATAAATCGGCGTTCGGTGTCGGCGTCGGGGTTGGTGTCGGCTGGGGCGTAGAAGGAGGCGTGGCGCTGGGCGATGGCGTGGGGGTCGGTTGTGTCTGTTGTGGCGTTGCCTGCGGCGTTATGCTTGGCGCCGGCGCCGGGCGCGAAACGGGCTGCGCTTGCGCGCCCTCCACCTCCAATGAGTGCTGGCGATTTTTCAAATCCATCGTCCGCAGTTCTTTTCCTTCTTGCGTCGGAATGGGCGCGATTCCTAATGCTGGCAATTCACTGGCCGCGATCGAATTCGCATTTGATTCGAACGTTTTTTCTTTAGGCTCTTCCTTTGTCTCTGTCTGCTCTGTGGTATCGATAAATGGCGTGTTCTTTGGCCCGGTCGGTGGAGTCGGCATCGGAGCGACATCGACAATGGTCAACTCCACCGGCTTCTCATCCTCGGGAAGCGAGGGTTGAAGTTTGTCCCCGAAAGACGCGATAGAAACGCCTACTACCAGATGCAGCAGGAGCGAAAGGAATACCGCCCACAGGATTTTCTGTCGTTCGCTTCTCGGCTGCATTAATTAAAGGCCCTCGTTTCGGGCTTACATTAGAACCAGCATCGCCTGCGCCTGTTCAGTCGCTCCGAGGCAAAATAAGGCAGTCCCTACTCCGTGTCATCCTCGGGGAGTCCCAAGGGTTCCGGCACCTCAGGGATTCATTATTTGGGCTTCATCATTATGTTTGATGACAACAGTCAATCGAGCGAGTTCGCGATTTCCGCTTCCCGGTCATTCTCGCATGATGAAACAGATATTGCTGCGCGTAGCCACCGTGTGCGCCGAAGTAATTCGAAACGAATTCCGCCATTGCCTTGCTCGTGACTTTTCGCCCCCCGACAAAATAGGTTTCGCGCAAGACTCGTTCGATCCAAACATCAATGGGGAATGCGGCGATTCGCTCGTAGGCGAATAGCATGACGCAATTCGCCACTTTCATCCCTACGCCGGGAAGCTCGCACAGTTGCTCCCGCAATTGACGCTCGGAGAGCGCTCTCCAAGAGTCGAGATCTGCCTCTCCGGACGCGACGCGCTTCGCTGTTGCCAACAGATTCTTCGCGCGATAACCCAACCCGCATTTTCGCAACTCTCTCTCTGTCGCCCGGGCCAGCGCGTCGGGCGACGGAAATGAAAACACTTCCCTTCCGCAGATTTGTTTCCTTTGCCCAAATCGCTGGCGTAACGCCTGTGAGATTTGCCGGATGTGCGCCACCTGTTTCATCGAAGAACAGATAAAGGTGGCCAGGCATTCCCATTGTGGCTGTCGAATAATCCGAAGGCCGCGACAAAAATCGCGCGCCGCATTTATGACCGGGTCGCGCGGGAACGACGCGCAGATTTCCTCGAGGGGATGATCGAGCGCGAAGTAACGCGCAACGACCTTGGGTCGCGCGCGCGTCTCGCCTGCTGGTTTCGACGTCTCGCCAAAACGAACTTTCAAAATGTCCCCGCGCTGCTCCACGTAAACCGCGCGATCGCCAATCATCCCGTAAAAACCGTCGCCGATTTTTTCCCAGTGAAATACCTGGCCGGAATTCAAGGTCATGGCCAGGTCGAAGTCCGGCGCTTCGATTCTTGTCAGGTCCATTGGTGGATCGAGCAGTCGAGCCAGTCCGGCTCGGACCTCGATGCTATTCTTTAACATCGCGCGATGGAACGCGCGATCCACCTTGCGCGTTCCTGAAATTCTGCCACCTAACGACTGGATGAACGCGAAGCTCGCGATCGATTGCCTCGTTCTTTTCCTGTATTTCTTTATCATCATCGCCATCGGCCTGCGCATGGGCCGGAAGGAGCTTGATTTGGAAGATTTCGCTCTTGGCCGGCGACAAATCCCGTGGTGGGCGGTGTTGGCTTCGCTGATCGCGGCTGAAACCAGCGCCGGGACATTTTTTGGTACGCCGGGCGAGGGCTACACTCAGCGCAACTACACTTACCTGCAGCTCGCGCTTGGCACCATCATTGCTCGCATTCTCGTTAGCTTCATTTTCATAAAGCCGTATTACGATTACAAAGTTTTCTCGATCTACGAATATCTAACCGTGCGGTTTGGAGTCGGGACCAAGAACGCAGCGTCCGCCATATTTCTTTTTACGCGATTGCTCGCATCAGGCGCGCGTTTGTATGTCGCTGCTATTGCACTCGCTCTTGCTTACGAAATGATTCGCGGGGTCCGGCCGACCCAAACGGAAACGTTGTGGATTTATGTCGGAGCCACCGTTGCCATTGTTCTTCTAACTGCGATTTACACCACCCTTGGCGGAATCAAGGCGGTCATCTGGACGGATCTCATCCAGGCTTCAATCATGATCGGCAGCGCCCTGGTCGCGCTCGGACTGCTTTATTCAGCCATTCCCGGCGGCTGGCACTCAATCGTGGAACACCGTGGCCCGTTCCATTTATCCGATTTCATCACCACCGGCCTGGACCCGGCGAAACATGGCTGGAACAAATGGAAAGGAATGTTTGCCATCGAGTACACCATTTTCGCCGGATTGATCGGCTCCACTTTTATGACCATGTCAACGCACGGCACGGACCAGGACATGGTGCAGCGGATGTTGACCGCGCCCGATGTGCGCCGGAGCCGGCGTTCGCTCATCATGTCGGGGCTGGCCGATATTCCGATCGCATTCACCTTTCTCAGCATCGGCGTCCTGCTCTGGGTTTTTTATCAAACCCATCAGGACCATGTAGTACCGAAAACGCCGAACGAAATTTTTTGTCACTACATCCTTTATGAAATGCCGGTGGGCCTGCGCGGACTGTTGCTCGCCGGGATTTTCGCGACCGCCATGGGTTCGCTTAGCACTGCGCTCAACGCGCTGGCTACTAGTTTTACCCGCGATTGGTACGTCACCTACATTCGCCCAGGCGCCAACGGTGTAGATAGTCTGCGCGCAGTCCGTTGGGCTACAGTCGGGTTTTCGATTCTGATGATCGTCGTTGCCTCGACCACCTCTTACTTTGTCATCGTCCGGCCGACTGTGCGCATCATTCCGATTGTGCTCGGGATTTATGGTTACACTTACGGCTCCGTTCTCGGAATTTTTCTCGCCGGCATGCTGACGAAAACGCGCGGGAATGATCGCGGCAATTTCATTGCCATGATTGCCGGCTTTATCGTGGTCACGATTTTGAGCGGACTTCCCAACAATCTGGCCAAAATATTCGGGAGTCAGCTCTATTCCCAACCGGAATGGTTGCCCGTCATGGAATTTCCGTGGTGGATCTGCTTCGGCACCATCGTCACCTTTTTCGTGGCGATTTTGTTCCGCACCACCCGCGAACATCACCCGGCAGGAGTTTAGTCTGATATGAGACAGGGATTGACCAAGCGACCACCACTGGATTAGTTGAGGGTTAACTCCACTCCCTTAGCGCAACCCTCAACCACACTATCCAATGCCTCATGTCGTGACTGACAAATGTAGCGGATGCAAGTTCACCGACTGTGTAGAGGTGTGTCCTGTCGCTTGTTTCTATGAACTGGAGAACCAGGTCGTTATTCACCCGGAGGATTGCATTGATTGCATGGCATGTGTGGACGTATGCCCGGTGCACGCCATCTATGCGGAGGCGGACCTTCCGCCGGAATTCACCAAAGATGTGGAGTTCAACGCGGTTCAGTCCAGGCAGCTGAAAGACTCGGGCGCGGAGGCAATCACGATCCGCAAGGACCCGCTGCCGACGGCCGCGGAGCGCAAAAAGGCCTTGGGATATTGAACGACGTGTGCCGCTTCTAAGCGAGCTCGATCGCTACTTCTTTTCGGTTGCTAATTGAATTCCCAACTCGCGTAGTTGCTTGGGATCGACCTCGGCGGGCGACTGTGTCATAAGTTCCTGGCCGCGATTATTTTTTGGGAACGCCATCACATCGCGGATGGATTCTTCGCCGCAGATCAGCATGACGAGGCGATCGAGACCCAGAGCGATGCCTCCATGCGGCGGTGCGCCGAGGCGAAATGCGCGCAGCAAATGACCAAATTTTGTCTGCTGATCTTCCGCGCTCACCCCCAATGCTTCGAACATTTTCGCCTGTAGCTCCGGCTCGTGAATGCGGATGCTGCCGCCGCCGATCTCGACGCCGTTTAGGACAATGTCGTAGGCATCGGCGCGCATTTCGGCGAATTTTTTTTGCTCAAGCAACGAAAGATCTTCCGCTTTCGGTCGAGTGAATGGATGATGCACCGCGTTCCATTTATTTTCTTCCGCGCTCCATTGCATGAGTGGAAAATCGGTGACCCACAGAAAGTCCAAGTCCGAGCCGGAGTCCGAGCCGGACCGGCGTTTAACAGAAGTTAAACCTTGGATCTCTGCTATGCGCAATCGAATCCGGCCAAGCACTTCGCAGGCGATCTCCCATTTTCCGGCGGCGAAAAAAATACAATCGCCTTCTTCGATTTGTAATTTCGTGCGCAGCGATTCCTTTTCTGCTGCGGAAAAGAATTTCACGATCGGCGATTTCCATTCGCCGTTCTCCACCTTGATGAAGGCCAGACCTTTCGCGCCAAACGTTTTCGCGATCGCGGTCATTTCATCGACCTGGCCGATGGTGATACCGGCGAAATGCTTGGCGTTGATCGCCTTGACCACGCCGCCCTCAGCCAGTGCGCTTTGGAAAACCTTGAACTGACTGCTGCGAAAGACGTCTCCGAAATCGATGAGTTTCATGTTGAAACGGCGATCCGGTTTGTCGCTACCGAAGGTATCGATGGCCTCACGATAGGTCAGTCGCGGGAATGGCGTGGGGATTTCGATCCCGCGTGCAGTCTTGAAAATCGCCGCCAGCATTCCCTCGGTCAGTGCATAAATATCACTAGGTGTGACGAAGGACGCTTCAATGTCGATCTGGGTGAACTCCGGCTGGCGATCGGCCCGCAAATCTTCATCGCGAAATGCTTTCGCGATCTGGAAATATTTTTCCATTCCGGCAACCATCAGCAATTGTTTGTATTGCTGCGGCGCCTGCGGCAGCGCGTAAAATTTTCCCGGCAGCAACCGGCTGGGGACGAGAAAATCGCGCGCGCCTTCCGGGGTGCTTTTGCTCAAAATCGGCGTCTCGATTTCGAGAAACCCCTGCGAATCGAGAAACTGCCGCGTTGCCTGGGTGACGCGATGCCGGGTTTGCAAATTGTGGGAGAGACGCGGCCGGCGCAGATCGAAATAGCGATAGGTCAGCTCGAGATCTTCATTGCTCAATTCGGCATCGAGCTGAAACGGCAGATTCTCGGCGCGATTCAAAACCGTGAGCGATTGCGGGAGCACTTCGATGTCGCCGGTCGCCAGCTTTGGGTTTTCGGTGCCAGGCAGACGCGGCGCGACTTTTCCGCAAACCTGAATGACGTCTTCCGTACGCAAGCTGTGGGATTGCTTTGCTACTTCAGCGTTTTCTTCCGGGCGAAAAACCACCTGAGTTAATCCCTCGCGATCGCGCAGATCGATGAAAATGACGCCGCCATGATCGCGCCGCACCGCCACCCAGCCGGCCAGTTTGACCTCACGGCCGATATCGATTTTGCGCAGTTCGTTACAATGATGGGTGCGGTACATTTGTTCTGTCATTCCGAGCGAAGTCGAGGAATCTCGTTACGCAACCTTTAAGGAATCGCCGCGGGATCCCTCGACTTACGCTCGGGATGACAAAGTCGGGAAGGCAGCGAGTCGCGCAAATAATTCTTCATGCGCGACGGATTCCTGCTTGCCGCTGACGAGATCTTTCACTCCCACTTGCGGCCATTCGTCGCCGAAAACGACGGCCAGGCGCGCGCCGCTTTGCTCGGCCAATCGGAATTGGCGCGCTACTTTCGCCGCCGCCAAGGAGTAATGGACACGGTATCCGCGATCACGCAGTTGCTGCATCATGGCAATGGCATTTCCACGCTGTTCTTCTTTCGCGATGACCACATAAATCTCGATCGCGCGTTCGGTCTCAATCGTTTTTTCCATTTGCGCGCGAGCAGCGGCGTGGCTGCGAATCATTTCACCGAGGACGACGTCGCCAATGGCGAAGCCCAGCGCGGGCATGGAAACGGCATTATCGCTCAGTTGGCCAATCAGTTGGTCGTATCGCCCACCGCCGGCAATTGCACGAAACTTGCCTGCGCGATCAAAGACTTCGAAAACGATTCCAGTGTAATAGGCGAGACCGCGGACGATTCGGACATCAATTTTGGCAAAATCGGCGAGACCGCGCAGCCGCAGGCTTTCCATTATGTTGTTGAGCTTCACGCTTTCGCCGCCTTTCTCGAAAATCTCGAACACCGGTCCCGCTAATTTCCCGAGTCGTTCCCCGGTTTTTTCTCGCGGCTCGCGCTCCGATTTATCGATCGTTTGCAACATTTCTTCCCAGCGATCAGGCGGCACTTTCTCGAGCTTGAGTAATTCCGTCCAAAACTCCCGGTCGCTAATGCGCACAACAAAATCCTGCGAGGTAAAACCAAAGACGCGCACGACATCGATGGCCAGCGCGATCAATTCTGCGTCTGCTTCGGCGGATTCTTCGCCGACGATGTCGCAGTTGAGCTGGAAATGCTCGCGCAAACGTCCCCGTTGCGGGCGCTCATAACGAAACACTTGCGGAATCGAGAACCATTTCAACGGCTTGCGGAATTGCCGGTGTTCCGCCGCGACGATCCGCGCGAGGGTGGGGGTCATTTCAGGCCGCAGCGCCACGGCGCGCTCTCCTTTGTCAACGAATTCGTACAATTGCCGGACGATCTCCTCGCCTGATTTCCTTTTGTAGAGATCAAGGTCTTCCAGCACTGGTCCGTCGAATTCCACGAAGCCATAACGGCCTGCGACCTCGCGCCATTTCGCGAAGATGTAATTTCGTTCCGCGCAGGAAGCGGGAAGAAAATCGCGGAATCCGGTAAGGGGTTGCATACAGGTTCAAAAACGAAGGGAAATCATTGGGGCGTAGCGTGTCGAGATGCGTCCGCTGACCTCTGAATCTACGAACCTTCTTTGCGGTTGAATAAGACCCGTCCGAAAGCAGTCAAAATTGGTCACGACGGGGAGCATCCGTTTAACAAAGCAAAGGACAAACATGAAAGACAACAGATTAAGCAAAATGTTGGCGATCGGAGCAATCAGCGCGTTGGCTTTGACCACGGCGGTGGCGCAAGAAACCACCACCGTAACAAGATCGACCGACCCGGTGACTGGCACGACGACGACGGAATCGGCTACGACAACGAGCGTCGGAACAATCACGGCCGCGCCGGCCTCAGACTACATCAGTGTCCGCACCTCCACGACGGCGGAGCCGGTGAAATATTATTACACCAAGAGCACCACCGTTGTGGACCCGACGGGCAGAACGGTAGAATGGTCGGCCATTCGTCCGGATATGCCCGCGACCGTCTATTACGGGAGGGAAGGCGACCGCATGATCGTTCGCAAGGTCGTGCTGACGAGGCCAGTCAGCGAGGTGATTGAGAAAAAAGAAACTACGACCACCACAACAACAAGGCCTTAATCAGCGACAAACAAAATTAGAATTGCGCGCCCGCTGGTTCGCCAGCGGGCGCCTTTTTTTTGTTACTTCGCTGCGCGTTAGATTCTGGGGAGCGCAGGCTGCTAGCCTGCAGTCGTCGGCAGCTTGCCGGCGACAAAAGGTCGACTTGAACAATCGATTTTCGCAGAAGCTTTTCGGCCAGCGGCCGAAAAGAGCCGGCTGGCAGCCTGCGCTCCCCAGATCAGCGCGTCAATCTTCGTAACCGCGCGGAAATTTTTGATGCCATTTCCATGCGCTATCGACAATGGCATCGAGAGTCTGGAATTGCGGGCGCCAGCCGAGCTCACGTTTGATTTTTTCGGATGACGCGATCAGGCGCGGCGGATCGCCGGGGCGCCGTGGTTTTTCCATAACTGGTATGGGCTGCCCGGTGATTTTGCGACAACTCTCGATCACTTCGCGCACGCTGGAGCCACCGCCGGTGCCGAGATTGTAAAAAGCGCTGGCCGGAGCCTCGAGCGCGAGGATGTGAGCGTGGGCCAGATCGATAATGTGAATGTAATCGCGAATGCAGGTGCCGTCGGGCGTTTCGTAATCCGTCCCGAAAATTTCGACATACGGTTTTTGTCCTAACGCGACCTTGAGCACGTTTGGAATCAAATGCGTCTCGAAGCGGTGATCCTCCCCGAACTCTTCTGATGCACCGGCGGCATTGAAGTAACGAAGCGACACAAACCGGAGCCCGTGAATGGCATCGTACCAGCGGAGAATTTTCTCGAATGCCAGTTTAGACTCGCCATAGGGATTGATCGGGCGCTGCGGCGTTTCTTCATCGATCGGCAGACGTTCTGGCGGACCGAAGGTCGCGCAGGTGGAGGAGAAAACGAGCGATCTCACCTCCGCTGCGATCATGGCATCGAGAAGGTTGAGGCCGTTTGCGATGTTATTGCGAAAATACTTCGATGGATTCTGCATCGACTCGGCCACCAGCGCATTGGCGGCAAAATGCATCACCGCCTCTGGTCGCAACCGCGCCAGAGCGTCGGCCGTCGCCTCTCTATCGGCCAGATCGCCCTCGATAAATTCTGCCCGTGGATCAACCGCGTGACGATGTCCCTCACTTAGGTTATCGAAAATGGCGATGTCGTGCTTTTGATCGAGCAAGACCTCCGCGCAAATACTACCGATGTAACCGGCGCCGCCGACAACGAGAATTTTCATCGCGGCGCGATTCTGCCAACCTTGCCGGCAGAATTAAAGTTCGCGATCCGCGAGTTGCGATGATTTTTTCTTGCTCGCCAGCGCGATCAGCATCCGGCGTGGGGTGGTGTGCTTCGCCCGCGGTTTCAACACTTTGATACTCTGTTCCTCCGAGCCCCATTGCAAAATATCGATATCCACGTGGCGCACGCCCCAGCGTTTCATTTCCAATCGCGACGGTTTGTACAGATCAATCGTGTTGGTGCCGACCAAGGCGGTGCCGTAATCATCGATCACATACTCTTCGGCGGTCTCCACGATTTTAAAGCGGGTTCCGAGCGGGAAGCGCGACCAATCAGAAGCGGCGCTCCGAACAATTCGGCCGGAAAGATATTCGCCGACCGCGTTGCGGCGCCCGCCACCGCCCCGCTCGTGGACACAATACGCCGTCGTGCGCACGTTCATGCGATGCGATTTCACGCTGTTGCGGTTCGCCGTGGGTTGGGTTGCGCAACTTGCGAGAAATGCACCGGTGAGACATGCGAGAGCAAGTCGCAACGATGTCGCTTGTACTCGGATCTGCGCTGAATATGAATTGAAGCCGTAGCTGGCAAGCCCTAATTTCCGCCCCTCTTCCCATGCGTGCGTTTTCACCGTCGCAAGCTTTAATAGCAGAAAGTGTGCTCCTGGATTCGCGTCTGGCCCTTTTCCATGAGCAGGAAAAGTGGCTCGCCATTGCCGATTTGCACTTTGGCTTCGAGCTAAGCCAGCGCGTGGCCGGGCGTCTCGTACCGTTTTGGGGAATGGAATCGATCCAGACCCGATTAAGCCAATTGCTGCGCGATTATCATCCCGCCACCCTGATTCTGCTGGGTGATCTCGTTCATGACAAAAACGGCGCCCGCGAATTCTTCTCGTTGGTTACACGTCTGCGCGAGCAGTGCGACGTAGTTCTTCTCGCCGGCAACCACGACACTCAAATCAAACGCCTTACCGCGGACCTGCGCGATTCCTTCACTACGGATCGGTTCGAATTCCATCACGGCGATTGCGAACGAGAGCAAAATGGGCGCATCCAGATCATCGGGCATTTTCATCCGGCGGCGACTTTGCACGATGGCGCGGGGTTGCGTTTAAAATTTCCCGCGCTGGTGCAGGAATCGGGTTGCTGGATTTTGCCGGCGTTTTCGCCGTGGGCGTCAGGAACCGAGTGGATAGAGCGTGAACAGGGTCGGATCTGGCTTTGTACGCCGAACCGAATCTTGTTGGTCGATCGAGAGTGATTGTTGGGTGGATCGAGCAGTCGTGCCAGTCCGGCTCGGACCTCGATGCTAATTTGAAGGGCAGAGCGCAATTGTTTCGCCATCGCTCGCACAGTGGCCGATCCGCCTAGGCGCGGACGCTCCCGAGATCACTCGTGCAATGCGGGCAACGCGTTGCCTTGATCGGGATTGACATGGCGCAGGCCGGGCAATCTTTCGCTACAGGCGCGGCCGACGGGCTGGGGCGCTTCAATTTGTTGATCGCTTTCACCACCAGAAAAATGCAGAAGGCGACGATTAGGAAATTGATCAAGACGGTGATGAAATTGCCGTAGGCAAATACGGGGAAGCCGGCTTTCTTCGCCGCATCCAGCGACATCCCTGGTGTGATCTTGTCCGAGAGCGGGATATAGTAATCGGCGAAGTTAAGGTTACCGAGAATTCTGCCCAACGGCGGCATGAGCAGATCCTCCACGATGGAGGTGACAATTTTTCCGAACGCTGCCCCGATGATGACGCCTACCGCCAGGTCGATGGCGTTACCTTTGACTGCAAATTCTTTGAATTCCTTCCACATGGAATATTCAAATAGCTAGTTCGTCACGAGGTTGACAAGCTTGTTCGGAACAACCACGACCTTCGCGATTTGTTTGCCGGCGAGCAGTTCCCGCATTTTCGGCAACCCCAGCGCGGTTGCCTTCAATTCCTCTTCATTTGCCCCAAGCGGGGCGCGGAACCTATCGCGCACTTTGCCGTTTACCTGCACGATGATCTCGACCTCGTCTTCCACGAGCAGTCCTTCGTCATGCTCCGGCCAAGATTGATCAGTCAGGTCAGCGGGCGTAACGGTGAATTTCTCGCGCATTTTTTCCCACAGCTCTGCCGCGATGTGCGGCGCGAACGGGCTGAGCAAAATCAAGAACGTTCGTATTGCAGAAACCGGAACGGATGGCGCGTTGATGAAAGCATTGACAAAAACCATCATTTGCGAAATGGCAGTGTTGAAAGAGAGAGACTCGATGTCTTCGGTCACTTTCTTAATCGTGGCGTGCAGGGTTTTTCGCTGCGATTTCTCGGGCGCCACATCCTGCACCCGCGGTGATAACTGCCATTCGCCGGCCTGATTTTCGTCCATGAGCAAACGCCAGACGCGGGCGAGAAAACGCGAGAGGCCTTCCACTCCTTTCATGCTCCACGGCTTCATCTGCTCGAGCGGGCCCATGAACATTTCGTAGCAGCGAAAGGCGTCCGCGCCGTACTCGGCGATGACATCGAGTGGATCGATGACATTGCCCCAGCGCTTCGACATTTTGCGGTTGTCTTCGCCCAGGATTATTCCCTGGTTCACCAGACGCTGGAACGGCTCCGGTTTCGAAACGTGGCCGAGATCAAAAAGCACCTTGTGCCAAAAGCGCGCATATAAAAGGTGCAGGACGGCGTGCTCCGTCCCGCCAACGTAAAGATCGACCCCGCCCGCCTGTTTTCCGCCCATCCAGTAGCGTTCGGCCTCTTCTCCGACGAACCGCGACTCGTTAGCCGGATCGCAGAAACGCAGGTAATACCAACAGGAACCGGCCCATTGCGGCATGGTGTTGGTCTCGCGCGTCGCTTTGTTGGAGTAGCGAATCCAATCTTTCGCTTTCGCCAGCGGCGGTTCACCGGTGCCGGTCGGTTTGTAATCTTCAAGTTCCGGCGGAACGAGCGGCAGTTCGCTTTCGCTTAACGAGTGATGCCTGCCATTTTCCCAGAAGATCGGAAACGGTTCGCCCCAGTAACGCTGGCGCGAAAAAAGCCAGTCCCGCAGTTTGTAATTGATCGCGCCCTTGCCTTTACCCCGTTCCTCCAACCACTTCGTGATTTTCTTTTTCGCTTCCGCCGTCGTCAGGCCATCGATGATTGGCGAATTAATGGCGATTCCTTCGCCGACGAATCCAAGCGCCGGCTCGTTGCTCAGCGGCTGAACAACCTCGACAATCGGTAGATCGAATTTCTTCGCGAATTCCAGATCACGTTCGTCATGTGCCGGCACCCCCCCAATCGCGCCGGTGCCATAGCCGAGCAGCACATAATCAGCGATCCAGATCGGGATCTTCTGTTCATTCGCTGGATTAATGGCATAGGCGCCGGTAAAAACGCCGGTCTTTTCCTTCGTAAGTTCCGCTCGTTCAAGCTCGCTTTTGCGTGCGGTCTTCTCGCGATATTCGCGGATCGCCGGCCACTGCTCCTCGGTCACGATCAGATCGATAAGTGGATGTTCCGGCGCGAGCACCAGGAAAGTTCCGCCATAAAGCGTGTCCGGCCGTGTTGTAAACACGCGTATTTTTTGTTCGTGCTTGTCGATCTTGAAATCGATTTCCGCGCCTTCGCTTTTTCCGATCCAATTTCGCTGCAGCAATTTAATTCCCGCCGGCCAGTCGAGCCCTTCGAGTTCGTGGAGTAAGCGATCGGCGAAGGCGGTGATGCGCAACATCCATTGTCGCATCGGTCGCCTAACGACTGGAAAACCGCCGACCTCGCTCTTGCCATCGATCACTTCTTCATTCGCAAGGACGGTGCCGAGATCGGGACACCAGTTCACTGGAACTTCCGCGACGTACGCCAGTCGAACGCTATCCGGATCGTCGCCGCGAAAAGTCGAAATTGGCTCGGCCTTTTTCGTCTCGGGGTTGAACCAGGAATTGTAAATCTGGAGAAAAATCCACTGCGTCCAGCGATAGAATTTCGGATCGGCTGTGCTGATTTCGCGCGACCAATCGTAGGAGAAACCGATGCGCTTTAGCTGTGTCTTAAACTTGGCGATGTTCTCGCGCGTGGTGATGGCGGGATGTTGACCCGACTTGATCGCATATTGTTCCGCCGGCAGGCCGAATGCGTCCCAGCCCATCGGATGAAGGACGTTGCAGCCGCGCATCCGTTTGTAGCGCGCGACAATGTCAGTCGCGGTGTAACCTTCGGGATGCCCGACGTGCAGCCCCGTGCCGCTCGGATACGGGAACATGTCGAGGACGTAGAACTTTGGCTTGGAGCCATCGA
>Ga0209027_1000444_pt1 | contig 14524 bp, 13 predicted proteins | sample GraSoi013_1_20cm_3_FD_185821 | JGI IMG/M metagenome (GOLD analysis project Ga0209027, IMG submission 185821) | Grasslands soil microbial communities from the Angelo Coastal Reserve, California, USA - Sample 09_27_2013_1_20cm (SPAdes) (version 2) | ecosystem: Environmental > Terrestrial > Soil >...
TCGCCTCGATGCCGATGAACAACGTGGAGGCCTCTCTGCGCGAGGCCGACCGCGCAATCGCAGATCTCGGAGCGAAGGGAATCCAGATTTTCACCAACGTGCTCGGAAAACCCTTGAGCTCCCCGGAGTTCCGGCCGATCTTCCGCAACATGGCGCGTCACGACCTGCCGGTCTGGATCCATCCGATCCGCGGGCCGCAGTTCGCCGACTACGCCTCCGAAAAGGCCTCCGAGAACGAAATCTGGTTCACCTTCGGCTGGCCGTACGAGACGACCGCCTGCGTGACGCGGCTCATCTTTTCGGGAATCTACGACGAGCTGCCGAATCTTAAGATCATCACCCACCACATGGGGGGGATGGTGCCGTTCTACGCGGGGAAGATCGATCTCGGGTTCGACCAGATCTTCCATGGAAGGACGACCGAGAACCCCGTGGCGCGCAGGGCCGGTCTGAAGAAGCCTCCGGGAGAGTACTATCGAATGCTCTACGGCGACACCGCGCTCAACGGATCGTTCGCCGCTACGCGCTGCGGGCACGCGTTTTTCACCACGGGACACTGCGTTTTCGCCACAGACGCGCCCTTCGACGCCGAAAAGGGCCGCATGCTGATCCGCGAGACCATCAACGCGGTGAACGGCCTCGAGATCCCCGAGGCGGAGAAGGAGCGTATCTTCGCAGGCAACGCGCGTGCGCTGCTGAAGCTGAACTGATGCGAACCCGGGAGCTCCGCGTCCGCCTGAGGGACGGTGAGATGGGAGCGCACGTCGCCTTCCCCGAGCACACCCCCGCTGGCGCCATCATCGCCATCATGGAAATCTGGGGCGTGAACGACACCATGCGGCGTCACGCGCAGGAGTTTGCCCAGGCCGGATTCGTATGCCTCGTGCCGGACCTGTTCTGGCGCCAGGAGCCGGGAGTCGAACTGTACGACACGAATCCCGAAGACGTGAAAAAGGCGTTCGATCTCTATTACGATTTCGACTACGACCTCGCCGTGCGCGACATGGAGGATACGGCCGCGTGCCTGAAGAACATGGCCGAATGCGATGGCAAGGTCGGCGCGGTCGGCTATTGCCTCGGCGGCAAGCTCTGCTATCTCATGTGCTGCCGCACCGACATCGACTGCACGGTGGCCTACTACGGCACGTACATCGAACACAGCATCCGCGAAGCGAAAAACCTGCACCGGCCGTTCATGCTGCACATGGCGATGAAGGACCGCTGGGTGCAGGCGGAGGTGAACGAGCTGCTCGAGCGCAGGCTTTCGCCGAATCCTCTTGTCACCATCCACAAGTATCCGGGAGCCGATCACGCTTTTGCGCGGCACGGCGGCAAGACCTACAGCAGGCCCGAGGCTGACCGCGCGCTCGCGCTATCGATCGATTTTTTCCGGAAGCATCTGCGCGCCTGAAAGAAGAGGGACGGGTGAACGAGTCGAGCGGGCGAGGCGTCGAAGCCGGCGCAATCGGCCGACCGTTGCCGCGCAAGGAAGACCTGCGCCTCCTCATTGGCGCCGGGCAATTCAGCGACGACTTCAACCTGAAAGGTCAGGCGTACGCCGCTATGGTGCGCTCGCCTCATCCGCACGCGCGCATTCTCCGCGTAGACTCCACCCGCTCGCGGGCGATGGCGGGCGTTGTCGGCGTGTACAGCGGCGCTGACTGCGCGGCCGACGGCATCGGCCCGATTCCGCACAATCCGCTCCCCTCCACCCGGGAAGACATGAAGCTCACGGGCCCCGGCGGCGGCAGGATCTTCGAAGGCCCGCATTGGCTGCTGCCGACGGACAAGGCGCGCCACGTGGGCGAAGCCGTTGCGATGGTCGTCGCCGAAACGAGGGACGAAGCGCTCGACGCGGCAGAGGCGCTCGACGTCGAGTACGAGGAGCTTCCTTGGGTCATCCACTCCGAGCGCGCCCTCGAAAAAGGAGCCCCGCGGGCGTGGAACGAGGCGCCCGGCAACGTCATCGTCGACACCCATTTCGGTGACCGCGAGGCGACCGATCGCGCATTCGCCGAAGCCGGCCACGTCGTCAAGATGAAGTTTCACATCGCGCGATGCACTGCGGTTGCGATCGAACCGCGCGCGGCGCTCGCATCCTACGACGCGGGCACCGGCCGCTACACGCTCTACGCGGGCGGCGGCGGCGCTGTTCGTTACAAGAAAGACCTCGCTTCGCTCCTCGGAATCGAGCCGCGAAACCTGCGCGTCGTCTGCCGCGACGTCGGCGGCAACTTCGGATCGAAGAATCGCGTATACGTGGAATACGGACTCGCACTCTGGGCTTCGCGCAAGCTCGGGCGCCCGGTCAAGTTCACCGCCTCGCGCTCCGAAGCCTTCCTCTCCGATTACCAGGGGCGGGACCTCGTCACCGAGGTCGAGCTTGCGCTTCGCACCGATGGAAGATTTCTCGCGATGCGCGCCTCAAACCTCTCCAACGTCGGCGCGCGCTGCGTTTCGCTCTCGCCGCTTTCGAAAGGATCAGGCCTTATCACCGGCTGCTACGACATTCCCGCTGCCACCTTGAGAAGCCGCGCGGTCTTCACCACAACGGCGCCGACCAATCCCTATCGCAGCTCCGGACGGCCCGAGGTCAATTTTGCGATCGAGCGCCTGATCGACACTGCCGCCGCGGAGCTCGGCATGGACCGGATCGATCTGCGTAGAAAGAACCTCGTCCGCCCGGACGCGATGCCCTACCGGAACGCGGTGGGAATGACCTACGACAGCGGCACCTACGAGGCCAACATGGATCTTGCGATGCGCATCGCCGACTGGAACGGTTTCGAGGCCCGCCGCAAGAGCGCCGCCGCGCGCGGCAGGCTCCTCGGGCGCGGCCTCGCGAACTACGTCGAATCTTCGATCGGCTCACCCAAAGAGCGCGCCGAGATCAGCATCACTCCCGCGGGGCGCGTGAAGGTCGTGATCGGCACGCAGCCATCGGGGCAGGGTCACGAGACGAGCTTCGCGCAGGTGGTGTCTTGGCTGTTGTCGGTACCCGTGGAAGCGATCGACATCCTCCTCGGCGACACCGACGTGGTGAGCGTAGGCGGCGGCTCGCATTCCGGCCGCTCGATGCGCCACGCGGCGACCGTGTTCACCCTGGCCGCAAAGGAGCTCATCGAGAAGGGGAAGAAAATCGCGGCCCACATGCTGGAGGCCGGCGCGGCGGAGGTACAGTTCGCAGACGGCCGCTTCTCGGCTCCGCACGCGCTCAGGGCGTACGGCTTTCTGGAATTGGCGCGAGACTCCGCGGAAGCCCTCCTGCCCAGGGAATTGTCGGGCGGACTCGCCGTCGTCGCCGACAACGAGATGCACGATCCGGTATTCCCGAACGGCTGCGCGATCTGCGAGTGCGAGGTGGACCCCGAAACAGGCGCGGTCGACGTCACCCGATTCACCGCGGTCGACGACGTGGGTCGCTGCATCAATCCCCTGATCGTTCACGGCCAGACGCACGGCGGCGCAGCCCAAGGGATCGGCCAGGCGATCTCCGAGATCTATCACGTCGACCCGGAAACGGGGCAGCCGCACACCGGGTCTCTGATGGACTACGCCATTCCCAGATCGGATACCCTGCCCTCCTTCAGCGCCGAGATCGTGGAAGTTCTTTCGCCGACCAACCCGCTCGGAATCAAGGCCGCAGGCGAAGGCGCGACCACGCCCGCGCCCGCTGCGGTCGTCAACGCCATCGTCGACGCGCTCGCCGGCTTGGGCGTGCGCGACATCGCCATGCCCGCTACGCCACAGAACGTCTGGCGGGCAATCCAGCGAGCCAGGAAATGAATCCGGCACGCGCGCTCGCGGCGATCGCCCTGCTTTTCACCGTGTGTTCCGCTCTCGCGCAACGCTCCACGGGCGGCGAGCATCCCTATCCCAAGGGCCCGGTGCGCGTCATCCTGCCGTTTCCGGCCGGTGGGGGAGTCGACGCGGCGGGGCGCATCCTCGCCCAGAAGCTGGCCGAGGGCTTCGGCAAGCCCTTCGTGATCGAAAACCGCGGAGGCGCCAACGGAAACATCGGGACTGAAGCCGCCGCGAAATCGGCGAACGACGGCACCACCCTCTTGTTTACGGGCGCGGGCTTCGTTACCAACCCGAGCCTCTACAAGAGCGTCCCCTACGACCCGGTGAAGGACTTCGAGCCGATCAGCCTGATGGCTCTCGGACCCAACGTGCTCGTCGTGCATCCGTCGCTGCCGGTCAAATCGGTGAAGGACCTTATTGCTCTTGCCCGGTCGCAGCCCGGGCGAATCGGGTTTGCCGGCTCAGGCTCGGGCAGCACGCCGCATCTCGCGGGCGAGCTCTTCAACGTGATGGCCGGCGTGCAATTGGTGCACGTTCCGTACCGGGGCTCGGGTCCGGCGATGATCGGCCTGCTTGCGGGCGAGGCGCCCGTCATGTTCCTCCCCGCGATCAACGCGGGCGGACACGTCGCGGCGGGCCGTCTTCGCGCGATCGCGGTCACGAGCCGCGAGCGGCTGCAGGCGATGCCGGACCTGCCGACCGTTTCCGAAGGGGGTCTTCCGGGCTATGAATCCAGCCAGTGGTACGGCCTTCTAGCGCCGGCCGGGACGCAGCGCGAGGTGCTCGACCTGCTCAACGCGCAAGTTGCGAATATCATGCAAACATCGGACATGAGGGCGCGGATGACGAGCGACGGCCTGGTGCCGATCGGCGGCAGCCGCGAACAATTCGCCGCCTATATCAAGGGCGAGATCGAGAAGTGGGCGAAGGTGATCCGCGCGTCCGGCGCGAGGGTGGATTGAATGAGCGGGTCGAGCGCACGCCGCGCCTTGCGACTGTGATGTCGGAAACGGATTGCGGGCTGCTCGCGTTCGGCCGGAACACCCTTCTCGACCTCATCAAGGCGAGTCCCGATTTCGCGGTGTCGCTCCTCGGTGCGGTAAGCGACCGGGCGAGATTCGTCGCCTCGCGCTAGGGATTGGCGAGGTAGTCACGCTTGGCGAGCTCCACGCCGTTGTGGCGCAGGATGTCGTACGCGGTCGTAACGTGGAAGTAGAAGTTCGGGATCGCGTGGCCAAGCAGGTATTGCATGCCCTTGTAGTCCACTTCGCGGGGCCCGAGCTTCAGGTGGATGTTCCTCTCCTCACTGCCGTCGATCTGGGCAGGCTTGATGCTTTGAATGAAATCGACGGTCTTGGCGATCCTCGCCTTGAGTTCGGCGAAAGTCTCCTCGGTATCCTCGTGCTTGGGCACTTCCGCTCCGGCCAGGCGCGCCACCGCACCCTTGGCGGTATCGCAGGCAATCTGCACCTGGCGCTTCATGGGAAACATGTTCGGAAAGAGCCGACAGTTGGTCAACACGGTCGGCTCGATCTTGTTCGCCTCGGCGTGGGCCTGCGCCTTGTCGAGGATAGCGGAAAGGTTCTTGAGTGTGTTGACGAAACGCGGCGTGCTCGCCTGGTACATAGAGATGTTCATGGGGACCTTCTGAAAAGAGCGATGCGCGCATTCTACCGCGCGGTGGTCAGCGAAAGTGCGCGGCCGACGGGCCGCGCGCTCCTATCGCTTACTTAGAGCGGACAAACTACTTCACGACCTGCGCGAAGATAACAATGAGACCGGCCATGGACACCGCCCAGGCCGCGGTGCGCAGCCAGATGATCCCCGCAACGTAGATCGCCGCGTAGGCGAGGCGCGCCCAGATGAAGAGTTGCGCGCCCAGGAGCGTCATGTCGTTCGTCTTGCCCGCCGTCACCGCGACGAGCACCAGGGCAGCAAAAAGCACCAGGTTCTCGAGCATGTTGCGGTGCGCGCGCGTCGCGCGACCTCCCCAACCGGTGAGCACGGGCATGCCCTCGCGGTTGCCGACAAGTGCCATGAGACCCACCTTGTTGAACGCCGCCTGCGCCGCCACCAACATCTGCACAACAGTCAGCACAACCGCCCACACGAGCAGATTCAGCTCCGGTTTCATCGCTCCTCCTTGTTGTTGGACTGCGCCCGCTATGGTACGCCGATTTCCGCGGCCGCCGTCGCGGCCCGGCGAATCTCAAGTGTGCAAGCTGCTCACGCCGTACGCGACGTCCTTGCCCGCGAGCTCGGCAAAGTCCAGATCGACACACAGCACCTGCTGCGACCCGTCGGAGGCCTCGAAAGCGAACGAAAGGGTCACGCAGAGTTTCGCGCCGGTGACCGACAGGTAGGGCCGCGTGATCTGGGCGTTTCCCGGAGTCTCGATGGCACGGCGGAAGTAGGGCCTGGTCTGCCAGTCCGTCCCCTCGGTAGGCTGCATCAACTCGAAGCGGGGATCGTGAGAATACACGTTGCGTTCCGCGTCCACGTTGGCGCCGATCTGCAATCCGTCGCTGCCGATCAGATAGCAGCGCTGCGCGCTGGGGAGCTTCAGCAGCCCCTGCACCGCCGGCTGGAATTTGGCGCCGAAGGAGAGATCCTGCACTGCATTCTTGAGCGCCGCCAAGTAAGGCACGAGCCGGGAATGCTGACGCTTCTGGAATTCGGCGAAATCCGAGCGGTGACCTGCGATCAGGCGGGTGAACATGTCGCTGCGCGCGTTCTCCGCCGGCAGTACTTCGCTTGCGGGTGCGAAATAATCGCCCTGCATCAGGTCGGCATTGGCGTCGATCGCGCAAAGCGCCTCGGCCTCGGTCTCTATTCCTTCCACGCATACGAGGGCGCCTGCCTCGCGCAACACCGAGATGATCCCGGTGAACATGCGCCGCGCGAGCGGCTCGACCGTCACGCGGCGCGTCATCTCCCGGTCGATCTTGACGATGTCCGGCCTCAACCGCCAGATGCGGTCGAAGTTCGAGTACCCCGCGCCGAAATCGTCGATCACGATGAGACAGCCGATCTCGCGGTAGTGCTCGACCGCGGCACCCAGGTGGGTCTCGTCCTCGAAAGGCGTCTCGATCAACTCCACCGCCACCCGGTGCACCGGAAATCCGTTCGACTGTAGCATCTTCAGGAAGAAAGGCCGGTGCCGGAGACTTTCCGAGGCGACCTGCGGATCGACGTTGAGAAACAGCCAGCTGCGCGCGTTGCCGAGCCGTTGGAAGTTCCGAACGTGCAGGGCCCTGCATTGGCGGTCGAGGCGAATCCTCTCCTCGCCTCGAGGCGCCTTGCTGAACAGCTCCGGAGGGTCGACGCGCCTTCCGCTCGCGGAGTGGACGGCGCGAATCAGGCCTTCGTAACCGACGGGACGGCGATGGGTAAGGCTGTAGATCGGCTGGAAGTGGCTGGAAAGGCTGAACTCGTCGCGCTCGCCGCGTTCTCCTCGCGAGGAGTATTTGTCAAGAAGAAGAGGCGGAGAAAGATCCACCATGTTCACGGCGCCCCAGCGAGTCTGCGGATTTTTCGTTACCGACAAAAGGACGACGAGTATGCCATAGGACGCGTCCCGAGGAAGGGACGCCGCGTGAAATGCGTCATGCAACCCGGGCCCGGTCGGATTCGCGAGCAAGCGCGCCTAAAGCGGCAGCTTGGTGAGGCCGAAGGCGAGGTCGTCTCCCGCGAGGGCGGCGAAGTCGAGATCCGCGCAGAGCACGTGATACGACCCATTCAGGGAAAGGGCGTAAGACAGGGTGACGCAGAACTTCGGGCCGGTAGCCGATAGATAGGGACGCGTGATCTGTACCTTTCCCGGCGCCTCGATCGCCCGCCGAAAGAACGGCTTCGTCTGCCAGTTGGTGCCTGTGACGGGCCGTATCGGTGTCAGGCGCCGGTCGCGCGCGGCGACGTTGCCTTCGGTTTCCACGCTCGCGCCGATCTGGGAGCCGTCGCCTGCGACCAGGTAACAGCGCTCGGTGCAATCGAGGTCGAGGAGCGCCCGTACGGCGCTCGCGCGATCCGCACCGGCGGATAGCGCGAGCACCGCATCCGCGAGGGCCGCGATGTAAGGCTGGAGCCGAATGCGCCGCTGGTCGTAGAATTCGGCGGTCTCGAGTCGGAAATTCCTGAAGAGCCGCGCAAACAGATCGTCGCAGGCGTGCTCGGGCTGCAACTGCGTCGTCGGAGAAGCGAAGTAATTACCCTGCACCAGGTCGGCGTCCGCGTCGGTCGCGCAAAGCGCCTCGGCTTCGGTCTCGATTCCTTCCACGCAAACGAGCGCGCCCGATTCGTGCAGCACCGAAATGATCCCGGCGAACATGCGTCGGGCCAGCGGCTCGACCGTCACGCGGCGCGTCATTTCGCGGTCGATCTTGACGATGTCCGGCTTCAGCCGCCAGATGCGGTCGAAGTTGGAGTACCCCGCGCCGAAATCGTCGATCGCGATGAGGCATCCGATCGTGCGGTAGTGCTCGACCGCGGCGACCAGGCGTTTCTCGTCGTCGAACGGCGTCTCGATCAGCTCCACGGCCACCCGGTGCGCGGGCAGTCCGTTTTCCTCGAGCATCTGGGCAAATGAGCCGAACCGTAGACCCTGGACCGCGATGTACGGGTCGACGTTCAGGAAGAGCCAGCTGTCCTCATTGCCGAGTCGCCGGAAGTTCCGGACGTGGACTGCCCTGCACTGGCGATCGAGCTGCATGCGCGGCACACCCGCCGGCGCCTTTGCAAGCAGTTCCGTCGCCCGATAGGCCTTTCCATTCGAGTCGGTCCCGCGGATCAAGCCCTCGTAGCCTACCGGCCGGCGATGGGCGAGACTGAAAATCGGCTGGAAATGAGTGAATAGATGAAATTCGGAGTGCGAGCCCCCCTCCGCCTCGATGAGCAGGGTGTCGTTGCGCGACGGAGCCAAATCCATCGCGGGAGCGTCTCCAGACAGGCTCACGCAGTGCCTACTCGCTGCACGGAACCGGCGCGGACCCCGCGGACGCGCCCCCGAGCGCGGCGGAACGCAAGCCCGCTGAGTCCTGCTTGCGGACCTCGCTCGAAAGAAAGAGCGCCGGATCGACGCGCGCGTTGTTGAGGCTGACCGACCAGTGCAAGTGCGGGCCGGTCACCCGGCCGGTTCGGCCGACCGCGCCGATTTTCTCGCCGCGTGCGACGCGGGCGCCCTTCGCGACATCGATGCGGCTCAGATGGTTGTACATGGTGACCAATCCCTGGCCGTGGTCGAGGACCACGGTGAGCCCGTTGAAGAAATAGTCGCCGATCTCGATCACGGTCCCCGCCGCCGGCGCGGCGATAGGCGTTCCTTCCGGAGCGGCGATATCCAGGCCGCTGTGGGGCTGCCGCGGCTCGTCGTTGAAGAAGCGCCTCAATCCGAACCCGCCCGAGACGCGCCCCTCCGAGGGCAAGTCGAAAGCGAGGGTATCCAGCGCGGCATCGCTGAAGGTCGAAAACGCCCGGACAAGGGATTCCTGCTCTCGCGCGATCCGCCGGAGGTCTTCGGGTTCGGGTTCGACCTGGCGGCGGTTGGCGAGCGTCAAATGCTCGGTTTCGTAGTTGCGCTTGCCGACCTTGAAGGGGATCGCGCGCGCGGCTCTCTCGCCGTCGAGCACGGAGAGCTCGTGCGCGCCGGGCCGCAACGCGAGCGGCAATCCGACCACGGCCTGCCAGACATCCCCCACGCGCGCAACCAACACGCGCTGGCCGTCGAACACCACCTGGGGAGCCGGGCCGGGAGTGCGCCCGACGCAGACGATCGCAACCCCGCCAGGCACCGGCGCCGTCAGGGGCATATCGCCCTGCGATGCCGATGCCGCTGCGGCGAGCGCGACGCCGGTTGCTATCCCACTCAGGAAGCGCGGGGTGCCCATTTCGTTCCTTTGGTTGACGAACCGCTATTTTCCCCCGATTTCCGACTTTGCGAACAAGCTGAGATCTCATGCCTGAGGGTCGGAAATCTCAACGGTGTCGTCGCGGAGGCCACGAATTTTCTGCAGTGTGAAAAATGAACGCGCCCCGATGACATGCCTGGAGGATAATTCTGTTTCCGGCCGAGCGCGTCGCCGCCCCCTGCGCGCGGCAGCGCCCCCCCTGCCCCGAGGAACAACAGATGATCGGCGAGAGCAGTCCCGCGTACCACTACAACACTTCGGTCGCGATGGAGTTTTTCCGCTTCGCAGGCAGACCCAAGACCTTCGCCAAAGGCAAGAAGATCTTCTCCGAGAACCAGAGGGGCATTCCGTTTCTGCTCATGCCGAACCGCATGTACCTCCTTCTCGACGGCGAAGTCGGCATATTTTCCGGGGACAGACCCGTGGCCACGGTCCGGCCCGGCCAGATCTTCGGCGAGATGGCTTCGATCGACCAGGGGCCGCGCTCCGGGACAGCGGTGACGAAATCGGCTTGCCGCGTCATCGGGCTCGACAACCGGCAGCTTCAGTCCGCCCTCGGAAGATATCCGGAGTTCGCGCTCATGCTGATGAGCGTCATGATCGGCCGTCTGCGCGAATCCATCGGCCGGCTCGCCAGTCCCGCGTCGCCCGCGACCGGAACCCAGTGGAGGGAATCGGCGCCGCTGCGCAAGGACCTGATCCAAGATCTCGGGCGCGTGCTCGACTCCGACGCGCACCTCGCTTACGAAACCGGGGCCACCATCGTGAGGGAAGGCCAGATCGGGGTGCTCATGTACGTGGTCCTCAAGGGCAAAGTGGCGATCCGTGTCGGCGGGAACTTGGTGGAGAACGTGGGTCCGGGGGGGTTGTTCGGCGAGATGGCGCTGGTCGATCGCACGCCGCGGCTTGCAAGCGCAGTCGCGGAAAGCAACTGCAAACTGCTCGCGATCAACCGCAACGCGTTTCTCAACCTGGTGAAGCACAGCCGCCGCTTCGCAGCCTCGCTGCTCGCCGCCGTGAGCGCCCGCGCTCGGTACACGGCCTCGCGTTAACAGTTCGGGACATGCCCTTTTTTTTCAACGTGCCGTCGGACCGCAGGCTGAAGGTGATTTGCGACCTCACCGAGCCACTTGGCTCTGAGGTGCTCGTCCACTTCACCACCGCTGCGACCGGCATCGTCCCGAGCGCCGCGGCCGCGGATGTCGGAGAGGACGCCGACGTCCGTCTGGGCGACGAGGAGGACGAGGAGGTGACGACGCGGCTTGTCGCACGCGTCAGCCCGAAAACGCGCATCGCCGAAGGTAGCGAAATCGAGCTCGCCGTCGACACCAGCCGCCTCTACTTCTTCGACCCGGAAAGCCGGGAAGCGATCTAGCCCTTCACCGCGCCCGCGGTCAGGCCCGCGAGGATCCGCCGCTGCAGTACGAGCGTCGCGACGATCAGCGGCAGCGTCACGATCACGGTCGCAGCCATGATCTCGCCCCAGGGCTGCTGGAAACCGGACTTGCCCTGGAAGGTCGTGATCGCCAGCGTGACGGTGTACTTCTGCGGTGTCTGGATGAACGAGAGCGCGTAGAGGTATTCGTTCCAGGCCGCAATGAAGGCGAGCAGCCCAGTCGTCACGAGTCCGGGCGCGATCAGCGGCAGCAGAACCTTGTAGAAGACCTGTAACGGCGTCGCGCCGTCGACGTACGCCGCTTCCTCGAGATCGCCGGGCAGGCCGCGCATGAAGCTCGTCAGCACCCAGACCGTGAACGGCAGCGTGAAGATCATGTAGCTGAGAATCAGCGCTCCCAGGCTGTCGTAGAGGTGGAAACGCGTGATCATCGTGTAGAGCGCGCCGAGGATCGCGATCTGCGGGAAGATCGTCATCGAGAGCATCAGGTAGAGCACGGCCGCGCGGCCGCGGAAGCGGAAGCGCCCGATCGCGTAGCCCGCGAGCGCGCCGATCGCGAGCGAGATCACGGTCACCGAGGTGGCGACGATCGTCGAGTTGATGAGCGCGTGCTGGAAGTCCTTCGTCGAGAGCACCTCGCGGAAGTTCGTCAGTGTCGGGTGCGACGGGAAGTACTTGACCGGGGTGACGAAGAGGTCGCTGTCGGGCGTGAACGCCGAGCGGATCGCCCAGTAGAACGGGAAGAGCGCGTAGACGAAGATGATCGCGATCAGCAGCCAGAACGGCAGCTTGCGTAGGAAGCGGCCCCACGGGCTGCGCGCGAGCCTCCGGAGACGGCTGAGCTCGTAGGGCTGCGGCCTGGCGGCGCGCTCGGCGACGGTGCTCATTCCTCTTCCACCCGCATGACCGTCGTGTAGATGACGACGAACAGGCCGATGATGATGAAGATGCCGACGCTGATCGCCGAGCCGTAGCCGACGTCTCCGACGCCGACGATCGTGTTCTGGTCGTAGATCGCCATCGTCTGCGTCGAGGCGCGGTTGCCGAAGAAGACGTTGAAGACGTCGAAGACGCGCAGCGCGTCGAGCGTGCGGAAGATGAGCGCGACCAGGATCGCCGGCCGCAGAAGCGGCAGCGTGATCCGATAGAACTGCTGCAAGGGGCTGGCGCCGTCGACGCGGGCGGCCTCGTAGAGCTCGCCGGGTATCACCTGGAGGCCGGCGAGCAGAAGCAGAGCGACGAACGGCGTCGTCTTCCAGATGTCGACCGCGCACACGGAGCCGAGGGCCGTGTTCGGCTGCGAGATCCAGGCGACGGAGTGGTGCAGGAGGTGGAGGCGGCGGCCGCCGTCGTTGACGACGCCGAAGACGTCGTCGTACATCCACTTCCACATCTGCGCGGCGACGACGGTCGGGATTGCCCACGGCACGAGCATCACGCCGCGCATCACGCCGCGGCCCTTGAAGTTCGAGTTCACGACGAGCGCGATGATCATCCCGAGGACGAACTCGAAGGAGACCGTGATCAGCGTGAACTTCACCGTCACCCAGATCGAGTTCCGGAAGTCGGTGTCGTGGATCAGGTCCTTGTAGTTCCGCAGGCCGATCCACTTGGTGGGCTGGAGGCCGGACAGGAACTGCTGGTCGGTGAAGCTGTAGTAGATGGTCTTGCCGAGCGGGTAGAAGGCGACGAAGGCCACGACCGCGAGCGCCGGCAGGAGCAGGATCCACGCCAGCGTCGTCTGCTTGCGCTGGAGCCTCGAGCGGCGCCTCCGCTTCACCACCGCTCGGGTCGGGACCGGCGCGACGCTCATCGTGGGCGGGAGGGTAAAGGTTGGAGGGTGAGCGTGCTAGACGCTCACCCTCCGAGGCGGTGCTTCTCCCCTAGCCGACCAGCCGCTGGAGCCGGCGGGAGAGCGACGGCAGGACCGACTTCGCGTCCGAGCCGTTCTCGATCTGGTTGATCGCCTGGTAGATCAGCTGCGATCCCTGGTTGTACTTCGTCTTCAGGTACCGCGACGGCCGCGTCACGCGGATCACGTTCGCGATCTCCGGCTTGAGGTACGGGTTCGCCTTGACGACGGCCTTGTCGCGCGCGACGGCCGGGATCGTCGGGACGTTCGTGTTGTAGATCGCGTCGAACTTCTCGACGGCCGGGCTCGTCAGGTACTTCACGAGCGCGATCGCGGCACCGCGGTGCCTCGAGTAGGTCGAGACGCCGAGCTGCCAGCCGCCGACGGTGCCGACCGACTTGGCGCCGGCGCCGTGGGGCAGGACGGTGACGTTGAACTTCCCGTCGACCGGCGTGCCCTTGCTCGCGGAGTACGCGTACGGCCAGTTGCGCATGAACGCCGCGTTGCCGGCGTCGAATGCGTTCCGGGCGTCCTCCTCCTGGTACGAGGTCACGCCGCGCGGCGTGATCTTGCCGACCCAGCCGCGGATCGTGTTCAGGATGGAGACGGCCTTCCCGTTGTTGATCGTGACCTTGCCGTTGTCGATGATGTTGCCGCCGCCGGCGGAGGCGATCCACTCGAGCGCGTCACAGGTCAGGCCCTCGTAGGCGTTGCCCTGGTACACGAACCCGTAGAAGTTCGGGTTGTCCTTCCGCTCGCCGGCCTGGATCTTCGTCGCCATCGCGCCGAGCTGGGCCCACGTCTTCGGCGGGCCGCTGTAGCCGTACTTCTTCAGCAGGTCGGTGCGGTAGTAGAGGATCCCGAAGTCGCCGAACCACGGCATCGCGATCAGCTTCCCGTTCACCGTGTCGTTCTGGATGATCCCCGGCGCGTGCTTCTTCGCCAGCCCGCCGAGGTACGGCTTCAGGTTGACGAGGTAGGGCGCGAACGCGCCCGGCCACACGACGTCGAGCATCATCACGTCGATCGACGACGAGTGCGACGAGAAGTTCCGCGCGAGCTGCGAGTACGCAGCGTCGGACGCGGACGGATGCGGCACGAGCTTCACCTTGATGCCGGTGTCCTTCTGGAACCGCGCCACGAGCAGCAGGTCGCGCTTGTGGCTCGAGCCGACCGCGTTGTCGCCGACGAACGTGATCTTCTGGCCCTTGTACTTCTTCTTCAGCGCCGCGGCACCCGCCACCTTGGGCGGCTTCACGGCGGCCGCGACGGAACGCGTCGCGGGGCTCTTGCTCGCGCCGCCCGCTGTGGCGACGCTGAGCGAGACGACCAGGGCCAATACCCCGGCAAGTCCCGCCAATACGAGCACTCCTCGGTGCCTCACTTGTTCCCCTCCCTTTCGTACACCCCAACCGCTGCGATCAGGTGTCTGCCGCAGCGCAGTCCTCCCCGCCGGCAGTGCTTACCACTGCGGGGGTGTCCTGTCAAAGACTCAGACGGCGGGAGGGGGCCAAAGTTGGCCCCCTCCCGCGCCGGGCCTAGCTGTTGGAGGCCTTCGGGGTCGGCGGG
>Ga0209027_1000445_pt1 | contig 14508 bp, 12 predicted proteins | sample GraSoi013_1_20cm_3_FD_185821 | JGI IMG/M metagenome (GOLD analysis project Ga0209027, IMG submission 185821) | Grasslands soil microbial communities from the Angelo Coastal Reserve, California, USA - Sample 09_27_2013_1_20cm (SPAdes) (version 2) | ecosystem: Environmental > Terrestrial > Soil >...
GCGCTTTAAATTCCAAAGCTCAAGATTATTAATCTCACTGGTATGGAAGGCGGGCTTGCCCCCGCTCTTCCTTCCTTATTTTATTGTGCAATTCGGTATAATTTCGGCGAAAACGCTCCAACTCACTTCGCCTTCATGCGCAGTTCGGTCGAGCCGCGTGCTATCTCATCAGCATCAATTCTGTATCGTTTTATCTTAGCGTGCAGCGTTGTCACTTTCATCCCCAGAAGCCGCGCAGCCTGTCGCTGCCTGCCGCCCGTGCGTATCAGCGCCGAAAGTATTAGGTCGGATTCAAAGCGGCGCACTTCGTCGGAAAGGTTGACCTTGTTCTCCACCGTCTGCGCAGACTGTTGGCTTAACGCTTCGACCTCTCTGAATAGCGCCAAGGTCAATATTTTCAGGGCTTGAAGCCTCTGGCTCTGCGCTATCTCGTATATGGAAGCCCGCGCACGCCTCCCTCTAACCAGTCGCAAGGCAGTGCGCATCTCTGTGTCGCGCGCGTGGCCTTCGTTTCGCTCCGCTCCAGAATCGGAGCGTGCCTGACCTTCTAAATTTTTGTCTTGATGTTCGGCCATATCTAGCGCCTCAAAAACTTTTTCGCTCGCTGATTTTGCGCGCAGGCGAAAGTTTAGATGCGATGGATGCAGGCGCGTTGAGATTTTGTGACGGAAAGGCTCAGGCTTGTGATGAACTGGTACGCGCGCGAGCAGAGAGAGTTGCGCGAACGGAAAGCACTTGCTTATACCGGATTGCAGAATAAAATAAGGTTCAGCAAAAGCTGTCCACGAAGCCACACGCGCACGACACTAAACATAGCGCCTGACTTCGTGTCGTGCGCGTGTGATTTAGTGGATAATCTGTTGACCTTATTTTATTGTACAATTCGGTATTAGAATCTAGCACGGGCGTATGAAGAGCACTGAACGAATAATCTCCAGATCAGATTGCGTAGCCATAATAGGCTGCGGGCACGTGGGCGCGCAGAGCGCTTACTCTCTTATACAGCGCGGGGTCGCACGTGAAGTCGTAATGGTTGACCTGGACGAGCGGCGCGCAGAGGGCGAGGCTATGGACTTGCGCCACGCAGTTCCGCTCTCGCGCCCCGTGCGCGTGTGGGGCGGCAACTATGAGGAGGCCGCTCGCGCCGCAATCGTAGTCATCACGGCGGGCGTGGGCGGTCGTCCGGGCGAGTCGCGTCTTGATCTATTGGGTCGCAACGTGGTGGTTGTGCGCGCCATACTGAAGCGTTTGATTGAAGCCGGGTTCGACGGAATAGTTCTGATGACGACCAATCCTGTGGATGTGCTGGCGCAGGTCGCGCAGGAAGAGTCCGGGCTGCCAACGGCGCGCGTTATAGGTTCGGGCACGGTGCTGGACACTGCGCGGTTGCGTGCAATGCTAGGCGACGCGCTGGGAGTAGAAGCGCGTTCGATTCACGCGCACATCATAGGCGAGCACGGTGATTCGGAAATAGCTGTGTGGAGCGCCGCGCGTGTCGCAGGCGTTCCCATCAAAGATTTCTGCGGCGATTCGGATTGCCCGGACTTCGATGATCTGCTTCGTCGCGTTCGACGCGCCGCGCCGGACATAATAGAACGCAAGGGCTACACCTCGTTCGCAATAGCATCGTGCGTAGCGCGAATCTGTGAAGCCATCCTGCGCGACGAGCGTACGGTTCTTCCAGTCTCAACCATGATGCGCGGACAATACGGCATTGATGGAATCTATCTGAGTTCGCCGTGCGTTGTGGGACGCAATGGCGTAGAGCGAGTCATAGAGTTGCCGCTTGATGCAATGGAGCATGCTGGACTGCATGCGTCGGCTAAAGTGCTTCGTCAAACTCTCACAGGCTTACGAAGCGCGGCTTAACGCGTGCGCAGGATGTAGAATAGAATATGAGTTAGTGATAGACGAGAGTTTATGACGCCGTGCACGGCACGGACATTGAAAGGCTATTTTCAAAATTTTTTTGCGAGCTTTGCTCTTTTCTTTGCTTCTACAGCGTGAAACTGCAACTTACATGAATCTTAAGTGATAAGTGAATTGATGGTTCACGCTGTAGAAGCAAAGTTAAAAACTTAAGCTCGCTAAGAAGATTTTGAATCGCGCTCTAAAATTCAGATTCATTCTATTTGTGGAGATGAGTGATGCTCAAAGTTGAAGAGATGTCGAAGGGTGAGATACAGGCGCTCTTGCTGCGCGCTAACTTCGGCCATCTGGGATGCTCGCGCGACGGCCACACTTACGTCGTGCCAATGAATTACGCTTACGATGGTGAAGACGTCTATTTTCTGACTACCGAAGGGACGAAGACGGAATTCATCTCTGCAAACTCGGAAATCTGTTTTCAGGTAGAAGAGGTGACAGACCCTGCGCGCTGGCGTAGTGTGATGGTCTTAGGCCATGCCAGAAGAATCACGCAGCAGGAAGAGGTGGAGAGCGCCATGCAACTCATTACTGAGAGCAACCCCACGCTCACGCCCGCGCTCAACAGAACAGAGATAGGCGCGTGGCATCGCGCCAACAAGATAGTGCTCTACCGCGTTCACCCCAACGCCGTCTACGGTCGCAAGACGGCATAAAAAGTCTGGAGCCAAATGGATTTTAGATTTTGGATTTTAGATTTTGGATTGGAAGAAGCGTAAAGTCTTTCAAATCTAAAATCCAAAATCTAAAATCCAAAATCAATCTGACTCCAGACTTTTCACCTGTTTCCAGCTTTCACGACCCGCCCGCCTTTCATCACGAACAGGACGTGCTCAAGTGCGCCTATGTCGCGCAAGGGATCGCCTTCGACTGCTATGATGTCTGCAAACTTTCCGGCTTTGACCTCTCCAATTTCGCCTTCCATGCCTAACAGTTTCGCAGCGTCCACAGTTGCTGCCCGAAGAGCTTCCGCAGATGTTAATCCTGCCTTCACCAACCATTCAATCTCACGAAAATTATGACCGTGAACGCCAGCCACTGCGTCCGAGCCTGAAACAATCCACACACCTGCGCGTTTCGCGCGCATCAAATTTTCCATGTTGTGCGCTCGCATACGCTCAAAGAGCGTCCAGGCAGATGCAGGGAAATCGAATATGTTTCTGTGTTCAAGATAATGAGTCGGAAGATAGAGCGTGGGCACTAGCGCAGTGTGATGCTCTACCATCAAGCGTATTGCTTCCGAATCAAGGAATGAGCCGTGCTCAATCGAAGTGCAGCCGCCGCGCACAGCAGCTTTAATCGCCGCAGCCTCGTGCGCGTGAACCGCAACGCGCCTGTTCGAACGCGCAGCCTCTTCAATGACAGCGCGAATCTCGTCTGCGCTGAACACAGGCGAGCCATCATCGTACACGCCCTCAAACACTTTGATTACGTCCGCGCCCTCGCGTATTCGCGCGCGCGCGAACTCGCGCACGAAGGTGAGACGGACACTTTTGCTGGCGTTCGGCGGCAGAAAATTTGCGAGGAGCGGAAGGCCAGATGCCAGCACTCTTGGGCCAACCGTAGCGCCCAGGTTTATCTCGTCTCGAAGGCGCAAGTCAACCAACTCGATTGCGCCCATGTTTCTAATGGTCGTAAAGCCGGCATTCAAAGTCGCACGCGCGTTCTCTTCCGAGTAACGCAATGTGACTTCAGGTGAAGAATCGTTTGATGAACCAAAGTGTCCGGCTTCGTCAAAGTGGTAAGTGATGTGCGTGTGCGCGTCAATCAAACCGGGAAGCAATGTAGCATTGCCCAGATCAATCACGCGCGCACCCGATGGTATCGTTAAGTTCTGGCCGACCGCAGTTACCTTTTCGCCGTCAACTAAGACGACAGGGTTATTGATTATCTGGCCGCCGCTTAGGTCAACAAGGCTGCCCGCGCGAATCGCTATCAGTTTTGCAGTCGCGCCGGATTCGATGCGCTGCGCACGCGTGCAGGTCAGCACGCAGAAGATTAAAGCAAGCGTGAATAGAGCAAAGACAACGCGCACAGGTCTTCTCTTCATGAACTTTCCCCCTGCTCGATCAATTCTAAAAAGCTCGTCAATATTCTTTCTGTGATTCCCCATATCAGCCCCTGCTCGGTTCCGTATGCAGGCCATGTGCGCTCCGTTCCTTCAACTATCATGCGAAAGATTTCGGAGCGCCCGCGCTCTTTCAACCACGCGATGGGAACCCAGAATGCTTTAGAAACCTCTTCGTTCAATCTCAAAGGTTTTGTCTCGTCGCTCGAATTCAAAATGTGATATTCGCCGGGCGCGATTGCTACGAATGGCGTCACAAGAATCTTGGGCGCGAACGGACTTTCCGGCCTGATAGTATTAAGAGCGCCCAGCACTTCGCCGCCGCTAGAGAGATCAATACCTACCTCCTCGCTGGTTTCACGAACTGCGGTCTCTTGCAGGTCAGCGTCCCTTTCATCTTTGCGCCCGCCGGGCAGAGCCAGATGCCCTGACCAGTGATCGCGCTCAGCGAGCGCTCGCTGGATGACTAGCAACTCCGCAACCTCGAAGTGTTGGCGCAGGACTAATGCTACCGCAGCCTGACGCAGCGACTCATTGGACTGTGCTGGCAGCCTCTTATTCAAACTCGACCTGAGTCGCTGGCAGATGTATGAAAAACTGCTCATGAGATTAACGATAAAGAGAAGGCAAAAGTAAAAAGGTAAAAGGCAAAAGTTAGGCGGAAACCATTTCTAATTTCTAATTAAATGCCTTAGTCCTTATCCCTTTTGCCTTTTACCTTTTTACTTTTGCCTTTTTACTTTTACCTTTTGCCTTTCTTTCAATGTATAATCGCGCGCCGACTTAAGCTATATGAACAGGTAATAACTCAAGCGAGCAGGCTTCGTCCTTAAAGACCTTTGGCTTTAGGCAAAAGCTGAAGGCTTCAGGCGTCCAGCCCGTTTAGTCTTACCTGAAATCCCCCTCGTTAACGAGGAGAAAAAATGAGGAGAAATTTAATGACCCGAAAAATCCTTTCGCTAGCCCTGGGACTGGCCTTCGCCTTCGCCCTTCAAGGTTGTTCGTCTTCAAGCGACAACACAGGCAACACTGCGACAGGCAGCAATGCTACAAAGACCACTACGACCAACAGCGCCACGACAACGAGCAGCCCCACGACAGCCTCTACGCAGACCGCAAGCACTACGGGCGGCTCTATAGGCGTGCCGGAGTGCGACGAGTACATTACCAAGTACGAGGCTTGCATAAATCAGCATGTGCCGGAGGCTCAGCGCGCTCAGATGCGTGCGGCATTCGAGCAGGCACGCAATGGCTGGAAACAGGCGGCAGCGACCCCGCAGGGCAAAGCAGCATTGGCCCAGAGTTGCAAGCAGATGATGGACACTGCGAAGCAGAGCACTGCCGCATACGGTTGCCAGTGGTAACAGTTCACTTCCGAGCAGGTCAAGCCGTTCGTGTGACATGATATTGCGTCGCAGTTTTTTCGGCGACCGAAGTAAAGCGAGAGTGCGTTAGCACTCTCGTTAAGAGGTTAGTTAAGATTGTAGAAGCCCGCTAATGGTCTTAGACAATTCGATCTGGTAATAAGCGAAGAGAGCGAAACCGATCCACGCGCATCACACGAAACCACACGAAAACTTATTTCGTGCTGATTCGTGTGATTCAGTGGAGAATCTTTCTCTCCTTTTTATTACCTGATTGTATTGTCAAAGACCATTAGCGGGCTTGATTATCTTTTCTACAACTTAACGAGAGCGCCGTCGCCTTCGGCTTCACGCTCTCGCTTTACTTCGGTCGCCCCTTTCAGGGGCTATTAACTCCTGCTTCGTCCCTTCAGCAAAAAGAAGTAGAAGCCGAAAGACGCAAACGCCAGTTGGTATTGCTTGCGATTGGTTATCTTCGGAAACTCTGTCTCGCCCAGCATCTCAACGGGCACAGATCCTTCGTACTCGCGCAGGTCAAAATGTACGGGCTGGGCAGATTGCGAAAGGTTGAAGATGCAGAGCACGGTCTCGCCTTCATACTCTCTACTGAACGCGAAAATCTTTCGGTTCTCAGGTTTTATGAATTTCATAGAGCCTCTACCGAAGACCGTGTGCTGCTTTCTCAGATGAATCATGTGGCGCATCCAGTGAAGCAAGGACGAGCCGTAACGGCGCTGCGCTTCCACGTTCACAGACTGGTAGCCGAAGACTGGATTGCTGATGACAGGCATGTAGAGTTGCTCTGAGTCTGCGCGCGAGAACCCTGCGTTGCGATCCGCAGTCCACTGCATTGGCGTGCGTACTCCGTCGCGGTCGCCCAGGTATATGTTATCGCCCATTCCGATTTCGTCGCCGTAGTAAAGAAACGGACTGCCGGGCAAACTCAAGAGCAGCGCGTGCAGAAGCTCTATTCGTCGTCGGCTGTTATCAAGTAGCGGCGCAAGCCTGCGGCGTATCCCTAGGTTCAGACGCATGCGGCGATCCCTAGCGTACTCGTTATAAAGATAGTCGCGCTCTTCGTCCGTCACCATCTCCAGAGTCAACTCGTCGTGGTTTCTCAAAAACATTCCCCACTGGCAACTTTTGGGGATGTCCGGCGTGCGCTCTAAGATTTCAACAATCGGATGGCGATCTTCCTGTCTGAGCGCCATAAACAGTCTGGGCATGATGGGGAAGTGGTAACACATCTGAAATTCGTCGCCTGCGCCGAAGTAGGCCACAACATCTTCAGGCCACTGGTTCGCTTCCGCAAGAAGCAATCGTCCCGGATAATGCTCTTCAACAAACGCGCGCAGCTTCTTACAAAAATTATGAGTCTCAGGCAGATTCTCGCAGTTCGTTCCTTCGCGCTCGTAAAGATATGGAATGGCGTCAACTCGAAAACCGTCCAGCCCCATGCCTAGCCAGAACGCAACCACGTCCAGCATAGCCTGATGGATTTCCGGGTTGTCATAATTCAAATCGGGCTGGTGACGAAAAAATCTGTGCCAGTAAAAGCCACGCGCTTCCTCGTCCCAAGTCCAGTTCGAGTGCTCAGTGTCTGTGAAGATGATTCGCGCTTCCTGATATTTATCAGGCGTATCGCTCCAAACATACCAGTCTCTCTTCGCAGAATCGGGCGATTGGCGCGCCTCCTGAAACCAGGGGTGCTGATCCGAAGTGTGGTTAATGACCAGGTCTGCTATGACTCTTATCCCACGCGCGTGCGCCGCGTCGAGAAAGTTTTTGAAATCATCTAGCGTGCCGAATTCCGGCAGTATCGAATAGTAATCAGAGATGTCGTAGCCACCGTCGCGCAACGGCGATGTGTACATAGGAAGAAGCCAGATGCAATCAATGCCAAGCCACTGAAGATAATCCAGCTTCTCCGTCATCCCGCGAAAATCGCCTATGCCGTCCGCGTTAGAATCAAAGAAACTGCGCGCGTATGCTTCATAAAAGACTGCGTCCTTGAACCACAGCGGATCGTCACGGAGTTTGTAGGACTCTGCCATAGGGACTGCACCTCATAGATTTTTGAAGCGATTTTCAGTCGCAAGATAACGGTAAGGCGCAGGCGCACGCAAGGCGCGGGCGCGAGAAGAAGTATGTACAAACGTTTCCTGCCTGTGGTACGATGTTCCACGTTTGCAACAAAGGCGGAGAATGCGAAAAGCACTTTCGGCCCGTCTTCAGAATATTTTCAGAAAGAACGCGAGGACAATCAATATGTCTTTCAACAAAATCATAGTCGTAGGAAATCTCGGTCGTGACCCGGAGATGCGCTACACGCCGCAGGGCACGCCCGTCTGCACTTTCACGATGGCTAGCAACGAGAAGAGAAAAGATAAGACAGGATTGCAGCAGGACATCACGACATGGTTCCGCGTGACCGTCTGGGGCAAGCAGGCCGAGTCGGTCTCGCAGTATTTGACTAAGGGGCGCAGCGTTTACGTAGAAGGTCGTTTGCGCGTTGAAGAGTGGACGGACAAGGAAGGAAAGCAGCGCTACAATCTGGAGATTAACGCGACCGATGTTCACTTCATTGACAGCGGCGAGCGCGAAGGCATCCCCGTTCGCCAAACTGCGCAGGCCGCAAGCGCACAGACTGGCGCGCGCGTCCCGACCAACCGCGTCGTCGCGGAAGACAGAGGAATAGAAGAGGACGAGATTCCGTTCTAATTATTTTGACTTGGGTCGCTTAATTTATGGCGGGGCCAAATTTTTCTTTGCGGTCTTTGCTCTTTTCTTTGCGCCTTTGCGAGAAACTGCAATTCTCTCAATGCTCAAGGTTGCTGTGAATTGCATGTTCACGCTGTAGAAGCAAAGGGAAATGCTTAAGCTCGCTAAGGGGTTGAGTTAAAGCTTATGGCCGAAAAGACTGTTGAGATGGACGAGATGATGAGCAATGTTCTTGCTCCCGCTGACCGCTCGCAGTTCATGCCCGCTATGTCAATCGAGGCGGCGGTCGAGCGTTATAACACCATCACGGAATTCGTGAGCCGCGTGCTGCGCCGTGATATTGATTACGGAATTATTCCGGGCACGGACAAGCTCACGCTTCTCAAGCCGGGCGCGGAAAAGTTAACGACCTTCTTCGGTCTCTCGACTCGCTTTCGCATTATTGAACGCATTGAAGATTGGACGGGCGAAGCGTACGACAACGAGCCTTTCTTCTACTACCTCTATCGCTGCCAGCTTTTCAGGGGCGACCTTCTCATAGCCGAAGCGGACGGCTCTTGCAACTCGCGCGAAACTAAATATCGCTACCGCGAGGCGCAAAGAATTTGCCCTGAATGTAAACAAGCCGCAATCATCAAGGGGCGTGAAGAATTTGGAGGCGGGTGGATCTGCTTTCGTAAGAAGGGCGGCTGCGGCGCAAAGTTTTCTACAGGCGATTCTGTAATAGAGAGCCAGACGATCGGGCGCATCTTTAACCCTGACATAGCAGATCAAGTAAACACGATTCAGAAAATTAGTCAAAAACGGAGTTTGATTGCGGCCTGTCTGCTAGCCGTCAACGCTTCGGAGTTTTTCACGCAGGATGTTGAAGACATGCCCATGTACGCGAGCGCTATGGCGGCGCAAGCAGAGGCTTCGGCCTCCAGGGAATCAAGAATCACAGAGAACGGAAGCCAGGCGTCTGTGAAGTCTGAGCAGGGAAATTCTGTCGAAGAGAAAATCTCCGACAACACAATTCTGGAAGCCTGCCGCTCTCTGGGAAAAACCGAAGCGCAGCTTCTAGACTGGCTCAAGAAGAAGTACAAAATCGGAAGCATCAGCGATCTGACTTCTGTTCAGAAGCGCGAGGTGCTTTCGTTTCTCAGAAGCAAGGAGAAGAAGGAGCGACGCGGAGACGCGGTGACACGGTGACGCGGCGAAAGAAAAAAGCTTTTTGATTTTGTCTCCGCGTCTCCTCGGTCGCCCACTCCCCGCGTCTCTTCTTTCTCACCCTCAGAAATGAACGCGCAAAAACTTGTCTTACGTTTTCAAGCGGGCACGTTGCTGCTAGATGGCGCTGACCGCTCGTTTCAAGCGCCGTCAACTTTTTGTTGGGACGAGCGCGTTCTCAGATGGCGCGCTCCTGCGTGGGCTTATCGTCAAACAGTTAGGGAATTCATACGCCGAAAATTGGAGTTCGAGGATGCGGCGCGCGCTTATCAGGAGTTTGATTTCCCCACAAAACTGCTATTCGAGCCGCGTCCTTACCAGCAGCAGGCCATAGAGGAATGGAATCGCGCGGGTCGCCGGGGCGTCATAATACTGCCGACGGGCGCGGGCAAGAGTCTGGTTGCGCAGATTGCAATAGGCGAAACGAAACGAACCACGTTGATTGTTGTCCCCACCATTGATTTGATGAATCAATGGTACGACCTTCTGCTCTCCTGCTTTCAAGCCGAAGTGGGTTTGATAGGTGGCGGCTATTACGAACTCGGCGCAATGACTGTGACGACTTACGCCTCCGCTTTCAGATTCATGGAGAGGTTGGGCAATCAGTTCGGTCTGGTAATCTTCGACGAGTGCCATCATCTTCCCAGCTACATTCACCGCTACGCCTCAGAGATGTCAATCGCGCCGTTTCGTTTGGGGTTAACAGCGACGCCCGAACGCACGGACGGCGAAGAGAGCGCGCTTGAACACCTTATTGGCCCAACTGTTTTTCGGCGCGAGGCGCACGATCTCGCGGGCGAGTATCTGGCCGATTACAGCGTCGTGCGCGTTCAGGTTCAACTGAGCCGTGAAGAGCGGGAAATCTACGAGCGCGAAAGAGCCGTCTTCAAAAAATTCCTTCAAGACAAAGGCATTGGCCTGAGAAGCCTTGACGGATGGCAGCGTTTCATAGCCGCGAGCGCGCGAAGCCAGGAAGGAAGACGCGCTATGATGGCCTACCGCGAATCGAAACGCATAGCGCTGGGCACGGATGCAAAGCTTCGCGTGCTAGGCGAATTGCTAGCTCGACACCGCCGCGAGCGCACGCTCATCTTCACGGCAGATAACGATACGGTCTATCGAATCTCCGAAAAATTTTTCATCCCGGCCATCACGCACCAGACCGGAATCAAAGAGCGGCGCGAGTGGCTGGAAAGTTTCAACGCGGGCGACGTTCCGGCGCTAGCAACTTCCAAGGTTCTGAACGAAGGCGTCAACATCCCAGAAGCTGCGGTCGCAATAGTTCTCTCAGGCTCAGGCTCGTCGCGCGAGCACATTCAACGTCTTGGCAGAATCTTGCGCAAACAGCCTGACAAAGAAGCAGTGCTATATGAAGTCATCACGAGCGAGACTACGGAAGAGCAGATCAGCCGCCGTCGCAGCGAGGCGGAGCAGTTTCGAGGGGCACGCTACGAAACACCCTTGGAGGAATTCTGGCAGAACTCTTTTTAGTGACAAGAAACAGTTTTCAGTTTTTAGTTTTCAGTTTTCAGTTCGTAGCTTTCAGTTTTCAGAAAGAAGCGAACCGGCTTTTATCTGAAAACTGAAAACTAAAAACTGAAAACTGCTCTTATCGCTTATCACTTATGCTGACAGCAGACCTCGCACAGAGTTGGAGGCGCGGCGAGCGCACTGGGCCGCGCTACATTGACCGCGAAGACCCAGAGTATCTGGGGGACGCTTTGCAGCTCATACGAATCTTCGCGGAATATGAAGGGCGCGCTCGCCATGAATTAACAAGCGCGCTTGATGATTACGTTGGCGTCGGAACCGATTACAAAATCCTGCGTGGGATGATAAAGCTGCTGCTGGATCGCTGCGCTTTCCAGACAGCAAGCCCGGTTGACCCAATAGAAATCCGCCGCTCGCTTTTTCTTAAAACTAAAGAGCACCATCCGCACCAAACAGACGAAACGGTTCGCGCGGAGTTAATGCACACGGTCGCGCTCGAACTCGGCCACGCGCCCGAAATTTTGTCTCAAGCTATTTACGCAGACCTGCCCGAAAATCAGAAGCTAGTCGAGTTCAATCCCCTGACTGAACGCGAACTCCTAAACCTTTTCAATCTGGCGCAGGCTCAAGCGTTGCTCTATCACTGCGTAGAGATGCAACTGGATGTCGAGCCGCAAGCGGCTGAAAATTACCGCGAGTTGTTCAATGCTATCAAAGCTTATCGCCTGATTCACACCATCACGGGCAGTCCGTCGGAAGGCTACAAGATTCGTCTTGATGGGCCTGTCTCTATGTTTCATCGCTCGCAGAAATACGGCGTGCAGATGGCTGTGTTTCTTCCTGCGCTCTTGCTCTGCAAGGGCTGGCACATGCGTGCGGAGATTGCGCAGACAAAGCAGAATGCGCCTAGCGCTTACTTTGAGATGGACAGCCAGCAAAAGCGTTTGAGTTCGCATTACGTGGACGAAGAGCAGGATGAAAATCCTGTGATGAAAAAGTTTATAGAGAACTGGGCTAAGCTGGAGACCGCGTGGACGCTTGCGCGTTCGAGCGAAGTGATTGACCTTGGCGAGAGCACCTTCATTCCAGATTTCGTCTTGCGTAACGAAGACGGTCATAGAGTCTATCTTGAAATTCTTGGATTCTGGACGCCGCAGCATTTACAGAAACGTTTGAAAGAGTTCGAGCACGCGGGCGTAAAGAACTTTCTGCTGGCCGCCTGGGATGAACTGCGCGGAAGCCGCGATCCGCTGTCACGCGTGCCAGTTAACACCATCATCTTCAAGACGAAGCTTGAGCCTATAACGGTCGAGTTGGCTGCGAACGAAATAGTTTTTGGGAAACAAGAGTGATGTTGACGGCTATCAGACAGCAGGACAGCGCGAAGGTCTGCGCGTGGGAGGCGGAAAGAGAGGACAAGCCTTTCATCTGCCATTGCTGCCACGAGACGGTCACGCTCCGTAAAGGCGAGATAAAGGCTCCGCATTTTGCGCACCAACCGCCCGTCACGTGCGAGTACGGCACGGGCGAAGGGGAAGCGCACCGTCGCTGCAAGATTGCTATTTATGAAGAACTAATAAATCGCCAGAACGTAACCAAGTGCGAAATCGAAAGAGACCTTGGCACCGTCAGGCCGGACGTGAGCGCATACATAAATGGTGTGCCCGTCGCCATAGAAGTTCAATTGAGCAACCTGTCGTTAGGGAAGATCAAACAGAGGACGGCGGAGTATGCGCGCAAAGGCATATACGTGCTGTGGCTCCCCGTTTACTCGCGCGACTTGAAAAAGGAGTTGTACGCGCCCCGCCCTTGGGAGCTTTGGCTTCAAGAGGCTTATTTTGGGAGAGTCTATTACTGGCTCGAAGGCTTGAAAATTCAGCCAGTGCATTTCAGAGATTACTACATCAACGTCAACGGCCTCACACACGATTACTATAAGCTCTCGCGCCGGAAAGTGCCGATTGACGGACGCACGGTCATGCTCACAGAGGATTTTTCGCCCGTTAAAAGCGTGGCGCACGGTCGCAGCCTCACCTCAGTTCCACAGGCGAAACTGTTCGTAGATAAGCAACAAAAATGGTACAGCGCAGCGCGTTGCGACTGATAGAGCGATAACAATTGCATGTGTCAGTACCGCCTGCGGTAGCGGGCGGGTGAAGAAGTCAAAAGGCAAAAGGGATAAGGCAAAAAGCATTTCAATTAAAAGCAGTTTCATCCTTCCTTTTTTACTTTTGCCTTTGCGAAGCTACCGCAGGCGGTACTGACAGTCACGCTCGCCTCAAAAATTTTTCAAACGATAAAGGCAACTTCTCCAAGCGGTTGTCGTATCTTACTCCTGGTCTAGAAGAAAAAAGTTCTTGACAGTTGCGCACGTCTTACCTTATACATGCGAGTTCGCTTTCGACGAAAGCGACACGAAGGAAGATGAAAATGAGTTCGATGATGATGAACATGACTGGTAGAAAACATAGGCGAGCATCGGCCATACATTGGCCGTGTGCTGGCGCTCGTGTGTTCGTCACTGGTCTGAATTCATTATCCATTTATCAAGGGAGCGTCGAAAAGGGACGCGGTACGAACCTCGAAAGCTTTATGCTTTTGGATAGCCGGACAAAAATTTAGAAATGCGGGAGCTGGACCTGGTTCCCGCTCCCAAAATCTAGAAACTAAAAAGTTTCAGTTCAAGATTGAAGCGGAGCGGGCTTCAGAAGCTTCCCCAGTTGGAAGTTCCTGAAGCCCGCTTTTTGTTGTTTGATAACCGAATTACCTTTTTGTGAAGAGATGAAGGCAGGGAGCCTTCAGGGCGGAACGACCTACTGTGCTTTGCGAGAGTCCACAAGGTCACCGCCCTAAGTCGAAGTGTGCCTCGAAGTGTGTCTCGAAGTCACCTGATCTCTCTGCCTTCACTCATTTTTTAGCACAACGAAACTGATTTTGCATGCGTGGCTGAGATGGCAAAAGCGCTTGACTGTAAATCAAGTGCCCTCGAGCGGGCTTCGCAGGTTCGACTCCTGCTGCATGCATTCGGAAAGTTTCAGGGAGATAAGCTAACCAGCAAACTGCCGATCTCCAAAATCGGTCTTCTCGGTTCAAATCCGAGTCTCCCTGCCAAAAGTTTTCATCGCGGAAGGCTAGGCTAACTGGTAAGCCAACAGTCTCGAAAACTGTCGCGCGCTCCTCGGGCGTTTGTGGGTTCGAATCCCACGCCTTCCTTAAAGCAGTGCAGAATGCAGAGTGCAGAGTGATGAATTGAATCATTGGCTCATTGGTTCATTGAATCAATGAATAAACGAATAAATGAGTCAATCCATCAATTCTTATTCATCACTCATCACTCTGCACTCATCACTGCTCTTGGACTCGTAGCTCAGTGGAAGACAGAGCGCGACTTTGCGAAGGTCGAGGTCGCACGTTCGAATCGTGCCGAGTCCATTAAAAATTTTTACGGAGTGGCCGAGTTGGATAGGCACGAGTCTCTGAAACTCGCACACGCTGGTTCGACTCCAGCCTCCGTAATTTCCCAAAAGGCCGACGTAGCCCAAACTGAGGCAGAGGCACCAGTTTTAGAAACTGGCGAGTGTGGGTTCAACTCCCACCGTCGGCATTTACGAAAAACTCTCGCACGCGCTCGCGTAGTCCAATCGGCAGGAGACGACAGATTCAAAATCTGTACAGTGTGGGTTCAAACACTGCCGCGAGCACTAATCTTTCTGAACTCGCGCGCGTAGC
>Ga0209027_1000447_pt1 | contig 14458 bp, 7 predicted proteins | sample GraSoi013_1_20cm_3_FD_185821 | JGI IMG/M metagenome (GOLD analysis project Ga0209027, IMG submission 185821) | Grasslands soil microbial communities from the Angelo Coastal Reserve, California, USA - Sample 09_27_2013_1_20cm (SPAdes) (version 2) | ecosystem: Environmental > Terrestrial > Soil >...
CTGCGGTAGCGGGCGGGTGTGGCTGCGACTAACGACCCGCCCGCTACCGCAGGCGGTACTGACTTTTGCTGCACTTTCCTATCAACTGCGTAACTCCTAGCTTCATCTTTGAATCTTAAAAGCCGAGGCAGATTGAGCTGCGAGGTCGAATCGAATCTCTTGATTCACAACAGCCGCAGAGCTTCCCCGTGTGATAAGCGGAATAATGCGCTCGCCATTCGTTAGATTGAGCCGCAAGATTGGAATCTTTATCTGCTTTGGATTCGTCGCGCGGTTGATGGCGATGATGATTGTCTCTCGCGCATCGCGCCGCGCGTAAACATAGGAGTCATCATCAAACTCAAGGTCAATCAAACTTCCGCGTCGAATCGCCACATGCTCGCGGCGCAAGCGAATCCACTCGTGCGTCCAATCGTACATCTGACTTTCTGGCCGTGTGCGACCCGAAGCAAGAAATGCGTTGCGCGCATCATTGGGGAAGCCGCCGGGAAAATCCTGCCGGTTATCTGGATCGTCCGCGCCCTGCATGGCTATCTCGTCGCCGTAGTAAAGCTGCGGCGTGCCACGCACCGTCAGAGTAAAAGCCAGGTGAAGCCGCGCGCCCTCGAATGTTCCGCCTTCCAGCGAAATGAAGCGACGAAAATCGTGATTGCCTACGAGCGTGGTCAGTCTGGTCGCATCTGTATAGAGCGCGTCGTATTTCAACTCGTCGCGCAGCGCCTTCATGGGCTTCTTGTTCGTGAAAACATCTTCCGAGACGTGCCAGAGCGGAAAGTCGAAATCCGAATCAAGCTCAGTGTCAATGCCGTCCCAACCTTTTCGTCCGCCCATGAAGAAGGCAACATGCGCAGCTTCGGGGTCGTTAACTTCTCCAACCATCCACATACGCGAATACTGTTTGTGCAGCGCGTGATTCAAATCGCGTATGAAGAAGCGCGGCATGTACTGGATTGTGTCCTGGCGTATCCCGTCTATCCCGGTCACGCCAACCCACCACAGCGCGTTCTGAATTTCGTAGCGAGCAACTTCCCGTTCTTCCTGATTCATGTCTGGCATCTCGTCCGCGAACCAACCGTCAAGAGTCGGGCGGCGGTCAACTTCAGCAGCATGAGGCGAGAGCAGAAAGTCTCCGCGAAAAGGATTTTGAATGTGACGCCCGCGCGTGCCGTGAAACCAGTCCGGCAGAGGCGGATCATTAAGCCAGGGGTGATGGCTGCCCACGTGATTCGCAACCTGATCCTGAATCACTTTTAAACCCAACTCATGCGCGCGACCGACAAGCTCGCGCACAGTTTCCAGAGTGCCGAAGTGGTCTTCGACTCCGTAGTAATCTATCGCGCCGTAGCCATGATAAAAAGTGTTCGGACACCACGGATGGTCGCAAGTGTGCACGCCGTTCCAGTTGTCGTACCAAGGGGTGAGCCAGATTGCCGTCACTCCCAAATCTCTCAAGTACGCCAGGTGATTGATGACACCGCGAATGTCGCCGCCGTGATAGGCGCGCGCATTTCTTCTGTCGTTAGCTTCGCGCGGAGAATCAGCCGGAGCATCGTTCGACGTGTCGCCGTTGCTGAAACGGTCTGGCATTATCAAGTAGATGATGTCGTCCGTCGTGATGCCTTGAAAATTTGTTGAAGTGTCGAGCGTAGGATTTATCTTGAACGGAATTGTCGTGCGCCCCGAAGGAGTGATAACGAGTAGCGGGTAGACGCCGGGTTTCGCAACGGGGCTGATTCGTACGCTGACGAAGAGATACGTGCCCGCGCCGTTCACCCTGACTTCGCTTGCTTGAGTTTCGCGCTTTATGGAAGTGACGCGAGCGCCGCGAAGATTCGTGCCGCGAATAAGAAGACGAACCGGATTAATAGTGTGCGCAGCCCACCACGACGGCGGCTCGACTTTCGTTACCGCCGGTGCTTGCGCTCTGACATTGACACACGTCACTACGCAGACCAGCAGGCACATCAATGCCCCAATCGTTTTCCAGACGATCTTTGATAGATAGACTTTCACGCTCGGCAAAAAAAGCAGAGGTTAGAGGTTGGAGGTTTGAAAAGATTTCAAATCTCAAATTTGAGATTTCAAATTCAATTAACGGGCAGCGAACACTGACCTCTAGCCTCTAACCTCTGCTTTCTCATCTTCTGAACCGTCGAACGTAGGCGACCAATGCTGCGATCTCGCTCCGGCTCAATTTTCTCTTGAACGATGGCATACCGCCTTTGCCGTTAGAGACGATTGCAATTAGTTGCCTGTTGCTTCTGCCATGCTCCTGCCACCAGCGCGGGTCTGTGAAATCGGGCGAGCCGTAGACGTGCCCCAAAGGCGTATCGCCCTGACCATCTGCGCCGTGACACCGCGCGCAGTTTTGAACGAAAAGCTCTGCCGCATTCACCTTGCGCGGCGGAGGAGTCTTACTTGCTCCTGCGTTTGCGCCAAAAAGATAAGTGCCGAAAAGAACGAGTGCCGCCGCCAGCACGGCCAACTTCAAAAACCTTCCCATTTCTCGAATCAACGCTCCATCATTTCGATTTTGGATTTTAGATTTTGGATTAAAGAATTAGCGAGCGGATTGAATTTGATTGGCAACCTGCCTCTTCAATCTGCTTTTCAATCCAAAATCCAAAATCTAAAATCCTTATTGTCCTTCGCCGTGCGCGCTCGTGTTCAGATCGTGCACGTGGAAGAATACGCTTTCGTTGCTCATCTCCGGGTGACGACGAAGAAACTCATTCGCCAGCGGCAACTCCGACGGGTCTTCCTTCTGATCCGCGAAGATGCGCGCTTCGCGCCGCGCCTCGTCGTTCATACCAAGTTTTTTGTAGATGAGCATAAGGTTGTAGTGTGCGCCTGTGTCCTCCGGGTCAATTGCCAAGATAGCTTCGTAAGCATTGCGCGCCTCCGTGTAATCGCGCCTTATCTTGCAAAGCTCTCCCAATTGCTGAAGCGATACGCGGTCGCGCGGGAAAGCCCCTAAAATTTTTCTGATGTTCGCTTCGGCTTCGTCCAACTGGCCGCGCTTTATCATCACGCGCGCCTGCTGGAATAGCGCACGCGGGTTTGCGGGGTTCGCCTGCACGACTGCATCAAGAATCTGCTCGGCATCGTCGTAATGATCAAGTTCGATTAACGCCATAGCGCGATTGACCAGAGCCATCGGACGATAATGTTCGTCCAACTCAGCCGCGTGGCCGAAAGCTTCAGCCGCGAGCGGATACTGCTTATTATCGAAGAGCGCTATGCCGTAGTTATTCCAGCGCCGCCAGTCTGGAAAGACGCCCCTCGTATTAGGTGGCGCTGCTGCTTGCGGAAGGTTCTCGCCAACGGAAAGCGCGTACTCGGTCGAAGCCATGTTAACAATCGGATACTCAATCGAATGACCCAGAGCGTAATCGCTGAAGACGCGCGTGAACCGTCGGTAGCGCAGGCGCGTAGTCATGTGCAGAGCGCCCGATTGCATGTTAGCGGGAATCTTGAATCGGTAGCGCGCAACGTCTGAGCGACCTGACTGAATCTGGTTGTTCTGCGCAAAGAGGCGCGAGCGCCAGATGTGATGTAGGTTGTTGAATGAACCGTCGGCGCGAACGAGATAAGTTTTGTAGTTATGCGCGGACTCGTCCAGATAGCCGTTGGGCTTGATGAAGCCTGAATTGTACAGCACGCGCCCCGCGTCGTCCGTCACAGTGAACTCGACGAACGCTTCATAAAAATCTCGCAGCTCAGGCGGGAACGAATGCCCTATGTTCTTGTTGGTGATTACAACGTCTGCGGTAATCTCGTCACTGGCTTTTATCTGAAAGCTGCTGCGGTTTAGGGGCGCTATGAAATCTTCGTCGCCAGCATTGCCAGACTTTCGACGGATTGCAAAGATGTCAACGCCTAGCGCGTCCGCTTCCAAAAACTTTGTGACGGCTTCCAGTTGCTGCGGCCACTTGTAGAAATAAGGTATAGCAGTATTGGCCGCAGCCCATCTGTGCGTCTTCAATGTCCCGTTCTTCGCCGCCACATCGAATAGCGGCGCAGGCTCCGCTTTCATGTGGCACGTCTGGCACGTCTCCAGATTTCTTTCGTAATAGGGATGCGGCGACTGTTTCGAGAACGAAGACATCTGCCACTCGTCACTGACAGCGAACGCGCGCAGAAACTTGTAATCGTTCAATTCGCGCGGCACCTGCGACTTGTGGCATGCGCCGCAGAATTCCGAAGTGTGCAGCAGTGGGCGCATCATAGCGCGGCGATGCGAAGGCACGTCGTTCAGAATCTCTTGATCCGTCACGTTCAGAAGCCGCGTGCCGTCTTCACGCACGAGCAGCGCGGGTTGTCCCATAACGTAGCCGCCTATGCCGCGCCCGTTCACAGATTGAATCGAGTGGCAGGCGATGCACGACACGCCGTCTTCATCAAATGGTCGCTTGATGTGAGTGCTCTTTGTGAGCGCGCCCGAAAAGAGCGCCGCAGGGTTGTGGCATGATTCGCAGTGGCGCGTGAACTCTATGCCACGTTGCGAAATCAGGTCGCGCACGTTCTTTTGATAAAAAGGTTCGCGGAATGCGTTGCCGTGCGCAGATTGACGCCATTGCGCGTGAGCGTCCGTGTGACATTGCGCGCAGCGCGAAGACGAAATGAATTGATCGCCGGGAATGAAACCGCCCGTCGCGGTCGTCGCGTTCGATGGCGCGAAAGGATTCTGGCCGAAACGAAAGTCGTAGTTTCTCGAAATCTCTTCGTTATATTTTTTGACGGCGTCTTCCGTCGAACTATTATTCGAGTTCTTATTAGAGCTGCTGTCAACAGTAGCCCTCGCGCCTCGCACGAAGCAGACTAGGGCGATAATGAAGACTAGAAGAGTCAGCAGCTTGATAGCATCTTGCTTGCTAGGTCGTGCTTGCTCTTCGTTCTTAGATTCGGAGGAATCTTTCCGCATAACGCTTTTCACTTTCAGAATTAAGGCAAAAGTAAAAAGGTAAAAGTGAGGCGAAAACCATCTTTAATTAAATTGCCTTCGTCCTTATCCCTTTTGACTTTTAACTTTTACCTTTTTACTTCTTCACCCACCCGCTACCGCAGGTGGTACTGACCTTCTTTACTATTGAGGCGATAGCCCAAGCATCTGCTGTGTGCGCAGATGCTCTTCAAGAATGCGCTCCTGCTTGACCTGTCGTTCCAATTCTTCCAAACGCTTGAACTCTGCAAGCTCAACTTGCGCTCGTTCGGTCTGGTGCAGGCGCGAGTATGCCAGAAAGAGTTGGTAGTGCGCCTGCGTGTGCGTAGGGTTTCGCTCGATTACGCGCTGAAGTCGCCGGGCAGCTTCCTCGTAATCGCGCTTCTTCAAAGCTAGCCGCGCATAATCGTAAAGAACCGGAACGTTTTCGGGCTGTAATTCTAACGCGCGACGAAGCGGCGCTTCCGCCTCCTCGAACCTGCCCTGCTCTATACGCACGTAGCCCAGGCTTGCGAGCGCGTCAACGTGCTCTGGATGTTTAGCCAGAAATTTTTCCAGAAACTCTCTAGCGCGGTCGAAGTTGCCTGCTGCGCGCTGCGCATAGCCCTGCATGTATTCGATGTTCTCAATGTTCGGGTCAATCGAGGCAGCGAGGTCAAAGTCGGCAGCCGAAGCCGCCCACTCGCCTTTGCGATAATTGGCGTTTGCGCGAGCGAGCACGTAGATGGTCTGGCGCGCGTCAAGCTGCATGGCCGCAGTGTATTCAGAGATCGCTCCGTCCCAGTAGCCTACGTTGAAATACTCGCGCCCCAGCAAGTAATGAAGATTAGGGTTGCGCTGGTCGCGTTCGATTCCGTGCTTGAATTCTATGATGGCGTTGGCGTGGTCGCCGCGTTGGCTCGCTATCAGGCCAAGGCGTACGTGTGTCTCGGCTGGCGCGGGGTTGATGTCTGCGGCTTCTGAAAGATAGTGCGCGGCTTCGTCGTTGCGATCCAGGTTGTAGAGCGTGACGCCCAGATTGTAGAGCACCTCGAAGGTGTGCGGCATCATCTCGTTCACGCGTGTGAAGATTTTCGAGGCGCGTTCGTATTGCTCGTTCTGAGCGAGCGCTGTGGCTAACGTAAATAGAGCGCGTGCGTCTCGCGCGTAGTTGCGCTCGATCATGTCTGCGGCGGCGTTTGCTTCCACCGCGCGGTTTGCTCTGTAAGCGACGTTCAGAAACGCCAGTGCGAGTTGCGGGTCGTCGGGCGCTGCGGCGCGAGCGCGAGCGAAATGCTCTGCTGCTTTGGCGAAATCGCCAGCGTCGCCGTAGAGAGCGCCGAGATTGTAATGGGCTTGCAGGTGATTCGGCTCAATACGAAGAACACGCTCGAACTCTTCAATCGCCTGCGCGGTCTTCCCCTGCTCGGCTAGCATTCGCCCGATGTTGTTGTGCGCGCTGACAAAGTTTGGATCAAGACGTATGGCCGTTGTGAATTCCTGGAAAGCTTGATCCGCATGCCCAGCTTTTTCGAGTATGACGCCGAGTATGTTGTGCGGGACTGCCGAGCGCGGAGACTCAGCGATTGCAGCACGCGCGCTACGCTCTGCTCCGGCCAAGTCATCGCGTTGAAGCGCAGCAACCGCAGCATCAAGAGATGCCCGCGCGCCAGCCGTCAAATCGTTTGCAGCCGGGTGCGCAGCGCCGCTCTGAGGCGTTGCGGTCGTTCGTCTTCGCTGCGCAGGCCGCTGCGCGAAAGTTGATGAATCAACGAACACGCTTGAACAAACGGTGAGCACAAGAACACTGCACAAATGAGAGACGAATAGAAGAGTCTCCGCTTCCTTAAAGTAGAATCGAATTTGCGCCATGCTCGGTCTCATAATTTCAGTTCCACTAATTCTACTGTCTAGGCGCTGTCCTTGTGCGAAACTCGCGGTTGATGCGCTCGACTTCTGCAAACTCGCGCGCGGCCTCTTCCGTCCTGCCCGCACGCTTTAGCGCAAGACCTAACTGATAGTGCGCGTCGGCGCGGTCGGGGATAAGCGTAACGGCCACTTTGAGCGGTTCGATAGCATCCGAAAATCTTTCGGCGAGTATGAGCGCGCGCCCAAGTGCCCAGTGTGCCTCGAAGCTATGAGCGTTGAGCGAGATGGCGCGCTTTAGGGCAGAGATAGCATCGTCAATCTTGCCCTGCTTCACAAGAAGCGCGCCCAGACCGACCTGCCCCATAGCGGAATTGGGATCAATTCGTGTGAGTTCCTGATATTCCGTGAGCGCCGCTTCGGAATCACCGGCGGATTCGAGCGCCGTGCCCAGAAAGAAGCGCGCTTCTGCGTTGCGTTGGTCAAGCGAGACTGCCGCGCGCAGACTCTTAACGGCATTCGCGTAATCCTGCATTGCATACTGTACACGGCCAAGATAGAAGCGCGCGTCGAAGCTACTGGCATCGAGCGCGACCGCTTGAGTCAAAGCATCGCTGGCTTCTGCGTCGTGACCGCCGCGCGCCGCAAGTATGATTCCAAGAAGCGCATGAGCGGCAGCAGCGCCAGCGTCAAGTCTGAGCGCACGACGCGCCTCTCGCTCGGCATCCGCGCTTCGGCCAGTGTTGAAGAGCGAGAGCGCGTTAAAATATGCTATCTCGACGGAATCTGATTGCTCGCGCGCAAGGTCTGCGAAAACATCTTCGGCCTCGCCCCACTTCTTCAACTTAATCAGAGCAAGCCCCAAATCCTGCTTCGCACCATAGAGCGTAGGGTCTTGACGCAGCGCCTGACGAAAACCCGTTATCGCCGCGTTTAAATCTCCGCGATCCGAAGCGAGCAGCGCGTCAACGTAAACGACTCGCGGGTCTGTAGGGCGAGAGTCCTGCAAAAGATTTAGTTGCGCTATGGCCTGAGCAGTGTCACCTAGCGTGCGATAGACCGCTAGAAGGTCAAAACGAATCTCCGTTTGTCGCGGGTCAATCTCCAGCGCGCGTCTGAGATGCGTTGCGGCCTCTCTAAGATTCTGCTCGCCGCCGCTGAACATCAGAAAGCGCCCCAACTGATATTGCGCAGTGAAATTCTTCTCGTCTAGCTTAACTGCCTCGCGCTCTTGTGTAACAGCCTCTGCGCGTCGCCCCAGTTTCCACAGAACGTAACCGTAGTTGGCCTTAACCGTAGCATTGTTAGGCTCAACCGCAAGCGCGCGCCGCAAATCTTCCAGAGCTTCGGGGTATCGTTGAAGCCCCATGCGCGCGTAGGCGCGTGTGCGAAGAGCCTCCGTATCATTCGGATTTGCGGCGAGCTTTTTCGTAGCCTCTGTTTCTGCGCGCTCGTCACGCATTCTGGGCGAACTGAAACGCTCTACGTGCGAGCGTTCGGCCACAGGAGTGGGGTTGGGCGCGGGCGCTGCCTGTCCCAACAGAACTCGCGCCGACGAGAGCAGATAAAAGAGGGCAAGAACGGGAAAGCGATACTTCATGATAAGAGCAGTTTTCAGTTTTTAGTTTTCAGTTTTCAGTTTTCAGAAAATGGTCTTCAGTTTCTTTCTGAAAACTGAAAACCAAAAACTGAAAACTGCCTTTCTTGGTGCGTGGGCGTCCGAGGGGAGACCGTGCGACGCGTTTGGGCGCGAGCATTCTAACAAAAAACGACCGCGCGTGCTGCCCGTCGGAGACGCCCGGTCGTTTTCGAGAAAGAGAACTCGCCTGGGTGACAATCAACCGCACAGTCGCCCGTAGGCCGTAAATGCCAAGCCGCTTTGTCTCTCATTATCAAGAGAGACAAAGCGGGCTGCAACCTTACCGCTTAGAAGAGCAACTTCACGCGGTATTGAATCACACGGGCCGGGAGCGCCGCGTCGAAGCGACCGAACGAACCCGCATCGTCAATGTTGTTGTTGGGCACAGTGAAGGTCGTCTGGTTGAACAGGTTGAAGAACTCCATGCCGATCTGTAACCTCAGATTCTCACGGATAGCCGTGTTCTTGAAGACGGACATGTCTGTGCGAACGAAGCCCGGCCCCGTGAAAGTATTTCGCGCTAGAGTGCCAAAGCGTATCTGCTGACCCGCAGCGTTTACGACACACTCAGGCCCCGGACACGCACCAGCCGGGTCTCTGAATGCCGCCACGTTCATAAAGCGACCTGCCGGGACATTCGAGAACGGGTCTCCGATTTGTGTAGCGCGACGACCTGCGTTATTGCCGCTCACAACAGTAAACGGAAAGCCGGAGCGCCCGTTGACTATAAAGTTCAACTGCCAGCCGCTAGCTATCCTGTTCATTGCTCCGTGCGCGTCGCTCAAGTAGCGCTGCCCCCTTCCGAACGGCAAGTCTATTATCACGTCCGCAGACAGAAGATGCCTGACATCCAGCGCCGAACGCCCCTCTTCGCAGGTGTCTGGGCAGAGCGGATTCTGCGGGCCGCCTTGCGTGCCGCGCCCTTCGCCTATGCCTTGGAAGACGCCCGTAGAAGTATCTGTGTTCTTTGAGAATGTGTAAGAGACTTGCCCCTGCACGTTATGAGAAAGCCGCTTCTGCAACTGCATCTGAAGGCCGTTGTAATCGGCCCGAGCCGCGTTGGTATATAAGCGGGCTGCAAGAGGAATGCCCAACGGGTTGCGCGCTTCTGCTGTGCCCGACCCACCTATGTCACGTGTCACCAAGAGGTTACGCGTGCGATTGCCGACGTAGCCTATGTCGAAAGCCCAATCGTGCATGAATTGAACTTGGTACGTGATGTTGAACTCATGGACGTAGGCGGTGCGTTGCTGTGGGTCTTGACGAAAGACAGTAAGCGGACAATTTTGAGTGGGGTCCGTACAGAAGAATCCGGGCAAACTCAGCGCGGTCGGACTGACGACCGGAACGTTCGGCGCGCCCGTTTGCAAGTTGAATACGCTACGCGGTGTCGAAGCGTCGAACGCATTGTTGTAGGTGACACTGTTCGTGAACGGCGGATTGTTTACGAGCGGCGGTCGGTCGGTCGCGTCCAGCGTGTAGAGCAGGCCGTAGCCGCCTCGAATCACCATGTTGCGGTCTGCGCCGAACGAATAAGCGAACCCTGCGCGTGGGCCGAAGTTGTTTCTATCAGCCTGTATGAGCGTGTCGCTTGAGCTACTAGCAACTATAACTGTGCGCGTCGCCGGGTCGTAGTTGCCCAAACGACCGTTCGCTTCATGCTGCGGCGGGAAATAATCCCAGCGCAAGCCCAGATTGAGCGTCAGGTTAGGATTGACTTTAAGATCATCCTGCACGAACAAGCCCAATTCCTGAGAGCGAAGGTTGAACGCGCCGCCCGGTACGCTGCCTCGGAAAAACTGTAACGACGCAACGTTGCGATCCAAAATGTTCGCCATTGCGTTGCCCGTGCCGCCAAACGCTATGCCGTTTGCATCAACGAAGCAAGCTGCGGGTGTGCCCGATCCAGCAGGGCACGCTGGATTCGGCCCCGTCGAAGGGCCATTGTCCGCGTAAGCGTAGTTGCCCTTCAATCCGCCCGTGCGCCCGCCGTCAATCGTATGCAGGTAGCGCAGTCTGTCTTCGCCTCCGAACTTGAAAGTGTTCCTGCCCCTGATGATCGTCATTGTGTCGGCGAAGTATGGATTCCTGCTGTTGACTATAAACGGGCCACCGTCGCCCGCGAACTCTACGAAGCCGTTGCCGAAGCCACCGACGAGCATAGAGCCTGATCGCTCGAAGCTTCCATCATTGACGTTCGCAACGCCTACGTCCGAAGCGAATGTGGCGCTGATGCCGCACGCGCCGCCGACCGCGCAGTTAATGATGCCTATGTCGAGCTTGGTGAACCCGAAGCGCGCTTCGTTCAGCATTGTCGGGCTGAAAGTGTGTGTTTCAGTGACGGCTATCTGGCGCGAGTTGCCGATTTCGTTTCCTGCGCCGAACCCTGCCGGAACTTCTGGGAAGAACGAGCCGCGAACGTTGCTCTGATTCTGGTAGCTGAAGCGACCGGAAAGCGTATCTGCATTGCTTAAGTGATGGTCAATCTTGATGTCGTAGTTGTTGATGACCTCACGAACTTCGCGCGTGGCGAAATAGTTGTTGTCGTTCTGGCCCGGATTGGTGCGCGGGAAATTCGGCAGCGGGAAGAGGTTGTAGAACTTCTGCGAGACGGGGCTAATCTGTGCCTGCGGGATGATGTTGCCGGGAAACGCCACGCCCGTAAGCGGATTGATTAGAGGTGCGGTGAACTCCGAAAAGTTTCCGGCTCTCATCAAAGCTGAAGGAACCGTTGAGCGTATCGCTGCCGGTAGGTTGTTGCGACCGCCTAAGTAATCGAAGAAGAAGAACAGCTTGTTCTTAATAATAGGCCCGCCGACTGCGCCGCCGAACTCGTGAATCTGCTGCACGGCCTTCTTAGGAACTTGCGCGCCGGGTGTCAGCCGCGCATTGTTAATGTCGCGCGCCAAAATTGGGTGTGTAGCATTCAGCGCGGAGTTCTGTCCATAGTAATAGAGCGAGCCGTGAAAGTCGTTCGAGCCGGAACGGAAAGAGGTATTGACGACCGCGCCAGCCGCACGACCGACTTCAGCCGGTGGCACGCTCGTCGTAACACGAAACTCAGCTATCGCATCCGGGTTGACATACACGCCGATTTGCCCGAACTGCGGTTCGTTATTATCCACGCCGTCAACCGAGAAGTTATTGTTGGTCGGGCGCTGGCCGTTGGCCGAGATTACCGAACCGCCGCTACGCGCGAAGCGTGCTGATTCGGTCGAACCGGCAGGATTACCCCCGCCCGGCCCTTGACCGCCCGCGTTCGGGTCGCCATTGTTATTTGAGCGCGCGTCCGAAAGAGTGCCTATTGTCACGCGCGAGACGCCGGGCGTGAGCGTGGCTAGCTGCGTGAAGTTGCGGCCAGAGAGCGGAAGCTCCGTGACCTCGCGCCCCGTTACGACGCTGCCGCGCTCGCTCTCTTCGGTCTGAACGAGCGGCGCGCCAGCTATGACCGTCACTTGGTTGCCAGTAATCTCGCCCGGCTCAAGCTTAACGTCTAGCGAAGTCTTTGTCCCGGTTTGCACCACTACGCTCTGCTGCAAGCTGGGCTTGAAACCGGCTGACGTAATCTTGACATTGTAATTGCCGGGTTCGAGTAGCGGCACCTCATATTCACCCTGACCGCCGCTCGTCGCAGTGCGTTCCGCGTTGGTCTCAGTGTTCGTGACCGTGACGGTCGCGCCAACCACAGCCGCGCCGTTGATGTCTTGAACGTTGCCGCTGATAGAGCCTTTATTGGTTTGCGCGAATGCCGAAAGCGCTAGAACCGATAGCAGACACACCAAGCAGCAGACCCGTGTGAACAGGTGCGCGAATCTCCTGAATGTAGTCATAACTGGCCTCTTAGGGTGAATCGTAACTGTTGGATTGCGCGCCCGCCCTACAGGGAATAGAGCGAGAGCAACTACTTCACACTAAAACCGAAATTCGGCCAAAGGTTAAGACAGCTAGCCTTGGCGCTAGATTTTTACGGAAAGAATTTTTAATTGAACTTTCGCAAGAGCCTGATGCGAAAGTTTGTTGCCTGACCGAACGAAGTATATGCAAATTTTGGATAGTGTCAACAGATTTTCCGCATTCCAAGAAGAAAAATGAGCATTTCAGTGCTGAGCATCACCAAAATTCATAAAGCCAAGCATCTTAGCGAGCTTATCTCTTTAGGAGTTACGCAGTTGACAGAAAAGCGCAAGCCAAGTCAGTACCGCCTGCGGTAGCGGGCGGGTCTCTGCCGCACCAATCACCCGCCCGCTACCGCAGGCGGTACTGACCTGTTCGTTCAACTGCGTAACTCCTACTCTTATCTTTGCGCCTTTGCGTGAAACAGCAATTCTCTTGATGCTCAAGAATTATGTGAACTGTAGGTTCACGCAAAGGCGCAAAGGGAAATGCTTAAGAAGCGCTAAGGAGTTTATATCTATTCGCGGCTTTGGATTGATTTATGCGGCGTTCGCCGAAGAGAATTTGGTAGCGAGGACTAGGCTGAGCGCGCCCATCATCGTAGGGCGCTCGCCCAGCGTAGAGGCGGTAATATGTGCGGAAGGAAGGCCGCGTCGTATGCTTCGCGCGATTGTTTCGTTCAGCGCGTCCGAGACCAGATGCCACGCGCGCGTGATTGCGCCGCCTACGACAACTGCTTGCGGGCTGAGACCGACAACGAGGTTGGAGATTCCTATGCCAAGATAGTGCGCTGTCTCTACGAGCGCCCTCTGTGCTGCCTCTTCACCAGCAAGCGCTCGCTCGACGACAAGAGACAAACTAATTTTGTCATCAGAGACGGCAGAGTATTTCCTGTATCGCGCCGACGCAGCCCGTCCAGAAGAGAATGCTTCCCAGCAATCAAGGTTTCCGCACGAACATGCTATTGGGCCGTCCTGGCCTATGACCATGTGGCCGAACTCGCCCGCAGCGCCGTACTCGCCCCTGTACACCTGCCCGTCAAAGACTATGCCTGTGCCTATGCCTTCGCCTACGAAGACCATTATGAAGTCGCGCACCTCGCTCACCTCTGGCCGCCCGAACCAAAGCTCTGCGAGCGCAGCCGCGTTCGCATCGTTATCAATCATCACGGGCAGCCCCGTTGCAGCGGAAATCTCGTCCGCCACGCCTACGTCCTGCCACTTGAACCAGGGAATATAGACCGCGCGCCCTTTGCACGGATCAACCAGACCTGGAAGACTCACGCCCACGCCTTCAACAGAGCCTTTGCCTTTGCGATTTATCTCTCGCACCTGTTCGAGCACGCGCGAGATAGTGCGCTCGTAAGACGGGTCTGTTGCAAACTCTGTTCGTTCGAGCACGCGACCCGCCAGATTGCAGGCAGCGACGTTGGTTAACGTAGGCGTGATGTCAACGCCTATGGCGAAGATGCCTGTGGTGCGCAGGCGCAAGAGCGTGGGGCGACGACCTCCGGTTGATTCGCCCTCGCCTATCTCCTGTATCAACCCGTCGGCCTTCAACTCCTCAACGATGGTCGAGACGGTAGAGCGTTGTAGCGCCGTCTCTCTTGAAATCTCTGCGCGCGATATTGGCTCGCGCTCGCGCACGTAGTTCAAGACGATCTGCCGGTTGATGTCGCGTATGGTGCTAAGGCGCGCCGCCTGAGCCTTCTTCAGATCAATTCGTCGCAACGTTTGTGCTCCGAAAGAGTCAACTACTCAATGCGAGGACGAAAACTGTAGAAACTATCTTATAACGAAAAAGAGGTCTGACGAAAAAGTTTATGCCTACTACATAAAGATTAATGCGAGACTTATGCTTGCATTCCAATAGATAAAGAGCGCGCATAAATTGAGCCGCGCTAGCGGCGGCTTGATTTTAGCCCGGCTTTTCAAAGCCGGGTGAGCCAGCGTCAGTCATCACGTCGCGCGAGCGACGGTTGAACAAGCTGTTCAATAGTTCATACGTCGCTCGCGCGACGCTCTTTTCTGCTCAACGCTTTTCCCGGCTTTAAAAAGCCGGGCTAAATTCAGCAGCGCCGCTAGCGCGGCTTATCATCTGTTCGATGCGCCTTTGCCCTGTGTAATGGTAAGAACTCT
>Ga0209027_1000448_pt1 | contig 14458 bp, 14 predicted proteins | sample GraSoi013_1_20cm_3_FD_185821 | JGI IMG/M metagenome (GOLD analysis project Ga0209027, IMG submission 185821) | Grasslands soil microbial communities from the Angelo Coastal Reserve, California, USA - Sample 09_27_2013_1_20cm (SPAdes) (version 2) | ecosystem: Environmental > Terrestrial > Soil >...
CCGCCGCTCTGGTACGGCGTGTTCAACGCGGAGAGCACCGAATGGGCGGCGGGCGCAGGCGTCAACGTCGTCACCAACCTGCCTGCCGCGGCGGTGCGCGCGATCACCGACCGCTACCGCGGGCACTGGGCGAAGCTCGGCAAGAGCCCAGAGCACATTCCCTTCATGGGGATGAACCGCCACATGGTGGTCGCCGAGACCGACCGCGAGGCGATGGAGATCGGGCGGCGCGCTTATCGGCGCTGGTTCGCGAATTTCACGAACCTCTGGCGCAGGCGCAAGGTGCCGCTGCCGACCAACATCGCCTACTCCGAGGACTTCGACGGGATCGTGAAGAGCGGGCAGGCGATCGCCGGATCGCCGCGGACGGTGCGCGACGCGATCGCCCGCCAGGCGGCGGAGAGCGGCGTCAACTACGTCCTCGCGCGCCTCGCCTTCGGCGACCTGTCCCTGGAGGAATCGCTGCGCTCGGCTCAGCTCCTCGCTCAGGCCGTGATGCCCGAGCTCGCGGCCATGCCTGTGAGCTGAGCGGGGCGAGGAGAGAATCGTGAGGCGCGCCCTGCGAACGCTGCTGGCGATCGCGACGCTCGTCGCGACCTGCCCCGCCAGCGCGCAGGGCTGGCCGGCGAAGCCGATCAGGGTCATCGTCTCGTTTCCGGCGGGCTCGGCGCCCGACATCGTGTGCCGCTTCGTCACCGACCGCCTGTCGCGTGCGCTCAGGCAGACCATCGTCGTGGACAACCGCCCGGGTTCGGGCAACATCCTCGCCGGGCAGGCCGCGGCGCGCTCAGCGCCCGACGGCTACAACTTCTTCTGCGCCACCGCCGCGACGCTCGTCTCCAATCCGCATACCTTCAAGGCGCTGCCCTACGATCCGGCGAAGGACTTCGCGCCGGTGTCGATGATCGCCAAGGGTCCGTTCTTCGTGCTCGTACATCCGGGCGTGCCGGCGAGGACGCTCGCCGAGCTCGCCGCCTACGATAAGGCGAATCCGGGCAAGCTCAGCTTCGCGACCGACGGCCTGCGCAACTTCACCGGGATGATGGCGGCGTGGCTGAACAAGGTCGCGGGGACCAATATCCTCATCGTGCCCTATACGACCATGCCGCTCGGCATCCAGGACACGATCTCCGGCCGGACCCAGGTCATCATCCTCGCTGTTCCAGCGGCGGCCTCGCGTATCCGGAGCGGCGAGCTGCGGCCGCTCGCGGGGAGCTTCGCGAAGCGCGTTCCCGGCTACGAGAACGTGCCCGCGATCGCGGAGACCTTCCCCGGCTTCGAGCTCGTCGGCTGGTTTCTCATCGTTGCGCCTGCCGGAACGCCGCGCGACATCGTCCTGCGCGTCAACCGAGAGATGGACGGGATCCTCAAGGATCCGGACACGGCGCAGCGCCTCGCGACGCTCGGCTTCTTCAGCGACGGCGCCGAGACGCCCGAGGCGGTCGGCGAAGCCATTCGCGCCGACCGCGAGAAATGGGGCCGCATCGTGAAGGAAATCGGGATCCAGCCGGAGTGAGGCGGCGCGAGGAAGGAGCATGCGCTTTCCACTGATCGCCACGTTCCTGCTAGTGGGCGCGGTCGCGAGCGCCACGCAAGCGCAACCGTACCCCTCGGACTCCCCTACCCGATGACCGGGGGAGAGAGAATGCCGAAACGGCACCGGAGACTGGTCACCGGGCACGACGCCAAGGGGCGCTCCGTCGTCCTCATGGACGGCGAATCGCCTTATAGCTTTTCTCTTGAGAAGGCGGGCGGGCTGCAGCTGACCGAGCTGTGGGAGACGCGCTCCTCGCCCGCGGACAATTCCGATGCGAAGGACGCCGCCGATCATGAGCGGCGCATCGCGCCCGTGGATGGCGGCACCGTATTCCGCATCATCGAGTATCCGCCCGATCGCGTGCGCCTCGCGACCCTCGCCCCGGATACGTTCTTCGCCGAGATGGGCGCGCAGGCCGCCGACCCGGCGCGCCGCCGCCACCCCGGAATGCACAGGACGCACACGCTCGACTATTGCGTCGTGCTCTCCGGAGAAATCTGGGCGGTGATGGACGAAGGCGAGGTGCTGCTGCGCGCGGGCGACTGCCTCGTTCAGCGCGGCACCAATCATGCCTGGAGCAACCGCACCGACGAGCCGTGCACGATCGCCTTCGTGCTGGTTTCGGCCAAGCCCCTCACCCTAACCCTCTCCCCAAGGGGGAGAGGGAAAGAATGATCTCGCTGCCCTGGGGAGTATTCGACAAGGACGTCGCCGTCCAGATGCGCGACGGCGCGCTGCTCCGCGCGAACGTATTCCGGCCCGACTCTCCCGGAAAATTTCCGGTGCTGATGACCCTCGGCCCCTACGGCAAGGACGTGCACCTCTCGCAGTTCATGCCCGAGGCGTGGGAAGCGCTGCAACGCCGGCATCCGGAAATCCTGAAGACGTCATCGTGCAAATACCTCGTGTTCGAGACGCCGGATCCCGAGATGTGGGCGCCGCACGGCTACGCAGTCGTCAAGGTCGATTCGCGCGGCTCGGGTAAATCACCCGGGAAGCTCGACGTGAATTCACCGGGGGAGTTCCGCGATTTCCACGATGCGATCGAGTGGGCGGCGGCGCAGCCCTGGTCGAGCGGCAAAGTCGGTTTGCTCGGTATCTCCTATTACGCGGCGGGCCAGTGGATGATCGCCGCGCAGAGGCCGCCGCATCTCGCGGCGATCCTTCCCTGGCAGGGCACCTACGATTTCTACCGCGACCGCACCCGGCAGGGCGGAATTCTCGGCAGCGGTTTTCTCAGGCGCTGGTGGAACCGCAGCGTGCTGCGGAACCAGCACGGCAATCCCGACACACCTCTCACCGACCTCTCCACGGGCGAGCGCAACACCGCGCCGGCGAGCTTCTCACCCGCCGAGCTCGCCGCGAACCGCGTCGAGTACATCGAGAACCTCCTCGAGCGCCCGCTGAACGGTCCCTGGTACGAGGAGCGCAGCGCGCAGTTGGATCGCATCGAGATCCCGGCGCTCGTCGTGGCGAACTGGGGCGGGCTCGGCCTGCACCTGCGCGGCACGATCCTCGGCTGGCTCGGCATCGCCTCGCGAGAGAAATGGCTCAAGATCCAGTCGGGATCGTACTTCCTGACCTTTGTCCTGCCCGAGAGCGTCGCGCTGCAACGGAAATTCTTCGACCGGTACCTGAAGGATATCGACAACGGCTGGGAGCGCGAGCCGAAAGTCGAAGTCGCAGTGCGCGCCGCGAACGACGCGGTGAAGCGTATCGCGCGCGATACGCAGTGGCCGCTCACGGGAACGAAGTGGACGCGCTTTTATCTCGACGCATCCGGCTTGACGCTCGGTGCGACGGCACCTGACAAGGCCGCAAGCGCAAGCTACGCGGCGATCGGCGAAGGCCTCACCTTCAGCACGGCGCCCCTCGCGCGCCCGATCGAATTCGCCGGCCCGATCAAGGCGAAGCTCTTCGTTTCGTCGAGCACAGACGACATGGATATCTTCGCCACGCTGCGCGCCTTCGACCCCAAGGGAAACGAAATCACGTTCCTATCGGCAGTCGAGCCCAAAGCGCCGGTCTCGCAGGGTTGGCTGCGCGTGTCGCAGCGGAAACTCGACGCAAAGCGCTCCACCGAATGGCAGCCGTGGCACACGCACGACGAAGCGCAGAAACTGAGACCCGGTGAAATTTACGAAGTGGATGTCGAAATCTGGCCGGCGAGCCTCGCGCTTCCCGCGGGATTTCGCCTTGCGCTCACCCTGCAGGGAAAAGACTTCGAGCGCCCGGGCGAATCCGGCGTGCAGAAAGGCTCCGGCTGGTTCCTGCACGACGATCCGCGCGACCGGCCGCCCGGGAGCTTCGCCGGGACGCACACCGTGCACAGCGGCGGCGGGCAGGGATCGTATCTGCTGTTGCCCGCGACCGGCAGCTCTTGAACGCTACGCCGGCTCCTTCGCATCGATCAGCACGAAAGCGATGCGGCAGTTTTCCCGCCCGCGGTTCACCCAGGCGTGGTTCGTGCCCCGCTGCACCAGCACGTCGCCCGCCTTCAGGTGGACTTCGGAATCGTCGAGCAGCATGGTGATCTCGCCCGAGATCACCACGGCGTAGTCGATGCTTCTCGTGCGGTGCATGCCCGCGTGGCGCGCGCCGCCTTGACCGGACGCTATCCCCATTTCGCGCAGCATGGCCGCGTTGTCGACGGCGCCGAATTCCGCTGCGGGGGGAAAGTCGACGACGCGGAAGATCGAGCCGCGGGGCGGAGGAGCGATCCCGATCTCGCGCGCGGCAGCGTCCGCGCTTCCGAAATTGTCCGCCGGCGATCGGTCCGTGACCCACAGCAGCGTCGAGGTGAGCCCGGTCGCCCTCCGGAGCTTCGCGTTCGGCGCGGCGCCGTCGATCAGGACGACCGCTCTTCCGCTCGCGTCGTGGCCGGTGACCACGCGCCGGGTCGGCTGCACCATGCTTTCAGCGGAAGGAGAGCGTCAGGCGGCGAGCGGCCTGAAGCGGAATTTCCGCTCAGCCTGCGATATCGCGGCGGCGTTGCGCGCCGAGACGCCCCAGTGATCGTTGCGGTTGGGAGGCCATTTCCAGTCTTCGGGCTTTCCGGTCCTGTACGAGCTGCCGACGCGCTGGATTTCGGAGGTGTACTCCACCGCAGCGCCGAACGGCGCGACGAAATATGCGAAGACGTTGTTGCCGGGCCCGTGACGACCGGGGCCCCAGAAGGTCGCTATCCCCGCGTCCTTCATCCTGCCGATGCCGCGCATCACCGCGTCGATGTCGGTCATTTCGAAAGCGATGTGATTGAGCATGGAATTGTCCGACTGCGCGTAGGCGATCGCGTGGTGGACGCGGTCACAGCGCACGAAATTCATGAATCCGGTGCGATCGGAAACGCGAAACCCGAGCACCTCCACCGCGAAGCGCGTGCAGGCTTCCCGGTCCCGCGCGTTGAGGACGACGTGCGTCACCTGCAGTGGCCTGTCGCGGTCCGGGCGCAGTTTTTTCGCGCGCTTTTCCTCGGTGACGAACCGGAACACGTGGCCCTCGGGGCCTTCGACGAGATATCCGGACCCGCCGCCGGGCTCGTCGAAGTCGCGGGAAGGGCCGAGCCGCGCCCCAGCCGCCGCAGCGCGCTTGCGGATTCTCGCGAGCTCGGGCTTCGAGCCGGAGAAAGTCACTGCGGCCACGGCGGGCTCGCCCGCCTGCGCGACCGAGACCACGTAGGGGATATCTTCGGTGCCCCGAAGATAGGACGTCCCGTTCCGCTCGCCGGCCTCCAGCAGGCCCCAAGGGTCCCGGAAGAACCGGACAGCCGATTCGCGATCGGGCACTTCGAGTTCGATGCTGCGCAACTTCATGTTTTCGCTCCTGACTGGTGCGCGGTATTCCATTCGACCGCAGTGTACGAACAATTGTAACGCTTCGCCTGGATAAGTACTTGCCCGGGCAGCAAATCCGGATACAATTCCAAACCCGGCGTTAGAAAAAGGGAAAAAGGGAGGGCCATGAAAAAGAGCAGGAGCCTCGGGCCCGCCGAGGTCGACCACCGCAAATCGCTCTCGCTCCTCCGCGCGACGCTCGAGTCCACAGCCGACGGCGTTCTGGTCGTCGACAACCTCGGCAAGATCAGCACGTACAACCAGCAGTTCGCGGAGATGTGGCGTCTCCCGCCGCATGTCCTTTCCTCCGGGAAGGACGAGGACGCACTCAATTTCGTCCTCGATCAGCTGAAAGACCCCGAGCAGTTCCGCGATAAGGTGAACGCGCTCTATTCGTATCCCGGCCAGGAGAGTTTCGACACCATCGAGTTCAAGGACGGCCGCATCTTCGAGCGCTATTCCAGGCCCCAGCTCGTCGAGGGGCAGACCATCGGCAGGGTGTGGAGCTTCCGCGACGTAACCGAACACCGCCGCGCGGAGGAAAAGCTGCGCGAGAGCGAAGAGCGCTTTCGCCTCATCGCCGAGAATGTCGGCGATCTGGTCGCCATGGTCGACACCGAAGGCCGGCGCATCTACAACAGTCCGTCGTACCGGACCGTGTTCAAGGACGGCGAGATCCAGCCGGACACGGATTCATTCAAGGAGATCCACCCCGAGGATCGCGAGCGCGTCAGGGCGATCTTCCGCGAGACGGTCGAAACGGGCGTGGGGCAGCGAACCGAATTCCGCTTCGTGCTCAAGGACGGCGGCATCCGCTACATCGAGTCCGAAGGCCGGGTCATCCGGGACGCGGCCGGCAAGGTAACGAAGGTTGTCGTCGTCTCGCGCGACATCTCCGAGCGCAAGCGCGCCGAGCAACGCGAGAGGATGGAACACGCCGTGACGCGCGTGCTCGCCGAATCGGAAACGCTCGCCGAGGCGATCCCGAAAATCGTCCAGACCATCTGCGAGACGCTCAACTGGGACTGCGGGGCGCGCTGGAGCATGGACGAGCGGAAAAAGGCCGTCGCTTGCGTCGAGACCTGGAGCATCCCCGAGAAGCCGTTCACTGACTTCATCGCCGAAGTTCGCGAGATGACCTTCCAGCCGACCCATCGCGGGCTGGTGAGGCAGGTGTGGATGAGCGGCACGCCGCACTGGATACCGGACGTGAGCCGCGACGAGGGCTTCCAGCGGGCGCAGCTCGCCGCCAGGGCGGGACTACACGGCGCGTTCGCCTTTCCGGTCCTTGCGGGCAACGTCACCCTCGCCGTGCTGGAATTCTTCAGCCGCGAGATCCGCAATCCCGATCCGTCGCTTCTGCAGATGGTGCGCGTGATCGGCAGCCAGATCGGCCAGTTCATGGCCCGCAAGCAGGCCGAGGAGAACCTCCTTTACGTCGCGACGCACGACACGCTGACGGGATTGCCCAACCGCTACATGTTCAACCAGCGCTTCGCCCACGCGCTCAACAATGCGCAGCGCTACCGCAAGACGATGGCCCTGCTCTTCCTCGACCTCGATCGTTTCAAGTTCATCAACGATACGCTCGGCCACCCGTTCGGCGACCGGCTGCTGCAGGAGGCTGCGGCGCGCCTGAGAATGTGCCTGAGGGAAAGCGACACCATCGCCCGTTTCGGCGGCGACGAATTCGTCGCGCTCATCGAGGACTTTAGCGAGCCCAGCGACGTGATCAGCGTGGCCCAGAAAATCCTCCATGCCCTGCGCTGGCCGTTCATGCTCCAGGGCGAGACCTGCCACCTGACCGCGAGCATCGGAATCAGCCTGTACCCGAACGACGGTGCGGACTTCGCGAATCTGTTGAAGAACGCCGACATCGCCACCTACCGCGCCAAGGAGCAGGGCAAGAACAATTACCTGTTCTATTCGGGGGAAATGAACGATCACCTGTCCGCCAGGATCGCCAAGGAGACCCGGCTGCAGGGCGCCCTGGAGCGGAACGAGTTCATCCTCCACTACGAACCCAAGGTCGAAATCAATACCGGCCGGATCACGGGCATGGAGGCGCTGATCCGCTGGCAGCACCCCGATCTGGGACTGCTTCCTCCGGTGGAGTTCATCGGGCACGCCGAGGACTCGGGGCTGATCATCCCGATCGGAGCCTGGGTGCTCAGGATCGCGTGCGCCCACAACCAGACCCTTCAGAGCCGAGTCGCGACCCCGCTCACGGTGTCGGTGAACCTGTCGGCGCGGCAGTTCGAGGACAAGCACCTGCTTCGGGAAATCGAGCGAGCGCTTTCCGAGAGCTCGCTCAAACCGAACTGCCTCGAGCTCGAGATCACCGAGACCATGGTGATGCGGGACACGCAGAGCTCCAAGAAAATACTCGACGGGATCAAGTCGATGGGCATCCGCCTGGCGATCGACGACTTCGGCACGGGTTATTCGTCCCTCGCGTCGATCAAGCGGTTCCCGTTCGACTGCATCAAGATCGACCGCTCCTTCATCAAGGACATTCCGCAGGACCCGGACGACGTCGCGATCACGCAGGCGATCATCGCGATGGCGCACAGCCTGCGTCTGAAGGTGATCGCCGAAGGCGTGGAGACCCAGGAGCAGCTCGACTTTCTCACCGAGCACGGGTGCCACGAGTTCCAGGGCTACTTTTTCCGCAAGCCGCAGCCAGCGGAGGATTTCTCCAAGCTGCTCCGCGACAACGCCGGAACGCTAGCGCTGGCGGCGGCCGGCTGAAATCCGCTCCCGGGCGCCTTACTCCGGCTTGATGCCCGCCGCCATCAGGATCTTTCCGAACTTGGCGTAGTCGCGCTTCAGGATCGCTGCGAATTCCTCGGGCGTCCCGCCCGTGATGTCGAGGCCGCCGTCGGCGAATCGACGACGGATGTCGGGCTCTCCCAGCACCGCCTGGATCTCCCGGTTCAGCCGCAGCACGACGTCCCTCGGGGTCGCGGCGGTCACCATCACGCCGTGCCAGGTGACGAGCTCGAAATCCGGTATCGTTTCGGCGAGCACCGGAAGCTCCCCGAAGGGGCCGATGCCGCGCTTTGGATTGGTCGAAGCGATGGCGCGCACGCGGCCTGATTTCACCTGCCCCTGCGCGACGTTGACGACGTCGAAAAGCAGGTTCACCTCACCGCCCATCAGCGCGTTCAAGGCCGGAGCGTTGCCCTTGTATTGCACCATGATCATCTCGGCGCCGGCGTGGACCCGCAGCATCTCGCAGCCGACCTGCGGAAGCGCGCCGGAGGAAGCGCAGCTCACGCTGCCGGGCTTGGCACGCGTCCGCGCGATGACCTCCGCCACCGTGTTCGCGGGGAACCCCGGATGGGTCAACAACACCATCGACGCGCTGTCCAGATGGATGACCGGAGCGAGCTCCTTGAACGGGTCGATGCTGGCTTTGAGGAAAAACGGGTTGGTGATGATCGCCGGGACGACGAACACCACCGTATAACCGTCGGGCGCGGCCTTCGCCGCCGCTTCGTGCCCGACGTTGCCTCCCGCCCCTCCGCGATTCTCGACGATTGCGGGCTGACCCACGCGCTCGGCGAGTTTCGCGGACACGAGGCGCGTCACCACGTCGGCGGGTCCGCCGGGCGGAAACGGTACGATCCAGCGGATCGGTTTCGACGGCCACGCGGTCTGCGCCTGCACGATCGTCCCCGCGAACGCCGTCGCGGCGGCGAAGACGGCCGCCAGATGTCCTGCGTTCATGCACCTCTCACCGCGGAGGCGGCGGGGGTGGAGGCGGAGGTGGAACGTAGCTGGGACCGGGCTGGGAGGAGGTCAGGCGACCGGACACGGGAACCTTGTGGCCCTTTGCATACATGCATTGGATGTAGGCGTAGTCGTAGCGCCGCTGGAGCCCGTACGCGGAAGTTTCTCCGGCGCCTGCCCCGGCCGCCGACCCGACGAGGAGCCCGCCGCCGGCACCGGCCGCTGCGCCGCTTCGGCCGCCGAGCGCTGCGCCCGCGGCCGCGCCGATTGCTGTGCCCACCACCGCGCTCTTTGCGACGCTGTCGGCGGCCGCGTCCGAAGGCGATGTTCCCCCGATTTGCACGTCGGCGAATTGACGGCACTCGACGTCGTCGTAGCGGAATTGGTCGAAGGTCTTTCCCGTGCCGGGCAGCACCATGACGCTGGGGCCTTTGGGCATGCTCACGCACGCAACGAGCAGCAGCGATGCCGCCGAAACCGTCGAGACTCGAAGTAGATTCATGGTTGGCTCAGCCGCCGGGCGCCGGCCGCGGCGTCACGCGCTGCCAGCCCCCGGGACATTCCTTGACGTAAGGATAATAGGTCTTGGTCTCGGCGCAGTAGTACCAATAGGAGGAAGACTGCGACGGCCCCGCTTGCGCGCCGCCCTGCTCGACGTAAGTCGGAGGCACGGCAGGCGCCGCCACGACCGGGGGATAGTAGTAGGGGTAATAGGGGGGGTAGTACCACGGGTAGAACGGAGCGCCGATCACAACGCCGAAATGCACGCGCCCGTGGTGCCAAGCCAACGCGGGCGCGCTCGCCGTCGCGGCCAGCAGAACCGCGCTCAACGTCAAAACCGCTTTGATCCGGTTCATCATCGCCCTTCCGCCTCATGCTACTGCCAATGCTAACAAAAGCGCCTTTGCGCCGAGGTAACCAATTGTCACAAATTGTGACACGCGCGACGCGGCCGATTCGTAGATGAACGCACGAGACGCGGATCAGACTACAGGATTTTTCAATCGATCTTCGCCCCGGAGCGCTTCACGACTTCAGCCCACTTCGCCGAGTCTCTGCGAATCACTTCCGCGAACTCCTCGGGAGTGCCGCCCGCAGGTTCGTCTCCGATCTCGCCGAACCTCGCCTTGAACATAGGCGAGACGATCGCTTTGTTGATCGAGGTATTCAGCTTGTCGACGACCGGCCTCGCGATTCCCGCAGGTCCGATCACGCCGCTCCAGGTGGTCGCGTCGTAGTCCGGGACTCCCGCCTCGGCGATCGTCGGCAGGTTCGGAAAACCCGGCGAGCGCCGCGGGCCGCTCACGGCGAGCGCCTTGACCTTGCCCGAGCGCGCGTACGTGGAAATCGAGTTGAGGCTCTCGAACATCAGCTGCACGTGGCCTGCGATCAGGTCGTTGATCGCCATCGCCCCGCCCTTGTAGGGAATGTGCACGATCTCCGTGCCGGTCATGTACTTGAAAAGCTCGCCGCCCACGTGTCCGGGCGAGCCGTTGCTCGAGGACGCGTTCATGAGCTTGCCCGGATTCTTGCGCGCGTATTCGATCAGCTCCTGCACCGAGTTCACCGGGAGCGAGGGCGAGACCGCGAGCAGCAGGTGCCCGCGGGTCACCAGGGCGATCGGCTGGAAATCCCGTTCGATATCGTAGGGAAGTTTCGCCACCATGTGGCGCGTGATCGCGAGCGCTCCCACGGGCCCCATCCCGATCGTGTAGCCGTCGGGGGTGGACTTCGCGGTGATGTCCAGCCCTATCGTGAGCGCGCCCCCAGGCTTGTTCTCGACGACGACCGGCTGTCCGAGATGATTGGGCAGTTCGGCGGCCAGGATGCGCGCCACCGTGTCGGTCGCGCTCCCTGCCGCCTGAGGGACGATCAAGCGGACCGGGCGCTCCGGATAACCCTGGGCGAGAACGTTGCACCCCGCCCCTGCCAGGAAGACGAGCAGACAGCGGCGCAAATTCATTCCGCGTGGATTCCGGCGGCGCTCGCGACCTTGGCCCACTTGTCGATCTCCGACCTGATGAACGCGGCGAATTCCTCGGGGCTGCTGCCGACGGGCTCCGCGCCGTCCGCGGCCAGCCGTTGCATCACCTCGGGTGCGCGCAGGGCGCGAACAATCTCGTCGTGCAGGCGCGCGACGATCGCGCGCGCGGTTCCCGCCGGCGCGAGCACGCCATACCACTGAGTCGAATCGTAACCCCGAAGCCCGGATTCGGCGACCGTTGGAACCTCCGGCAAGCCTTCGCTTCGCTTCGCGCTCGTCACCGCGAGCGCGCGCAGCTTGCCCGCCTTGATGTGCGGCAGCGCGGTGAGCAGGTTCGGCGCCATCACCGACACCTGCCCCGCGAGCAGGTCCACCACGCCGGGGCTGGTTCCCTTGTAGGGGATGTGGACCATGTCGATTCCCGCCATGCTCTTCAGGAGCTCGATCGACATCTGCGGCGAGGTGCCGACGCCCGCCGAGGCGAAATTGAGCTGACCCGGGCGCTGTTTGGCGTACGCAATCAATTCCGCGACCGATTTCACCGGCAGCGAAGGGTGCACTACGAGCACGTTGGCGAGCGACGCCGCCTGCGTGATGGGAGCGAAATCGCGCAGCGGATCGTAAGGCACCTTCTTGTACATGACCGGATTGATTGCGAGGGTGCTCGCGGCCATCAGGATGGTGTGCCCGTCGGCGGGGGATTTTGCGGCCATCTCGATGCCTATCATCTGGCCGGCGCCCGGGCGGTTGTCCACGACGAACTGCGCTCCGAGCGACTCGGAGAGTTTCTGCGCGAGGGCGCGCGCGATGATGTCGGTGCCGCCGCCGGCCGCGGAGGGCACGATGAAGCGCACCGGCTTCGCCGGATACTGGCCAGAAGCCGTGCCTGCGAGCGCCGACAGCAGCAGCGCCGCTACTGCAGCTCGAGCTTTCTCGCCGCGACGACTCTTTTCCATTTCTCGATCTCCGCGCCAACGTGGCGCTTCATCTCCTCAGGGCTGCTCGCGCTCGGCGTGCCGCCCCACTCGGCGAACCTTCGCCCGACGTCGCTCAGCGCCAGTATTCCGCGCGCCTCGCTGTTCAAGCGGTCGACCACCGCCGCAGGCATGCCGGCGGGCCCTGCGAGGCCGATGAACGAGGTCGCTTCGTATCCGGGCACGCTGTCTGCGACCGTGGGCACCTCGGGAAGCGCGCCCGAGCGCTCCACCGAGCTTACCGCGAGCGGCCTGAATTTTCCCGCCTGGATCTGCGGATAGGAATTGGTGAGCGCGTCGATGAGGAGCTCCATGCGCCCGGAAAGCACCTCGGTCAAGGGCTCGGAACCGCCGCGGAACGGCACGTGCTGCATCTCGATTCCCGCCATCGAGACGAACATCTCCCCGGCGAGGTGGTACAGCGTGCCCATTCCCGGCGAAGGGTAGTTGATCTTTCCCGGATTGCTCTTCACGAACGCGATGAACTCGCCGAGCGTGCGGAAGCGCGAATCGGAGCGCACCGAGAACACGAGCGGGTAGGTCACGATGGTCGAGATGAAGGAGAAGTCGCGAAGCGGATCGTAGGGAAGCTTCTTCATCGTCGCCGCCTGCGTAACGAATGCGCCGCTCACGACCAGCAAGGTGTAGCCGTCGGCCGCGGACTTGGCGACGTACTCGTTGGCGATGATCGATCCGGCGCCGGTGCGGTTCTCCGGAACGACCTGCTGCCCGAGACCCTCGCCCATCTTCTGCGCGACGATCCGGCCCACCACGTCGACGTTGCCGCCCGGAGGAAAGCCGACGATGAGCCGCACTGGCTTCGCCGGGTAGTCCTGCGCCGCCGCGAGGGCGCAGACGAGCAGGCCGGGCAGGAGAGCGGCGGCCCTCATTGCTTCTGGATCTGTGCGACCGGCTCGAGGTTCATCGTCCAGCCGAGCGCCGACCGGCACCAGATCTGCACTTTCGGCGGCAGCTCGGCGCGCTGCCGCGCCGTGCCGACGCGGATGTTGAACACCTGCGGATCCGCGACGTCGGCGGAGTAGATGGGCGTGCCGCAGTTGGAGCAGAACCCCTGCGCTCGCCTCCTTCCGCTTTCTCCGGTCTTCACGTAGATCTTCGGCTCGCCTTTGAGCTTGAAACCTTCCCGCTTGGCCGGGACGACGACACGAAACGCCGAGCCGGTCAGAGTCTGGCAATCGGTACAGTGGCACACCGACACCTTGCCGGGGTCGACCTCGGCTTCGTACGTGATCGCGCCGCAATGACAGCCGCCGGTGATTCTCATGAGAGCCGCCTCAATCCGCGCGGACGTTGTTGCTCCGCACGACCTTGCCCCAGCGATCGATCTCGCCTACGAGGAATTTCTGCAGCGCCTCCGGAGTGCTCGCGGCGAGATCCATGCCCAGGGTCTCGGTCAGCTGCTTGCGCAGATCCGGCTGGCCGAGCACCTTGACCAGCTCGGCGTGGAACTTGTCGAGGATACGCCTGGGAGTTCCGGCCGGCGCGAAGATGCCCCACCAGGCGAATGCCGAGAAGCCCGGAAAGCCCTGCTCCGCGAGAGTCGGAACGTCGGACATCGTGTGCGAGCGCTTGTCGCCGGTGAGGGCGAGCGCGCGCAGCTTTCCGCCTTTCACGTTCGCGGAGAGCGCGGCGACCGACGCGATGCCGAGGTCGACCTGGCCGCCCATCACGTCGGCCATCATCGGCCCGCCGCCCTTGTAGGGAACGTGGGTGACCTTGAACCCGCCCGCCTGCTGCAGCAGGATCATGGCGAGGTGGCCGAGGCTGCCGTTGCCCACCGAGCCGATGCTGAGCGCCTCCGGCTTCGCCTTGGCCGCCTGGATCACGTCGCCGAAAGTCCTGTAGGGTTTGGCGACGTTGGCGACGATCGCCATCGGCGCCGTGCCGACGAGCATCACGGGGGCGAAGTCGTTGACCGTGTCGTAGGGAAGGTTCGGGATGAGCGCCGGGTTCACCGCGTGGGTGTCGAACACGACCACGTAGGTGTAGCCGTCCGGAGCGCTCCTCGCGACGAACGCCGTGCCGATCGAGCCCCCGGCGCCGGTCTTGTTCTCGACGATGAACTGCTGCCCCAGAGAGTCCGCGAGCCTCGCGCCGAGTATGCGCGCGAGCGGATCGACCGAGCCCCCCGGCGGAAACGGCACCACGAATTTCACCGGCTTCGTCGGCCAGGCTTGCGCAACGACCGTGAGCGGTGCGAGCGCGCAAACGACCATCGTCGCCGCGGCGGCGGCGCGAAGAACTACACGGAACATGATTGCTCCTTGCCCGGACGAGCCAGGTTACCATTCGACCCATGAAGATCGCAATGATGGGTTCGGGCGGCGTGGGCGGCTTCTTCGGCGGAAGGCTCGCGCACCGCGGCTATGATGTG
>Ga0209027_1000450_pt1 | contig 14432 bp, 15 predicted proteins | sample GraSoi013_1_20cm_3_FD_185821 | JGI IMG/M metagenome (GOLD analysis project Ga0209027, IMG submission 185821) | Grasslands soil microbial communities from the Angelo Coastal Reserve, California, USA - Sample 09_27_2013_1_20cm (SPAdes) (version 2) | ecosystem: Environmental > Terrestrial > Soil >...
GGGTCGCCGTCCACGGAGCCGAAGTTGCCCTGGCCGTCCACCAGCGGGTAGCGCAGCGAGAAGCTTTGCACCATGCGCACCAGCGAGTCGTAGACCGCCACGTCGCCGTGGGGGTGGTACTTGCCGAGCACGTCCCCGACCACCGTGGCGCTCTTTTTGTAGGGGCGGCCGGGGACGAGTCCCAGCTCGTTCATCGCGTACAGGATGCGGCGGTGCACGGGCTTCAACCCGTCGCGCACATCGGGCAGCGCGCGCTGCACGATCACGCTCATCGAGTAGTCGAGGAACGACTCCCGCATCTCGTCTTCGATGAGGCGGGGCAGGATGCGTTCGCGGGCGTTGGGTGCGGTCATGAAAGCAGGTTTGGGCTCGGGGAAAGTTGTCTAAGTTCCCAAAAAATAATCACTTAGACCCGGAAAGGCAACGCGACCGCCGCCCCTAACCGCGGCTCGGAGCGGCACTTACAGGCGCGATTGACGATCGGTTGATCGAGCCTCGCTACGATGGTCCCGCGCTGAAGCGTGGGCTCGGCAGACGCTGTGCTGAAGCACAATGAGCGAAGCGGCTGGCAGGAGCGGATGTCCTTCTGGACAGTGCCTCGCCGGGCCCACGCTTGAGCGCGGGTATGACGACGGCGCCCTTCAGGGATCGATTTCCACCGCGATCTTCCCCAGTTGCTCCGCCCGCTCCAGCCGCTCGTACGCCGCACGTACCTCGGTGAACGGGAACACGCGGTCCACGATGGGCCGCAGCTCGCCCGCTGCCAGCAGCCGCACGATCTCGCGGTACTCGGCCTCGTTCCCCATGGTGGAACCCATGATGCTCCACTGGTACCAGAACAGCCGGCGCAGGTCGATCGAAGCCTGGGGACCGGTCGCGGCGCCGCACGTCACGAGGCGCCCGCCGCGGCCGAGCGAGCGCAGCGACTCGTCCCAGGTCGCCGCCCCGACGTTCTCGATCACCACGTCCGCTCCGCGTTTGTCCGTGAGCGCGCGCACTTCCTGGGAGACCTTCTGACTGGTGTGATTGAGCGTCACGTCCGCACCGAGCCGTTTCGCCCGCTCCAGCTTGCTGTCGTGGGATGACGTGACGATCACCCGGGCCCCCTTGAGCTTGGCGATCTGCAGGGCCGCGAGGGCCACGCCGCCGCCGATGCCCCAGATCAATACGGTTTCGCCGGCGACGACCTGCGCGCGGGACACGACCATGCGCCACGCGGTGAGCGTGACGAGCGAGAATGCCGCCGCCTCGACCCAGGTGAGGGGTGTCGGAAGTGTCGGGATGGTGGCCAGGTTCTGCTCGGGCACCACCACGTACTGCGCCATCGTCCCCGGGAAGTGCTCGCCCAGGATGCCGTAGTTGCGACAGAGCGAATGCTCGCCCGCGCGGCAGTACTCGCACGCGTAGTCGGCGATTCCCGGATTGATCATCACCCGGTCCCCCGCTCGCACCGATCGGACCTCGGGCCCCACGGCGTCCACGACGCCGGCGCCGTCGGCGCCGAGGATGTGGGGGAAGCGGTACTCGAGCGGCAGCCCGTACACCACCAAGAGGTCGAGGTGGTTAAGCGCCGCCGCCCGGAGGGCCACGCGCACGTCGCGAGGGCCCAGCGTGCCTGGACCCGGGGGGTCCGGGACGTCGCTCTGTTGCAGCTGGTCGAGAGCGCCGGTGGCGCGGATCACCCAGGCGCGCATGGCGTCGGCGCCGGCTACGGCATGAACGCGGGAGACACCATCTGCTCGGCGCCGGTGGTCGGGATCACCACGGGCGCGCCGCCCCCGCTCGCACCGATCGGCTGGATGTATACCTTGAACACGTTTTTCTGCACCGCGACCACGAGACCCAGCAAGTCCCCCACCCCCGAGACCGCGAAGTCCGTGATCAGCAGATCGGTCGCCGCTAGCGGCGCGACCTTCCCGGTCGCGAGGTCCGCCTTCACGACCTGGGTGGTGGTGCGCCCTCCCTCCTTCTGGTCCACCAGATAGACGAGCGCGCCGTCGCGCAGGAAATGGGGCGCGCTCTCCTTGGTCTGCGGGCCCCGGGTCAACGGATGCTGGTTCGTGCCGTCCTTCGCCATCAGCCAGACGTGATTGTTCCCGTCCCGGTTCGAGACGAAAGCGATGACCTCGCCGTCGGGCGACATGGTCGGCTGTGAGTTGTCGGACGGCTCCTGAGTGAGCGGCACCGCCACGGACCCGGTGATCGGCTGGAGGTAGACCTGGCGATGGCCGGTGCGCTGGGAGTGGAACACGACCGCCTGGCCGTCGGCGGTGAACGAGGGATCGCCGTCCAGGCCCGGCGAATTGGTGAGCCGCGCGGCATTCGTCCCGTCGGCATCCATCACGTACACCTCGGGCTGCCCGTCACGAGTCGAGGTGAACGCGATGTGGGAGCCGTCCGGCGAGAAGGCGGGCTCGGTCGCGGCCGCCGTGTCGTCCATGATCTTGCGCAGCTGGGCCAGGTTCGCGCGCTCGACTGCATACAGCTGGAACCGACCGGTGCGCGAGCTCGCGACCACGATCTCGCCCTGCACGAACACCTCGGCGACCGCGCGCCGTCCCCCCGGCGCCGTCGCGGTGATGTGGGCGTGCCCGTATCCGGCGGTCGCCACCGTCCCGTCTTCGCCGACGGTCGCGACCGCCGGATTGTCCGAAGCCCACGACACGCCGGTGGCCGGCCCGATCACCGTGCCCCCTTCGTCGGCGAAGCTCGCCCGCAGCGGCACCCGTCGGGCGAGCGGCACGCCCAGGCGGGCCGCCGACAACTTGAGGCCCGCCGCGATCACGCGAATCGGCCACGCGACCCGGAGCCCCAGACCCGGCCCATTCACAACGAGCGTCGTCTTGCCGGCCCTCCTACCGGTCAGGACGCCCGTCGCGGGATCGAACGTGACGAGGGTGGTGTCGCCGACGCTCCAGTGAAACGGCGCTTCGGGCACCGGCATCCCGTCGGCCGCGAACCCTTGAACCGTGAACTTCGCCGTCCCTTGGATCGGGAGCGCGAGCTCGGTCTTTGCGCTCGGGATAGCCGTCAGCTTTTCCACCGTTTTGTGGACCACGATGTCGACGGTCTTCGTCTGCAGCAACCCCGCGACGGTGAGCGTGGTGCGCCCGGGCGCAACGGCCGTGACCACGCCCGTGAGGTTGACTCGCGCGACGCTGGGGTCAGCCGCCGACCATTGCAGCGCGAGCGGGCTGACGACACGGCCCCCCTGGCCGGGCACCAGCACGTGGAGCGTATCGATGTCTCCGGGCGAGAGGATCAGCGGCGTGGGCTCCTGCACCGCGAGGTCGCTCTGTTGAACCACGACGGGCGCCGTGGCGGTGAGCCCGCCCGCGCTCGTCACCTGGACCGTGCCCTGTCCCGGCGCAAGCGCGACGATCACGCCGTTCTGGTCCACGCTCGCGATGTCGGGACGGAGTGATTTCCACGTCACGGAGACGGGCGCGGCGGGAGTGCCATCGTCCTTCAAGGAGCGCGGCGCCACGCGGGTGTTCTCGGAGGGCAGGAGATACACGGTGGGCGGCTCGATCCGCAGGACCGCCGCGGGTCCGGTGCCGGCAGGCTGGCCTGCGAATTGGTCCGGCGGCTGTGGCCCCGCAAGCTCGGCAGGACGCGGGGGCGCTGCCGACTGCCCCGTTCCGGTAGCGGGCGCTGCCGCTGGACTGCCCACGACCTGGACTGCCGCCTGTCCCTTGCGAGCTCCGACACGCGCTTCGATGATCGCCACCCCTCCGCCCATCCCCGTGACCGTGCCGTTGTTGTCGACCTTGGCGACGGCGACGTTATTGGACGACCAGATCACGCGCGCGGTGGGAATGACGTTGCCGACACGATCGAAAGCGGTCGCGAGCAGCCCGCTTTTCTCCCCGACCCTGATGGTCACGGACGGGGGAGCGACCTGGACTTCGGTGACGGTTTGCGCGAGCGCGACACTCGGCCACGCGAGCGCGGCGCCGATCGACAGGAGGCGAGCCATCATAGCGGCGCGAACGTAAGTGCTCGTAAGTGCCATTGTCAAGCTAACTTGTCGTGACCGCCGGGGCGTCGGCCCTCGTTCCGGGGCAGCGGCGCGGCGCACTTGCGTGGCAGCATTCCCGCGGTAAGCTATAGGCCACGCGCCCACCGACAACCAGCAGAGGAGAGATCGTCCGATGCTCGAGCCACCCGATTTTTCGGAGAGCAGCTGGACCGGCCCCGGGATGATGGAGCCGCTGTATCCGCCCGCACCCGCGACGCCGCCCACCCCAGCGCCGATGATGGATGAGCCGATGGCGTCGCCGAGGCGGAAGCCAGCTGCCAAGCGGAAGGCGGCGAGACCCAAGGCGAAGAAGCGGGCCGCGAAGAAGCGGCCGCGGGCCAAGGCGAAGCGCGCCAAGGCGAAACGGAGGAAGCCGGCGAGACGGCGTCGCCGCTAGCACACGTCGACAGCCCAGGGCGGGAGCGTCTTTCGGATGGTCGGCCCATCTCCGCGAGACGCTCCCGCGCTACGTTATGGACCCCGAGCGACAGGGAGGTGCGTGGTGCGTGGTGCGTGGTGCGCAGCAATGCTGGTCGCTTGTGCGGCCCCGCCGCCCGGAGACCCGCAATCCGACATCGCGGCGATGCTGCGACGCAGCGCGTCCGACTGGAATCGCGGCGACCTCGCGGGCTTCATGAGCGACTATGCGCACGACTCGCTCACGAGCTACGTCTCCGCCGGCCACGTGGTGTACGGCTGGCAGACGCTGTTCGACCGCTACCAGACGACGTATTTCGCGCCCGGAAAGTCGCGTGACTCCCTGGCATTCGAGGAAGTGCACGTGCGACCGCTCGCGCGCGATCTCGCGCTCTGCACCGCGCGCTTCAGGCTGGTGCGGCGGGATTCCATAACGGCGAGCGGGCCGTTCACGCTCGTGCTCCAGCGGCGGGACGGCCGTTGGCGGATCCTCCACGACCACACGTCGTCCGACCCGAAGTGACGCTTCCCACATCCCGCGTTTCGCTCGGTCTCCTGGCGCTCATCACGCTCGCGAGCTGCAACCCCTCCGGCGACGGCGTCATCGCGCTCGAGGGGGCGACGTTGATCGACGGCTCGGGCCGGGCGCCGGTGAAGGATGCGGTGATCCTCGTGAAGAACGGCCACATCCAGGCCGTGGCGCGGGTGAACGAGGTCTCCGTGCCGCGCGGCGCCCGCACGGTGAACCTGATCGGGAAAACCGTCGTGCCGGGGCTGGTCGACGCGCACGCCCACGTGGAGCGCTGGGCAGCGGAGCGCTACGTGGCCTGGGGCGTGACCACGGTGCGGGACCTCGGCGCATCGAGCACCGACTCGTCGATCGCGCTCAAGAACGACTTCAACCTCGGCTCGGTGCTGGGCCCGCGCATGTTCACTTCAGCGGCCATGATCGACGGCGCCCCGCCCACCTACCCCACCGCCACGGCGGTGCGAACCCGCGCCGACGTGCGGAAGGCCGTCGATCAGCTCGCCGTCGCCGGTGCGGACTACGTCAAGATCTACACGAAGTTCACCGCCGACCTGCTGCCGCCGCTCATCGACGAGGCGTCGACGCTCCGGTTTCCCGTGGCGGCGCACCTCGGCAAGATCGACGCGCTCACCGCGGCCCGTGCCGGCGTCGCGTCGCTCGAGCACATGGCCGGTGTCGTGCAGGCGGCCAGTCGCAACCCGGGGCCCTACCTGCGGGCCCACGACCAGTTCCTGCGCGGCTGGGCCCTGGAGGAGGCGGGATGGGCGTTGCTCGACTCCGCCGCGCTCGAAGGCGTGGCCCGGGGGCTCGCCGCCGCGCACGTCGCGATCGTTCCGACACTGGTGGTGCACGAGATGCTCTCGCGCCTCGACAACCCCACGCTGCTGTCGCGCCCCGGCATGGAGGACGTGCCCTCCACCGCCACGAGCGTGCGCGACGTCGCGGGCCTGCTGCGGCGCACCGGCTGGCGCGCCGCCGACCTGCAGGCGTTCCGGCGATCGCGCGCGCGCCAGAATCAGTTCCTGCGCGAGTTCAAGCGGGCGGGCGGGCTCGTCGCCGCGGGCTCGGACGCCGCCAACCAGCTGCTCGTGCCGGGTCTGTCGCTGCACGAGGAAATCAGCCTCTTGGTCGGCGCAGGCCTCACGCCAGTCGAAGCCATCACCGCCGCCACGCGCAAGGGTGCCGAGCTGTTGCGTGCCGACTCGCTCGGTGAGCTCACCCCCGGCAAGGTCGCCGATCTCGTCGTGCTCGACGCAAACCCGGCGACGGACATCGCGGCGACCCGGCGCATCGCTTTCGTCATGCTACGGGGACGGATCGTCCACCCCGATTCGCTGAGGAGAACATGGGGACACTGAAGCGCGTCGTGTTCGCACTCGTGGCGCTGGTTGCCTGCGAGAAGGGGGAAGAGGGAAGAAGGACGGGTCCCTACGACCTCATCCTCGAGAACGGGTGGATCGTGGACGGCAGCGGGAATCCGCGCTACCGTGGGGACGTCGCCCTCCGCGGCGATCGCATTGCCGCCGTGGGGTTCCTGGGCGGGGCCCAGGCGCGCGACACGTTGGACGTGCGCGGCCTGGTCGTCGCCCCGGGCTTCATCGATATGATGGGCCAGTCCGAGATCAACGCCCTCATCGACAACCGCGTGCTCTCGAAGGTCAGCCAGGGAATCACCACCGAGGTCACGGGCGAGGGGGGCTCGGTGGCCCCGTTGACCGATCGCCTCGTCCTGGACGACTCGGATGCCATGAAGAAGTGGCATTATCGTGAAGACTGGCGCGATCTGGACGGCTACTTCGCGCAGCTCGCGAGCCAGGGCGCGGCCGTGAACATCGCTACGTTCGTGGGCGCCACCCAGGTGCGTCTCGCGGTAGTGGGAAAGGCGAACCGCGCGCCCACGGCTGCGGAGCTGGCGCGCATGACGGCTCTCGTGGATACGCTCATGGAACAGGGTGCCCTGGGGCTGTGGACGGCGCTCGAGTACGCGCCGGCGAGCTACTCCAAGACCGACGAGCTGGTCGCGCTGGCCAAGGCCGCGCGGCGGCATGGCGGCATCTACGCGTCGCACATGCGGAACGAGGGTGTGCGGATCGACGACGCCCTGAACGAGCTGTTCCAAATCGCCCGGGACGCGAGCATCCCGGCCGAGGTCTCCCACCTCAAGGTGTCGGGGCGGAAGAGCTGGGGGCAGATGGCCCGCATCGTCGCGCGGATCGACTCGGCGCGGGCCACCGGGCTCGACGTCACGGCCGATCAGTACCCGTACACGCGCGCGGCCACGGCGCTCGACGCCTCAATCCCGTCCTGGGCCGAGAGCGGCGGTTGGGACTCGCTGCTCGCGCGGCTACGCGAGCCCGCCACTCGTGCCCGGTTGCGCGACGAGATGGTCAACCCCAAAGGGGCGGAAAGCTTCTACTATGAAGCGGGCGGCGGCGACGGCGTGCTGATCACGGGCACGTTCCAGGACTCGCTGCGATACCTCCAGGGAAAGACGGTCGGCGAGATCGCCGCCCAGCGTCACCGCGACCCGGTCGAGACGCTGTTCGACATCGTGCTCGCCGAGCACGGTCACCGCACCGACGCCGTGTATGCCGTGATGAGCGAGCCCGACGTGCAGGAGGCGATGAAGACCTGGTGGGTGGCGGTGAACACGGACTTCGGCGGCGTGGCGCCCGACGGCCCGTTCGGCACGCAATCGGCTCACCCGCGCGCCTACGGCACCTTCGCCCGAATCCTCGGCCACTACTCGCGCGACCTGAAGCTCTTCCCGCTCGAGTTCGCGGTGCGCAAGATGACCTCGCTCGCCGCCCAGCGCGTCGGGCTGGCGGACCGAGGGCTCTTGAGCCGCGGCATGGCCGCCGACATCACGGTGTTCGATCCCGCCAGCGTGGCCGACAAGGCGACGTTCGAGCAGCCGCACCAGCCGTCCGTGGGATTCGCGTATGTCTTCGTGAACGGCCAGAAGGTACTCGACCATGGCAAGCTCACGGCGGCGCGGCCCGGGCGCGGGCTGCGGGGCCCGGGCTACGTCCCGCCGGAGCGACGGCGGCGGTGACCCTCGGCCGCCTGATCGGCGCCTGGCTTCCGGTGGCCGTGCTGTTCGCCGTCGTGCCGCCGATCGGGTATCGCTGGAACGGGACGGTCGGCCAGGGCGCGTTCGTGTGGTCGTTCAACCGCTGGGAGATCGGCTGGCGCCTGGTCGAGGCGGCGGTCGTCACGCTGTTCGCGTCGTTGTGGTTCGACTCGCTGGGCGCCGGCGGCTGGTGGCTGCTGTTCTTCCTGGTCGGACTGCTCGTCGCCTTCCCGCGGCGTCTCGTCATGTGGCAGCACGTGGAGCCGCCGCGTCGGCGCGCGCTGCTGGCACACGCATCGCTCGACGTGGCCCGGTACGTAGCCGCGGGCGCCATTCTCGCCTGGAGACTGGGATAAGGTATCTTCGGTAGGCCGTATGTCTACCATTTCCATGGCCGCCATCCGACTGACGCGCTACTCGCACGGCGCGGGCTGAGCCTGCAAGCTCGGCCCAGCCGAGTTGGCGCAGGTCTTGCGCCACGTGCCGGTCGCGACGGATCCCCGGATCCTGGTCGACGCCTCGAGCCGCGACGACGCCGCCGTGTTCCAGGTGGCACCCGATCGCGCGATCGTGGCGACGGTGGACTTCTTCACGCCCCTGGTCGACGATCCCTATGACTTCGGGCGCATCGCCGCGACCAACGCGTTCTCGGACGTGTACGCAATGGGCGCGACCCCGCTGCTCGCGCTCAACCTCGTGGGGTGGCCGCGCGAGGCGCTGCCGTTCGAGCTGTTGGGCGAGGTGCTGCGCGGCGGGGCCGACGTGGCGCGCGCCGCCGGCGCGTTCGTGCTCGGGGGCCACTCGGTGGACGATCCCGAGCCCAAGTACGGGATGGTCGCGATCGGGGAAGTCCACCCGGACAGGATCGTGAGGAACGGCGGCGCCAAGCCGGGCGACGTGCTGGTGCTCACGAAGCCGCTCGGCACCGGGGTGCTTACGACCGCCCTGAAACGCGATCTCATGACGGAGCAGGATGTAGCGCCCGCCGTCGCGGCGATGACGACGTTGAACGCGGGCGCGGCCCGCGCGATGCTGGCCGTGGGTCCGGGCGTGCACGCGGCGACCGACGTCACGGGCTTCGGGCTGCTGGGCCATCTGCACACGCTGCTCGAGGCGAGCCGCGCCGCGGCCGAGCTGTCCGCGGCGGCCGTGCCGTTGTTGCCGCGCGCCCGCGACGCGGCCGCGCGCGGCGCGATTCCCGGAGGCACGACGCGCAACGCCGAAAGCGTCGCCGCTGCCGTCACATTCGCCGACAGCGTAGACCGCACGACTCGCGTGCTGCTCGCCGACGCGCAGACCTCGGGGGGCCTGCTGATCGCCGTGGGCGCGGAGCGCGCCGACGCCCTCGTGGCCGCGCTCGGCCGCGAGGGAACACTGGCGGCGGCGGTCATCGGGCGAGTGGTCGCCGGCGAGGCGGGCCGGATCGCGGTCCGATGACGCGGCCTCGCGGGACGAGCACCATCCCTGAGTACACGAGCCTCACGCCCGACGCGCTCGATGCGCTCGAGCGTGCCGTGCGGGAGCGGCGCCGCGTGGCGCTGCGACGGCGCGGTACGGAGTACGTCGTCGTCGCCGAGCGGCTGGAGACCGAGGCGCGCGATGAGGCGCTCCAGGGGAGGCTGCCGATGACGGGCGAGCTCCTGGCGTTCCCCCTGCACGACCTCGAGTCGTTTGCCGTGCTGCCCTAACCGTGTTCACGCGCCTGCTGGTGGGCCTGGACGGCAGCCCGCGCGCCGATGCGGCGTTCGAGCAGGCGGTGCTGCTGGGGTCGCGGTTCGGCAGCACGCTCATCGTCGCCTACGTCCGCGAGCGGGGCGGGCGCGCGGTGGACGGGACCGCGATGCTCGACCGGGCGCGGGAGCGCGTGCTGGCAGCGGAGTTGAAGGTCGAAACCGCGGCGATCGAAGGCGACGCGGACGTGGAGCTGGCCGAGCTCGCCAAGACCGCCGACGCCGTGCTGGTCGGGCGCCGCGGCGTGACCACCAAGGGATCCGCCCTCGGCCCCACGGTGATCTCGCTGATCCGCATCGCCGAGCGGTGCGTCATCGTGTGCGGGGGCGTCCCGTCCGCGATGCGGTCGATCGCGGTCGCCTTCGACGGCCGGGAAACGAGCCAGAGGGCGCTGGAGCTCGCGATCCAATTCGCCACGGTGGTGGAGAGCACCATCCACGTCATCCACGCCAGCGACGACCGCGAGGCCGGGCTCCAGGTGGTGGGCGTGGCGGAGGCGGCGCTGTCGATGCAACGGGTGCCGTTCGTCACGCACGTCGAGCCCGGAAAGCCGGGCGAGGTCGTCGCCCAGGTGATCAAGCGGACCCAGTGCGACTCCCTGTTCGCCGGCGCCCACATGAGCCACGTCGACGGCCGGCCCAGCGCCGTCGTGGTGTCCCACGCGGAGGAGATCCTGCGACACACGGACATCCCCGTGGTCATTCAGCCTTGACATGACCGGAGCGCCGGCGACCCGCGTCCTGGTGCACGCGGACGAAAGCTGTCTCGGCAACGGAACGGAGCCTCCCAATCCAGGCGGGAATGCCGCGCTCGTCGAGGCCCCGGCGGGAGACAGCGTGGCCCGCTGGGACCTGTACGAGTGCTCCCCCGACACGACGAACCAGAAGATGGCGCTGGCGGGCGCGATCGCGACGCTCGAGTGGCTGCACCGCCAGTGGAAGCACGCCCGTGTCGCCTACGTGTCGGACTCGGAATACCTGATCAAGGGAATGACGGAATGGGTGCCGGGATGGATCGCCCGTGGCTGGCGCCGCAAGGGCGGCGCGATCGAGAATCTCCCGCTGTGGCAGAAGCTGGTGCAGGCCGCGGCCGGCCACACCATCGAGTGGCGCTGGGTCCGTGGCCACGCCGGTCACGCCAAGAACGAGTACGCCAACGCGCTCGCGATGCGCGCCGCGGAGCGCCAGGAGCGCTCCAACGGCCTGGTGCCGTCGGAGTTCGACACCTGGCTCGCCCAGGAGCGGACGCGCGGGCGGTATCAGGACTACGATCCCGACGAGGAGCTGCATGAGCATCGCTAGAGACGGCGTGCCCGCGAATACGCACGCCCTCAACCTGTTGCCGAACGGGGCCGTGGCCCCGCCGGTCGATCGCATCCCATTGTACGAGGTGTACATGCGCATGGCCGAAGAGCTGGCCAAGCGCTCCACCTGCATCCGGCTGCAGGTGGGGACGGTGGTGACCGACCAGCAGCTCGAGAACGTGCTCGCGATCGGCTACAACGGCAACGCCCGCGGCTTGCCGAACAAGTGCGATTCGGCGGTACCGGGGAGCTGCGGCTGCATTCATTCCGAGATGAACGCGCTGGTGAAGGCGCCGGGGAGCGTGCGCGACAAAGTCGTGTTCGTCAGCGCCTCGCCCTGCGTCATGTGCGCCAAGCTCATCATCAACTCCGGCGTGACGCACGTGTTTTACCGCAAGGCCTACCGCGACCCGTCGGGGATCGAAGTCCTGGCGGAGGGGAAGGTGACGCCGGTGCTGTACGACAAGTGGGTGCAGGAATGGCGGTAAAGCAATTGCGGAATGCGGAGTGCGGAATGCGGAGTTGAAGGGCACACGTCTCTATCCATAGGAGGCCTTGTGACAAAGCATGCTTGGTTGGCTCTGCTCACCCTGGCGGCTGCTGCGCCGCTCGGCGCCCAGTCGCTGCTCGACCGCTCGCCCAATATGGACGGCACATGGGTACCGGACGCCGGCGTGGTGCAGTTCAACTTCCTCCACCGGTTTTACGTGACGCCGCGGCCCAACAGTGGCGTGATCAACTTCCCGACATTTACGCTCGCAGCAGGCTTGCCGGCTCATGTCGGCCTCGGAATGCGATACGCGACGAAAGGCGCTGCGAACGACGCGAACGAAACTGAGATTTACGCACGGTGGCGCCGCCAGATCGGACCGTGGGCCATCTCGGCCACGCCGGCCTACAACATCACGCTTCAGAGCGCCGACGGCGAGGTGGGCGTCGACTGGACGAGGGGCCCGCTCACATTGTTGGGAGCTGTGCGGGGCATGTCCCAGGCGTTTGGCCAGGACCGCGCCAGGGCGGCCGCCGCGGGCGGCGCCGTTTTTCGCCTCAACAACTATGTAGCGATCACCGGAGACTTCGCCTCGATGCTTGGCACGGATCCCGGGGAGGACCCTGCTTGGAGTGCCGGTCTCCTCTTCGTGATCCCCGGCTCCCCACACACGTTCTCGCTCCACGCAAGCAACGTGGGCGGAAACACGATTCAGGGGAGCTCGCGCGCCGATCCGCTGGTCAAGTTGAACACGAGCAAGCCACTGTACGGCTTCGAGTTCACGATTCCGCTCCACTTGAAGCGCTTCAGCCCGTGGTTCCATGGCTCGCCCAAGCCGGTCGCCCTGGGAGCAGCCGGAGAGACGGTCGCGGCCGAGGTCGACATGGCCGCGCTGAAGTTCGGCAAGGACATGCTCACGATCTCGGCGGGACAGGCCGTGCGTTGGAGGAATCGCGACCCCGTGGAGCACACGGTGACCTTCGACGGCGCCGAGCCAGGGTCGCCGGTGATTCCGGCGAACGGCTCGTACGTCCATCGTTTCGACAAGCCCGGCACCTACACGTATCACTGCACGCCACATCCGTTCATGAAGGGGGTCGTCGTCGTGAAATGACGGACGACCTCGATCGGTTGTTCGAGCGCCTGGTGACCGTCCTGGCCAACGACGGGCCGGGCCGGCTCGCCGTCCCGTTCCCCGCCGCCGAGGTGTACGAGCGGCTCGTCCCGTATCGCTCGAACCGCTCGATCCTGAAGGTGGCCACGCACCAGGATTACGAAATGGCGGTGTTGCGCCTGCTCGCCGGCGAGCGGGGGTACGCCTCGCTCCAGCCGATGGAGATCCAGGAGGCGCTGCAGCGCGAGGCCGGAGAGAAGAACCCCGATGCCGGGCTGTTTCGCCAGTTCCCCGACGCCCTGCTGAGCCTCAACCGACTCGCGGCTGAGCGATTTTTGCGAGGTGATCGCGCCTACGCCCCGCCCCCCCCGCCCCCTCCCCCGTCCCCCCCACCACCTCTCGGGCCCGAGTCCCGCGAGGCCGCCGACGAGGAGGAACCCGAAGCAGCGGCCGGGGCCGGGGAGGCGAGCACGCCGCTCGCTGGTGCGGCGTTCGAGCTGGCCGAGCAGAGTGAGTCGCCGCACCAATGCCCCTATTGCGGCGAGACGCTCCCCGGGAGCCGCAAGGTGAACTTCTGCCCGCAGTGCGGGCAGCCGCCCTCGGGGGAGCTGCGCTGCCCCGCCTGCGGCGGCGAGGTGGACGTGGGCTGGCGCTACTGCGTGAGCTGCGGCCGCGCGACGGGTTTCGAGTGAGACACTGCAGAATCGCCCTGATCCCCGGGGATGGAATCGGGCCCGAAGTCATCGATGCCGCCCTCGGCCCCATCGAAGGGGCCGCCGCGAAGCACGGCGTCACCCTCGAGCTCGAGCGCCTGCCGTACGGTGCCGACCACTACCTCAAAACCAAGGAAACGCTCCCAGAGCGGGCGTTCGACCGCCTGCGCGACGACGCGGACGCCATCCTGCTGGGCGCGATCGGAGACCCGCGCGTACCGGGCAACGAGCACGCACGGGACATCCTGCTGGGACTCCGGTTCCGCCTCGATCTCTACGTCAACTTTCGTCCCGTAACGCTGTTCCATCCCGACCTCACCCCCCTGCGGGGCAGTGGCCGGCGTATCGACTTCGTGATCTTCCGCGAGAACACGGAAGGGGTGTACCTCGGCCGGGGGCGCATTGCCGGTGATGAGTACGTCGCCGAAGAAATCAACACCGCGAAGGGCGTGGAGCGCATCATCCGCGCCGCCTTCGAGTGGGCGCAGGATCACGACAAGACCAGCGTTACGATGAGCGACAAGGCGAACGCCGTCCCAGCTCACAAGATCTGGCAGGAGACGTTCAGGCGCGTCGCCGCGGAGTTCGCCGGGATCGACGCCGAGCACCGCTACGTGGACGCATTGGCAATGGAGCTGGTACGCAATCCGGAGCGCTTCCAGGTCATCGTGACCAATAACCTGTACGGCGACATCCTGTCCGACTTGGGCGCCGCGCTCGTCGGCGGGCTGGGGCTCGCGGCGAGCGCCAATATCCACCCCGGCCGGGGAGGAGCGGGGCTGTTCGAGCCGGTGCACGGCTCGGCGCCGCCGCTCGCGGGCAAAGGGATCGCCAACCCCATGGCGGCCGTGCTTGCCGGCGCGCTGATGCTCGAGCAGCTCGGCGCTCCCCAGGCGGCCCGGGACCTCGAGCGGGCGGTGACCGAGACGCTCGCGGCGGGGGTACGCACGCCGGATATCGGCGGGAAAGCGGGGACGCGTGAGGTGGCGGCGGCGGTGGCCGCCCGGATTTGAGCGCGGCCGGCACGCGCGATCTGGCCCG
>Ga0209027_1000452_pt1 | contig 14410 bp, 16 predicted proteins | sample GraSoi013_1_20cm_3_FD_185821 | JGI IMG/M metagenome (GOLD analysis project Ga0209027, IMG submission 185821) | Grasslands soil microbial communities from the Angelo Coastal Reserve, California, USA - Sample 09_27_2013_1_20cm (SPAdes) (version 2) | ecosystem: Environmental > Terrestrial > Soil >...
GGCTGTTGCGCGGCTGGTCGTAGGTGGCGGCCCAGCGCCGGTACCCGGTGACCGTGTCGCCGCGCTCGACCATCACCCCGTCATGGTTGGCAAGAGCGTCGGCGGCGAGCAGTCGCCGTACCTCAGCCAGGCGCGCCTCGACGAACTCCTTGTCGAAATCGCCTGCCCAGCCGCGCAGCAGCGCGATGCCCTCCAGTCCCAACAGGTACGCCAGAGGATGCTGGTAGATCATGTGGCGACGCTACAACACGAAGACGGCCGCGTGGATCGGTGATCCACGCGGCCGTCTGTTTGACAAAGTGCCTAGCTGAGCGTGCCGTACACCTGCATCTCGTACAGGGAGTACCCGTACGCGGTGCCCCGGGCGGTACCGAGGATCCGGACGTACCGGCCGGTGCCGCTGAGCCCGGTCAGGTCATCGGTCCCGCCGTTGCCGGTCGTGGTCGAGAAGATCGTCGTCCAGGTCGTACCGTCGGCTGAGGTCTGGATCGTGTACGACTTGGCGTACGCGGCCTCCCAGGTCAGCTTGACGTGCGAGATCTTCGCGGTGGCGCCCAGGTCGACCCGCAGCCACTGCGGGTCGACGCCCTCCTTGCTGGACCAGCGGGTGCTGGTCAGGTTGCCGTCGAAGGCGTTGCTGGCCGGGAACGAGGAGGACTCCAGCGACGAGGCGGTGGCCGACTTGCCCTGTGAGAGCAGTACGGCCGTGCCGGTCGAGCCCACGGTCAGCGCGTAGCTGGTCGAGTGCGATCCCGACGCCGCCGTGCCCTTCACCGTGATCGTCGCGCTCGCGTCGGCCGCGGTGGAGCTGGCGGAGATGGTCATCGTGGAGGTGCCGCCGGCGGTGACCGACGCCGGGTTGAAGCTGACGCTCACCCCGGACGGGGCGCCCGAGGCGGACAGCGTTACCGACTGGGCCGCGCCCGACACGACGGCGATGGATACCGTCGAGGTGGTGGACGCGCCCGGCTTGATCGAGCCCGACTTCGGGTTCAGCGATACCGAGAAGTCGTTGGTGGGCTTGGTGGACGAGCTGAACTTCCACTGGCTCGCCGAGCCGGAGCAGCTACCCGCGACGACGCTGGTGCCGGAGGCGCGTACACACTTCTGGCCGGTCTGGATGTCCGAGATCGTGCCGTTGGGGTTGACCGACCACTGCTGGGCCGGACCGCCGGTGCACTTCTGCAGCACAACCTTGCCGCTGGACATCCCGGCGCACAGTTTGTTGATCTCCAGGAACGCGCCCTGGAAGGTGAACACCTCACTGGCGGCGGTGCTGCACGCGGCGGTCGTCAGCTGGGTACCGGTGCTGGCGCTGTTGTTCGGGTCGTTCAGGCACTGCCCGTTGGCGCCGTTCTTGTACTGCCCAACGGTGATGTGCGCCTTGGCACCGCCGTAGCACGCGCCGGTCGAGGTGTTGAAGATCGGCGTGGGATCGAAGGGCTCGTTGGAGGGCGGGCTGACGATCACCGGTTCCATGTTGGGGGTGTTGTCGGCGTTGTAGTTGGTCAGCGCGTCCTCGCAGTTGATCGCGTCGAACGCGTTGCCGCCCTTGCCGCCCAGCCACAGGTCGAGGTGGCGCAGCCCGGGGCCGCCGTTGGGGCCGTGGCCCTTCCAGTCGGCGGTGCACTCCTCGCAGCTGTCCTCCATGATGAAGTACTTGCGCACCCGCGGTACCCACACCTTGGTACCGGGCGCGAGCTCGGACCTCTCGGTGGCGAAGGTGATCGGGTCGGCGAAGGTGCCCTTGCCGCCCGCGCCACTGTGGATCTTCGGGTACGAGATGCCGTTACCCGGCGGGGTGTTGTCGTACCAGCCGTAGAACGTCAGGAACGTCTGCTGGGTCGTTGCGGCATTGGCCAGGACACCGCCGAGCAGGCCGGTGATCGCTGATACCAGGACAAGACTGGCAGCCGTCACAAGTGCGGCGAGCGTACGCCGTTTCAATGGTGCCTCCGTGTGCCTCGAAGCCCCCGTGTTGACGGGTGTGAATGAAGACTCCGACTGATACCGGCGCAAGTCAAGGTCTGATAGGAAGTATGTCTGTCAGTTGCTGAGTCAATGCGGGGTGACCCATTCCCGGCGGAGGCCGTCCCATTCGCGCCTCCGGCTGATCACCAGCGCGAAGGCGCCGGAGACCTCCAACATGATCCGGACATGCCGGGCCGACCACGGGTACGGCTCCGGTCCCGGTCCCGGGTCGAGCGGGATGCCCGACTCGTCGAACTGGCGCATGGCGACGTCCAATCGCCGTACCGCGCCGACGTACGCCGCCCGTGCCTGTCGCAGCTCACGGTCGTGATTCCGAGTTGCCATACCGGCAGGCTATCGAACGCGTGTTCGAAGCTGTCAAGACCTGTTTTACCTGGTCACGCTGCATATCCGCGTGATCACTGAGCGGTCAGGCGCGCCGCTGGAGGGTGGCGACGGTCGAGCCGGCGAGCGCGACCAGGCAGGCCGGCAACTGCCCGTCGGCCAGCGCCGCGCCGAAAAGAGCCTCGCCGGTACCGGGGTCGGCGTTGACGTACGCGCTGACGAACCGGGCCACCCACCGGGTGTCGTACGCGGCCTGGTCGATCCCGGGGAAGTCCAGGGCCCACGTACCCGCGGCGACCGAGTCGCCGACCATGGTGGCGGCCAGGCACACCGCGACCTCGAAGGCGCCGGAGACGCCGGAGCGGTTGACCACGGCGTCGAAGGTGCCGGCGATGCCGTCCCGGTCATTGGACAACGCCAGCCGGAGGATCTTTTCCGCGTCGTCGTACGGATCGCTCTCCCGGCTGCCCACGACCTCACCTTAGGCGCCTTCGTCAACGTCTGCCCGATAACGCCGGCGACCCTACGGCTGGCGCAGCAGGCAGGTCAGCCGGGCCGTGCAGACCCGGGTACCGGCGTCGTCGGTGATGACGATCTCGTACGTCGCGGTGGTCCGCCCGAGGTGCACCGGAGTGGCGACCCCGGTCACCCGGCCGGCCCGCATCCCCTTGTGGTGCGTGGCGTTGATGTCGATGCCGACGGCGATCGCGCCGTCCTTCGCGGCCGCGTGCATGGCCGCTCCGACCGAGCCCAGCGTCTCGGCCAGGACGCACGATGCACCACCGTGCAGCAGCCCGTACGGCTGGGTGTTGCCCTCCACCGGCATCGAGCCGACCACCCGGTGCGGGCTGGCTTCCGTAATCGTGATGCCCATCCGCTCGGCCAAGGTACCCGCCACCGTCATGCCGTCCATGGCAGGCACGCTACCGTCCGTCGACACCGACTTTTCCCTCGCCCGGTCCGGCGCGCTAGTGTGCTGGCCGGACCCTCGGAGGGGAGGACACCCATGCGCGCTCGACGCGCCGCGCTCGCGGTCGTCTCCGCGGCAGTGCTGCTCGTCGCCGGTTGTGGCTCCGCCGCCGGTAACCCGGCGGACGCCTCGGCGACCGGCGGAGTACGGCTGTACGGCGTCGACGGCAACATGGCGAACTCGCTGGGCGCCGCCCTCAAGACCCCGGGCGCGATCAGCGGCATGGTCGGCACGACGCCGCTCACCCAGCTCTCCGAGGACTTCAAGCAGCGGCTGCTCGCCACCGACCCGAGCCTGACCTTCTTCGAGTACAGCGGCGAGGCGTACGACGCCGTGATGATCACCGCGCTCGCCGTCATGGCCGCCCATTCGGTCGACCCGCCGACCGTGGCCAGGTACATCAACGGGGTGACCGAACTGGTCCCCGGCGGGGTGGAGTGCGACACCGTCAAGGACTGCCTCGACGCGATGGCGGCCGGTAAGCCGGTCGCGTACCGCGGGGTGACCGTACGGTCCGGGTTCACCGATGCCGGCGAGCCGTCCACCACCTCGTACGGGACGCTGCACTTCGGGTCCAACGACAAGATCGACGACGGGAAGACCGAGTTCGTCTCGGCCGGCGACAACAGCGCGGCCAGTACGGCGCCGCCGCCGCCAGCGGCCGGTACCAAGTCCCACGAGGCGCTGAAGCTGGGCATCCTGTTGTCGAAGACCGGCGACCTGGCCTCGTTCTGCCCGCCCATCTTCGCCGGCGCCCACCTGGCGATCAAGGAGCTCAACGAGCTCGGTGGGGTACTCGGTCATCCGGTCACGTCCGAGGACGCCGACGACGGTACCGACCCGGCCAAGGCCAGCCTCGCCATGGACAAGCTGGTCGCCGGCGGCGCCTCGATCATCATCGGTCCGGCGACGTCCGGCGAGTCGGCCGCGCTGATTCCCAAGGCGGTGGCCGGCGGCCGGCTGCTGTTCTCGCCCTCGGCCACCTCGGCGGCGTTGACCAAGGCCGACGACCACGGGCTGTTCTTCCGTACCGCGCCCTCGGACTCGTACCAGTCGCAGGCGCTCGCCGACGTCGTCATGCGGGGCGGCGCGCGCCGGGTGTACATCATCGCCCGGGCCGACTCCTATGGCACGGGCCTGCGCGACGGGTTCACCGACGACCTGGTCAAGGCCGGTATCCGCAAGCAGGACATCGGCAACCTGACGTACAAGGACGGGCAGAAGGACTTCTCCGAGATCGTCCGGTCGGCCAAGAGCTTCGGTCCGGACTCGATCGTGATCATCGGGTACGAGGAGTCGTCGAAGGTGATCCAGGCGTTGATGGACGGCGGGGTCCAGTTCAATCACTGACCCGGGCGCCGTCCACCCAGCGGTAGAAGCCCCGCCCGGTCTTGCGGCCCAGGTGTCCCGCCTCGACCAGCGAGACCAGCAGGTCGGGCGGGGCGAACCGGTCCCCGTACGCCGCCTGGAGGGTACGGGCGATGTCCAGGCGTACGTCCAGCCCGACCAGGTCGGTCAGTTCCAGCGGGCCGACCGGGTGCCGGTACCCGAGGACCATCGCCTTGTCGATGTCGGTCGCCGACGCCACCCCGTCCTCGAGCATCCGGATCGCCTCCAACCCGAGCGCCACCCCGAGCCGGGACGTGGCGAAGCCGGGCCGGTCACGTACCACCACCGGGTCTTTGCCCAGCCGCGCCGCGACCGCGCGCGCGGTCCGCACCGCGCCCGGCGGCGTGCTCGCGCCCACCACGATCTCCAACAGCGGCATCGCCCACACCGGGTTGAAGAAATGCAGGCCGATCACGCCGTCGCCGAGCGCGCTGATCGGGATGCTGGAGGTGTTCGAGGCGAGCAGGCCGGGGCGGGCCGCCGCGGCCGCCGCCAGCACCGCGCGCTTGAGCTCCAGTTTCTCGGGTACGGCCTCGACGACCACGTCGGCGCCCGCGGGCACCGCCTCCGCGAAGCCGATCCGGGCGGCGGCCTCGTCGGCCTCCGTCGCGTCGAGCAGGTCGCGGGCGACGGCCTTGCGCCACAGGCCCGCGAGGGTGTCCCGGGCGGCGGCGGCCCGCTCCGGGTCCACCTCCACCAGATCCACGCGGTACCCTGCCCCCGCCGCCACGTACGCGATGCCGATCCCCATCGTGCCGGCACCGATGACGACAAACCGATCGGTCATGGAGTTCGATTCTGCCGGCTCCCGCTCGCCCTGACAGCGGAAGGGGCCTACGGTGAACCCCGGCACCGATCCAGCGTGAGGAGTTCGCATGAGCGAGGAGCACGTCGAGACCCGGGGCGACGAGCGCCACGACCTGATCGTGGGCGACACCAACCACGACGGCAAGGCCGACCTGTGGGCCACCGACACCGACGGTGACGGCAAGGCCGACCTTTTCCAGTTCGACACCGACGGTGACGGCAAGGTCGACATCACCATGGTCGACGTGGACCAGGACGGTACCCCCGACCAGATCGTGGACGGCGACGGCGGGCACGCCCCGCAGATCTGACGTCATCCGCCCCCAAGTCCCCGGATCGCGGCCGCCACCAGGACGGCGAGGATGCCGGCGGCGACCGCGCCGCCGGCCCATACCCAGCCGGTGGTGGTCGCGCTGCCGGGGGCGTACGCGTCGGGATGCCCGTACGCGCGCAGCCACTGCCGGATCGCCAGCACCTCGGCCCGGTGCTCGGCCGCGTCGGGTAGGCCCCGGCTCAGCTCCAGCGCCAACCGCGCCTGGGCCCGTTGGAGTTGCTTGACGCAGTACGCGAGCTTGCGGCCGCCCCGGGCGTACGCGAACCGGCGCGCGGCCAGCCGGGTGCCGCCGGTGGCCAGGGCGGACAGCTCCCGCACCGTGGCCACCTTCGGATCGCCGACCAGTTGCCGCAGGTAGTACCAGGCCTCCCGGCGCCCCGCGGAGCGGATCAGCAACGCGATCACCGCCAGGGCAGGAGCGCCCTTGAGCAGGAGCGCCGCCAGTACGCCCGGGGTCCCGTACCCGAACCCGTCGGCGAGCAGCGGCGAGTTCCAGAGGGCGTGGAACCCCCACGCGCCGGCCAGCGACACCGCGAACAGCCCGAGGCCACGCCGGCCGGGGTGCAGCACCCAGTACGCCACGCCGGACCCGGCCAGCGCGGAGAACAGCGTGTGGCTCCACAGGCCGCCGAGGAAGCCGCGCAGCAGGAACACCGCGACGACCGGCCCGATCCGGTCGCCCCGGCCGGCCAGGGCGACCGCGTTGACCGCGTACATCACGTCCTCGACGACCTGGAACCCGAGGCCGACGAAGGCGCCGTAGACGAAGCCGTCGACCACGCTGTTGATCTGGGTACGGGCGACCAGCGCGATGACCACGACCCCGAGCACCTTGACCGGCTCCTCGATCGTCGGGCCGGTGACCGCCGGTCCCCAGGTGGCCGCGAAGTCCGGGGAGACCAGCTTGGCGAGCAGGTCGTGGGCGGCCGCGTCGGCGCGTACCGAGGTCGCGGTGGCGACCAGGCCGCCCCAGCCGAACGCCGCCGCGAGCAGGTGCGCCGGCTCCCGCTCGAAGTAGTCCAGGCTCCGGGCGACCAGCGTGAACGGTACGGCGTACGCGGTGAACAGGACGATCGCGGAGGCGGTCGCCACCGGATACGCGTCCGCGCCGGTCCGCAGCATCCCGGCCACTTCCCAGCCGGCAACCGCCAGCACCGCGACGAGCAGCCAGAACGCCGGTACGACGACGGAATGGTGCGCCCGTACCCAGGCGGGCGTCGGGCGTACCGTGACCGCCGAACGGTGTGCGCTCATGGCGGCCCCGGGAACTCGATGCTGGCCACGCTCACGGTCAGGCCGGGCAGCGCGGACCGCAGGTCCAGGTCGGCACCGGCGATGGTGACCTCGACGGCGACGCCGGCGTGCAGGAAGACCGCGTACCGGCCGTTGCGCCCCGGCGAGGTGTACCCGCCCTGTCGGCCGGTCACGCCCTGGTCAGTGCGGGTCGGGTTCTCCGAGCCGGTCACCTGGTACCCGCGGTTCGCGGTGATCTTCTGCCGGAGCTGCGCCGCGACGTCCTCCAGCCGGCCGGTGAACGGAGCCACGACGAGCAGGTACCGGACGCCGCCCAGGAGGAACAGCGTGCTCCCCCGACCGGACCGGGTGACGTCGAGCTGGGCCCCGTCCGGCGGCCGTACGGTGACGCCGTCCCCGAGCTGGTACGGCCGGTCGGTGGCCACCGCCTGGGCGGCCGGGATGGCCGCGTTGACCGCGGGCAGCCCGAAGGCGAGCACAGCTAGCACGGCGAGGACCGCTGCGCTCTCCGCGAGGTTACGCAGCTCGCGCCGCCCCATAACTTGACGTTACCGGGTCGTCACCACTCGTCGGGGGCGATCGTTCAGCTCGCCCGCACCTTGTCCAGGTACGCCAGCCACGCCTGGGTGAACGCGCTGAAGCTGGTCCCGAGGACCTGCTGGAAGCCCAGGTCGATGTCGGTGTGGTCGTGGAAGTAGTCGTACAGCGCGAGGGCCTTGGCCTGCCCGTACTTCTGCGCGATCAGCTTCACCGCCAGCCAGGCCAGGGTGTAGTTGTCAGCGGAGTCGTAGAACGTCTCGTCCCCGGGCAGCGCGGTGGCGCTGACGTGCCGGGCGTACTCGCCGGGCAGTTCAGCCGGTACGTACTCGGTGGCGTACGCGACGTACTCCGCCATCCCCTCGACCAGCCAGCGTGGCGTCGCGTCGCTGGTCACCAGGCCCAGGGCGGCGTGGGTGAACTCGTGGGTCAGGGTGTGCTGCAGCTCGGTGTCGCCCCGGCCGAGCGTCGCCGGGTTGAACACCACCCGGGACAGGACGACCTGGACGTTGTTGTTCCACTCCGGTACCTCGTCGTAGCGGGGGATCGTCACCGCCTCGATCTGCGCCAGCTTGTCCGGGCTGCCCTCGAAGTACGCGTCGAAGACCTTCTGGTCGGAGACGGCGGTGAGCAGCACCTTCCCGCTCCAGCCGGTTTTGCGGATCTTCATCACGTTGGTGATCCCGCGCTCGGCGAGGTCGACCAGGTGCGGCGCGATCTCGGCGTCCTCCGTCGAGATGACCGCGATCACGTGGGCGGACCGGACCACGGTGACCGGGCGCGCCTCCCAGGGCAGGCCACCGACTCCGAACGGCAGCCCCTGCGACGCGCCGACGCTCTCCTCGTCGGCCAGCAGCCAGCGCCCGCCCGAGCCGACGAACGTCGGTATCCACGGCTCCGCGTCCGGTACGGTGTCCAGCCCCGCCACGGCGTACCTGACGGTGACCCCGACCCGGCGGACCAGCCCGTCGTGCCGTACCGCCAGCGGAGCGTCGCTGGGGAGCTGGTACCGGTCGGGCTGGGACAGGGTGAGGGTGAAGCTGGACAGGCCGAGGGCGATCAGGTTCTCGTACTCGACCTTCTGCCGCTGGACGAACTTGGGGTCGGACCGGTCGACGTCGGCGAGGAAGGCCGCCTCGTTGTGCGCGATGATCGCGCTCGCCCGGCGGGACAGCAGCTCGGTCAGCGCGCCGTCGCCACCGACGAAGGCGGCCGTACGGTGACCGGCGCCGATCCCGGTGACCAGGAGGAGGGCATCGCCGGCGCCGGCGCACAGCGCCACGACCAGCAACACCACGAGCGCGATCCGCAGGCCCAGACCGGAGCGGCGCGGCGGTGGGGCGGGCTGCCAGGGCGGAGCTGAGGGGTACGGGACGTACACGGAGAACACCTAACCGCTCCAGGATGGCCCGGGGCCGGAGACGAGCAAGGGGCGGTCGGCGCCACGCCGCGCCTGCCGCCCCTGTCCCGTTCGTTCAGTCGCCGACGCGTTGCGCGGGGATCTGCCCCTGAAGCAGCGCGCGTACCTCCGACTCCCGGTAGCGCCGGTGGCCACCGAGCGTCCGAATGGCGCTGAGCTTCCCCGCCTTCGCCCACCGGGTGACAGTCTTCGGGTCGACGCGGAACATCGACGCAACTTCGGCCGGCGTCAATAAGGGCTCGGGCTCATGCGTACGCGATGCCATCGGTCACTCCTCCACAGGTACTCATAGACGACGGCCGGGGTCCCGCCGGCCGCGCGCATGTCCATGGTCCGGCTAGTCCAGCATGTCCGACATGGGCCGAACGGCTGAACGTCCGTGGATGGACGGATGATGAATGACCGATTTTTCCGGACTTTTGGCGCCACGTAATGTCTTATTTGGACCTTAAGTCACGCTGCGTCAGCGCATATATACGAGTCGTGCTCTGATTAATTGCATCTTTCTAGGAGCTGTACGGCCCGCCACCGGTTCACAAGCTGCTCATATGCCTCGGTTGCCCCATCGGCATCTCCTCTGGACAAAGCCGCCAGCCCTCCGGCCACCAACCCCGGTGAGTCATCGGTCTCCAGTTCGTCATCCGGCAAAAGAGACACGAGCCCGCCGTAGTCCAATTCCACCAGAGAACGGGGGTGGAACTCCTCCAACCATCGGGTGCTCTCCTCCACCGCCTCGGTTATCGGTGCATCGCCGAGCGCCTTGCGCAGGACCGAATGGGCCCGGTGGGCCCGCCGCCGGGCCTTGGAGATCTCCGTCCGGTACCGCAGCATCCGCTGCCCGTCGTGTACCGAGAACGCCTTCTCGGACAGGTCGACGAAGACGAACCAGCGCAGGGGCACCCCCCAGGTGGCCACCTGCTCGTGCACCCGGGGCATCCCGCGCTCGAGCACCTTGGCGCCGCTGCGCCAGTCGTCCACCACGGTCTTGGCGAGCCCCGCCAGGATCGGCGGGACGAACGCGTCGGCCAGCACCGGCGGTACCCCGTCCCGGGCGGACAGCGCCGCCTCGGCCACCCGTACCCGCAGGTTCCACGGGCAGATCAGCAGCGTCTCGTCGGTCTCCAGGACGTACGCCTCGTCGGGCAGGTCGGGCAGCCGGGTCCAGCCGGCCCCGAGCGCCTCCAGGACGACGGTGCGCTGCCTGCCGGGGCCGTCGAAGGGCGCGACGGCGCGGCCGTCCTTCACGTACCGGCGCCAGTAGAGCTGGCGTTCCCGGTCGAAGGCCGTCAACGGCTCGTACACCCGGAGGTACGCGGCGAAATTCGCGGGCACGTTCGCGAACGTACCGCACCCTCGGGTCGGATTACTCTCACAAGCAGCCGTGCCCCACGAGGGCCGTACCCGCGAATCGACAGGAGCCGTCATGGATGTCTTCACCGACACCGGCCATGAGCAGGTCGTCTTCTGCCAGGACAAGCTCTCCGGCCTCAAAGCGATCATCGCGATCTACTCCACCGCGCTCGGACCCGCGCTCGGTGGCACCCGCTTCCACCCGTACCCGACCGAGGCGCAGGCCCTGCACGACGTCCTGGACCTGTCCCGGGCCATGGCGTACAAGAACGCGCTGGCCGGACTGGATCACGGTGGCGGCAAGGCGGTGATCTGGGGCGACCCGGCCACGGACAAGTCCGAACCGCTGCTGCGCGCCTACGGACGCTTCGTCGCCTCGCTGGGCGGTCGTTACTACACCGCGTGTGACGTGGGTACCTACGTCCAGGACATGGACGTGGTGGCCCGGGAGTGCCGGTACGTGACCGGGCGCAGCGAGGCCCACGGCGGCGCCGGGGACTCGTCCGTCCTGACCGCGTGGGGCGTGTTCCAGGGTATGCGGGCCGCCGCCGAGCAGGTCTGGGACCGGCCGAGCCTGTCCGGGCGCCGGGTCGGCATCGCCGGGCTGGGCAAGGTCGGCAAGCACCTGATCGGGCACCTGCTGGAGGACGGCGCGCACGTGGTCGGTACCGACGTGTCCGAGCCGGCGGTGAGCTGGGTACAGGAGACGTACCCGCAGGTCGACCTGGTGGCCGACGAGGCCGCGCTGATCCGGTCGGACATCGACGTGTACGCACCGTGCGCGCTGGGCGGCGCGCTGGACGACGACAGCGTGGCCGTACTCCGGGCGAAGATCGTGGCCGGGGCGGCGAACAATCAGCTCGCCCATCCCGGGGTCGAGAAGCTCCTGGAGGAGCGGGGCATCCTGTACGCGCCGGACTACGTGGTCAACGCCGGCGGTGTGATCCAGGTCGCAGACGAGATCGAAGGCTTCGACTTCGCCCGGGCCAAGCAGCGGGCCACCGGGATCTACGACACGACCCGCCAGATCCTCGCGCTGGCCCGGCGGGAGGGCATCCCACCGGCCGCCGCGGCCGATCAGCTCGCCGAGCGCCGGATGGCCGAAGTGGGCCGGCTGCGGACGATCCGCCTGTGACGACCGGTACCCGTGCGGCGGCCCCGGCCCGCCGACCGATCGGTAAGGACCGAAGGCCGGAGGGCCGAGGTGCCGAACCGGGGCCGCGACATGTACCGTATGAGCCACGAGAGATGCCTGCCGTCATCGGGGCCCGCCTGGAATGGGCTGCCCCGTAATTCTGTGCGAGGGGGTCGAGCCATGGGGCGCGGCCGAGCTAAGGCCAAGCAGACAAAGGTGGCCCGGGAGCTGAAGTACCACTCCCCGAACACCGACCTCGCTGCGCTACAGCGCGAGCTAGCTGGTAACGGCAAGTCGAACGAGGAGTTCGACGAACCCAGTGGTTACCTTGACGACGACTCTGACGATGAGGACGAGTCGGACGAAGGCCACTGGACTCCCCGGCGCCGATAGGACCGGGTACCCACAGCACGCGGCAGCCCCGCGTGCTTACGTATGCCGTACCGGCGCCGGTACCCCTAACGGGGCCGGTTGGTGAACTGGTAGAAGGTCGGGAAGGCGTCCTCGAACGGGCGCCAGCCCGGCGTGGCCGCCTGCGGGTCCCGGGCCCGGGACACCCAGGTCCGCTGCGCCTCGGCCAGCAACGCGGCCAGGCCGGGATCGTCCCCGGTCAGCCGGGCGAGCGGTGCCTCAGTGTCCTCCGGCATGGTCGAGCACTCCCTCCAGGAGACTGATCTTGCTGTTCCGGCAGTGATCGGTCTGCGTACCGTCGAAACGGCCGTGCTCGAAGTATCGGTTCGCCGCGTGCGCTCCGCCACAGAAGCCGAAGTACGGGCAGGAGGCGCGGCACGCCTCGACACCGGACAGGTACTCGGCGATCCAGCCGGCCGGGGCGTCCGCGACCCGCGCGACGATCTCGTGCAGCGGCAGGTCCGGCACGGTACCGGAGGCGAAGTCGCCGTACCGGGGGTCGGCGAAGCCGGCCAGCTCCGGGGAGAGCAGGACGACCCGGCCGTCGTGCGCGATCACCGGGATCGGGTCGTGCTGCCGGGGAAGCAGGTCGTCGGCGGTACCGGCGAGGGCCGCTCCGGCGTACCGCAGCGCCCACTCGATCTCCCGCAGCTCGATGCGCGGATCCGTACGCCAGGCCGCCGTCAGCTCGCTCCAGAACGCCCGTACCGCGTCGGTGGCGTACCCGGTGTCGCGGGTGTTGACGCCCTCCCGCTCCTCGACGTTGATCCCGAGGGCATAGCAGCCCAGTTCCAGGAAGAAGTCGTAGAGCCGGGTGGCGAGGCCCGGCCGCGGCGCGGTCACCACACACAGGGCCGCGAACGGTACGCCGTGCCGGCGCAGTGCGGTGACCCCGGCCATGATCCGCTCGTACGCCGGCTGTCCCGCCCGGTTGACCCGCTGGGCGGTCAGGTCAGGTGGGCCGTCGATGGACAACCCGACCCGTACCCCATGATCTTTAAGGAAGCCGCACCAGGCGTCGTCGACCAGCGTCGCGTTGGTCTGGACGTGGTGCTCGACCCCGGCGAAGGGCGCCATCAGCGCGGCCAGGTGGTCCCGGCCCGCGGCCAGTGGCTCGCCGCCGTGCCAGACCACCGAGAAGTGCGGGACCAGGTCGGCCCAGGCATTGACCGAGTCGGCCACCGCGGCCGCGACCCGCACCGGCATCCGCCGGTCAACCGCCCGGAAGGGCAGATAGCAGTACGCGCAGTCGAGGTTGCACAGGGTCGTCGGCTGCATGATGACGTACGAGGGGACCGGGGCGATCCCGCGCATCCCGGTCCACGGGTACGTCATTCTCAACCGCTGGTGTACGAGTTGACCATCTGTACGACCCCGGTGCCCTCGATGACCTCGCCGGCGAGCCAGGCGTCGACCTTCCGGGCGGCCAGGAACGCCAGGGCGCGGTCGGCGTCCTGCGGACCCACGATCGCGAACATCCCGACGCCCATGTTGAACGTGCTCTCCATCTCCCCCTGGTCCACCCGGCCCTTGGTCCGCACCAGCTCGAAGATCGGCTGGGGGCGCCAGGTGGCCCGGTCCACCACCGCGTCCAGGTGCTCGGGCAGTACGCGGGACAGGTTGCCCGGGATCCCACCGCCGGTAACGTGCGCGAACGCGCGTACCTCCGTCTCGGTGACCAGGGCGAGGCAGTCCTTGGCGTAGATCCGGGTCGGGGTCAGCAGCTCCTCGCCGAGGGTCCGCTGCGCGCCCAGCTCATCGAGGACGGACTCCAGCCGCAGCCGCCCGGCGCCGGAAAGCAGCAGGTGCCGCACCAGCGAGTACCCGTTGGAGTGCAGCCCCGACGAGCGCATCGCGATCACCACGTCGCCCAGCTCAACCCGGTCCCGGCCGAGGATCGCGTCCAGGTCCACGATGCCCACGCCGGTGCCGGCGATGTCGTACTCGTGGGCGCTCATCATCCCCGGGTGCTCGGCGGTCTCGCCGCCCAGCAGCGCGCAGCCGGCGGCCCGGCAGCCGTCGGCGATCCCCGCGCCGATCTCGGCGACCTTCTCCGGCACGACCTCGCCGCAGGCGATGTAGTCCAGCAGGAACAGCGGCTCGGCGCCGGAGGCGACCAGGTCGTCGACCACCATCGCGACCAGGTCGATGCCGACCGTGTCGTGGATGTCGAGCTGCTGGGCGATGGACAGCTTGGTGCCCACCCCGTCGGTCGAGGAGGCCAGTACCGGGTTCTTGTACCGGGACAGGTCCAGCTTGAACAACCCGGCGAACCCGCCGATGTCGCCGATCACCTCCGGCCGCGAGGTGCGCTGGACCTTGTCCTTGAGCAGCTTGACGGCCTGCTCGCCGGCATGGATGGACACGCCGGCGTCGGCGTACGTCACCGTCCGCTTGCGGCCGGTGGAAGCCTTCCAGGTGTGGTGCTCCGACTCCGCGCGCTCACTCACGTGCGTCACTGTTCTCCCCTTCGTGCGGCGGGGACCC
>Ga0209027_1000453_pt1 | contig 14410 bp, 12 predicted proteins | sample GraSoi013_1_20cm_3_FD_185821 | JGI IMG/M metagenome (GOLD analysis project Ga0209027, IMG submission 185821) | Grasslands soil microbial communities from the Angelo Coastal Reserve, California, USA - Sample 09_27_2013_1_20cm (SPAdes) (version 2) | ecosystem: Environmental > Terrestrial > Soil >...
AGCGCATCGATGAGGTCGCGCCGAAAGATGTTGCCGCTGGTTCGCGCTACCCGGAAGCGATGATGAGGCTGCTGGGGAAGTAGCTGTCGGCAACTCAGCAGCGGCAAGAAACATTTCCGCGAAGCCCAAAAAGCGTTCGGGGCTGGCACAGACACCCTACAAGTCTGCTTCGCGCCTGGGCAACATGGTGTTCGCCATAAACGATTGCACAACTTCGTCGCGTTGGTTTTTCGTTACATTACGAATGCGAATAATGCCGTAGCCCGGGCGCGACTTCGAATGCCGCGCCTGCAGGATTTCAATTTCCAAGCGCAATTCGTCTCCAGGTCGGACTGCATTCGGCCATTTCAATTCATCCACACCCATCCCGATGATGCCGCCCGCGACATCCATGGCATCGACAAACAAGCGCATCGACACTGCCGCGGTATGCCAGCCGCTCGCCGCCAATCCGCCAAACAACGTTTTCTCCGCCGCGTCGGGATCGTGATGAAATATTTGCGGATCAAATTTCCGTCCGAAATCCATGATCGCATCGGCGGTGATTGGATAACCGGTCGAAACCAAACGTGTGCCGATGGGGAAATCTTCAAATGCGCGCGACATCGCCTGAATCATCGGGGCATCACCGCGCCCGGGACAAGACGGAAAAGGCGGTTGAGAGAGCACTCCGCAAAATTCCTCTACGCTCGCGAGTATTAGGAGACCTCTACTGGTAGCTCAGTTTGACAGCTGCAATACTTGGTGACCCTTCTTACGGATTCAAAAATAGTTTGTTCACATCGACATCGTGCACCAGCGCTCCGTGCGGCACGGCATGCACGTCATAAAGCCGGCGGGTGTAAGGGCTGCGAACTATTCCGCCTCGCTCAGTCGGCGTTGCGACAGGGTAACCACCGCCCGCGAATCTCTTTTGCCTGGCAGGATGTTCGCCGGGTTGCGGAACTAACTGAACCGAGACCGGATTCGGATAAAGCGAATTCCATGCGCCAGTTCCAGCATCGACCGCGACACCGACCCCGACCGTGGCAACATTTCCGGCCGTTGCGGCCGCGCCCGTCGTCGAGGCTTTGCTTCGAACAGTGACAGTTTGGGAGTAGTAACCCGGTTTGCTCACCGTCACCTGAAAGCCATTTCGTCGCCGTTTCACGAAGGTTGCAGGCGTTATTCCCCTTTCTCCGGTTGAGAGAGTCACGTCCGCGCCGGAAGGATTGCTGACGACCTTAAGGTTCTCGTGGACGCCGCGGATAACGGTCGCGCAAGAGTTCAGAGCCATCGCGACACCCAGCGCACCGATTATTTTTGTAAACATCGCGGCAAGGTAGTGAGGCGGCTAGAGCTGGCAACGTCAAAGCAAGCGAGTCCCTGATCTGATGCCACCCCCGAAACGAAGCAGCGTTTGATACGAGGGTGGAATTCTACACCATCGCGGTGTCTTGGTTCTCAAGCGAGGGTTTCGTACTCTGGTTCTCCATGTGCGTCTATACGTCAATTTCGGATCCGTAAACCTTTGATGACCCTGGCTCAGCGCTAGAGCGGCTGATTTACAAACAAGCTGAACTAGCGACCGTCCTTGGTGATGTGAGGTGAACCCTCGACTACAGCGGCAGGATCAGGGGACGGTGACAGTGACTTGTCACACACACGCGAGACTCGGTAGGCCTTCGCGCATTCTGGGCCTCGAGATATTTCATGCACAACTGTCGCAGGGTTGCCTCGAACGAGGCAATTGGCCGGCACATCTTTCAAAACCACCGACCCAGCGGAAACAACCGCACCCTCGCCAATCGTTACTCCAGGGAGAATCAGGCTGCCGATTGCAATCCAGCTTCCCGTGCGAATGAGGATGGGCGCAACCTTGGTCTTGAAATCTTCCCGCCGAACATCGTGGCTTCCGGTACACAGGAACGACCGTCGGGCGACGCAAACATTCGATTCGATTGTGACCTGTGCCAGACTGAGAATCCCGACATCGTCGCCCATCCAGACATGGTCGCCCACGACCAGGCGCCAGGGAAAAGAGATATTCACATTGCTGCCAATGCCTACCTTCTTCCCAATCTTCGCACCGAACGCGCGGAGTAAGGCAGAGCGGAAGGCCGATCCCCAAGGACAGGGATTCTGAAAGAAAACGCCGCGCACAATCACCCATAACCCTCGCTTCCACCTGGGCGCGCCGCGATTGAAATCCGAGTTATCGTAAATCTCGAGTTTCATGAAGGCTGAAGTGGCCGAATATTTAGCAAGTCCAGAGCCGCTCCCGTCAGAATCATCGATCTGGCCTCGCGGTCAACGACCAATCGGACGAAGCTCTTCCTGTAGCGGAGGTGACAAGCTAACGCTGAGATATTACCGGCAGGCTAAACGCGCGAGCTCCCGAACAATTTAACTGTTAGCGTGCGCAAATTCCGCCGCACCTTGCGATTGCAGATGCATCGCGACGGTTTGCGCAAGCCGATCAGGTAAATAAGGTTTGGCGAGAAAGAGATGCTCTTTTTCGCGTTCGAACTCCGATTCGAAAAGCTCAGAGCTATAGCCACTGGTGAAGATAACCTTTAAATTCGGTTTATCCTGGATGAGGGTATGCGCCAGCTGTCGACCGGAGATAGATTCTGGCATCACGACATCGGTAAGTAACAAGTCGATCTCATCGCGATGCTCGGCCCACACGTTAAGAGCATCGCGACCATTGGCAGCTGAGAGCACGTGATAACCTAAAGTGCCCAGTGCTTCGCTGACGAACTCCCGCAACATTTCTTCATCTTCTACTACCAAGATGGTGATGTCATTAATCGGTGTGGATTCGGTCGGTAAACTTTCTGATTTGGCCGATGCGGCCACGAATCCCTCCTTACTCAGCGGGAAGAACGCGCGAATGCTCGTGCCTCGACCGGGTGCGGTATCCACTTCAATCCAACCCCCGTGTTGCTTTAGCACCCCGTAAACGGTGGCCAGACCCATGCCAGTACCTTGGCCCGGATCTTTGGTCGTAAAAAATGGCTCAAAAATTCGACCGACCGTAGCCGCATCCATTCCATAACCGGTATCTTTCACCGCCAGGCAGATGTAAGAACCAAGCTGCGCTTCGGGATTGCGTGCCCGACAGGCTTTGTCGATTTCGACACGTGTGGTTGCGAGGGTAAGCTTGCCGCCGTCGGGCATGGCATCGCGAGCATTCAACGCCAGGTTCATGATGACCTGTTCAACATTGCTGGGATCAGCGAAAATCGGCGGGAGATCGGGAGCCAGCTGCATATCAAGGGCGATGTGTTCCCCGATCAGTCGCCGCAACATCGCAACCGTTTGCTCCACAACCTCATTGAGTGCGAGCGGTCGCCTCTGAATGATCTGCTTTCGGCTATAGGCGAGAAGCTGGCGGGTCAAACCTGTCGCGCGTTCCGCCGCGCGCTGCACCTGGGTGAGAGAACACGTTAGTTTTTTATCAAGCCGCGGATTACGCAGTTGCGTCGACGTGTTTCCAAGAATGACGGTGAGAATGTTGTTGAAGTCGTGGGCGACGCCGGCTGCGAGCCGACCAACAGCTTCCATCTTTTGTGCCTGGCGTAGTTCGTTTTCGAGCCGCACACGATCGGTAATGTCCTGCAAGATGAGCAAGTGATAAGGAGCATTTCCGAGCTCGAGATTCTCGGCTGCAACCAGAACTTCGCGCGTTTCGTCAGAGGTGGTGCGAATGGTCGCGGCCAAGTTGCGCACGGCGTGACGGGCAGCGAGCTCTTGGCGGAGAACAGTCGGAGTAGATTCATCGGCCCAAAATGTCGTGCTACCTGCGAGCACGGCTTCGCGCGATGCACCGACGAGTTCGAGAAAACTTATGTTAGCATCGAGGCAAGCCTTTCCGTCCGGGCGTTGAATCGCCATCGGCACAGGGCTGCTGTGAAACGCTTTTGAAAAACGCTCCTCCGAGCGTCGTAGCGCTTCCTCGGCTGCGGCGCGCTCTGCTACTTCGCCGGTCAAGCGGGCGTTAGCGGCGCGCAATTCCGCAGTGCGCTGGTTTACAAGCGCATCCAATTCCTCCATCTGTTTTCGCCCCATCTGGGTGAGCTGCCATTTTTTCGAGAGAGCGTGCGCCATCTGCAGCACCTCGACGTTATCGAAAGGTTTCTTGAGTACAAGCATCTTATCGGTATTGCCGACCGACTTCGCGATCTCGTCCCATGAATAGTCGGAGTAAGCGGTGCAGATGACGATCTGAAGATCGGGAAATTCCTTCCAGATACGGGAGATGGTTTCAATTCCATCCCAGCCAGGTGGCATTCGCACGTCGACAAAGGCGACAGCGTAGGGCGCGCCTTCGGCACAGGCGGCACGGACTTTCTCGAGCCCCTCTTGCCCCTGGAAAGCGGAGTCGATCCGAAAATTTTGTGCGCTCGAGGAACCAGCGTGGTCGCCGAAAAGGGACGCTTCCGTCGCATCAAGCTCTTCGGCGAGCTTAGCATCGGCGGGACCGAGGATTTTGCGAAAGTCTTCATGGATCGAAGGGTTGTCGTCGATGATTAGAATGCGGTGATTGTGGGGCTGCGAAGTTAGAGGTGTTAGCTTCATGTGACAGATGCGTTAGATGCGATGGGAAGTTCAAGGGTGAAGGTGGCTCCCTGGCCGATGCCCGTGCTCGCTACGGTGATGGCCCCGCCCATCGAACGCGCGGCGATCGCGCCGCTATGTAGGCCAAAACCGTGGCCGCCTTCGCGGGTAGTGAAACCGTGTGCGAAAATTCGAGTCAAGTTTTCCGGTGCAATGCCAACGCCGTTGTCTGAGACGACGATCTGGATATAGCGCCCGTTCGGTGCTGAGATCGAAATTACAATTTTCTTGTCGATGCGCTCAACATCGTCCAAAGCATATTTGGCGTTGCGAATCAGATTGATGAGAATCTGCAACACCTTGTGCCGGTCGACGCGGATCGGCGGCACGGCGGAAAACTGCCGCTCGACTTCGACGCCGTGGCGCTCGAACGCGCCAATGTTCATGGCAATGGCGTCCTCTACCAGCCTATGGGCCTGGAGATTTTCGAAAACACCGCTGACCTTGGCGTAGCTCTGCTGCATCGCAACTACTTCCTTAATGTGCTCAATATTACGGCTTAGTTGATCGACCTCGTTCAGTAGTTCGGTATTTTCCAAGATAAAGAATTCTCCGAGATTCGAGAGATAGCCCGGTAATTTTTGCCCATTCACATCATTCGTTAGGTATTCACCGAGATCGCCATTATGGGAGGTGAGAAGTGCCGCGGCCTTTGCCAGCTTCGGCGCCTTGGATCGGCGAAGCCTTTCCACGACGAGGCCGGCGGAAACATTTACGCTGTTGAGCACGTTACCGACATTGTGCAGGACGCCGGTCGCCACTTCCGCCATGCCAGCGAGACGCGAAGTTTCGAGCAACTTCTGCTGCGAAAGACGCAACGCTTCCTCCGCTTCGCGGTACGCCGTCATGTCGCGTAAGACCGTGGAAAAATATTCTACTTTGCCCTCGGGACTTTTGTGCGCGATCACGACCTGCGAAACGTGAATTTCCTTTCGATTGCGACCTAAAATGGTTGTCTCACCCGCCCACGAGCCCTGTCGAATGGCTTCCTGCAATCCTTCCTTGGCGAAAATTTCGCGAGCCCACTCGGGATGCAAATAGAGTGTCTTTGTTCCGGAAATATCCCGGTCTTCAGCTACACCCAGTATTTCATGCCCCGCTCGATTGAGATAGAAGGGAATGCCACTCGGATTGGCACTCATCACGATGTCGGGCGTAGCTTCGAGAATAGCCGTGAGTCGGGCCTGTGCCGCTTCCGCTCGTTCACGCTCGCCGATCTCGCGTTGGAGCGCGACCACTTGTTCCTGCAATTCGTGTTGTGCTGTTTGCAACGCGCTATCCTGAGACTGGATTTGCGTCAGCATCTGGTTGAAGGCGTCGGTCAACCCCCCTACCTCGTCGCCGCAGACCTTCGTAGCCCGCACGGAATAGTCATGGTGGTGGGCGATCGTCCGCGCTATGCCCGCAAGGCTCAAAATCGGATTGGTGACAAACCGCAGGAATTGACTCGAAAGCAGGAACGCGAGAAGAAGCGAAGCGGCCAGAACCAGCGCGAAAATGCCACCGTAGAGTTTGAGAAGTTGCGACGACATTGCGTGCAAATCCGCGACTAGGTAGAGCGTTCCTTCGCGTTTCCCATCGAGCATGACGGGCTGTGCGAGGAGAATTCGATTGCCGGCGATGCGGAAGCCGGATTTCAACCGCGCGGCTTTGATTTCCATTTCATCTCGTAATCCGCCGAAATAAGCGAGGCGCTGCTGGTCTGCGACTTCGAGGCGCGCACTGACGATTTGGGGCATCGTTTTCAGTCCAGTAAGGATTTGCGCTGCGGCTCCCTCGTCCTTAAACATTACCGCTGCGGCGCAATTGTGAGCCGTGATCTCACCGACCACCGCCAGTTCGTGGGCGGAATGCTGCCTCAAGGTATAAGCCTGGAAGCAGAACAGAGCCGCAAACGCAAGAAGCAGCACCACGCCCGAGATCAACATGATCACGAATGTGATTTTTTGCCCGACAGGGCGATCGCGCAGGTTTCGCATGGGTTGGTCAGGTCAAGACTTGAGCTGCATTGAATAGCTGATAGCTAATTTCGAGCCGCGCCTGCCTGGCAGGGTTAAAACTCCCCTCGAGGCTGCCGCGAATCGCCTCCGCGGGTCGTCGTTGAGCAAGCAACCGTCACGCTGTGAATCATCGGCGCCTACCTTGGCTGGCGCTTTAGGTCCTAATCTCCAAGTTACGGCATTAGGCAAAGGCTCTGGGAACACATTTTGCTCGGAAGGGTAGTCAGATCACCCAACCGCAATCGACGTCTCTTGCCCTCGAACAACCCAATGAATGTTTACCCTGAAGAAATTGCGGATCCGCAGGAGCCGGCAAACCTCAGCTCGAAAGGCCAGGACCAGACTGCAGGTCTGGCGAATTCTCCCCATACCAATCGCCGAGGCAAGCCCGTCTTGGCTACCGCTTTTCTGAGCATTGTGGCGCTAGCGACGGGGTTCGGGATTTGGAGCTTATCGCGTCAGTTAGCGCCCGAGCTAGCCGGCGTGTCAGCATCACCGGAGGCAGCCGCCCTCGCCGTCCTGCCAGAGAAAAGTATCGCGGTTCTTCCTTTAGAAAATCTTAGCGAGGATAAACAGAACGCGTTTTTGGCCGATGGCGTCCAAGATGACATTCGTACTGCTCTCGCCAAAGTGGCGGACCTTAAGGTCATCAACCGCACTTCGGTTAACACCTACGTGGCGGGAACGCGACGAAACTTGCCCGAGATAGCCCAGACCTTAGGCGTCGCCTTCGTCTTGGAAGGAAGTGTCCGCCAAAGCGGTCAGAAAGTGAGCATTACCGCGCAGCTGAGCGATGCCCGGAGTGGCGTTCTTGCATGGGAAGAAAGCTACGAACGCAATCTGGCTGATATCTTTGCGATTCAGAGCGACATCGTGCAGCGAATTATCTCTCAGCTTCAAGCCACTGTTTCGCCGAAAGAAAAAGCCGCCATCGACGAGCGCCCTACAAAAGATCTCATTGCCTATGGCCTTTACGTCCGCGCGAAGGCGCTCATCGCGACGATTTCTCTCAATGCCCAAATCAGCGAAAAATTGCACGAGGCCGTTCACTTACTTGATCAAGCGATCGAGCGGGATCCCGACTTTTTCCTGGCTTACTGCCAGCTAGCCGCCGCGCATAACTACTTGTATTTTTTTGGCCTCGATCACACACCGGCCCGTTTGGCTCTGGCGGATGGCGCGCTCAAAACTGTCATTCGTCTGCGTCCTGATGCGGGAGAGACGCATCTTGCCCAGGCTGATTTCCTTTACCGTTGCTATCTCAATTACGAGAAGGCGCGGGCCGAACTCGCCGTTGCCCAACGCGCGTTGCCGAATAATTCGGATATCTTCGAGCTGACCGGCTATATCGACCGGCGTCAGGGACTTTGGAACGAATCAGCGCGGAGCTTGCAAAGGGCTCTCGCGCTGGATCCGCGCAACTTTTTCATTCTCCAACAGATCGCGCTCAGCTATCAGGAATTCCGGCAGTTTCGGGCAATGGCTGCTGCTTTGGACCGTGCGCTCGTTCTGATCCCGCGCGACTTAGACACACGGGTCACTCGCGCCTCGGTCGATCTCGAATGGCGAGCGGACCCCCGTCCCCTTCGCGAAAGCATTCGAACAATTCTGGCCGAAAATCCGGCGACCGCTTCGGACCTGGCCGCCCAATGGTTCTACCTCGCGCTATGCGAACGCGATCCGGCGGCGGTCACCCAGGCTTTGGCTGCGATTCCGGACAGCGGGACGGCTGTTGATCTAAACTTTCCGCGCTCCTGGTGCGAAGGCTTGGCTGCCCGCAGCAAGGGCGATGTTGCCACGGCTCAAGCTGCTTTCCTCGCCGCGCACGCGGAACTCGAACGTACGGTGAGCGAGCAACCCGGTTATGCGCCGGCGTTGTGCGTGCTCGGCCTCATCGACGCAGCCCTCGGCCGCAAGGACGAAGCGATTCGCGAAGGCCGACGCGCAATTGAACTCCTGCCGATTACCAAAGATTCAATCGACGGTGCGGAGCTGGTGAAGTATATGGGCGTAATTTACGCCTGGTGTGGCGAAAAAGATCTCGCCATCGAACAAATCGAAGCGACTCTGAAAATCCCGAGCACCTTAAGCTATGGTAACTTGAAACTGCACCCGAACTGGGATCCGCTGCGCGGCGACCCACGTTTCGAAAAAATTGTAACCGATCTCGCGCCGCAGAATCCTGAAAAGTAAAAAGGTGAACTTGACCGGCCTTCCTGGCGGTTGAGAACGATTGTGCAGATGTGTTGACAATACTTTATAAGAAACGAGTTCGGGCGGTTACAGTGGTAAAGCGGCTGATTTACACCAACTTTCACGAACTTTTTCTCCGATCCACGTTTTCCATCGCAAGCGTAGGGAAATCAGCCTTCTAATAGCGCTACCCCAGATATATCTCATGTTATCACTAAACCATCGGGAGTGACAATGAACATGGAGGCGCCCGGCGAGCCTAGATCCTATTTCCATTTTCCGCGCCGAGGAAGTCTAATAAATCGATTGCGCTAGGCACGGCGTTAAGTATGGGATCGCAAAATGTTATTCCATCAGTCTCTCTTTTTAGGGATTAGGACATTCGCGGTGGTGCCGGTGCTCGTACTCGCGCTTTCCTCGCCCTGGGGGACCGGACACCGAGGAGAACTGTTCGTTGCGTGGTCTGCTGATGACCCTTCCTTGAGAACGCGAATCGCGGCACTCTCTCCGACCGTTAGTCCGGATGAGGCTCGGCGAGTCGCGGACACTGCATACATGACCGGACGGGAACTGCACCGTGAGTGGCGTGTGGCATGGCTACCCGGCATTCAGAACTTCCTTGTCAATACGGGAAGGAGAAAAGGGGGACTCTGTTTTCAGTGGGCAACGGAGCTTCTTATCCGATTGGACGCACTGAAGCTGCAAACGCTAGAGCTCCACTGGGCCGAGTCGGGTCCCAACACCGGTGCCGAGCATAACGTCATCGTAGTTACGGCCAAAGGCCAGCCATTCGGAGAGGGCATTCTGCTTGACCTCTGGCGTTACTCGGGAACTCTCGTTTGGACACACATCGGGATGGATCCCGATTATCGCTGGATGGAAAACAAATCCGAAATCGCCCGCAGATTGCGGAGAACACAAGATATAGCTTCGAAGCAAATACCCTCTGCGACGAAATCGAACTGAACGATGCGGAACTACTTGGGCAGGCCTGCTCCAGGCCGCTTCCCGATATCATTTTTCGTCTGTTAAACTGTATGGGAGTATCATAAGGTCGCGCCAGCCGAGAAATGGTGGCACGCGAGAATGGTTTTAAGTCGAACTGTTTCAGTTATCTTGGGCGGTTAGCTCAGTGGTAGAGCGGCTGGTTTACACCCAGTAGGTCGGGGGTTCGAAACCCTCACCGCCCATTTTTCAATGGTGAAGGAAAAAACGATTGATCCGAACGTCCGCATCGGACATGTGCATTTGAAGGTGGCTAACCTGCAGCGCGCACTCGATTTTTACTGCGGTGTTCTCGGGTTTGAGCTCACGCAACGTTACGGCGAAGAAGCGGCTTTTGTTTCAGCGGGCGGTTATCATCATCATATTGGACTCAATACCTGGGAGAGTCGCGATGGATCGCCACCGCCGAAGGGCGCGACCGGGCTTTATCATTTCGCGATTTTGTATCCAACTCGCGCCGCTCTGGCCGATGCCCTGAGACGCCTGATGCAGGCGAACATTTCTCTTGAAGGCGCAAGTGATCATGGCGTGAGCGAAGCGTTGTACCTGAGTGACCCGGATGGAAACGGGATCGAGCTTTACTGGGACCGACCAAAAGAATTTTGGCCGCGCGACGAAAACGGACAGATTGAGATGTCCACGCAACGGCTCGAGCTCAGCAGTTTGCTCGGAGAATTGTAGCCGCCGCTGTCTTAGCGGCAGGACATCGCGCTTCCGCGGGCAGCGATGGCGGCGGCTACATCATTGGACGCGGTAGACTTCGATCAGGCCGACGCCGGTGGTGTTATTTTTGCCGCGCATGATCGCTGTCCATAACGTGTATTGTTGTGCCTCCGATTCGGACAAGACAAGATCAAACCATGCTGCTGCCGTCAGCGGGCAAGATGCCGGCAGGCCCCACAGCCAAGATCGCTGTGGTACAATGGCAGAAAGTCGTCACTCGAAATTTATCCGGGACTTAATTACTAATCCTTGTAAGGATCGACCATCTCGCGTCCAGCCATCGCCACGCCGAGCGGGCGCAATGTGTGGAGAACGCGAATTGTTCGGGCGTGCGCCTTCAAAACTTCCGGCAGACGCCGATATGCTTGCGGCGCCTCATCGACATCTCCGCCGCGCAATTCTACCCGGCGGTCTGCTACCCACTTCATCATCTCATCGTGACGCACCAAACCGTCGCGCCGAATCCGCTTGCTCCCCACCCTCTCGAATTTACCTTTGGCCGCTGTGCGCGACATGATCCGACCAGCCCCATGGACGGTCGAGTAAAGAGCCTCACGCGATTCACCCGAGTCGACTCCTTCGATGACGACCGCTTCATCGCCCATGCTGCCGCCGACAAAGCCGCGTTGGCCGGGAAACGCTGGCGTGGCGCCTTTGCGGACAACCCAGAATTCTTCTCCGCCATGGTCTTCGCGCCAGGCGAAATTATGATGATTATGCACCTCCTCCGTGATTTTCGCGCCAAGGATTTCACGGACGACGTGCCGCGCCACTGCTTCGCGGCCGGCATAGGCATACCTCCCGGCCAGTCTCATTCCCGTTAGGTAATCGGAGCCGATCATAGAGTTCACTGGAACTACGGTCGGAGGCACGTCCATGCCGTCCTTGCCGCCGGCCGCTTTCAAGAAATGCGTCGCCGTTTTGTGTCCAAGTCCGCGCGATCCGAAATGCACGCCTACCCAGATGCGGTCCTGCTCATCCGCAAAAATATCAACGTAATGATTTCCCCCACCGACTGTACCGAGCTGATCCCGGGCCATTTCTTTTAATCCTTGGATGGGCGCGACCTTCCACGCCTCATCTTCGAACAATTCATGATCCACTCGCACTTTGGCCTTTCGCCCGATGCCGAACGAAATATCGCGCACGACATCGTCCATGATAGTTTTGATACTTGGACCGACCTCGCAGCGTTTTGCGTCAGTTAGAATGGCAAGGTTGCCACAGGCGATATCGAAGCCAACGCCGGACAACGAAATCTTATCTTTGTAAGCGACGACGCCACCGATGGGTTGCGCATAACCCTTATGCCCGTCGGCGCATAGCACCGCGCGTTCACCGCCCGCCTCAAGACAGGTCTCGATCTGCTTCAGCGTCGCCTCATCGTGCTGGCCGAATACTTTCGCTTTCATTATGCCCGGCTTCGCCTCCTAGCTTCTCTCGAAGTTAAGTTAAGATTGGTGCCGCGAAAAGACAATGGTCGGGGGGCCTCCGCGCAATGCCGTCCTCAATTCGGCGTCCCAGAAGGACGCCCTATCTGTGTTCCTTGCCGTCGAGTCAAATAAAGCCCAGATGGTTCTAGTCCTGACTGATTAACTCGCAGAATTTATGGAGATCGACATTACCTCCAGAAACTACCGCGACGATCGGTCCCCTACCAGCTTTACCACTTAGTGCGGCAGCTACCGATAATGCGCCGGCACCTTCCGCGATCACGCGGCTTTTTTCCGCGAGCAATCGCATCGCTTGTCTGGTTTCTTCCAAGCTAACGACAATTGAACCATCCGCCACCGGCCGCATCCGTTCCCACATCCTCGGGAAAATATTTTTGCCCCCCGCCCCATCGACAAACGATTGCTTCCACCCGGTGAAGGCCTGCGGCGATTGTTTCGCGAACGACAATGCGCCCGGCGCCGCCGTTTCCGGTTCCGCTCCCCAAACTTTCACCTTGGGTTTGAGCGCTTTCACCGCGCTCCCCAGTCCCGTAATCAAACCGCCACCGCCGATTGCAGCAATGACTGCAACTACGTCGGGCGCATCCTCCAAAATCTCCAAACCGATTGTCGCATTGCCCGTAACGAAATTCTGATCGTCGAATGGATGGATAAAGGTTCCTTCCGCGCCATCGAATGCACGCTCTTCCATCGCGTTCCATGCTACATCGAACGGCACCGGAATTAATTTGGCGCCGAGTCGGCGCATTCGCTCAACCTTCGACGCCGGGGCCGTCTCTATCACGACGACCGAGCATGGCACGCCTGCCTTACGCGCGGCATAGGCCACGCCTTGCCCGGCGTTCCCGGCGCTAATCGTCCAGACTCCCCGGCGGCGCTCTGGTTCCGATAGCATCGCCACGGCGTTTGCCGCACCTCGCAGCTTGTAAGCATTGATCGGTTGTAAGTTCTCTAATTTGAGGCGGATATCCGGAAAATCAGGTCCCAATTCGAGGCGTACCACAGGCGTGCGGACAATCGTGTCCGCGATTCGTTTCCTCGCTTCATGTATTTTATCCAGTTCAATCGGGCGAACCGGTTCTAGAATCCCGGACATGGTCAGGGAGTCTCGGATTCGCCTGCCGGCGAGCAAGAAAAATCTCGCCAATGGAAAACTGTGGCTCGCGAGGTGCTGCAGCTTTTTTCATGAGCGCTTCTCCTACACTCTCACATGATGCCCCTGTGCATCAGCCACCCGACCGCCGCCTCCCCTGGCAGGAACAACAAAGTCCGCGTCTTTATTCGGTCGGGCGCCCCCTTCCCAAGAACACAATTCGTTTTAAATGCGTCGACTGCGGACGGCCGATGGAGGCACGCGCCCAAGACGGCGGTGTCGACACGAATTGCCCGCATTGCGCGGCGCCCCTTACCGTGCCGCGGATTCCACCAAATCCGTACCTGCGTCCAATTAAAAACATCGTCCGGCAAATGAAAGGCGTGCCTCTTCCGTTCCCTTATCTGCCACAGCTGATTCAACTCGCAGTATTGACGTCGGTCCTCGCTCTGTTTGGCGTTCTATTTATTACCATCGGGGTCGTGACGCAGGCTGCCGGGGTCTTTCGCGGATTAATCCTCGACACGCAGAAGCATTTGCGGGAGGGATCGACCGTGGAACGCAGTGCGCAGGCGATCAGCATCGGAATTTATTCGCTCCTCTTTCTTCCTTTCTGGATGATCCAGCTTCCTTTCTCTCTTGTCGGGTCAATCTGGAGTTCGCGTCGTCTCAGCGCACTTCTCACGGTCGCTCTTCTTCTCTCCATCGCCTACGTCGTTACCCTGTATTCGCACCATCTGATCAGGTTTTGGCATTCGTTTTAAGCAAGGTTGCGCCGGCGAACTCCTTCCAGCAGACCTGACACGCGCGACATGCCTGGAGCGGGATTGTCGCATGTGGGACATTTCAATGTTTTACTCGGTATTTGCCGGACGTGGCCTCTTGTCTGGAGCACCACTCCCTTGTTTGGCCTAGGACTTGACCTCAGTGCCGAGTAGATTTGCGACGGTCATTGGCTCACCCGGCTTCGTCATTTGGTTAACGAAGCGCTGGAAACGTTCGGAAAAAAGATCGTGCCGCAACGTCCAATAATGTTCCAGACCGGGCGAAGCGAGATAATGCCGATAAAGATTCCACCAGCCACGCCAGATTTGTTCATCCATTAAACCATAAATGAAATGGAAGTGGATTGTTTCCATCGCCTTTAAAAACTGAAAGCTAACATGGTAGAAGCGGGCACGATCGTCGGGCGAAAGCGCGTTGATGTCTTCCAAGCCAATCCGCCAAATCCGGCCGAGCTCGGCATTTTCGCTAAATTGTTTAGTGACATCACGCAGCGCGCTGGCCGCCGCATCCTGAGAGGCGAGCTTGGCTACGCGCGTGCTGCGATGCACCTGAAT
>Ga0209027_1000454_pt1 | contig 14386 bp, 13 predicted proteins | sample GraSoi013_1_20cm_3_FD_185821 | JGI IMG/M metagenome (GOLD analysis project Ga0209027, IMG submission 185821) | Grasslands soil microbial communities from the Angelo Coastal Reserve, California, USA - Sample 09_27_2013_1_20cm (SPAdes) (version 2) | ecosystem: Environmental > Terrestrial > Soil >...
CACTCCAGCCATTGCGTGCCCGACGCAACCGACCCAGCCTGCTGGCTCTGGTGCCCCGGCACTCGTGAAGTTCGCCGGAAGATGTTACACCAGCGCTTACAATCAGGGGTTCGGTCCGTTGCGCTTCCAGTTCAATACAGAAGACTACAACCTGTTCGTACAGGATGACTGGCGCTTTAACCCCCGTCTGACGCTCAACCTTGGTGTGCGTTACGAGTACGAGGCGCTGCCGAAGCCTTTTCTTGGCAACCCCTTCGCGCTTAACCCGCAGCGTCCCGGACTTCTTACTTCGCAGACTCTCTCGCTCCCGAATGACAGAAACAATTTCGGGCCGCGTCTGGGCTTTGCATGGGACATCACCGGCGATGGCAGGAACTCGCTTCGCGGCGGCTATGGCATTTACTTCGGGCGCATCATCAACTCGACGATCCTGAACAGTCTGACTAACACGGGCGCGCCCGGTGGGCAGTTCCAGTCTTCTGTCAATCCGACGATTACTCAGGCCGTCGTAGTGGGAGGCAAACCATTCAATATCAACGTGGTAAATCCTATCTCTCCGAACTTCCCGAACATACTTACGTCAGCGCCAGCCGGAGCCACTGCGATTCAATTCTTCAGGCCCGGCTTCCAGAACCCGCTCATACAGCAGGGCGATCTGGTCTTCGAGCATGAGGTAGCAAAGAACACGGTTGTATCGGCTTCGCTCCTGCTAAGCCGTGGCAGCCATCTGCCGACTTTCATTGACCAGAACCTTAACCGTCCGACAACGACGTTCACCTACTCAATCACTGACGGCCCATTCGCCGGTCAGACGCTTACCGTCCCGTTCTATACCGGGAACAGGCCGAACACGAACTTCGCCGCGATGACCGAGATTGACGACATCATCTCGTCGAAGTACATAGCGTTTGTGTTGCAGGCTGAGCGACGCTTAACTAATGGCCTTCAATTCTCGGCCAGCTACACGCGCTCGAAATCTACGGATACGGGTCAGGGTTCCGCCACATTTACGGACACCAACGACGTTTACGACCCGTTCAATCCTGGGCTTGACAACGGAAGATCGAGCTTTGACATTCCCAACAAGTTCGTTGCCAGCGCTATCTGGAATCCGACGCCGTTCGGCACAGGCAGCAGCAACGCTGCTCGAATGATCTTAAACGGCTGGACCATAGCGCCCATCTTCTCGTACTATTCGGGCGTTCCACTTAACCCGACGGTCTCGGGAAGTATACCTGGCGGCACTGCGGGTGGTGTTAACGGCTCCTGCTCATCTGGCTGCTTCACAGGAGGCAACCGCTTCGCGCTTGTTCCGCGCAACGCTTATCGTCTGCCGAGAATCGTCAATACAGACTTGCGCGTTTCGCGTCGTTTCCACCTTCGTGAGACGATGAACCTTGAGGTGCTGGGTGAGATGTTCAATATCTTCAACCGCACACAGGTCACAGGCGAGAATGCGGGCATCTACAGAGTCTCTGGCTCGACGTTGCTGTTCCAGACGAACTTCCAGCAGATTAATGCAGCGGGTGGTTCGCTCTTCCGCGAGCGCCAGGTTCAATTAGCCGTACGCTTCGAGTTCTAACGAACCGAAGAAGCAGGCTCTTAACCAAAGAGGGGGCGACTCTTAATCGGTCGCCCCCTCTTTTTCTGTGCAGTATCCTTATACCGGATTGCAGAACAAAATAAGATTCAGCAAAAGCTGTCCACGCGCATCATACGCGCACAACACGAAGTCAGGCACTATGTTTAGTGTCGTGCGCGTGTGATGCGCGTGGATAATCTGTTCTCCGTATTTTATTGTGCAATCCGATATAAGATTGCGGAATGCGGATTGCGGATTGAGTGATCGGATTTGAAATCTCAAATCTGAAATTTCAGATTAAAGAATTTAATCCTTCTCTTCCAATCCGCATTCCCTTTCACTTGTGGCCGAACACCAGCACGATCATCGTGATAATAAATAAGAGGAAGAGTATGAACAGAGTGATCTTCCAGAAGCTGTAGGGGCGCTCGCCCTGCACCTCGCCTGTGCGACCGTTGATGACGACCTGATAAACTTTTTCGTTAAGCCTGTACGCGCCGACATAGACGGGAAGCAGCAGATGCTTGAATGTGATAGCAGAGTATTGCGTAGAGATGCGGCTGACCTGCTGTTCGTCGCCGCCTATGTCGCGCCGCACATCTACATCAATCACGCCCGCCGCGATTTTTTTCATTACCTCGAAACCTTCCGCCAATCCTACCTGATACTGCTGCGCCTTGAAGCCTGAAAGAAAAGCAGGCTCGTAAGGTTTCACCTCCGGCAAGTCCCAGGGTTCGAGCGCGCGCAGACGATCCTGTGCGAGAGAGCGAGTGGCAGGGATGAGCACATCATCGAACCAGCGCGAGACAGTGCCTGACGCTGCGTACCATCGTGTCTTCTGAACCTGCCGCTCTCTGGTCACAGCGTTCCCCTGCTCATCTCTGTCCGTGTAACTTTCAGTCTCGAAGTAATGCTCGCCGCGCTGCCCTTCGTAGTAACTTGTAGTGTATGCGTCGTAAGTCCAGAAAGGTAGATAGACGCCGCCAATGCCTTCCTGCGTCGTAAACTTTTTCAAGGCGCTCGGAGCGAACCAGCGCGACGAGAGCCACTGACGGATTGAAGCGGTCGCCTGTTGCTTGGTGATGCGAAAGGGGAGCACGCCTTCTGGAGCAATGAGCGGGTCTGCGCTCTTCGGCTGAGCAACTATCTTCGCTCCGCAGAAATCGCATTCTCGGGCAACTTCCGGCGGCGTGAATGTCACAGTTGCGCCGCAGCTTGAGCATTGAACTTCCAGCGCGTCCTGCGCCAACTTTTGCAACTGCGACGAGCGCGGCTGAAGATATTCTTCATAAGAATGCTCTTCAACTTTACCGTCCGCGACCACTATCTGCTCCGTGTGGCCGCAGTAGGGGCAGGTCAAGCAACCGTCTCTAGGCTCGAAGACAAGGTCTGCTCCGCAGCCCGGACAATGATAGCGATGAATCTTTTCCTGTACGTTCAGATCGGGGGAAGTCTGCATGATCTTTTCTTGAACGAACGCAACGTTCTCTCAATTTTTCGTCCACAGCTTTCGGCGTGAGGGCTTGCCAACGATACGCGCCTCTGTACGAGCGCGTCAAGATTTTTCCATGCCAAAAACGATTCGGGAATTTTAGGGCTATTAATAGTTTCTTACCATCGTAAAAGAGAAGCTAATCGTTTCCTCCTGTTGCTGTTTAGGAGAACCCCCGGGCGCTTTGCCTGTCCGGGGGTTCACTACTTTAAAGGGAGGAAAGTTAAACAGGGTTAGACGAGAAAGGGGAGACTTCCTCGGATGAGCGCGCTCTCAAAAAGTTTTCTACTCTTCGTCCTGAACTGGCTGGACGCGCAACTCACAGTGATATGGGTGCGAGCAAATCTCGCTACGGAAGGCAACGGGTTGATGTCGCGTCTATTGAAGCTGGGCGACGCGCAGTTTCTCGGCACGAAAATTTTAATAGGAGCGTTCGCCGCCTACGTTCTTTATCGTTTCGCGCACTTGCCGCTCGCGCGCCGTGGCATGAAGCTGGCGCTCGCAGTCTATTTCGCAATCATGTTGGTGCACCTTGCAACGGGAATGTCCGCGCTCGGCTGGCACGCGCCGGAGACTATTGTGGCATCGCTTAGCCGCCTGCCGGGCGCTCTCGTCGCGCTCCTTTCCTAAATCTTGCATTCGACAAAGACAAGAAGCCCGATGGTCTGCAATCACAGACCATCGGGCTTTTTCTCGCCCATCAAAAGAAGATGCAGCCGAATCTGCTTTACGGTTGAGGAGCGCTTGCGATGCACTGCTTGTGCGCATCTCTGGCAGCCGTCTCCGCTGCCTTGCGGTCTGCGCCGTGCTTTGTCTTCGCAGCTTTCATCGCCGCTCTGAAGTCGTCGTTGCACTTCTTGACGGCTGCATTGTGCTCGGCGCTATGTTTCGGCGTCTTGGTCTTAGCCATAGCGGCGGGCGCGCCCACACCTAGAGCCAGTACGAGCGTCAGTACAGAATGAGTCAGAATACGTTTCATCTTTTGCTCCTTCTAAAGGTTTAAGATTAATTTTTGAGGAGTAGTGCTTCGCGTTAAATCGCTTGCGCCCCTAGGCAAGAGCAAAAGATAGGCCACGCCTGCGTCGCTCAGAGTTGGTTAGACAAAATGGCGCAATTACATCGAAAATCGAGGTGGGCGGGAATTATAAATGTGGAAGCGTGCGTGGCCTCGTCTGTGGCAATCTGGCTGCGACCGACAATTTAGCCACGCGCAAGCTCGCCAGAGGGCAGGCTCGCTTACAGGCTGGCCGCGAGATTGACAAATTTATAAAACCATTAGTCAATAGGAAACGTAAAATTTATTGATAGCAATAGGTACAAGATTTGCCGCCCGGTCTAGACCGGGCACTGCGGTGCAAACGCCATAAACTCCTCTTGCATCTAAACAATTGGAACGCTTCCTGACGAAGCGTTGAATATAGAGATAGAGAAATTAAAACTATGTACAGACTTTCCGCACGTCAAATACTTCTCATAGCGCTCCTTTCAGGAGTTTTCGCAGCAGGCACAGTCGCCTGTATAGGCAGTCTCAGCAGCCGATTCTTTCCAAAGACGGCTGCATTTACTGAAACCGCTCCGGCTGGGATAACCGATCCATCCGTAGCTTCCGACGAACAGAACAACGTAGAAGTTTACAAGGCCATCTCGCCCGGCGTTGTTCTGATTACTTCAACCTCTTACCAGCAGGGCTTCTTCGGACAGGTGGAAGAAGGCCAGGGTTCTGGTTCTGGTATTGTGATTGACGATCAGGGCGACATACTGACGAACAACCATGTGGTCGAGGGCGCGCAGCGCTTGACCGTTAGCTTCGGCGGCGAACACACTTACCCAGCGAAGGTCATAGGCCAAGACCCCGACACAGACCTTGCTGTCATAAAGGTTCAAGCGCCGCGCGAGGAGATGTCAACAATCGTTCCCTTCGGCGACTCGGATCATCTGGTCGTAGGCCAGAAAGTTCTAGCCATAGGCAACCCGTTCGGATTCGAGCGTACGCTTACAACGGGCGTCATCAGCGGTCTTCAGCGACCCATTCACGCGCGTAACGGGCGATTGATTGAAGGCGCGATTCAAACGGATGCTTCTATCAACCCTGGAAACTCAGGCGGGCCGTTACTCGATTCGCACGGTCGCATGATAGGCATCAACTCGCAGATTCTCTCGCCTTCGGGCGCGAGCGCGGGCGTGGGCTTCGCAGTTCCAATCAACATAGCCAAGCGCATCGTGCCGCAACTGATTCAGTTCGGCGAAGTGCGCAGACCGAAGCTTGGAATCGTCCCGTATAGCGTCAGAGGTTTGACCGGCCAGATTCACCTGCCGGTCAGCGAAGGCGTTCTTATCTATCAGACCGCGCCGGGCGGGCCTGCCGAGCAGGCTGGCTTGCGTGGGACGAGTTCAAATGATGCTGGCGATCTAATCCTGGGCGACATCATCGTTGCTATTGACAGCCAGAAAATCTCAAACACGGATGATCTCTTCCGAATACTGGATAGCCATCAGGTTGGCGATGTAGTTAAGGTCGAAGTCGTGCGCGAGAAGACTCACATGACAGTTCCTGTGAAGCTTGCGCCGCCCGACACGACGCGCCGACCACGGCAGTAAAGCAGATGCTAGTAAAAAGTCTGGAGTCTGGAGTCAGAAGAAGAAAAGCTCTTGACTCCAAACTCCAGACTCTAGACTCCAGACTCTCCTAACATCTAACCTCTTTCCTGTGGAGACTACACACTTCATCAACGCGGGCTACGGCTGGCTCTGCAAGCATTGCAGCGTGCGCGACGACGTTCACATAGACAAGAACAATCGTCGCGCACGCTTTTTCACAGAAGGCGAAGCGGAAGAGAAAGAGCCGCAACTCTCAACCCTAGCGCTAGCAAAATGGCGCGACCCCGCGCACCGCACACTCGTCTGCCCTCGCTGCGGCATAGAAGAGATTGTAAATAAAGCGTAAGAGAAACCAGGCTGTAGCTTCGATGTTGCTGTTGGTATAATTTGTCTCTAGAGAATATTCACCCTCTTTTCATTAGAGGTGCTGTTATGAGCAACGAAGAGATAGAAAAGATGCTGGAATTTATTGCTAAGCGGCAAGAGAATTTCTCCGAGAACATGGAGCAGGCTGAAGCGCGCATGAATCGTTTAGAGCGTGCTTTCCTCGGCCTCTTCAATTTAACCAGTGAAAATAGCAAAGCCATCAAAGAATTGACCGAAGCGCAAAAGCGCACAGATGCGCAATTGGCCGAGACTGACGAGCGGCTGAATATTTTCATCCACTGTCGAGCGCTATATCAGCGAGGGGCGTAACGGCAAATCGCAATAGCGAAGCGACATAACAAAGCGACGACTGCTCAATGATTTTCTTTGCTGATTTTATTGTTAGTGTGCTTAATATTTTCAACCCTCCTGCTTCGATTAGCTGAAATTTATAGCAATCGGCTCAAGTCAGCAGCCGTCGCAACTCATCTATCCTCTCTTCCGGCGCGCCGTATCGCGTGCGATAGTCGCGCTGGCTTCGCGCGATTACATCTAGCGCTTCCGTGCGATCGTAAACGTCCCTTATCTCTACGCGGCGCGGGTTCTCGCCGGGCAGTTGCTTGTAGGTTAGAAAATAATGTTTCAAGCGGTCAATCAAACCTTCCGGGCAGTCTTTGATCTCTTTGAAATGGCCGTATGCTACATCTGCTTCTAATACAGCTATGATCTTGTCGTCGGCCTCTACGCCGTCAATCATGCGAAGGCCACCGATTGGGTGGGCGCGAATGAAAAAGCCGCCGTGCGCGAAATCTTTTTCCGACAGCACGCAGATGTCCATAGGATCGCCGTCGCCTTTTATCTCTTCCATGCCGCAGCGCTCCGCGCAGAGCGCTGCCACTTCTTCGCCGCAGAAAGTCTGCGGGATGAAGCCGTAGGGCATAGGGCAGAGCGACGAGAAACGCTGTGGGCGGTCAACCTTCAGGTGGCCAGAAGATTTATCCAACTCGTATTTGACAGCATCTGTAGGCACGATTTCGATGTAAGCGTTCAACTTTGCAGGAGCATCAGCGCCAGCCGTGACCCCGTGCCACGGGTGAGCTTGAAAGAGAATCCCCAGCAGTTTATCCAATGCATCTTTCGTAGACATGAATTTACCTGTAGCAGTTTCAACTGAAGTATAAGGCAAAAAGCGATTCGCCACCGCAGGCATAGAGGATATGGAGAAGAGAATTCAAATACTAAATCTGAAATCTAGATTTTAGATTTGAAATTTAAGATTAAAAATTCTCTGTACCATCTATGCCCTGCGGTGGTGAATCAAGGTATATCTTACGCTCGACCAAGAATTGAACTGAATTTTCCTACGGCGCTTTGCTCACGCGAATGATATTGGTCTAAAATTCAGGAGCGAGCCTCGCTTCTGAATTTTTCCGCGGCGATTATGAGCCGTTCACTGCGAGCGTGTCCACAGAGGCGCGAGCCTTCAAGATTCTATAATTTCCGATGGCAACAAACGCACAAATCATCACAGAAAACGTAGAAGCAAGAGCCATATCGTTGCGCTGGATTATTAATGCACGAGATGACATGGTCTGGTTCATTGGCTCTGTAGTCTCAAGCTACTTGTTGCTGGCGCTCTACGTCGCAGGCATCTTGCCGCTCATACCTATGATAGCGGCCTGGGCTATATTGATTGACGCGCCGCACGTCTTTGGCACATTCTCGCGCACCTACTTCGATAGAGCGGAGCGGAAGACCAGAAAGCGCCTGCTGCTAGGCTCGCTAGCCTTCTTCGTCGTTGGCCCCTTGATGGTCTTTGCAGGCGCGGGCGCGCTCTTCTTCTTCTTGGCAGCTCTCTGGGCTTACTACCATCTGGTAAAACAGCACTACGGTTTCATGGTGCTCTACAAGAAGAAGAACAACGATCTTGCGCAGATTGACAACGCTTTAGACCGCGTGCTGTTAATCTTCGCTTTCTGGTATCCGTTCGTCCTGTTCATAGCGCGCGACGCAGAAGCTATGGAGCGCGTGCCCGCTCCGCTTCATGCGGGCGTAAGCTTTATCGCTACAATCCTTCTCATAGGAACAATCGCTACTGCTCTTGCATGGCTCGCACGCCAGATTCAGCGCGCAATGTTGGGCCAACCGCTAGATGTTCCAAAATATCTTCTGCTCGCGGCGGCAATTCCCATGCACTGGGTGGCACTGTTAACGCCCATGCCTAACAAGACGATTGCGCTCGTAGCCATACTGACCGTCTATCACAACCTGCAATATCATCGCTTGATCTGGTTTCACAATCGCAAGTATAAATCGAGCGCAGACTGCAAAGAACGGTACGGCGCGGCGGAATTAATAAGCCGCAGGCTACTTTTTTACATAGTTTTTGGCGTACTCTTCGGTCTGTGGTATCAGGGGCCGCGACAGTACGTTCTAGGCTATTTGCTCAACCATCACGAGCGCGAGAATTTCTGGATGCAGATGATGGCCTCGTTCCTCTGGGGCTACGCCTTCATACACTATTATCTGGATTCAAAAATCTGGCGGGTGCGCCGAGACCCTTCCGTAGGTCGTGCGCTTCAGATGAATTAGGAACAGATGGGCTTTATTGCTTCCATCATTGTTTACATCGCTGGCGTCATAGCCTCGGCTCTTACTTTCAGCATCCTGCGCAAGAGAACGCACGTGGCCTTAGCGGAAGGCTCTGCGATGATGATTCTGCTCGTTTCGCTCTATCCTCTTGTCGAGTGGATGTCCGAGAGCAGGCAACAGAGTTTCATGAAGTACGCGCTCCTTTGCTTTGCGGGAGCGCTAGCGTCTGCGCTTATCCTCTTCATTATGCAAAAGCGAACATAGGAGAATTTCAGATGCGCGTCACCGCAGGTGCGCGCGAACACAGATTGCTCGCCTTGCTCGTCCCGCCACTTTTCAAGCAGGATTCATAGGAGCGATCACTTCACAATCTTCGCAACCGAAATTGTTTCGCATCCGAAGCGTCGAACTTCGCGCGGGCCGCCGCCAACCGCATCCACTAATAATTGTATCAACTGTCGCACTAGAGGCAGCCGCATAGTCCATCCGGCGAAGCCCCAGGCAAGATTTATGTGTTCGAGCGAGCGAGCGAATGCCGCGACTCCCTCCTCAATAGTTCCATCGCTTGCTTCATACGTCATGCGCCGCAGGTCAAGTGTCGGGTGCTTCTCCGCCGCTATAATCTTCAACGCAACGGGGCGACGATGCTTCAACCACGTGCCAACCTCGCTGCACGGCTCACAACCCTCTGCGACGTAAACCCGCGCGTCCTCCGAGTACCAGGGACGCCAGCGCGGCCACCAGTTGCGAACCATCTGGCGGTAAGCGACCCACGCGCGCCCGTGTCGTCGCCGAAGATCGCCGCCCTCATCCCAGGCCGCAAGCCCCGCGCCGTAGACGAGACCCATTAGGCTTGCGCCTGCCACCCAGTAGCTAGAAAGAAGCAGTCCCCATACGGCTAGCAGCAGGCATATAGAAAGCTGCATGGGGTTTGCTATGTAAGCATAGACACCGCTTGTTACTAAACGCCTTGGCGGGTCGTAAGGAATAGGTGTTCCTCTCCCTCGCTCAACAAATTCCTGCAACGCCGTTAAGCCTAAGGTTGCGGGAATCATTAGCAGTTGCAGGTAAATGCTCTTGAGCCAGAACGAACGATTCCAGAATGTCAGCCAGCTTCCTCCCGTCTGCTCCAATATGACGGCTGGCAGGACTCCTAGCAGCAGCCCGCTAAAGATTAACGCTTGAAGAGAAGCGCGCCATTTCAAACGGCTATCCGTTTTAGTCCAACGCGCTAAAGCTTGCGCTGGCAGAAGGACTATGGCGAGCGCCATAGCCTCGCCGACCAACCACCTGTTGCCAAGTTGTATGACGGGCGCGCACGCGGGCATCAATAAAAGATCAACGCCGAGCATGAGCGCAATCAAGAAGAGCAGGCGCATGCGCGGGAACGCCAGAACGGGAATTGCTCCCCAGAGAACAGCCCAGCCTATGTAAAGGTCTGCGGGAATGCCCAGCAGTAGACCGCCCTGAGCGTAAAAGCGCCACCAGCCGAAATGCGCCGCCAGCAAATTTATAGCGAGTAGCGCCGAAAGATTCCATGCGAAGGCGAGCAATATGCCCGCGCGCGTTCTTCTGGATGGCAGACGCCACAGCCACAATGCGCAGGCTGCCAGCAGCGGCAGCAGCAGCCCCATCGTGCGTATCAACAGAACCGAGCGCATAAGCATTAATTATTTCTGTGCAGGAGTAGCCAGCGTGTCTATCAAATATCCTGCCGCGCGGCCAGTGGCGTAGCGCTCCCAAGGGCCAAAATACCAGGCGGGGTCAAGCCGCCGTGTATAGCTCAACCTCCAGATAACTTTCGTATGACTGGCATCAACCTGCGTCCAACTGACATACGCTTCTCTCCAGTCAAGCCAGTGACTGACGTGGCTGCTGTCGGAAAGCGCACGGAAGCGCACGTGTCCCTGCTCTGCATCTACCACTTCCATCATCAAATCTCCGGGATGACCTTCGCCGCCTGCGAAATGTATCGTGCGCCTGTCGCCCGAATGCAAGCCTTCGCCCTCCGTACCAGCTGGTCTGGGGAAACCCATGCGCAAGTAGAGCGGCAAGGTCTTGTTGAACTCAGGCCGACGGCTCAGGGCTTCCTCGACTTCAACAGGCGTTGCCATAATGATGCGCTCTGCCGTGACTGTCTCCTCGCGTTGGAAAGAGAGCTTGTCATGCACGCCTTCAAAGCTTAGGAGCAGGAGTGGCACCAGCATAATTCCGAAAGTGCGACGGCTATAGCCGCCCTCTTCTTCACGTTTTCGCCTGTTGTAATCAAATATCAGCCCTACTATCAGGCCGACCAGATAGAAAATCGGCGCGGCCATGACGATGCAGATGAATCCTTCACCGAGCAGTGGCCCAGACATCAGTAGCGCAATGGTCATCCCCTTCATCACCATTCCTGTCGCGCTCTTGGCCTTTGGCGTGAGCGCGAGCGCAATGGCAAGGAGCGCCGGAAGACCTATGAAAAGAGCTGCGGTCTGTTCAAGATGCCCCATCACTAAAGAATGATACGCGATTGCCCCGACCGCTAATGCGAAGATGATTCCTACGAGCGCTAGCTGCGCCCTGCTCACTCTTCTACTCAAACGACTCTGCTCTATCTTCTCCGGCTCCTTTACAGCTTGCGCCGCTAAATCTGCTCCACAGCGCACGCAGGTGGTTACGTCGAGCGGATTGACCAAGCCGCAGTGCAGACATTTGCTCTGACTCATAAGCTCCTCCTGTTTGAGTGTGCCATAAGCTCTACGGGAATTTAGTCGCCGGTCAGACGACCTTGCGGCGCTCATCACAAACGCCATGCCGAAGGGAGAATTTTATGAATACGCTGCTCTTCTGAACAATTACTTGCAGTGTGAAAGGCAGGCTGCAAGAAGATGGTCTAGATTCTGGCGAAATGCGAAACTGGCGATCAGGATAAATGCCGAATCGAGAGCGCCTTTAATCTTCCTCATGCTCCTCGCCGTCGTAGTGCATCACGGTCTGCTCCTCATCAACGATGGTTTCCAGATGCACTGGGCGTCCCCACAAGGTGTAAACGTGTTCGAGCGCCTTGCGTGCGTAGCGCTGGTCAAGCTCCGCGCCCTCGAATGAGTGCTTGAGGTAAAGCTCGCGGTTGCCGTTGTAGTCGCCATCGGCGACCTCTATGAAGGGGAAGCCGAAGTTTGTCATGTTCGAGACGAGTCGGTCGCGCACGCGCTCCCAGCGCTTTTCAGTTATAGTCCATTCCTCCTCGTCAACCAACTCGTACACGAACAGGTCAAGTTCTTCACACAACTCTTCCGTCAAATAGTTGCGCAGGAACGAAACGTCCGATTCAAGCTCGCGCACCTCGAAAATCTTCTCGCGCCCCTCGCCGCCTGACCGTCCGAATTTTTCCCGCTCTTCTGCGGTCGGATTGTCCCAGCGCTTTTCTATGTCCTCGAAAATTTTGTAGCCCAGATAATAAGGATTCAACTGCCCTTTCTGCGGCGAGACGACGCCCGCGTGAAGCTCTGCGAACTCTATGTGCTCTTTGGCCGGTAGGTCTAATTCACGCATGATGCGCGAATGCCAGATGCTTGCCCATCCTTCATTTAGTGCCTTGGTCTGCATCTGCGGCACGAAGTATTCCATCTCTTCGTGAACCATAGCCATAGCGTCGCGTTGCCAGTCTTTCAATGAGGGCGAGTTGCGCATGATGTAATAGACCAAATCCTTTTCCGGCAGTCGCTCGCCACGGGGACGCTCTTCATCCGTCTGCTCTTCTTCCTCTTCCTTCATGCCCATATTCCAGAGGTCGTCGTACCGTCCAATCTTTTTCGCAGGCTTACGTTTCTCCGGCACATTCAAATCCTCGCGCTTGATGAAAAAGTTCGGATCAATGTGCTCTTCAATGGCAAGCACCGCGTCAAGAAATTTTTCGACCGTCTTGCGCCCGTACCTGAATTCATACTCTGTCATGCGCTGTGCGTGTGTGGAGACGCTATCAACCATTCGGCGATTTGTTTTTGAGAAGTAAACGTTGTTCTTAAAGAAATCCACGTGACCAAGAACATGCGCCATAACCATCTTGTTCTGCACGGGGCTGTTGGTTTCGAGCAAGAATCCGTAAGAAGGATTCGTGTTGATTACAACCTCATAGATTTTCGATAGCCCGAAGTCGTACATGGTCTTCATGCGGTGATAAGCCTTGCCGAAAGTCCAATGCGAGTAGCGACCGGGCAGAGCATACGAGCCTACCTCGTACATAACGGTCGCGGGCACAATCTCGAATCGCGTCGGAAACGGGTCAAGCCCGAACTTACGCGCCACCTCCCAAATCTGTTCGAGAGCCTTTTCCAGTTCTTTAATTTCCCGGTCTTCCATAATTAAATTTAATCAGAAACCATTGGAGCTACGTTTTTTACGGCGCTCCTCCTGGATTGATTTTATTAACGCATCAAGCTTTCGCCCTGTACGCTCTTGCGACTCCGCGAGCGCCGCAAGTTTTTCATCAAGCGAAGCAAAACTTTTTTCAGTCTTCTCTGTCGCAGCAGCAGATATGCCTTCTGTAGTAATTTCGAGTCGTGCCACCACACTTTCAATGCGCGTCAAAGATTCATCAGATACCCTCATGCGAGCTTCGGCTTCAGCATGGCGCTCTTTAAGCTTTTGCATATCGGCGCGAAACTTCGCTCCTTGCTTAACAATAAACTCCATCTTCTTTCTCATCTCTTCGTCGGTCATACAATCATTTCCTATTCTTCGACTTCTTTAATTTCATAGCGACAAGTATAGAAGGAACGATGACAAACATAACTAGAGCTACCAAAAAGGGGCAGAGTTCAGAGTGGCATCCGTGGCAATCTCCGCTAACTTTCGCAGTCATTACAGGACACAAGGGAACTGCCACAAACAGAAATATTATTCCTGCCATAATAAATCCGCCGACGATAAGCGCCGGTGAAAATAGTATCGCCAACACAGCCATCGGGATGGCGATTAACTTTCTGACAGGCATATCAGCACTCATTCAGCTTGCGTTACCCTAAAACGGACGAATTCAAGATATTGCTACGGAGTTTCAATATTGCGTCTTCCGAAAAATTCTTTGAGCGCAGGATAAACGTCCTCTTTATCATCAATCCTCACGCCAACAAATCGCTCCTTATTCTTAAGCCGGTCGGTGAAGATTGAAAGAAGCGCACCCGAAGAGCGACGGTAGCTGCTTGCTCCCTCCTCGCCAATCTCGCCGTAACCGAAGAGGTTGCACGTTTCAATCATCTGATCCGCCAGCCTAACGGCCTCTTCGTTATCCGAGTAGTAGTTGTCGCCGTCCGAAAAATGAAACGGATAGATGTTCCAATCACGCGGGTTGTAGCGCTGCCCGATTATGTCCAGAGCAAGCTGGTAAGCGGAAGAGACAACTGTTCCACCGGATTCGCCCTGTGTGAAGAACTGCTCTTCCGAGACTTCGCGCGCCTCCGTGTGATGCGATATGAAAACTATATCAACGTTGTCGTACTTCGTGCGCAGGAAGCGAACCATCCAGAAGTAGAACGAGCGCGCTATATATTTTTTGAATTCTCCCATGCTCCCGCTGACGTCCATCATGCTTATGACTACAGCGTTCGATTCGTAGCGCAGACTCTCTTCCCACGTCTTAAACCGTAAATCCTCCTTCTTTATGTTGCCTATGCGCGCCCTGCCCTCAACGCGCGCGTTGCGCTTGATGTTTTCCAGAATCATGCGCCGCTTGTCCAGGTTCGCCATCACGCCCGTGCGGCGAATCTCATTAAAGC
>Ga0209027_1000455_pt1 | contig 14376 bp, 11 predicted proteins | sample GraSoi013_1_20cm_3_FD_185821 | JGI IMG/M metagenome (GOLD analysis project Ga0209027, IMG submission 185821) | Grasslands soil microbial communities from the Angelo Coastal Reserve, California, USA - Sample 09_27_2013_1_20cm (SPAdes) (version 2) | ecosystem: Environmental > Terrestrial > Soil >...
GTCATCCTCTATGGGACGGTCCGTTCCTATGCGGAGAAAAAGGCGGCGGAGGAAGCTGCCTGGGCAGCCCCTGGGGTCAGCGAGGTTGAAAACCATATTACGATCTCGCTCCCGTAATCCTTGCTGCATGGCCAGCGAATTGATCCCTTGATAGAGGGGTTTCGCACCGGTGAGCAACATGCGCACTTAGAATGGGAGGCCAGGCTTAAGCCTTCGCATTCTAAATGCGTATCTTGCTCACTGGTGCGAGACCGTGTCTAAGGACTCATGAAGGAGTAGAACAATGTTACCACCAGATTGCGAACCTATCATGCAAACGATTCAAAGCCTCGAACAGCAAGCCCTGGAAATTGACAATCGCATTGGTACTCTTGTGGCTGAAGCAATGCGTCTCAATCCACTGCAGTTTATCGTTTCGCAGCGAAAGATTGATCACCTCATCAGTGCAAAGCATGCGCTCCAGGACGAATGGGATAACGCGATGAACGAATTCGCCATCTGCAGATTGGTCTATGCTGCTCACCACCATTTTGACCAGTCACTTTGAAAGAATATATTTTTGTTACATAGAAATAGTAGAAGTATTTTCGAAAATTAACTTGACAAAGCAACAGCTACACCGTAAAACTCGTAACAACATTATTTTCGAGGAGAGATGAGTCATGACATCTTCAGAAGATGATGCCATCTACGAGGCTCGTGCTCTGTTAGGCGAGTACGAGCAGTTTCTTTCAGGGAAAGCCCAGGGAACGATGGATGCCTATCTGCGCACGGTGCGTCACCTGATCGGATGGGTAGCGCAACGCGCTGGCAATGAGGGACAGTTTCAGCCAGCGCAGTTGACGCAGGTGACCGTCGAGCTGTACCTGGTACACTTAGAGCAGGAAGGCTTGAGTCTTAACCACCGGGCGCGCGTGAAATCAACCATCAGCAATTTTGCCAATTTTCTCATTGAAGAGAAGGGGCTGCTCCAACGCAACCCGACCCGTGGCATCAATCTTCCCCCTGTACCGCAGATCGCCTCTGGAGAGCTCTCTGAAGATCAACGTAATATCCTGGGTTCGTTAGTGGAGCAAGAAGGAAATCGACGTGGGTCTGCCCTCTTTGCCCTGGGCTACTGGGCGGGCTGCCGGGTGAGTGATGTCTCCTGGCTGCAGATGGTACATACTCATGTGGGTCCACAGGAGGGTTGGCTCCATGTTGGCTATAAGGGGAGCAAGTGGCGGGATATTGCTCTAATGGACGAAGCTCGCAAGCCGCTCTATGCGTACCTGCAAGCCACTGGCGACACAGGGCGGACCTATGCGTTTCTCTCGCAACGCAGTGAGCGGTTGACAGAAGAAGCCATCCACTATTGGTTCCGCAAGGTCAAGGCTTTGGCCACGAAGGCCCAATTTCCCGTGATCCAGCATCTCACCTTCCATGACTTGCGACAAGACTTCGCCTACCGGGCAAGAGAGGCAGGGTGGTCAATTGAAGAAGTGGCCAACTATCTTGGGCTTGCCACCAAAAAAGGGGCTCTTTCGACTTTCCTCTGAAAGCCTCTCGCTAAACACATAAGACAACCGGTTAAATCACCATCTTCATGAGACAGTGATTTAACCGGGTGGCAAACATGATTGCTTCGCAGATAAAGACGACCTTACCTGGCTTGCGGAGCGACAGAAACGACTCCACCTGCCTGCTGTGCGACTGCAGGTCGTGGGTTATGAGCCGCCAGAACGCTGCGTGCGAGTGCTGCTTGCTCTTCATTTAGCGCGTGCACGATGACCAGCGCGTCCCCTTTATGTATGTGCTCTCCCAGGCTCGTCGCGATTTCCTCGGGCATGCCAAGTTGAATCAGGGCGGAGATCAGTGCTGACAGGGAACCAACAGTCAGCGCTCCTGCTGCCGCCAGGGTCGCCCCAGAGGCGAGCACGCCCACAATGGGGCCAGCCGCGATCAGCAATCCTACCGGCGGAAAGAGGAATCCGAAGAGGGCGCCCAGCACACCTCCCCAAATAGCGCCACTGAGTAGTCCTGCTCTGATGGTATGACCGGCATCCGTATACACTATAGAGATTAAATTCTCGTCGAAGCCTTTGCTCTTCAACTCCTCGACGGCTGCCTGGGCATCTGCCTGGTTAGGGTATGCTGCTGCTTCAAGCCACGTTTGTGTAACCATCTGTACATCCTTTCTTTCGGAACCGATACACCTTGCGTACGATAAATGTTGTTAAGAGTGGCCTGCAATCACAGGTCGCAGCAAAGTATACGTTGCATTTGTAACTTTGTCAAGTATTTATAATGTCTCATCCACTATTATTATGAAACAAAAATATATTTTAGATGGAGTTTTTGTTACGAGTAGGCGGAGCAATGCAACAGCAATTAGAAGAATGCGAGTGTGCCGGTCATGGCTTCGGCTCCAGGACCCTTTCGCGCTGTGGCAGTCCGGTGCCCAGGCGCAACTGCCCGGTCTCACGGCCTAGTATACCGGAGAGAAACCAGTCCACCACCAATCGTACCCGCCTGACCCACGAGGGGTTGCGCTGCAGGTACGCCAGGTGCCAGAAGATCCACGCGGCAAGCCCCGTGAAAGCGATTCGGCCCATCTCCGCCACGCCGGTGTAGTGGCCCAGCAGCGCTAGATGGCCAAGGGTCGTATATCGGTAGGGCAGTGCTCGTCTGTTCGCGTACTCCGTTGCAATGGCCTTGCCCACGTAGTACCCCTGCTGGCGCGCTGCTTGAGCCGTAGGCGGCACGGGCTCATTGGTGGCCGAGTCATACCCCCAGGCGGAGTCGCCGATCACGTACACGTCCGGATACCCGGGGATGCGGAGGTGGTCATCAACGATTACCGCGCCATTGCGTGCGTGCTGCACAGGCAGCTGGCGGATCACGTCGGGCGCCGTGGTGCCCGCGGCCCAGAAGAGCGTGCGCGCCGGAATGACCTCTGAACTTGTCTTCACCGCCGTCTCCTCAACTCCTGTGATAGACCTTCCCGTCAGCACCTCGATCCCCTCTTGCTCGAGTGTGTGACGGACCAGGTGGGACGTGCGGGGATCGCTCATGGGGAGGACACGCTCCGCCCGCCCGACGACGACCACGCGGACGGGCGCGTCGGCCAGCCACGGGTACTCTTTGAAGAGCCCTGTGAGGATGTAATCGTGGATAATCGCCGCCAGTTCGATCCCCGTGTCGCCCGCACCCCCGACGACGAACGTCAGCCACTCCTGCCGCTCCACCGGGTCATCGACCTGGTGCGCGGCCTCGATCGCGTCTATCAGGTGATTGCGCAGTTGCAGGGCGTCGGCCGGCGTGTGGAACGGGAGCGCGTGCTCACGCAGGCCTGGTAGGTCCGGCACAGCAGTGTGGCTGCCCAGGGCGATCACGAGGATGTCGTACGGGCGCGAGCCTCCTGACGTCCGCACCTCCCTCCGGTCGAGGTCGATGCTCTCAATCTCAGCATGCAAGACGTGAAATCCCCTGCCCTTCTGAAAGTCACGGATGGGAACAACAACGTTGTTTGGGCTCGTGCGCCCGTTCGCCACGGTCCATAGGAGCGGCGTGAACAGCATATCGTTGTTACGGTCCACAGCCAGGATGCTGATATCGTTCGAGGGGTTCAGTTGCTGATCCAGCTTCAGGGCAGCGGCCAGCCCGCCAAATCCAGCACCAAGGATGAGTATCCGGGTGCCCGCGCTCCGATAAGACTCCTCGCTCTGGCTCACATGTTCCGATCGGCGCTTGTCCACGCGGGGCCTCATCAGCCGCCTGCCCACGAGGGCAATCCCTACCACTACGGCCGCAGCCAATGCCAAATACTTCCGCATCTGATCCTCCTAATCACTGTGCAGGTAGCCCGAGTTCTCCATTCGCCCGGCAATCAACTTCGCCGTAGCGGCGTCCGATTACACGATCTGCTGGCGATGTCCGCATCTCTCGTTCACGAACATGAACAGAACGTGACCGGGCTAGCATTGCAACAACAGCAAACATGTATCAATCTCTGAGCTTATCATACACTCACTTTTCTCTTGTAATACGACGAAGTATACCTCCTCGTGACAGGAAGAGAGAACAGGACTAAACATATTTTCTATAAAAAACTATTTCGTTTCATAATAAATAGTAGATGAGATAATATAAATACTTGACAAATCAATAGAAACGACGTACACTAGGATATGCCTCCTAACATGTAAGAAAAGGCATTTTGTCGACTTGCTTCTGTTTTTTTTCTAGGTGGAGAGAGTGATGGTATCAGCAGAACCAATTCAAGGCACTTCACACAAGATCATTCATAAACTGAAAAACGAGCGCGGCACCAGTCGTATCAACGTTGGTGAAACTGAGCGCTTGATCTCAATTGCTGTCGGTATACCGATGACAATCTTTGGACTGAATCGTGAGATATTGAACAGGCCAGTACCAATACTGCTTGGAGGCAGCCTGATCCTTCGTGGAGTAACAGGCCGCAGCTTTCTATACCAGACGCTTGGCGTGAGCACGGTTGAACATAGTCCGGCAACCATTGCCGAGCTACCAGACAACCAGGGCATTCAGGTAAAGCGGGCTGTAACGATCAATGCTTCACCGGAGGAACTCTACCGCTACTGGCGCGACTTCAAGAACGCGCCGCGGTTCATGGTAAACGTCGAATCTGTGCAAGTGACCGGTGACGGCCGCTCACATTGGGTGGCGAAAACGCCACTGGGTAAGACGGTTGAATGGGACGCGGAGGTCACGCAGGATGAGCCAGGCCAGTTGATCGCATGGCGCAGGACGCAGGGGCCTTTTCTGGCTCCCAACAGCGGGTCTGTGCATTTCCAGCCGAAGCGCAACGGGCGTGAGACGGTGGTGCGACTTGAAATAGAGTTTCACCAATTCCGGGGGCCAATCGGCACTATGCTGGGCAACGTCTTTGGGCAGATACCGGAGCAAGTGGTCAGGCAAGATTTGGAACGCTTTAAGGAGCTGATGGAAGCTGGCGAGATAGCAACGACCGCAGGGCAACCCTCTGGTCGACGGATATAAGGAGGCACGATGAAAGCTGTTTGCTGGAATGGCGTCAATGATGTGCGGGTCGAGAACGTACCCGACCCGAGGATCATCAATCCCCACGATTGCATCGTGAAGACCAGTTTGACGGCCATCTGCGGCTCCGACCTGCATCTCTACAATGGCTATATTCCTGCGATGATGAAGGGGGATATCCTCGGCCACGAGTTCATGGGCGAGGTAGTCGAAGTTGGACCGGAGGTACAAAACCTCAGGATCGGCGACCGCGTGGTGGTGCCATTCCCGATCTCCTGCGGCCACTGCTTCTTCTGCCAGCAGGGTTTCTGGTCGTCATGCGATAACACGAACCCGAAGGCCGGGTTGATGGAAGCAGCCTATGGCTATTCTCTCGCAGGAATCTACGGCTACTCGCATCTGTATGGTGGCTACCAGGGTGGGCAGGCGCAGTATGTGCGGGTGCCGTTCGCCGATGTTGGTCCGATCAAGGTGCCTGAAAACCTGACCGACAAACAGGTACTGTTTCTCTCCGACATCTTCTCCACCGGTTACTGGGCGGCGGATAGCTGCAATATCCATGCGGGCGATACCATCGCCGTTTTCGGCTGCGGCCCCGTTGGTCAAATGGCGATTAGAAGCGCCTATTTGCTGGGTGCGGAACAGGTCATAGCGTTGGATCGTTTTCCGGAACGGCTCAAGATGGCCGAAGAGGGCAGGGCGGAGGTTATCAACTACGAGGGCATCGACGTCGTCGAGCAGTTGAAGGAGATGACGGGCGGGCGCGGGCCTGATGCCTGTATCGACGCGGTCGGCATGGAGGCGCACGGGACGGGCTTTGATGGACTCTTCGACCGCATGGAGCAGAAGGTGCGAATAGAAACTGACCGCCCGACAGCCCTGCGCTACGCCATCCAGGCCTGTCGTAAAAGCGGTACGGTCGTCGCAGCGGGTGCCTACGGTGGCTTCATCGACAAGTTCCCCATCGGCGCAATCTTCAACAAGGCGCTTACACTGAAGTCGGGGCAGGCACCTGTCCACCGATACCTGCAACCACTGCTTGGACGTATCGAACGCGGAGAAATCGATCCTTCGTTCGTCATCACGCACCACCTGAGCCTGGACGAAGCCCCGCGCGGCTACGAGATTTTCAAAAACAAGCTCGAGGGCTGCGTCAAAGTTGTGATGACCCCTTAAGAATATTCTCGAATATTTTGTCAAGTATTTATATTATCTCATCTACTATTTTTATAGAACAAAAATATATTTTCTATAGGGTAAGAGCTACCTAAAATGTTAACAAGCGAGAGGCCCATGGCAAGCAGGTAGCTTCTCGCCATCCCTTGACGCAGTTGTAAATCGAGATTCTTGTCTGGGAGGTCGTTCTGCCGAATACTCTTCTATAGAAAATATATTTTTTCCTATAAAAATGATAGATGAGATAATATAAATACTTGACAAGGCAGCAGAGACGGCGTATACTTGTAAGTGAATACAAGAAGACCTCGTTGTAACAAACGGGCAGTCTTCTTTCAGTCGATCTCTCTTAGTAGTTTCAGCATCACCTCACTGGCAAACTGGTTTGTTTCAGCTGATCTTAAGCTGATGCTTTGGCAAGATACCTCGTGGAGTTGCTCAAACGTTGTTTGGAACAGAAGACGGTGAAAGAACTCCTGCTGAAGCGTGGCACAATGATCCAAAAAGGGTTGCTTGACCAAATCGCCTGCTCTCAGCAATGTGTGATAATGTTGCTCCCAGCAAGCTGGCCATCTTGGAGATGGCGAGAAAGGCAGGACAGCTATGTATGCACGAATAACCGTGCTCGAGTGGAAGATGGGTCAGAAGCACGAGGGAATGCAGGAGATGCTGCAACTCCTTCGCGATAGGATTGTGCCAACCGCTAAGCTGCAACAGGGCTTCAAGGGTTTCCTTGGTTTGCTCGATCGTAGGGAAGGCAAGGCTATGGCGATCACGCTGTGGGAGATGGAAACCGATCTGCAGGCAAGTGAAGTAAGTGGCTACTACCGAGCGCAGCTTGCCGAGCTGGTTCCGCTTTCGGACCTCTATACTACGCCTCCTTACCGCGAAGTGTATGAAGTCATTGTCCAGGAGTAACGTCTCTTTGACTGATAAGCTGATGAGCAGGCGGCACAGCTAATTCATCAAAGGAGCGTACTTTCATGGCAACTTATCTTCATGTGAACGATCAATTTCCAGATATCGCATTGCCGGATCACCAGAACGAACTGAGGCGACTCTCACACTTCACGAAACCTGGCCTTCTCGACCAACACCTGGGATTCCTGGATGGCTATCCACTGATCCTCATCTTTTTTCGCGGATTCTTCTGCCCACGCGATCAGCAGCAAATGCGACAATTGGTCGCGTTCCAGCACGAACTGGCGGTAAATTATGGCAAGCTCGTGGCCGTGAGTGCGGACCCACCACTTGTCCAGGCAGCATTTCGCGCCGGGCTGGGAGCGCAGTGGACCTTTCTGTCGGACGAGCAGCGCACGATCATCAAGCAGATCAACATTCTTGATAAGACGGAGGGCGAGTACGCCTACCGCGCGCAGCCCTACACGTTTGTGCTGCGACCAGACTTGCGCATCCACGCCATCTATAACGGCTGGTACTTCGTCGGTCGCCCCACCAATGAGGAACTGCGGCACGACTTGCGCACCATCATCGAAAGCCGTTCTGACTATCGCTACGAAGCGTATGACACGCCGGAGGTGCGGCAGATTCGCATTCCCCAGCAAGAATGGGCCACTGGTACGCCACCGCTGGGAACCAGCGGCCTGCCGGTAGCACAAGGCGTTGTACGCTGGTTCGATCTCAATGCGGGCATTGGGATGATCGCACAAGATGGATCAGGGGAAGATGTGTTCTTTCACTTTACCGCTCTTCCTGGGCAGGGCTATCGGACCATCAGGACTGGTACCCCGGTGAAATTTGAGATCGTTGAAAGCAAAACTGGTCCCGCTGCCCGTAATGTTCAGAAAAGCGGGGAACACACACCGTGATCGCCCATCGCTCTCTCCCTTTGTCACTCCGCCTGCGAGATGGCCCAGGCCGCATTCACAAGCCCAATGTGACTGAAGGCCTGTGGGAAGTTGCCCAGCAACTCGTTACTCGCTGGATCGACCTCCTCGGCGAGCAAGCCGACGTCATTGGCATAGGCAATTGCGTGTTCGAAGGTCGCCCTGGCTTGCTCGACCTCCCCGGCCAGTGCCTGTGCCTGGGCAAGCCAGAACGTACAGAGCAGGAAGGTCCCTTCTGAGCCTTCCAGTCCATCGGATGCGCGGTAGCGGTAGACCAGTCCATGCTCATCGGTGAGCCGCTCAGCGATCGCGTCTATGGTGGATCGCATGCGGGGGTCGGTGGCAGGAAGGAACCCCACAATCGGCATCATCAGCGTGGAGGCATCCAGCTCATCGGAGCCAAACGCCTGGGTGAATGCTCCTGCTTTCTCGCTCCACCCATCCGTGAGGATGGCGTCGCGGATCTGCTCACGTGCTGCTGTCCAGGTAGCAATCCTGTCATGCGCATGCAAGAGATCGGCAAGGTCGCGAGCGCGGTCCAGTGCGACCCAACACATGAGCTTTGAATACAGGAAATCCCTTGGGTCTCCGCGCACCTCCCAGATGCCCTGGTCGCGCTCCCGCCACCGTGCTGCAGCCGCATCAGCAACCTCGACCAGGAAGTGGCGTGTGACCTCATCGAGTCCACTGAGCTGGTCGCGCAGGCGGTGTGCCGCCCCGAGGAGTTCGCCGTAGACGTCGAGCTGGCGTTGTTCCCAGGCGCCATTGCCGACGCGCACAGGCCGACTGGCACGCCATCCCGCCAGGTGCTTGAGCGAGCGTTCGCTCAAATCGCGCTCGCCACCGACTCCGAACATAATCTGAATGTCAACACCGCGCCGGATCTGGCTCGCTACTGCTCCAGCCATCCACGAGAAGAACCAGTGGGCCTCATCAGGGCAAGCAGCGACCCACAGTGCTTCCAGCGTCAGGCAGGAGTCACGAATCCAGGTGTAGCGGTAATCCCAGTTGCGCTCTCCCCCGATGGACTCGGGCAAGGAGGTGGTGGGCGCGGCGACGATGGCCCCCGTGGGACGGAACGTGAGTGCTTGCAGCACACGGCCACTGTGATGGACCAGGTCCCGCCACGGTCCTTCATACCGCTGATGCAGGTCTGACCAGGTCTGCCACCCCACAACGGTGTCTTGCAGGGAGTCGGTGATCGCCGCCTGCGTATACACCTCCGGCGTTTTCTCCCAGCTCGCCCGATGCTGGAGCGCGAAGCTCGCCTGCTCACCGGCGTGGAGGATGAAGCGAGCGCGTGCAATCGAGCCTTCTATAGGCAATATCACCGGTGAGGAGAGGACCAGGACGTCTGCGCCACCACGGGCGATAATGCCTCCCTCAATTGACCTCAACAAGGGGAAGATGAGGCCGTATTCGAAGAGGGGCGCATACTCAAGCTCGATCTCCACCGTGCCGCTCTGGCAGGAGACCGAGCGAAGCAAGACTCCAGGCGAGTCGACGCCCAGTTCGTGTCCGCGTTCATTGCGCCCCATCGCCATCGCCTCGACCAGCACGGCGCTGCCCGTTGGGGTGCGGAAGGTCGTCTCAAGTGCCATCGTCCCATTAATGTAGCGGCGGCTCACCTCGGTCGCCCCAACCGCGGAGATGGACCAGTGTCCCCCTTGCTCGTCCAGCAGTCGGGCAAAGACCGACGGCCCATCGAAGCGGGGAAAGCACAGCCAGTCAACGAAACCCGCGCGGCTGACCAGCGCGGCTGAGCGACAATCTGACAGTAAAGCATAATCGGCAATTGGCACGTTACTCATGATTTCTCTCATCATCCTTTCCATCAAGTGCGCACACCATTTTTGCCAGGCGCTTCGGCCGCTTGAAAGGCCAGCGGACTAAAACCGGAGGCTTCAAAGATGATTAGGCACATCCTCAAGGTGCATCGAATATGGCTTGCCAGGATAGACTGCAATCGCTTTCATCATATACCCTCTCTTTCAGCGTTTCATCATAAATATTCTCTAATTCTCTAATATGGTCTTGCCATACGCCGATTCGTTACAGTTAGATGGAATGGGAGAATGGGGAAGTTCATCTCATTTTGCCCCTCAAGCCGCTTTCGCATCTCTAGAAGCATGACATTCTTCACTCTTGTTATCATACACGATGCGGCGTTCGCTTGTCGAGGTTATTTACAGGCTGGATAAACGCTAAACTTGTGGGCGGACTTGCAACACCCTCCAGAGGAGGACCATTGCAGCAGTGAGGATAATCACGTAGGGCATCAGCGACCAGAGGCCAAAACGCTGGGCCAGCGTGCCCGCCAACCATGGACATATGGCCGCACCGATACTTCCTAAGCTCACCATGAAGCCAATAACACTTGGGAGAATGCGGCCAGAGACCCTATCCGATATCAGAGCAATCGTCGTCGGATAGATCGGCCCAAAGCTGAAACCGATCAATCCCAAACCAACCGCAGAGACTGCATAGACCGGCAACAGCCAGACAAAAAGCGCGCCGATGACGACCCCAACCAGGCAGCCTAGTATCAAACGCTCGCTCCCTATCCGGAGTGTTACTCGTGCCAGCGTCAGACGTCCAAGCGTGAGCCCAATCCAGTAGCCACTGACCATCCAGCCCGCCAGGAGGATTGGCGCATGCCGTTCCTCTGTCAGGAAACTGTAGGTCCAACTGCCTACGCTCACCTCCGCTCCAACATAGATGAGCATGAAAAGAGCTGCAATCCAGACCATGGGCACGCTGAGTGCGGCCAATAGGACGTTGCTTTCGGGCCTGGTCGCCGTGTCTTCGCGCTGCGAGATGTTCTGTTCCCTGAAGACCAGCTGAAAGCCAATCAACAATACCAGGCTCATCCCGATCCACAAGATATAGACGCTATTCCACCCCCACCGAATTGCCAGGATAGTAGAAGCGATAAGCGGCCCAAGCAACGCGCCAATGCCATAAAAAGCGTGGAGATAATTGAGGAGAGCGGCGTTCCGGGGCATACTCGCAATATACGTGTTCAGGCCAGCGTCGATGATTGCTACCCCGAAACCAAGCGGCAGCATCATGATCAGGATTACCATAAATTGGGGCATAAGACTGAGCGTCCCCACACCAAGCAGGAAACTCACCACGCCCAGCACCAGGAAGCGCCGATTCCCCAACTTCTCAACAAGAAGTCCGCTGTTGAAGGCAGCAACGAGATAGCCTACAGTTTGAAAGAGAAAGAGCAGACCAATGGTCGCTTTATCAACTCCATAATGCAGGCGCATGCTTGGTATGAGTACTCCCAATGCCCCATCGTTTGCTCCAATTAAGATGAAAGCGAAGAATGCAAGGCCGACTTGCAACTCAGCAAGCCTGAGACGCTTTGCATCGCTATCGTGAAATCTAGCCTCAACAGCAGATTCATTATCTAATTTCCGCTGGTGAGGTGCATTGCTTCCGGTCATTTTTTCCCTCCTCCTACACTTCCAGCTTACCACATATAGGGAAGAAAGTTTAAGCAGAAGTTGTATGAAAAGCATGGCTTTCGCGGGTAGGACGAGAGACGTATCATCAGTCCCAGATTATTTGTATGAGAAAGCATTGGGCTAGAGGATAGTGGTTTTGTGCATAAGTATTTGTCTTTCTCTTTGACGCGGGTATCACTGAGTAGAGCTCATTTCGTTGCAGTTTCAGCGACCTGCCTCATTCTCCTCGTCAGGCTTTCCCCAACCTCCCCCACCTGGAGAAAGGATCGTCAAACGGTCGCCAGGCATTGCCTGAAAATGTACCTTGCCCGGCAGAACTTTCTCCTGGCCTTCGTGCTGTAAGCGGTTCTCGCCTCGCATCCCAGGCTCGCCCCCTTGAAGACCATAGGGGCTGGCGCTTCGTCGCTCAGTCAGTAACGTGACCTCCGTTGGGACTTCAAAGGTGAACTCTCGCACCAGTCCGTCTCCTCCTCGCGCTGCCCCGTGGCCACCAGAATGATCACGCAAGCGATAGGCATTCACTCGCATTGGGTAGGCATATTCAAAGGCCTCGACAGGAGTGTTGAGCGTATTACTCATGTGCGTATGAACACCTGAGAGGCCATCGAGTTCAGGTCTAGCACCCATCCCGCCCCCCATTGTCTCGTAGTACGCAAAGGGTTGACCTGTACGTGGATCGATGCCTCCGGCAGTAATGTTGTTCATCGTTCCCTGGCTTGCCGCAGGAACGATATCAGGCAATGCAGTAGCTAACGCTCCAAAAACAACATCTGTAATCCTTTGAGACGTTTCAACGTTGCCCTGAGCTACTGCTGCGGGTTGGCGAGCATTGACGACGGTTCCTTCTGGCGCGATGACTGTGACAGGTGCAAATGTACCGTGGTTCATTGGAGCGTCTTCCGGCATGAGGCAGCGAACAACGTAATAGGTCGCTGACTTAGCAACCGCAGCAACTGCATTCACGTTGCCCCGCGTTTGCTGCCCACTTCCTGTGAAATCAACGGTGATCGTGTCTCCTTGCACCGTGACCATAGCTGCAATAGGGACAGGCTCATCACTGACTCCATCATTATCAAGGCGGTCGGTAAACTCATAGTGTCCATCTGGAATCGCCTCAATGGTTGCCCTGGCGATTCGTTCAGCATAGGCGATCAACGCATCGATGTGTTCTTCTGTTGTTGAGAGACCCCACCTGTCTATGAGTTCTTGCATTCGTCGTATAGCAGTACGGTTTGCTGCAATCTGCGCGGCCAGATCACCTCGACGTTCATCGGGAGTGCGAACGTTCCGCAGGAGTACATCTAGCAGTACCTGGTTGGGGCGATCTGCCTCCCAGAGCTTAACCGGTGGAATGATGATCCCCTCCTGGTGGATCTCAGTCGCCATGGGCATTGAACCAGGCGACATTCCCCCAACATCTGAATGATGGGCGCGATTAGCCGCAAACCCGATCAAACGTTGTTCGCCATCAACCTGCACATACACCGGTGCAATGAGTGTAATATCCGGTAGATGGGTTCCGCCCAGGAAAGGATCGTTTAACGCAATGATGTCGCCAGGAGAGAAATGATCGAAGGTGTCGAGCGCGGAGGCAACAGAGTCGGGCATTGAACCGAGATGTACTGGAATGTGCGCCGCCTGAGCAACAAGCCGACCATCAAGATCAAAGAGCGCACAGGAAAAGTCACGCCTCTCCTTGATGTTTGGTGAATAACTACTTCGAGTGAGAACCACGCCCATCTCCTCTGCAATAGCAGTGAGCGCGCTTCTAAAGAGTTCCAGGCTGATTGGATTTACTGTGGTTTTTTCGCTCATATACTTCCTCGCTCATTGGCGACCCACAAGAGGTCCCACTACTTATCCCTTTTCTACACGCTCGGCAATGAGATTTCCTATTGCATCGATCTGTGCTCGCCACTCAGGAGGCAGGACTGTTGTCGTATCATATTGCGTTACGATAGCCGGTCCTTTAATGGTCACTCCCGGCATAAGCTTCTCTCGTTCATATACTGCTGTATCATGAGAAGTTGCACCATCAGGACCTGCAAAGACCGCAGATCGCGTTTCTGTAGGTGTCGCAGTTGCCCCTTTATTCTCTTCGTGCCGTTCTAATACTGGACGCATAGCCGTTCCTCGTGCCTTCAGTCGTACATTCACCACTTGAACGCGCTCACGTGGATCGTTGTAGCCGAATCTTTTCTCATGTGCTGCGTGAAAATGTGTGACTGCACGTTCGACGTCTCCCTCGAATGGTACGGTAAGCTCATATGATTGTCCCACATAGCGTAGATCAAGCGAGGGCTCTACTGTGACCTGTTCGGAAGAAAAACCTTCTTGTGCAAGCTCGGCTCGCCCCTGTTCCTCTAGCTCGGAGAAAGCTTTTTCCACCGTCTCATGTGCCCCCTGTGAGTGGACCATAATGGTGCGGACGTAGTCTTTTATGATGTCAGCGGCCAGCATTCCAAGGGCAGAGAGTACACCCGGCGCCTTCGGGATGAACACACGAGGAATCTGCAACGCCGTTGCGAGTTCACATGCATGGAGAGGACCGGCGCCACCAAAGGCGGCGAGTATGAAGTGGCGCGGGTCATAGCCTCGCTCAACTGAGATGACACGAATAGCGGCCTCCATATTAGCATTCACAATGCGGATAATTCCCCATGCCGCTTCCTCAGGAGTTGTACCCAAACGCCCGGCAATACTTTCTACGGCTTGTCGGGCTTGATTTGTATCAAGTGACATGGTGCCACCAAGGAAGGCTGTCGGAATGAGTCTTCCGAGAACCACATTGGCATCAGTAACCGTCGGCTCTGTTCCCCCACGTCCATAAGCTGCTGGACCAGGATCAGCACCAGCCG
>Ga0209027_1000456_pt1 | contig 14376 bp, 33 predicted proteins | sample GraSoi013_1_20cm_3_FD_185821 | JGI IMG/M metagenome (GOLD analysis project Ga0209027, IMG submission 185821) | Grasslands soil microbial communities from the Angelo Coastal Reserve, California, USA - Sample 09_27_2013_1_20cm (SPAdes) (version 2) | ecosystem: Environmental > Terrestrial > Soil >...
GAAGCATTTGCAAAATTAATGTACGACCATGAACGCATAAAAGGTTCATTGCCATGGACAAAGCTATCCCGCGACGACATTGAATGTTTGGTGCATAGCACTGCTAATATGTTGCGTAGCGTCTACAATGCAGGCTTGCTGAAGGGGCACTGGCTGTACGAAACCGTTCTTCATGGCGATTGGTGCAATGCTAGCGATGGTGAACGCAAAGTATGCATTGGCGCATCGATAACAATGCACGAGATTATTGAGGCAGAACATGTCCAAGAATTCTTTGACGAGGCGTGAAACCGAAGTGGTGCGTCTCGTTGCACAAGGCCAAACTGATGACAGCATCGCCGCAACACTGACTATCGGTATCGGCGTCGTGCGCTCGTATTTATGTCGTGCTCGGCAAAAGATTGGCATTGTGCGATGTACGCGAAGAGCATCCCCTGCCATGCGTGTCAGGGTCGCGGCATGGGCATGGAAGCAAGGCATCGTTGATATCGAGGATGTTTTGTTGTTTGAGGAAAAACAATGATTATGACGCACTCTGGCAACAAGAAGGTACAGACATCAAAGCTAGACAGCGCAATTTTCAGAAGAAGGAGATTCTCGTGGGCAATAATGCAGCATACGCAACATTTCAGCATACCATCATAACGCTCTATAATCATAATGTCTTGACCTTGGCATTACTTGACGAGTTAGCTAGGGAGTACACCGATACAGACATCGACTCCGGCGGTGATACAGGGCTTACAACGAAGGACGGCAAGACACTTGAAGAGGTCTGCATTGGTCTCGTTGATCCGCAGTGGTTACCTGTGAAACGCGAAGACGCAAACTATGTCAATCCTAAATATTGGGAAGAAGAAGAGCGGTATGAAAAATGGTACGAGATAACTAACGGGAGATGGGAGTGGTCATGAGGAAAACAGCGAAGCCGGCAAAGCCGCGCAACATCGCTCAGGATCTCCTCGTCCTTACAGTGCTTGCACCACATGTTGCACTCGCAAAGATCCTTTGGAGACCTGGTGCAAGCACTGAAGGATGGCGCGTCTTCAGGGTAGAACACACCGTGCTTCAATACATCAACCTTACAGAACCAGTGTGGCGCGTCGATATTCGTCATGAGAGCCACAGACATATTGTTTATGACATCATCGTCACTGGAGGCGATGTTCTCCGCTGGCTCGACAAGGAACGCCAGAATGCTCAGAATTCGCGCCAGGATTGTCGCTAGTAGCGTCGTAGAGATGTCAACACTAAATCATATCTTTACCCCCTCGAAACACGTCAGGGCCATTGTAGTGACAAATAGCGATGACCCTCAACGAGACCGTTGCTTGACACGCATAAGTCAACATGATATACTGTTAACAGGAGGGCCCATCAATTGCCTAGAAAGATACAGTATGCAGTAAAAGACCAAGGTACCGAAAAAGAAGCAAAGCTGTCGAAGTACTTCAATGTTAAGACAGAGTTGCATGGTGTTACTTTTGCTAGCCAAAAAGAGGCTGGGAGATACCAGGAGCTTCTATGGATGCAACGAGCAGGTTTTGTTCGCAACATCGAATTGCAGCCACGCTATGATCTCGTTGTCAATGGCAAGAAGTGCGGATTTTACAAGGCGGACTTCAGGTACGAAGATGCAAAAACAGGCAATGCGGTAGTTGAGGATGTGAAAAACGAAAATACGAGGACTGCCGTGTTTGCTCTGAAAAAAAAGTTAGTAAAAGCATTGTATGATATTGATATTGTAGAAGTGTATTAAAATCAATAGTATAGCAAAGAGGGGCAGCGTCAATCACTGCTCCTCTTTGTTAAACTGTTTAGTCTCCACCAGACCAGTAATCCTCGAACTCTCGGCAATATTGCCTTGACCACTCTTTTCTGTAAAGTGCCTTTTCCCCAGGACTATAAGAAGTACGTTCTTCTGAAAATATCCTGAGCCAGTGTTGTGCTTTTTCAAAAAGTTCTTCGGCAGTTAATGACCCTGGCTGAAGATGGTGATATCCATAACCCTTAGCGTCTTTCTGCGCATGTATTACAACTTCTGGTATGATTTCAGGATGTAGGATAATTTGTTGATCGACCGTATCCATCCACTGAACAATCTTCACTAACTCCGAGCTATAAGGCTCGTTTATCTCCCGCATTTCATTCAGGTTATCCACAGTGACACCTTGCAGATGATTAAGGCTCACATGTGGAACGCTATCATGGCCTTGTCGCACAGGTGTTACAATGATACGAAGATCTGCAAAGATTTTTTCTGCTTCCTGGAAGCTTTCAACGTCGCGTCCGAGAGCATCCAGGATTATTTGTTGGGCCTTGCCAACAGGATATGGTTTTGGCATTAGTTTCCTCGTCTTTCTTTGACTAATAACGAACTATCTTCGATTATACTCAGGAAACCCGCAGGGATTGCGGGAATCCTAGCCAATATCGTCCATCGCATCGAGTCTTCGCAACACAGCACTGAGATCCTGCGACTCCATATCGACACCTTGCGTCCGCATATCGCCATCCCAAAGCTGGTAGCGGCATCGAAGATTTGATAATTCATGGATAAACCCAGCATCCATCAATTCTTTGAGTGCTTTGTCGTACGTTGTGTCGTGCGATGTACCAAGTTCTGTCCTTGATACACCGAGTTTATCGCAGATATGCCACCCTGCAATGTAGGAGCTACGACCAGGCTTTGTACTTTCAGTGATAATCGTCAAAATGCTTTGCGCGATGGGGCTAATCTGTGTGTTCATGGATCAATGTGTCCTTTCTTGTAGCGATAGAGTGGCAAATAGACCCTCTGCCTCTTTAATGATTATTTGTTGAAATTCCGTCGATTCCCCTGCTTCATCACAGGCAGCACGAAAATCGCTGCCTATGTCGAAGAAGTGCATTGTTGCGGGACTCTTGTGCATCCACATCGGATACTTAGAAAGATCCTTGTTTCCAAAGAAATCTGAAATCTTTTTCAGATTTGACATTGTGCTATTCGTCCTTTGGTCTGTATGGCTCGGTATTGACGGCTTCTGCTAAGATTGACATGTCTGTGTCAGTATCAGGATTGTGCATTCTTTCGCTGCTTTCACAGCAAGTGCAGTGGCTGCCGTTGTATTTTGTTCCAGGCACGTCCATCGGTACGTTATTTTTGACTAGCGTTGCTTCTGGCGCAATGCTGTTTTTGCGGCTTGCAATGCATCCGCATCGCCTGCAATCTGTGCATTGTAAGCTTCCTGGTTGGATTCGATAAGAGTGTCATTCTTTGACCACGTGGCACTCTGATACTCTCCTAATTTCACTTGGTAGGCATACGCATAGATATGCTGAATGCGTCCTATGTGACCATTCTTCTCAATGTACTGACCAACTTGATAATTCATCGATTACTCCTTGTTACTAACATTTCATTAACTACACACAGTATAACATAACTTTCAAAATTATGCAACTGTTTTAGCAATGACTTTCTAGCCTTATGCTTCTTCGTAACTTTCTTTAAAAATGTCACTGCATTTTCCTCTTTGGCCGCCAAAGTCCAATCACTATTGCTGCAATAATAGCAACAATGCCAATGATGATCAACCAAGGATGAGCACTGAAGAATGTTGCTTCTGTGTTGCCAAGATGTGCAATAAAAGTGATGATATTCTGAATCATTGTTGTTTCCTTTGTTATTCGCTAACGTTTCATTAACTACACAGAGTATAACACAACTTACAAAAATATGCAAGGCTTTTCCATCGACTTTCCTGGCAATTCTCAGAACGCGCAAAATTTCGTCGAGTATCGCAACTAACATAGCAGTTTTTTGAGGAGCGAAATTGACCATGAAAAGTATAGCATAATTGTCGATAGTGTTGTATACTACATACTAGTTTCAAAATCATACAGATAGAAAGGAAACTTTTGAATGGCATCGGATAACGAGGATATTCGTCCATCCTATACCAATAAAGGGCGAGAGTACTTCAATAGGACACTGGCAGCACGGTATGTCGACATGACGGACACTGGCTTTCGTAAGAAGATCACGAGAATCGAGACAGACTATGGATTTATTATTCCAAAGATATCTCGAGGGGGGCTCCAAAAACTTATCGACAAGAGGATCTTGGATCAGTTCCGTAAGCCGATTTTTGTAGGACAAGAACAAAAGTGGGTAGAAGAATTAAAGCAGATCTGCGAACAAATAATGGTAGAGGGTTCACAGAAAGGGGCCAATGAATAAACAAGAACTCGAAGTAATGCTATCCGAGCTTGACGCCGCTCTCGTCAAAGCCTTCCCAGGGCCAGATCCGATAGAGATGCTCGTTGTCGGCGGGGCCTGCCTGCTGTTCGCTGGTGTGTCTACAAGGCCGACCGAGGATATCGATGTAATCATCACTGATTTCCTTGGAGTTGGCAGTGTGAGCCTCGTGTACAATCCCGATAAGGACGAGATGAAACTGAGGAAGATTATCGCAAAGATTGGTAGGAGCCGTGGTTTCAAAGGTGATAAGGCGATGTTCCTTAACGACGACTGCGCACCGTTTCTCGTTGAGATGGGCAATATCCCTCCGGTGCGCTTGTGGCGATCCTATCAAAAAATGCGGATCTATCTTCCTGCGGACTTGTCATACATCCTTGCCTGCAAGCTTGTTGCTGCAAGACCACGCAAGGATCATGGGGATATTGCAGTGCTTCGGGATTTTCTTGGCGTCACATCGAGAAGCCAGGGCGAAGCGATCATTGATCAATTCTTTCCAAATCGTCACTTGCTTGAAGAAACCTATGACATCTCAAGCAATCTTGATGAAATTTTCAGTGAGGAGTAGAAAAGGATTTTTGTGCGACTAACATATGCAACCTATGGGATAGGCCATGCATTGCTAACCATTTACTGCAATGAGAAAGAGCTCACTTCGTTTACCATTCGCTTTGTCAACCCAGAGACGCATAGGAAAGACGCAGCCAGCTTCACGTCCTACGCGCCAATGATTCATGTTGGCCCTGCAATGCTGTGCAATGACTTTGCATTGGAGGCATGGCAAGGCGGTGAAAAGATCGGCGAATGTCGCGGCGCATTCTTGGATGGGGTAAAGCTGGCAGAGCAAACGGGTTACTTTGAGAAGGTGTCGCAAGCAGCGCCTCTTATTGATCGCGAAATGGTTAGTGCGTCGAGAACGAATGATGGGCCTGGTTTGCAACCAACGGAGATTGTCCTGCTTTCCCGCAAATGGGAGAAGATCCACCAACTGTTGGTGCATTCAGTGGTCGATGGGCAGAGGTTGGAATGGTGGGACAACAACGGGCTGGTAGAAGAGGAGGGTGGGGGTGATCGTCGCATTTCAGGGTGGTCAGAGTCCAAGAAAACACCCATCACCGAATTGCATTGCGCGTGTGTTGCAATACTTTCGGGGCTACAACAGGGCAAGACAGGCTATCTTCTCTGGGGTGGTGATGGCGGCATCAAGGTCAGTGCAGAAAAGACAATGGGAGCAGCGATTGCACCATCCACCCACCACATTCCAAAGTGGCTGCACACAACTATTGAAAAACCTCCTGCTAGTGTTACGCGAAAGGACTAGAAGACTAGTCTAAGGCCCCTCTGTATGGTATGCTTAAGGAAAACAACACCCATACAGAGGGGCCTTTATGCGATATATTTTTCAAACCTTAGCAAAGGCATACCAGGAATTAATCGACGGCGAAGATTATAGAGTCGCCATTGGCAATTTTATGAACAGTTTTTTCCTCTATGATGTCAAGAAACGGCAACGCCTCCTCGACGCGCCCATCATTGTACCCGATAACCCTACAGCAGAACAACGACGTTGGGCAGCGTTTTGCGCGGGCGCCGCTGAGTACCTCGCAAATCGCTATGATCTCCAGTGTCCCGCGTGGGCAATGAGACCTGAGTATTCCCTGGAAGAACAGTGGTGCATCGTTCCCAACGCAACCAAGGCGTTGCTCAAGAGGTGCCAGGAGACGACGCCGAAGCCCTTCAAGTGTCGCGGTGTGCTTTGCACGGATCGCGTGTTCAGCAATGCCCACCCATCGTCGAAAGAGCCAGGCAATTGGCAAGAGCGGCGTGCAAAGTTGAAGGCAAAGATTTCGGCGATGAACGATGAGGATCGCAAAGCGTTCGTCAATGACTATAATTCCAGAGTACCAAAGTGGATGCAATTAGAACAGGAGATAGCACAGTGAGTAGTGATCAGATACCAGAACACTTGAAAGACTTCTTGAATACTCCAGAATTGCAAGCACTCTACCTAGATACCAGCAAAGTAACCGTGCTAGGTCCAGAGCAACTCATCGCCATCGCAGCAGAAACAAAGACCCCCAAAGAGCTAACAAAGATCGTCTATAATGTCATCGATGAAATAGAGCAGAGCCTTGGCATTGATAGCTATCATTGCGACCTCGGTGTTGACGATGCTATCAAAGGTATCAAAGAAGCAGTGAAGCTCGCAAAGGAAGGCAGCATGGAGCCCGAGGAGGTTTTGGATCTCGATGGTAAGCTTCGAGACCTCGATTTCTACTTGAGAGCACTGGAGGCAGCAAAGAAGAAACTTCGAGAGGGCGCTAATGAGCAAAGTATCTCATAGAAAACAGCATAACTTTGCCCGCATCGGTAGCCATTACGTCCTCAGAGTGGGGCACCCCGCGACATTCACAGATCAGCCACTGCCAGACTCGACACATTGCCTTGTTTGCCCAAAGTGTGGCGCAACCCGCTATGCCGATGCGAGGTTCATGCAGAGTCTCCAGGACATCTTGGAAGTCACGGGCATTCAAAGTGGAGCACCAATGCATAGACCGTGCAACACATTGATGACCATTGAAGAGGTGAAGAAGAGACAATGAATGGAACATTATTGTTACCACAATATTCTGCATCACTTCACATGCAACACGTTATTTTGTGGAGCAATGGCATGGTCATGGTATTTGATGGTGACGGCGAACAAATGACGCAATACCAAGGCATATTTGAAGTACGGGCACAGAGTATCAACAATGTATTTCGCAGACAATGGGAATACGGCGATTGGAACAAAGGTATTTTGAGTGCGGTGCCGCTATGAGAGACAATATAGTTATTGGTGCAAGCTTTGTTATTGTCGTGATAGCAATGACATTGCTGGCATTTTTCTCGACACGCGTAAGAATTAATCGATATGCCAATGTGTACTTAGTGTGCGTTACAATTCTTGCTGTCATTGCAGCTATTATAGTTGTCATTGCGTACTATGTGGTAAAACTATGAACGGTATCAACATATTGCAACTCGGCATTGACGTCGGACGTACATTGGCTCCCACGGCCCATGGCAAAACACCCGACGACCTCCGTGAAGCAGCCAGGAAAATCGTTGAAATCATTGGACTGTCAGCGGAGACCAACGAAGAGGCGATGTTTCTTCTCGGCTTGGGCATTGGGTGCGCGGATCGTCACGACGTCCCAGTCGAGAGTATGGTCAAGGAACTCGTTGAGGAGGCGACGAAGTGATGACGAAATTTTGATACTTATGCCGCCTTCCGAATAAATTATCTATCATTCCTATTTTTTTCATCCCCCACGAACAATAACCTCCAGGGAGATCCCAAGCGACCATCTTTTCTGATTCTCCATCAATAGGAAGAAGAATTGGATGCCAATAAATCCCCGCAAACATTTTTCCACACGTCTGCCACTCTTCAGGCAAATTTTGAATTGCAGAGTCACTCATTTCATGTATGACGTGGATAATTCCAGTTTGGACGCCCGTTGCTGCCTCAATTTTCTTATATTTATCCCACGCTTTTCGGTCAATTCCAGACCGAAACACTCTTGCACGGCGGTCATAAAAGCATCCAGTCAATTTTTGTTTTATGTCGCATAAAAAATGATTTGGCAGTCCGAAGGTAGGAATAGATTTATTTCTATCTCCCCAAAACGCTTCTAGATCTGGGACGGGCAATTCTTTAAACGATGCTTGATGTGCAATAAGCATCGTTGGCCCATGATGCTCCCCAATATTTCCTTTCCCGCGATGAATGACGCTAAATCCAAGAGATTGCAAGTAACGTGCAACGAGTAACTCTACCGCCCATGCCTTTTCAAAAGCACCAAATCCATCTTTCATATAAGTCACCTCTTTCGGATGAAAACAATAAAAAGGCGCAGATCGCTATAAGAGATCGTTGTCCCTTAATAGCGATCTGCGCCGCTTGCATTAATTGCAATGTGTCAACGCACAACTAAGATACATCATCGTGTCATCGTGGCCCCACTTGAAGCGGTGTACTCGTCGATGACGATTTGATTATATTATTTTTCCTAAGGGATCGTCAAAAAGCGGTAACGGCTATTTTTTCTATGATAAGTAGCAAGATCAGCGACACTACAATGATAGAGTGTGCAATGCTCTGCTACGCCGCACCGTTCAGAGAACTATCTATAAATGCCTTGTAACATGGCTTGTCTTTGTCCTCGTTGTATGTTATATTGACATCGCCGAATTTGAGGACTGACATTAAGAACCTCTCTGGAAGAGCTCAGAGAGGTTCTTTGTTGTCTTTTGATATTATGTATTGACATACGTTGATCTATATTGATATACTTAGACTGCTTCTATTTGTTCTTGCTAGATCTACCACAGTTGTCATATTTGTTATCTCAGGAGTCTCCCTATGGCTACTTTTTTCTTTCTCCTTACCTGTGTGTCACTACTTGGTGCGCTCAGCTATTTTCTTGCCAGAGCGCATACGCATATCTTGTCTCCTCGTGTGAAGAAGCCAACACCTACAGTGACGGATGACGGACTGCCTAGCATCCCTAGAACACTTGCGCAGGTGTACCGAATGATGGATTATACCCAATTTGAGATATTCTCCGCTGCTGTCGTCATCGGCATGGGCAGAGGACATCATTTCTATGAGCACACTGGAGGTGCAGGCGATCAAGGCGTCGATGCCATGCTGCACAATCTGTACGGACTACGCGTCGTTGTTCAATCAAAGTTTTACGCCAGTGAAAATCCCGTAACGCCCAAAGAAGTGCGCGACTTCCTCGGTGCCATTGCGCTCCGCAAAGCAGTCTATGGTTACTTCGTTACTACATCGACGTTTACAAAGGAAGCAATGAAGGTTGTCAGTGCATCGCAAAGTCGCATCTATGCTATCGATGGCCAACAACTTGATGTCCTGTTGCGCCACCGTCATCGCGAGATAGCTCTGGCTCTCCAAGAAATTCTCAAGGATACCGCAGAGGACGAAGAAGACAAAGATTCATAGTTATTCGATGCCGCGTAACTCGTTTTACAACATGTGCAATATTTACAGGAAACGAGGTAGTACATGGCAGAAACCATAAGAACAAAGTGCCACATCGGGCAGCTCGTCATCACGGACACTGTTGTTCGCATCGAGACACGACTGCTGGGACAGTCAACGAAATCATTGTCGCGTTCGTCGATCACTGGTGTTGATATTATGCCGTATCCTAAGTTGCTAGGAATTGGCGGCAAGTACGCTGACCTGACATTCTACGCGGCAGGCGACGCGCTCAATGCAAAGATGGTGAAGATCGATGTGGCAAGGCAAATCGTTGCCTTGCTCGGGTATTGACGATAATTGCGCCGCCTCAATGAGGAGAAGGCGCTTTTGTTGTTTTCGACGAACAGCAAAGAAGAGCCCAGCATTGCACTGAGCCCTCCCTGTGTATGATGCTTTACGCCGAGAGCGGTGGTTCAAACATATCAGGCGCCAATGCCAACTCGATGCTTATCTTGGCTTCTTCAAGGGCCTCTTCATAGGTATCACCATGTGAGCAAGGCATTATGAGTCCCGTTTCCTGCTCTATTTGCGGGATTGATACAAGGTACGCTTGATCTTCATCAGACCATGCAATGTCAACCTGATAACCATCTACGTTAACCATTGTCAGACCTCCTGATTAATTGAATAAATTGCTTGACATCTCGCTCCTGATAGTGATGTGCATCTTTGCTATCGTTACCGGCTAGTTCAAGCGGCGTTGCTACTTTAGGGTGTCTCCACTTTTGGTGAGAGCCTTTCTGAAATGCAATGTATGCTCCAGCCGCTCTCAAGTCTGCTCTTAGTTGTCGAAGTTTCCTTGGCATCCGTGTCCTTTCACTGTCTTTCCTAGTATAGCACCGACTACGCGGCATTTCTTTGATGATCGGTGCTCTTCGATGATGGGCTATGCCCCTTCGTGCTTGATGCGCCACTTTGACAACGCTGCCTTATATTGTTTTGCAAAGGATAGTCCACTGCTTTCAATATCGACAACGAAGTTCTCATGGCTAGTCGTGGTCGTTAACCGTGTGAAACCAAGACGGTGCATCATGCGTTCTCCCTGGAAAGTGTCGCTGCGTGCATAGACCTTGTCGACGGTAATGCCGCGTGAACCAAGTTTCACGATCTCCTTTAAGATACCAATGATGAGTACTTGAGCCCATCGCCTTTTCTTTTCTATAGGTACATCATTTTGATGAACACCTACGGATCGAAGGTAGAGACATATCTGGTTTCCAGGCTCATAAGGAAGAATCTCATGTGGAAATGTAATCGGTGTTGCCTCATGAGGAAGAATGCTCAGTATCTTTTCTTCAGTATGCGGCATAATAAATCCACAGCCTACGATGACACCATCATCAGTAACGACAAAGCCTATCTCTGGATTAGCCCTAATACGATCCTGCCATTGCGGGATATTTGGATGTGTCTCAAACAGTTTCTCCAGGATATCGGCAACCACCACCATCTCTTCTATTTCCATACGCCGGAACTTGATGGGCGTGTTGATATGCTGCTTACCCATAGCTTCCTTATTCCATGCACGTGCGATCTTGTGTACATCGGAAGCTTTGTAGAAACCTTGCTTTGCGCCAGGAGGCTCCATGCGTTCTATCTTGCCTTCACCAATTCCAATGAGAGTACGAAGCTTCCCGTCGGTGATATTGCCAAGTTTTCCTCGTGCCTCCTTTGCGGTATACCAGCCATTTGGCGGCTGTCCTCGTGTCATTCGATGACTCCTTTCTGGTTATAGTCGAATTGTACACTGCTTTCATCAATTGTACAAGGTTTCAAAAATTTGATGATTTACCACTTGACAAACCCGAGCAACATCGGGTATACTAAATACTAGATCGAAACTTTGAAACTTTGAAATTTGATAGCAAGTTGGCAGTAACGCAAAGAAAGGACAATGGTTTATGCAGGAGGTCTCGGCGTTACTTAAGATCCGCAAAGTGCTGGGGATAACCCGAGAGGACCTGTTGAGGCGTTGCGAAGTTAGTGCAGGAACTCTTAGAAACGCAGAGAAAGGCAGCGGTCTAAGAAAGCGTTCAGCATTTCAAATCCTAGGCGCAATCAATTCTTTCTTGAAAGAACAACGAAAACCAGAGTTAACTTTGGAAGACTTGGATTTGAGGATTTCCTAGGAAGCCGCGAAATCCCCATCAAAAGGTATTGCATAATTTTGAAAGTTATGTTATACTTACAAAGTAAGTATAAAGCAAAACAACATAAAGCATCGAATAGCCGGTGTAGCCAAGGTTATGCTGCGTAACGGACAATAGACAATCGAAGAGGTATTGATAGCGAAGCAAAGATAAGAAGTAGGTTTCGATCCTACCGCGCTCCAATGTTCAACTTTGCGGGTTATCGATACTGAAGCCACAGCACAAGCGCACCGAGCCCGAAGGCGAAGTAACGGAAACGACGCTTGTAACATGGGGATGTAAGGTTTGCCAGTGAGGGCGATGATATTTCATTGTTTTTACTGATACACGAGGTTCAAGTCCTCGTCATCTTCACCGATGACAGTGGTCATCAAGGCTTACAACGAGCAAGAAAGGAACAATATGTCAACTAGATTAATGTACACACGTAAGTATGCGGATGAAACGGAGATGGATGCAGATCACCAGCATTTAAAACAGGTGCTTGCAGTCCGTTCTGATGTATCAGGCAGTGTTTATAGGGAGCAACTTACCATAATGTTGCATGCTGATGCCCCAATTAATTTTGATGTCGCAGGTTCCACCGGATGGGAGCTTACATCTGAAAGACAGTACCCATAGTACCGTAGCGCATCATTGATTAGCAAAGCATACGTGCCGATGAACCGCAAACACGCTACCATTCGTGCAGCACTGTCGTTTTTGCGACGAAAGCGGTGAGAATGCGATGTGCGTCACAACAAAAATCCACCGCGACTGGTGGGGGAAAAGGACAAAAGATTTGGAGATGCCACAAAGGTTCAGGCGTCTTGTTGGAAGTTACGGTCTCACAAAGAACATTCCAACATTTTGTCTCGAACAAGAGAAAACGGCATGGGAGCAAATGCTTACCGAAGCACACAATGGAAACTTCGAGAATAGCAAAGAAATTATTGTGGATGCCACCGAAGAATTAACACACTTTAGAGCGGAATTGTTGCGAAGATAACGTATTGCATAGCACACGATGAGTGCCAAAGCGACCAAGCAACGCACTCATCGTGGCGACTCGCCGCAAAGTACGAGCTAAGAACAGCATAACACACGCTGCAACCTTGGCTCGCTAGAGAAAGGCAATCATGCTCAAAACAAAAATCGAGGCACCCGTAGTTTTCGTTGTCGAGCAGGGCGATGGAACATCGGAGTTGGCAGCTGGTGGTTATTCGCCGTTCACCATTGTGCTCAGTGCCCTAGGCATTGAACCAGCAACGCTAGCAGCGGAAAGCAAAGCCGATCCTATAGGGTCACGGCGTCCATTTTACAGTATCACTGACACCATCTCAAGCACCGCCAAAGTCGAGGTTGTGCAATAGTGAGAAACATTATTGACCTTGGACTCGACAATGTACGCGATGCCTCGCCTGTGACTAGCAACAACTCCATCGGAGTACCACTTGACGATATGTACGACGAGATACAAGGGTACACGATGGAAGGCGTTGGCAGGCAAGATGCGATAGCGTATGCAACGTACCGCCGAGGAATGTCACTGCAAGAGCATGATGCTCGATGTAGAACTATTAAAGCAATGCTTAGTGCCAAGGATCATCGCGATTTAGGGCATCTCATGGATTTTTAGGGGATACTATGGACAATATAATGCAACAACAGCGTATACCGCAGAATATCATTGTCACACCGTTTGATCCAGTGTGCGCGTGGTGCCGATATGCACAATGCCTGCCACAAGGCGACGGGTCACACTGCATCTGCGCTAATCACGCGGAGTTGGTCGAAGAGGAGGCGATGGTGCGACGGTTCCAACGGACACCATCATACTTCGAGAGGTTCAAAGATGGCAGGGAGGCATTTTGAGTGCATTGCACCGCGCCTCAGAGTAGTGTGTCCTCGAATATGCCCCACGCCAAGAAACAGCAATAACACACGGTGAAAAAGCTCTGTAGCGCAAAAAGATCGAAGAAGAGCGGCAGACATTAGAGATGATCAAGAGAGTAGAATGACTTAATAGCGACACAAAGGAGCATTAGTGAATAACAACGAAATAGCAACGAATGACAATGGAGAGGCATTGTCCATTGATGAAGCCATAAACATCATCAATATCGCCGAGGCACAAGGAGATCAAAATGCCGCGATGCTTGTGACATTGGTGACAACTTTGGAGCAAGGCAAAGTCGAGGAGATGTAATGAACGCAATCCAGTGGGCAATGGTTGTCCTCGGCATTATCGCCATTGTCGTCATTTTACCGCGTGTTGGTAAAGTGCTCATGGCATTCGTCGGGCTTGCAGTGATTTTGCTCGCCATTTGGAGCTCTGGGTACTTTGGGTTTCAAAGCTTCAGTACACAGACATTGTTCGCAGTGCGTACCGTGCTGATGACGGTACAGCAAATAGTAGTGAATGCTTGGAGAGCTTAGAAACCACTTTGTCGGTTTTAGCCTATAGCGCATAACGGTGTAGGCTAATGCGGGCGATAGGGCCTGGAAGGAGAAACAATGGACATTATAGCAATCTTAACTGATCGAGGAAGACATAGCCGATCACTGAAGAACTCCAATTTTCCAAGCGATCTGTCCCAGAGTGATATCTGGGAGGATGTTATTAACGAGGCTCAACACAAAGGGTTCATTGTGGCGGTCGACGATGGCTACGTCAATCTTCGAAAAAACAACGGAAGCTATGGCAACTTCGCTAACAATAGTGGTGGCGTTGCGCTCGCTCGGGAGTTCCTAAAATGAGCGACAACGTGATAATGATGCTTGACGAAATGCCGACACTGCCAAAGGTTGTGCAGCGCACCAATGATAGTGCACGAGAATTGTTGGTACTCCTAGCATTCATTGGGCACAAAAACAATGAAAGTGTATTGAATGCACCAAGAAAGTACAAAGAAAGCGAGGTAACAATGAATGAAACTTCTTAATTTCAA